>Ga0123353_10004336_pt1 | contig 18243 bp, 8 predicted proteins | sample TergutLab28metaG_3_FD_92763 | JGI IMG/M metagenome (GOLD analysis project Ga0123353, IMG submission 92763) | Labiotermes labralis P3 segment gut microbial communities from Petit-Saut dam, French Guiana - Lab288 P3 | ecosystem: Host-associated > Arthropoda: Insects > Digestive system > Gut ... | reverse complement strand
CATGCACACACGTCAAAGTGCAGTAATATGAGTAATAAAGTTTAATTCATGTTCCTATTAACTAAACCAGTGAGTTAATCATGTATTAGATATCGATAGGAACAGAAGTTTTCATCTATTTGCACATGACATTCCGTGGAAATGTCCTGTCTCCATCTTCAGGTTGGCTTAATTTGGTTCAAATGGATGCTGAAGTGATGTGCAGCAGTAAGTGTGTCCATTATGTAGGGCAGTTTAAAGGTGTTTGGCCAGAGGGCCGCCTGTGTTTGTATGTATGTATGTGACATGCTTCCTCCCACCATAATTTCATCTACTTTAACCAAATCAGTTGCCCAGAAGATGGAGGCAGCATTTGCCTTTTATTGTCAGAACAAACATCTTACACTGCACAGTGGTAGAACTAAGAAGACCATCCCTTGAGTGACACGTGCTATGAAAACATCAAAACTTAACATAATTAGACCTGTTGCTATGTATGGGTGTGAAAGTTGGTCCCTCGTATTGAGAGAAGAACAGAGATGAAAGGTGTTCATGAACATGGTGTTTGGAAAAATAATTAAAACTGAGAGGGAAAGGTAATGCGGCATGCTGGTGTACTGAGATGGTGTTTTATCACTTATTATTGAAAGCTTGTGCATGGTAGAGCACAGTAGTCACTTGGCAGTGCAGACTGTATGGGGGGGGGGGGGGGGGTCTGGATTACCCAGGAATCCATTTGAGCAGCAGAAAAATGCGTGGTATAGGTAGCATATAAAAATAATCAATCACAGCTGAAGTATATCTCCTTGAAGCCTAAATACTCCTCATAATGGTACATAATAATAATAATAATAATAATGGGACATTTTGTCACTATCATTTCACTTTAATAGTGAAATAGGAGAGGCAGCTATGACACTTGTGAGTTCCCATTCGTACTGCTCAGGGTTTAAAGATCAGCTGGCTCATCCTGGTTCACTCATGCCTCCAGTCTCAGAGTACAGATTTTTCCTGAGTGATTTGGACAATGACCGGATCACTGGGGTGAAAGAGAGGGCTACAATTAGCCCAAACTTCTCCAGATTACCCAGGGATCTGGATTGCCAAGGGACTACTGTATAAATTTCACAATAATGAACCTCTTGGTTCTATGATAACTGGGGAATTTCTTGGCCAGCTGATTAAAAATTAGCTTCTCAAGGACTGGTCCATTGTGGCAATGTTCAGCACTTGCAAAATACTGTGACTACCCAAGAGATATCATCTATCTCTGGTTTCACTACATCTTTGATTATCATTGTGCTTATTAGCTTACTGAAGACGAGCACAGGAGTGTTTTTGGGCACCTGCTGAGCATGGTCAGGAAGTATTGTTTGTGTGCCTGAGGACATACATAAAAAATTGTGTATCTTACATTTATATTGTTTTTAAATATTTATATAATTTAAAAACAATATAAATGCAAAATGTGTAATGCTGTACCGGTATGGCCTCTGGTACAGAGCAGTGTGTATAACATTGTAACTGACTAGTACAGCATTTGGAGTTTCACAGCAGGCATTCGGACCATTTGCATCAGAATTAGTAACAGTATTGGCACGTGGCTGTGAGCGTGTTCAATAAAGCATACATGTACTTCGGCCATCTTGAAAACGTATGTAATTATGAGTAAGTTGAATGTGCTGCTAATGTGCTTCATACCAGGTGCCATCTATCTGAAGAATCTCGTAACGCAGCACTGGGCAGACCGAGAGGTGGAATCGGGCCAGCCCTTGCCATTTAGTATCCACGAGCAAGACAGAGCAATGATTCGTGATGCTGTAGTGGATGCTGTGGTTCATGTACCAGATCTTATCAGGTACAAGGAAGGCCTCTACAAGTGATGTCAGAACCTGGTTTCCCATTTGCAGTGTATGTTGTGCAGGTTGTGGTAAAGAAGGGCAGATGTAGTTCATGCATTGTCATCACTGATGCTGTGTCTGCTGCTGCTTGATTTGTGCTAGTATTTTGGAGTTCAAGGTTTATAGAATAGAGAATTCCATCATTACTGAGTCAGTATATGAGGTTGTCTTGGTTTCTTGCTACCATATTTACCTGAATACAAGATGACCCAGCACATACAACCCCTTGTTCTCAACTTCGAATTTCCAGGAAAATACATGTGTGCAATTTGTTTAACTTTGTGCACAATTGTAAGGTGACGCTCTGTTTTTCGTATGATGAATCAGGAAAAAATTGTTATCTTGTGTATGAGTCATGAGGTATTTTCATTAGAGAAATTCCGAGTCAGGGCAGCTGGAAATGAGGGTGAGCTAGTGATGTAAGAGGGACATCTGGGAAATGTGGCCATTGAGGAATGGGAAAGAAGTTGTGAGCAGGACAGTGAGGGACATGAAGGAAGGTGTGGGGGAAGTCTTCACTGTATGTGGCTGTGTGTTTGACTGTTCATTGTCATGAGAATGAACTTTTTTCCCCCCCTTCCTTTTCTTCCTCTTGTCTCAGAATCTTCATTCTGGCTGCAATCTGTGACATTCTGTTCGCTCCATGCCCCCACTTCATGTCACACATTGTCTGATTTGATGCAGTAGGTTGATCCAGAGAGTTGAAACACTTTTGCACTTACATGCTATTATATGACCGATGATGTATACTTAACATTTTCTAGGTCATTACACCATTAACTGCAGCTTGTTAATGTCACTGGCTGTAACAGCTGATGCATCCAGTGTGCACTGTATGGGGTTGTATAGTTGTGCTGATGGATCTTGCCTTGTGACAGAGCATTTGTTTGGGTTGCTGAAGCAACACTGGGGAGGTCACTACTTCCTCAGTAATGAGGAGTGGAACAGGCTTTTTGTGAATGGTGATGAATGGGAGTCCAAATTCTACCATTACGGTATTGTTTAATTCGTATCAAACTGGGAAACATGCATCTTTGTGCAGAGGGATTGTGTTATGAAACAGCGGTACTTCATTGCAATAAATGAGACACATTTAATGTTGCTATGGTCAGGTATTCATTTTTGTGATCTTGGGATTCCCACTTACTGAACATCCCTTGTATAGCATTTATCAGCAACATTGGAGGTGGAGTCTGACATGACCTGAAGGTACAAGAATTTGTATTCTGAGATCATAGATTTCACCATATCTTTTTTAAGCATCTACCATTGAAGGAATAGTAGTATTACTGTTATGCATCTATCATGGCATGCATTATGGTTGCAGTGTATTTGACAGCAGGGCTAGACCTCTACATTCACATTATTTGAAATTTTGTAAATTTTACTTCTGGGGTTGTTGGAAGAACAGACTGTGGTAATATTGGAAATGTAATGTCAGAGCTGCAAAAATAAATTCACCTTCTGCCATTCAGCATGCTGTACCATTAAAATTACATGTAATTGACATAATTTGATAGTAAATGGATATTCATTTTTCCTCTCTAGAGTTCAACTAGCGGTGTGTGTGAGCAATATAGTAAAACATGATTTTCCTGGACGTTGGACACAAATTGTTGACAAAATCAGCATTTATATGCAGAATCCAGATGCAGCTGGTTGGTCTGGTGCACTGATATGCCTGTATCAACTGGTGAAGAATTTCGAGTGAGTTCTTACAATAAATATAAGTATGCATTCATAAGTTGAATGAGATATTATATACTGGCTTACGTTCAGGTGAAGGTAAAGTCATCCCTGTGCAAGCCAAGAGGGCATACAGGGGGAGAAGAGGTATAGCTGCACTAGATGGAGGTGAGTGTCAGCTTCAGGCCTCTGTGACTCTAACCCTGTAGGAAGAACTTATGGTACAGGGTTTTAAGAATAGTGGTATGGGCTTGTCAGCCATACTTAAAACTGATAGTACTATCTAATTATTTGGGAATGGTGGATTTTTAAGTCTCATGTTTCTACAGAACTGGCAGTCATTTTGAGAGTTATGTTTCTGTGGGACTGGAATTCATTTTGAGTGTCATGGTTCTGCAGGACTGACAGTCCTTTTTGTAGTGTCATGGTTCTGTAGGACTGGCAACCCTTTTTCAAATGTCATGGTTCTGCAACTTGGAGTCATTTTTCCACTAATACTGCAACTGATACCATGCTGTAGGAAAAAAGACAACCTTGCATATGGGCCTTCCATTAGAAGGCAAAATGTAACTGATATTCAGTAATAATTTCTTGTCCATTGTTAGCCTTGTCTTGTTATTGTTTCTAATTATCATATATCTCATGCGCATTATATACCAAATTTTGGGGAACTAAATATAGGGTTATGTATTCGTTCCCCATTCTCAAACTAACTACAGTGTCATATATACAGTTCATACTTGTGTAAGAAAGCTGCTCTGCTGCAGCTGTAATAGAGCCATAAAGTGTGTTAATACCAAATCTTCTAGCCTTACAACATAAAATAAACCATGTTTCATCCTTGAACTGTAGATAGTTTTCTTGTTTCCCATGATGTTGAAGATACTGGCAACCCTGTTCTGTAACATCATGCCTGCATACTTATGTTGTAGTATTTTAGAGTAATGTTTGATAATTAGAAGTTTCATAATGTATGGTAATTTTATTTTATTTAGGATAATAAAATTGTGTCTGTTGTCTCTTAGACACAAAGCATAGTATGTGAGACTTGGCAGTGGTATAACAGTGGTTATAAGATGGCTGTGATCTTGTGGATGGGTGTGATTGGATATGGTCTGCCCTGAAGGGCAAGGCAGCATTGGTACCAGTCTGACAAGCTACTTGACATCACATCTCACAAAATACAAATAACAACTTCAGAAATAATAATTTGAGTCATGCTTCTTCTGAGTTCATTGGAGTTCTATTTTATTAAAGGTACAAGAAGCCAGAGGAACGTGGCCCACTGAATGAAGCCATGAATCTTTTGTTTCCAATGATGTATCAGCTGTGTGTTCGCTTGCTGCCTGATCAGTCAGAACAGTCTGTTCTGCTTCAGAAACAAATACTTAAAATATATTTTGCGTTGACACAGGTGAGTATTGCTACAAAAGAATGAGAGTTTTTTCAGCTGACATTGTACCAGACTTTTATAGTTGTCACAGCCCCCATGTACACCACACACACACAATGATTTTCCATACACATTTATTCATTGCATTCTTATTATCTCTTTGTTTGTCTGCTCCTCCAGTACTCGCTGCCACTAGACTTGATCTCACGAGAGGCGTTCTCTCAGTGGATGGAAATAGTGCGTGCTGTGGCAGACAGGCCGGTACCGGAGCAAACCAACGCAGTTGACGAAGAAGACAGGGTTGATTTGCCATGGTGGAAGTGCAAGAAATGGGCTCTCCATATCCTACATAGAATGTTTGAAAGGTCAGATTGAATACATACGAAAGGAGAGTGATCAGATTGTGTGGGGGTCAAGAGACAGTAATCAATACTAGACTGAAGAAAAAAATGTTATGATTGTTAGTTTGTACCCATCTGTTTTATGTTGGGATGATTCATATGAGTGGGAGCTGCAGTGGACAAGCATTATGGATGGGATGGAAGGGAGACATGCATACGGAATTTCTCTTGGAGCACCTCAGAACAAGCCCACTTGGGAGACCCAATGGTAGTGTCTATGTATGCATATTGAAGTTCTGTGTACAAAGGGTTTTGAATAAGGAAGGTTCCACAGGTCATAAAGGTTCAATGATCAGTCATTGCTTGAGTACAGCAATGTAGGGTGCTCTGATATGTACACAGGAAGAGAGTTACTTTTGGCTGTCTGTGGTAATATTGATTTAATTAACTTCTTGTTTTCTGTTGCCTTTCAGATATGGAAGCCCAGGAAATGTCACCAAAGAATATAACGAATTTGCAGAATGGTACTTGAAGACATTTTCTGCGGGAATTTTAGAAGTTTTACTCAAAATACTGGATCAGTACAGAAGAAAAATATACGTTTCACCACGTGTCATTCAACAAACAATCAATTACATAAATCGAGGGTATATAGTTTAATATATTCAAGTACCATTGCATGAAAATTTTAAGCTAATGCTTTTCGAAAGTAACTTGAACTGATCCTGAGATTTTTCTAAAACAGGAAGGTGTATATTAGTGTATGAAGATTCATATTTTATGTGAAATACGTGACATCGAAGTGGTTGTTGGCTAAGACTTTTGTTGTACACAAAGGTGTATTCATAAGTTTCAAAACTCACTGCTAGGACCAAGAATGGCAAGTTGTACAGCTTGCTGCCACTAGGTACTGTAACACTGTCATCTTGTGAGTCAGTATATTGAGTATTGCAGCCATAATCCTCTCCATTTTTTCTTTGTAGATGTTCATTGTTGTGCTGTTCATTGTTGTGCGTGTTAATTATGGTCCACAGTTTTCGAAGGGGCCGATTTGAAGGAATGACACATTTCCGTGATGTTTACTTCAGACTTGGGATAATCACATCAGAATTGTGTGCAGTGCTCAGAGCAACTTCAGGTGGCATTACCATTGGGAGAGCACGTAGCTTGTGATTGGTTCGCACAATTCAGATGTGAGGAGAATTAAGTTAAAGTCTCTAAGCATTCAGGTCATTGTTCCACAGGCTGTGAAGACGAAAACATGGAGAAAGGTTTCAAAATCTTGAATCTAGATCAAAGTACCATTTAAGAGATGGCTCACAGGTTAAGCCTGTCTGTGAATTCCAAGGGAAGATGTGAACATGTGGGTCTCTGTGATGGTGGTGCTTCAGTTGCTGATGAGTGAGCAAAAGCACTGGCAATTGTGACTACTTGAAACATGCCTGTGGTCTCTTGTTCTTGTGTGTCTGATTTGGCATCTTGTGATTTCTTCTTGTTTTGGATTGCCGTGAAATTACAGACATTGGCATTCTGTGCCTGCAGTGGCAGAAATTGAAATACTGGACCCTTTGCATAAAATAGTAGGTGAACAGCAAACAGCAAAAGACCAGTAACAAAGATAAGCTTGTGATTTATTGTTACTCTTTGCAGAAACTTCTGGATACATCCACATTTGTGTTACACACAGGGGGCATAAGGTGTTATCTTATTTATTTGCTGTGGTTGGCATGTAAAGAGATTGTCAGCTTGTCATGTTTACCTTCTGTGGATGGTGTGCCTGTCTGGACACGGTATATTTAATTTTTAAGCACATTGGTCACTTTAGTCATTACTAAAGCAACAGTGAGTCGCCCGACATCGACCACAGTTGTCAGAACATGCTAGTAGCAATGGTCTTGGCATTTAACCCTCGGCCACTGAGGTGTGTTGGTAGTGGGATGTCCATGTGGAAATGATGACATTGGACATTCAAATGGTGGTACCATTTTTTAAGGGGGGTGGGTGGGTCGGCCTTCATAGGATGTGGCAAAGATTTGTTCTGATGTTCCAGAGGAATGTTGGTGCAGGTGGATGCTGCAGTAAATAGGACCACCCTACAAAAGAGCTAAGTGCAACCAGACATCCCTTGGTGTGTTTAATATCATTGTACTGTGATATTGAGACCTTATCACTATAGTGATAGGTTTGCTATCTTGGCAGAGGGCACTGATGTGATGATACTAAGCACTTATGTTGCCAAGTGTGTGGGTCCTCCTGAGGGAAGGAGAACTTCGGTGTGTTTGAATGTGTCTGCTGTGTAGGAAGGGTGAAGGGATTCTGAGCAGATGGAGCTAAGCCAGTGGGATTTGAGCATTCTCACAGCTGTTTGTCCAGGGCCAGCATTGATGGCTGTGCAGGTGGATCAATGTGGTGCACATTATTCATGTGGGCTTATGTGTTAGAGTACGGTAGTGCAGTTCGCTGTGACAGAGCACACCATTAACCTGTTGAATATCCTGGCACATGTACTGGCCTTCAGGGAAGTGATGGATGATCTGAACCCAACAACATAATATAGAAGGATGCATTGATTATCTTTAAGCAGATAGTTGAAGCATCTTTTCCATTCCCTGCAAGAAAGATGGGGCCAGGTGTTCTCTCACAATGAAAGCACCACTTCCAGTCTGATATAAATGCCCATATCAAAAGTTTATTGTGCAATTCTGTCCACCTGTGTGTCTCCACTACATAATCTCCCATTTACTTCAGCATCCACCTGAACCAGATTCAGTCACCCGGAGGGTGGAGGCAGTACATTCCTTCAGTATGTCTCAACAAATGTTTGCATGGTGTGAAAACCCAGAAAGACAGTCATTTGAAGAACAGCCACTATGATAACCTGAAAACCTATAACTCTGGGTACTTGGGAATGGTCACCCATTTGGAAGCTGTGACACAGTGAGCTCACACAAGAGTGGATGCAAGTGTTTGTAGTATGGCAGTGCCACTGTGTGGACATGTAGGAGTGTTCTGTATCACACTGCACTATGGCCAGTAGGTCAAGAGTGTGTTGGAGAACACAGGCTGTGGTGTAGAGAGCTTTCTGTGAGGATGCAGACAGTTTCAACATGCATGTGAAGAAGATCTGCGGGTAAAGGGTGGGTTGAAGCTAGGATTTTGCAGATTGAAGGAAACGGTAGCTGTAGGGAATTCACGGAATGGTGCAGCGTACGGCATATGTGAGAAACCCAATCAAGTAACGTGTTAATAATGGATTCCTGTGATGAGCAGGGAAGCCAGTGAGACCTGGTAGATTGTATATGCTTATGTTAAATTTCTGGAGTAGGTTCTGGGTGTGAATTTCTTGTAATAGGCAGTAGTGATAGCTGTATTTGTTCATTTGCTTTAGGCTTTCTTCCAAACTTGTGTTTGTTAATTGGGTTATTCATTTGGTTTGGTGGCATTAGTTTTGAGTTTTTTCTGTCAGTTTCGTCCCTTAATAAGCATTACATAATTGTTATTGTAAATTACAAGTCCTGTCCTGCAGATAAAACCTGATCCTAGTTGCACATGCAGGGTGCTGCTTAATTATAAACTGTAAATATAAGCATCTTTTTATAGTGTGTCAAGGCCAGTACTATAAACATGGTCTTCACTCACACAAGCATTTGAAGGAAAGCAGGCAAGCATTTTGTTAGATGGTGTTATTTGTGTGCCTTAATATGTAGTGACAGTGTATCTGACAACTGTCACTGTCAGTCGCTACTCACTTCATTCATCTCGCTTCTGAAACCTGTGTGCCATGAACAATGTGTGTGCTAGATCTGACACGTGTGTGGGAGGTGAAGGAAAACATTTCCAGTGCCTTGAAGAACAGTGAGTAAAAACTTAACGTTAAACACTGTACATTGATGTGATGTGTGTGCGCCGTGGCTTACAGCAGGTAACAGCGAGTGCTGTTTGCGCAGTGTGAGAGCACAGTGATGTGAGCTGTCAGATAAAATAATGTCCCTATATTAGAAAGGTAGAAAAATGGAAGGCACTGAAAACATGCAAATTGTGAAAAACTGTAATTCCAATAATGTGTTATAACTGTTGGCATGTTGCATGACATTCCCCTTAAGTTTCTACTGCCTGTGTTACTCTTCCTCCATAAATTCTTTCCTCTTGTATGTGCCATGCACCCTAGAGTTCCATAATTTCAATTTTGTTAATGTTTTCTTACTTGCAGAGTCAGCCATGCCTTTTGTTGGAAGTTCCTGAAGCCACACATGTTTGCTATTGTGCAAGATGTACTGTTCCCAATTCTGTCATATTCGCAGGCTGATGAAGAACTCTGGAACACTGACCCGTATGAATACATACGAGTGAAATTTGGTATGAATGTGCCCTGTACGTTACTGTGTTAGAGTAGAAGCTTGTTGTCTGACAAGGCTGGGAAAGAGAGTGTGCCAGTACATCAGTTTTGCCAATAGATAGAATGTTGACTTATGTAAAAGCTATTTTTGATTGGGCTGTGATAAAAAAAATAGAATAAGAAAAATTGTGTGCACAAAACAGTGCAAACAGCATACAGCACAGTGTTTACTGCCTCTCACGTGATGTAAGAGTTGATACGTCATTGAACTTGTTCTCCTAAGAGATCAGGGGTAACAAAATTGACATCAGCATCAAAATTATGCCATTTTATGCATTTCCCACTAAACAGGATGCCAAATAAACTTGTACTGTACCTGCTTTCGTGAGTTACCAGTATTCAAGAACGGTTTGTGACATAATGTTTGTAACTTCAGGTTCTCATTCCTAATATCATTCCCAGTTGACAGTGTCTTATGAACTATTGTGATTCTCAAGGGTTATGAATTGCATGCAGCAGTTCCTTTGTTAGAAACTAATAGCACCTCAAATTTTATGCATCTTGAAGATTTACTGCCATATTCACAAGAGGTTGTCAGTGGTTTTTGTCCGTAGCCACATAAATCCAGTCCATGCCCCACCCAACAGCCAAAAAATAGTAAGAATAATTGAACAGGTACTCGTATAAGCTGTTTATTTTTGCCGTTGCAGTAGATGTTAACAGTGACTACTGTAAGCCCCAGCAAACGTCCTGTTGTGGCTGTGAATGTGACGTGTAGCTGGCGTCAGTTTCTTGTCTTTCGTGTGGTTGCAGCATCCAAAGTGTCGGCAGTAAGGCTTGTGTGTGTTCTTTTTATGTAGTCAACCACAGAAGATGAAGTGCAGAGAAATGAGGTTTGGGACTTATGGGTGGCTGCACCAACTGTCACTGTCTCTTACTCAGTGGTTAAGAATTTCTTACTCAGAGATATTTGAAATTCTGTGTTAAAAATTAAGAGGAGTATTATTTGGGTCATATCTGCAGTAGCTTGAGAAGAGTGCACTTTGATGTATTTTGATGCCATTGTTTCAACCTTGCAGGCTCTGTCATTAAGTGAGCTTGATTGTTGCATGGAATGAGGCTGTATTTCAGTTACTGAATGTACTTTTGTTCTTCCAAAAAGTGTATTTTATTAAAAATAACCTTCCATGGTTCTTATGTGATTTTTATGTTTTTAGTAATGGTACATATTTTGTAAGTTCTTGCAACAAACAGTCTTTTATGTTATAAATAGATTCTTATAAACAAATGCAGAGTTATTCTTGAATAGTTCAAAATGCTTGGAGCGTGATATCATGTCTCATGTTTAGTAATGCTTAGTTACAGGAGAATTTAACATTTCCAAGGCTGGAAATGATAAATATGTCCTAAAAAGTGTTCCTAGCAATGTTCATTCTATCCCTGCCCCCACCCTCTCCCTACTGCAGTCTATATAGTGTCTAGTCTGTGGGCTGGATGGTCATTTTGGTTTGATCCTGGTAGAAGAAAGAGGTGTTTCTCTCCTGAAAGTGTCCAGCCAACCCATGTTGCTGTTCGCTGGGTAGCAGGGTGGGGCAGTTGCAGCATAAAGGTTTATCTGAATCAAGGTGAACAGCGACTGTAGTGCTGCATCTGCCTTCCGGGCAACCAGAAGAACAGCTTAGCTCCACTTTAACAGTTTAATATTTGACTGAATGTGTATGCAGGAATGCCTTTAACAAGATGAGTGATGTTATTGTCAGTGTGTCTTGTTCCAGATATATTTGAAGACTTTGTGTCTCCTGTAACAGCAGCCCAGTCATTACTGCACACCTCATGTAAGCAAAGAAAAGACATGTTGCAGAAAACAGTGCATTTTATAATGCAGGTTTTAACATCACCAAATGCAGATCCTAGACAAAAAGATGGTGCTTTACATATGGTAAGCCCCATACTGTTATCCTGCAGAAGTAGGTGACCTGTTTTATTGTTGTAGAGAGGTGTGGGTGTTTGGATTAGTACTAGAGTGATTCTTTTTACGTGTTCTTTGCCTGAAGAGTGCAAATTGAATATAATTATGTCCTTATGTCATAATTTTTAAATCTTTATGTGGGTTTGGATAAAATTTGGTATTTGGAAATCAGTCTGACTTGTTTTGATGAACTGAATAACCATCCTTCATGTGGATGTCAAATTAAATTTTACAAAAAAAAACTGCTACACACACAAAAATTCCTTTCTCATGTAATGTATTAGGTAGGATCAAAGTATCAGTGAATTCATGTCAGATGTGTGGCATTGTGCATGGTATGGCTGTAATGAACATACAGTATGTTTCAAATTGTGTTGCACAGCTGTGGCTGTAATGAATGTATTGTTTCACAAGAATGAGAATTTTCTTTGTGTGTTTTTTAAATGTATTTTGAATTTAAAATGCTGGTTTATATAACTTGAACTCACATGTAAACTTAAAGAGCTGGGGTAGCTCAGTCAGTACAGTAACGAGACTGTGGGTCGGTCCCATTCCCAACAGGAGCACAATATGTTTCTGTTCTCTGGAGTGTCAAGACCAGCTGTGTTGCTCATACCCATCATGTTCCATAGGCACAACAGTACAATGACTGGGGCATGACACTGCCGACAGACACCATGTAGTGCCAAGGTTGAGGTTGAGTGGAGCTCTGTCTTCACTTCTCATATGCCCTCATGGATTGCACAGGGAAGACTTTAGGCCTACTTGACTGTGTTAACTTTTGATTTAATTGTTTGGCATTGCAATCAGATGTCACATTTAACAGTGTGTATTAAATTTATTATTTAATTTTGTAGGCAGGTGCAAATTATTTTGCTTGAGCAAGACAGACTATTTACAGAAGTATGAAATTTTTTTACTTTTTATGCTGTGTCATACATATTGATAGCAGAGATGTTGTATTTGGTGTAGTGACCAGGCTGTGGGAAGGATCATCAGGTTCGGAGCCCAGCAAGTGCTGCTCAGTGGGCATTGGGGGCTCTCTCCCCAGGGGTACAGTGGGTGGTACATGAGGCTGTATACTCTCTACCCTCCTAATGCCATGCTTAAGAATGAGTGGAGCTATGCCTCTGCTCCCCCTGTATGCCATCACAGTGTGCTCACAGGCACAACTTTACCTTTTAACCTTTATTCTTTTACACATGAGAAATTACTAATTTTTCTGCAAATATAAGTTCAGATTTTGTGCAATTATTGTGTGTTGTAGGTTGGCACATTGGCAGATCTTTTACTGAGAAGGAAAGCATACAAGGAACAAATGGATGACATGCTGTGTCAGTATGTTTTCCCTGAATTTGCAAGTCCTCGAGGGCACATGCGAGCTAGGGTAAGCATGCAGTAGACTCAACTCTACATCAGTGATGATGCTGTCTGATGATAGACAATACTGTCTGTTTCTTCTCTTTGGTCATAGACGCTGTATTTCTAGGTATCGTCTGAGATTATGAGAGAAATGAAATTAACTGGTGTGTTTCTTTTAGGCATGTTGGGTACTGCATTACTTTAGTGAAATAAAATTCAAACAAGAAGCAGTTCTTAAAGAAGCCATCAGATTAACTACAAACGCTCTGTTAGCAGACCAAGATTTGCCTGTTAAGGTAGAAGCTGCCATAGCCTTACAGATGTTGATCACTTCACAAGATAAGGCACAGAAATATTTGGAGTCACAGGTAAAGCAGTCGGTTGTCTTCTCTAAGTGACACGCGTAGGCTACACATTGTTCACAAATGCCTAGTTTGTTATACAAGTTACATCGATCTGTTACGTAATGACTGTTACCATTTGGTACAGAATGTTTGTCTTCCTGTTTGCCAACTAAGAATGTAAGGAATAGAATACTTAGTACTGTAATTGTTTTGTTTTATGTGCGTCAGCAACGTTACCACCCTCTCATCTCCGTGTATCCTGTTGTGATCATGAGCAGTAATACAATGTAACACTGTTAGTCACAGCTAAGAATATCATTTTGATTCAGATCACTTAAAGTTGCATTAACCCTTCTATTTGTGATACTCCTTGTCACCTGACATCGGCGTGTTCTGGCTGAAATGGGTTGTAATTGTGATTGACAGTTGTCTGCTATTGCATTGTTTGTTTCTGTTATTATAGAAAGAACACAGGCTGAAGTTGCATTGCAGAGGAAGATATTTGGTTTAAGAAGGAGGAATTGATAGCAGATGGGAGAAAATGGCACAGTGTGGAGGTTCCTTGTTCGAACTAGTCACCAGATATTATTTGGATGATTAAATAAAGGGGGGTGAGATGGGCAGGGAATGTGGCAGGTATGGTGGAGAAGAGAAAATGATACAACGTTTTGGTGGGCAGGTCTGCAAGAAAAGAGACAGCTTGGAATACCTAGGCATTGATGGAAGGATAATTTTAAAATGATCTTAAATAAGGTGGGAGAGGATGGACTGGATTTATATGGCTCACAACAGGGACAAGTCTGTTGCTGTGGTGAACATTAGAATGACCCTTAACATTCTGTAAAAATGTGGGGAATGTTTGTATTGTGCTCTAAGTGGCACCTGTTTGTGTTGCAGATAAAACAGATAACTCTCGAACTGCTTACAATAATCCGTCAAACAGAGAATGATGATCTGACAAGTGTAATGCAGAAGATTGTGTGCACCTACACAGAGCAGCTAATGCCCATTGCAGTTGAGATATGCCAGCACCTGGTAAATATAAAACTGTTACTCTTCTTGAGTTACATGATGGAAATGTGTTTGCATCAGTTACTGGCAAATGTTGGCACAGTTTGACTTAAAAATGTGAATGTAAGGTGTTCAGGGTGTTGCCATACAGCAATATTGCACTGAAGGTGCTGTTCAGAGCTGGGTGACCCACTGGTATGATGTTTGTGCCTTACTTCCTCCACATTCGACCTCCAGATTCCATACCCGTAGGTTGTGATTGAATTGCACACTGGGGTGCTGCATCAATCTGTTACGTGCACCACGTGTGGCTGCAGTCTACAAGCCGTAGCAGTACTGCATTACATATTGTTTCATGTTGCATGTTTATATTCCTAAATTTTTAAAAGTTCAAGTAGCAATATAAATGCAAGTATTTTTTCCTCCCAATATGTGTCTTGAGGTACAGATCTGATATTTCCTGACCATGGCTTGTAGGTGCCTAATTGCATTCATGCTCCTCTTGTGATTGATGTAATAGCTGATGTATGGGGTCTTTTATCTATAATGGTGGTATCTGGGGTGGGTGGTGTTCTGGATGAGGGATTTTTCCATAATTTGGAGCACTATACTTAAAATCACATTCAAAATCTCCAACATAAGTCAATACTGCTGTGCTGTCCAAGTGAAGGTATGTTGGCCTGGCTAGTTAACATTACTTGTAAGGCATCATCAGAGGATATGTAATAAAAAACAAGATGAAAACAAACCATTCGCCATGATCTTACTTGACACTAATTTTAAATTTATTTGTTTTGAAAGATGGTCAGTTTTCAGAGCATTTTGGGTACCAGTATTAGATAACCCATGCATGTGAATTGTTTGCCTTCTGTCTGTGGAAGAGCACAGCAAAGCAGCCATGTTGATTACTTGTGACAAAATTATTTCGTTTGTCTTCCATTACCAGCATGTTAACAGCTACACTGAAACTGTTGTTGTGTTGATCCAGTTGTATTTAACTTGTAGCATAAAAACAGTTCATATGAAGTACACATTTTAACTGTAACACTGGTAGGTGTAACATGAGTGCAGTGAGGGCATTGATGAATATCAAAAGGAGTGCCATCAGAAAGTTGTGTTGCCATAGCATTTAAAAAATATGCTGTGTGAAGTGTGATTGTCTGTGTGAAATTTGAGGGTTTTATGGCGGTTGTAATGATTCAAGTCCACAATTCAAAGGATTCTAATGCCACTTCATCAGGATCAAGCAATCCAAGTCTTGTAATCCATGACCCTGGCTGAAGGCATTATGCTTCTCTGAACGGTTTGGAACTACGTCCAACAGTGCAGTGGCATATCCCAAAAGACTTGCTCTGAAACTGCCTGTTTACTCTTGCTGCAGTCTAAGCAAAAAAACGTTTGTCTTCAACACTGCTGTCCTAGGACCATGCTCTAGTGTTTTTGGAAGTGGTAATGAAGACACTGATTTGTTACATTGAAACTAACATGCACTACAGTTAACAGACAGTATTGCCGCTGACGTTCCTGGCAGTTTAATGTCCACTCCAGTTCATCCAAGGTCTTTCAATCACCAATTTCATGTTATCCTTTTATTTCTGAAGGCAGCGACATTTAGTCAAGTCCTGGAGACTGATGAAGGTTCAGACGAGAAGGCCATTACTGCAATGGGCTTATTGAATACCATTGAAACATTACTGAATGTGATGGAGGACCAGCCAGAGATCATGTCACGGCTACAGCCCACAGTGTTGCAGGTCGTAGGACATATCTTCTCTCAGAGTGTCATGGGTAAGTACACAGTTGGGGGTGGCACTTTTTCGTGTAAGGTCTTTTGCTGTTTCAGCTTAATTTCTGTGGTCTCATAGAGCGGCTGTACAAACCGGTATACTGTGTCTGTGTACCGAACAGGGAGGATGTAACAGGTGAGTGGACAAAATTGCATTTTGAGGAGCTTCATGATTTGTACCCTTCGCTAAATGTTATTGGGGTGGTCAAATCAGGGAGGATGAGATAGGCAAGGCACATGACTGGTATGGGAGGAGGAGATGTGTACTGACTGGGTGTTTGTAGAGAAAACTGAAGGAAGGAGGCTGCTTGCAAGACCTAGTCATATGTAGGAGTATAAGATTATGATGTATCTTAAAGAATCAGAATGGAAGGCATGTGCTGGATGAAGATGCCTCCAGATAGGGACAAGTGGCAGATTGTTACAGATGTGGTAATGAACCTGTAGGTTCCATAAAATGGGGATTTTTGTGAGTAGCTGAGGAACTCTTTAACTTCTTAAGAACTTTGCATCATGTAGTTGGTTGGTTAGTGAAAGTTACACTTCTACATGAAAAAAAAAAATGCTGCAGTCCTTGCATATGGTCTGTTTTGTTTGTTTATGATCTGTGTAATGTATGTCTGCAAAAAGTATTTGCTTGTTTATATATGTGAAGGAATCCTCATAAATACGAAGAACGAGGAGACTGGCCTCTGTGCAGGCCTGTTCTTACTTTGTTTGATTTTTTTTTTTCTGCTGGTTTGAGCCAAAGAGGAAGCCTGTGTTTTCCAGGATGCAGAAGTGTGTGCAAAGTACTGCAGACTGTGTTGAAATCTCGTACTAAATGGTGAAGTATGGACTACAAAATGGTGCAAGAATTTTATAAATCACGTTGTTTAGGAGATACAACCGTCTAACATTATGTATTGACTTTACAATTACCCTGTAGTATGGTCTTCAGGTGTTAGTAAGTTGTGACCCACAGTATGTTTGAAAATGTGGTTACCAATTTATACAAGCAGCAGCTAAGAAACTGTAAAAAAAAAAGCAGATGTTCAGTTATAAAAATATAAAATAGGGCACTGTTCACCAACCATGTTGCTAGTAATGTTGCTGGATTGACCTTATACCTGTCAAAGGAATACATGATAAAGAACTAGCAACTTGCGTGTGGGATGGAGAAGGAACAAACATTTATTTCCAAGAAGAAGAGCTTTTTTTCCCTAAACTCATGGTTCCGTGCATCACAATTCGATGTCAATAAAAGTCCAACCAGATGCAACAGTATGCAGATATTTATTCACTGCAAAGTCACTCTACATGTTTCGGGTGTCACAGCACCCATCATCAGGAGTACTAAAAACTGTAACCGCAACGTCCGGTACAGGTCATAATACTGGTAGAGCTACTTCCCTCCAACGTGGCCTGTACCGGTTGGATTTTTATTAACATTGAAGTAGAGCTGTGTTATACAGGGCAAGTCAGTAAGGGTGTTAGTTATGTGTGTTGGGCAGGGTGTTGGTGCACAGGCCGGAAGAAATGTGTGGTTAAGCTGCATAGTAGTGTGAGTAGATAGGCACTGAGCTGTTAGCAGTGTCAGTTTTATCCACGTCAGTGTCTGTGGCTGGAATATACTCGCGTGTTTCCTGGACATCTTGTGTGGTCAGGTGCTGTTCCTTTTTAAGTTACATTTGTACTGTTGTGTAACTGTTGTGTTGTACTTTGCCACTTTTTTATTGCAGAATTCTATGAAGAGGCACTTTCTCTTGTTTATGATCTGACAAGTAAAACTATTTCACCTGACATGTGGAAGGTTTTGGAGCTCATATATCAGGTTAGTGTCTAAATATTTTGCAGTGTACCGGTAATGCGTAAGGTTTCTGGTTTCCAGGACAAAAGTTTTAGTTTAAATTGAGATTAAAGGTGTGAAAATAAGTATGCTGCGTTACGTGTGAACATGTTTTGATATTGAATTATAGTTTTTTTAGTGGAAGTAATGTATTATATGAAATGAAATCTGTCACAGAAAACCAGCTGTAAATTCACTGCTTGTAACTGAATGTTGCTGTTGTAATGAACAGTGTGAACTGGAATAAGTTTTCTGTTGCCTTCACTATCTGGATATCTTCTTGTGTGTGTGGTGTGCATGCATATAT
>Ga0123353_10004331_pt1 | contig 18250 bp, 10 predicted proteins | sample TergutLab28metaG_3_FD_92763 | JGI IMG/M metagenome (GOLD analysis project Ga0123353, IMG submission 92763) | Labiotermes labralis P3 segment gut microbial communities from Petit-Saut dam, French Guiana - Lab288 P3 | ecosystem: Host-associated > Arthropoda: Insects > Digestive system > Gut ... | reverse complement strand
CTTGATGCTACTTCAGATATTTCATTTGGGGTAAGAATACTGTGAAGAAATTCCAGAATTAGAGTATCGTCTTTAGTTGAGGCTAATGCTTTAGAGAGCTGTTTTAAGTATATATCTGAATTACTGGCTGCCACATATCAAGTTTTTATTATCTTTAAAATAGTGTCAAGTGCTCATTGCGAGCCGCCATTAGGCGATGAAGCAATCCATTTCCAAATAAATAAAAATAATAGACATGCCACTGGTTGTAAAGAAGAAAAAATCACGACTTGGGACACAGCGACTTTACAATTTGACAATCCTCATCATAAAAATTATAATGCAGACACAGTATGGCAGATTGAGTTATCAAATTATTGGAGAATAGAATGGCTAAAACTCTTACAGAAAAAATAATTGAAAATCACTTTGTTTCACCTCCTTCGGAAAGTTTAAGACCAGGTGAAGAAGTAAATGTTAAAATAGATCAGACATTGACACAGGATGCCACAGGCACAATGGTATATTTGCAATTCGAAGCAATGGATATAAGCAGGGTAAAAACAGAACTTTCTGTATCCTACATTGACCACAATACACAGCAGGCAGATTTCAAAAATATGGATGATCATAAATTCCTGCAAAGTTTCGCAAAAAAATATGGTGTTTTTTTCTCAAGGCCTGGTAATGGGATATGTCACCAGGTGCATCTTGAAAGATTTGGAATACCCGGGAAAACACTTCTTGGTTCTGATTCCCACACCCCTACAGGAGGCGGGATTGGGATGCTCGCAATAGGAGCAGGTGGTCTTGATGTTGCATGCGCAATGGCAGGAGCGCCATTCTCTTTTGTAATGCCTCAGATAATAGGAATACATCTTACTGGAAAGTTAAACCCAATGTGCAGTTCAAAAGATGTTATATTAAAGCTCCTGCAGCTTGAAACTGTTAAGGGGGGTGTGGAAAAAGTTTATGAATATTACGGTAAAGGTGTTGAAACTCTTACAGTTCCACAAAGAGCCACAATAACAAATATGGGAGCAGAACTTGGAGCTACAAGTTCCATCTTTCCATCAGATAATATAACAAAAGAATTTATGAAGCTCCAGGGAAGGGAAAAAGAGTGGATAGAACTTTCTGCTGATAGCGATTGCAAGTACAGCAAAGTTATAGAAATAAATCTATCAGAAATAGAACCAATGATTGCAATTCCCCATATGCCTGACCTTGTTGTTCCTGTAAGAGAAATTGAGGGGAAGAAAATTGATCAGGCTGCAATTGGTTCCTGCACAAACTCATCCATAAATGACCTTGGAATAGCAGCAGATATACTTGATAATAAAACAATAAATGAAAATGTATCGCTTGGAATTGCGCCTGGATCTAAACAGGTCTTTGAAAATGCAATAGATGCCGGAATAATTAAAAAACTTGTTAAGAGCGGCGCAAGAATACTTGAAAGCGCATGCGGCCCTTGTATAGGAATGGGTTTTGCCCCATCATCAGGCGGAGTTACTATAAGAACATTTAACAGAAATTTCAAAGGCCGGAGCGGAACAAAAGATGGAGAAGTGTTTCTTGCTTCTCCTGAAACAGCAGCAGCAAGCGCTCTCTTCGGAGTTATTACAGACCCAAGAAAAATTAAAATTACACCAAAAGATTATTCTGAATTCACAAAATCAGATGACTCCATGATCGTACCTCCTGCTTCTGCATCAGAAGCTAAAACTCTTGAAATCATAAGAGGCCCGAACATTAAACCATGCCCAAAAGCTTCTATTGCAGAAAACAGCTTTGAAGCATAGATAATAATAAAAACAGGAGATAATATCACCACAGACCATATAATGCCTGCAGGAGCCAAGGTACTGCCATACAGGTCAAATATTCCTGAAATAGCAAAATATACGTTTGAAGCAGTAGACCCTACATTCTATGAAAATGCAAAAAATGCAGGAAAAGGGTTAATTATCGGCGGAGAGAATTATGGACAGGGTTCATCAAGGGAACATGCTGCACTTGCTCCAATGTTTCTTGGAGTCAAAGCTGTTGTTGTGAAAAGCTTTGCAAGGATACATAAAGCAAACCTTATCAATTTTGGAATAGCTCCCCTAACCTTTAAAAATGGTTCAGATTATGATACAATATCAAAAGATGACATCATCTCTTTCCCATCATTTATTGATGATATTAAAAAAGGGAATGAGGTAAAAGCCATAAATAAAACAACAGGAAAAGAGATGATATTCCTGCATGATCTTACAGCAAAATCAATAGATATACTTCTTGAAGGAGGAATGCTTAATTATACTAAAAAAATAGTATGATGCAGGACAACTGTGGCAAATCTTTCAAAGATACTTGATCATATTGATACAGATTATATAAAACCTCTAAGAGACCCGCTCTGGAATAATATTATGCTTTCAGAGGGGATAAAAAAAATACTCTCCTCATCTGTTATGCAAAAACTTAATAAAATAAAACAGCTTGGCCCTACTTATCTTGTTTATCCCGGAGCAACTCACACAAGATTAAATCATAGCATCGGTGTTTTTCATCTTTCAAAAAGAATTCTCCGGGAGCTTGTTATATCTCCTCAGTGCCCGGATATAACACTTGAAGGGGCTGTTTCATTTTTATGCGCAGCGCTTCTTCATGATCTTGGACACTTTCCGTATGCTCACTCTCTAAAAGAACTTCCTCTTACTGATCATGAAGTTCTTACAGGAAATATCATATTATCTCAACCGCTTTATAATGAAATAAAAGAGAATTTAAAAATCGATCCATCTTTTGTTGCGGCAATCGTAGATAAAAGTATTAAAGAAAACATAACCGATGAAATTGTTTTTTTCAGGAATCTTCTTTCAGGAGTGCTTGATCCGGATAAACTCGATTATCTTAACAGAGATGCATACTTTTGCGGTATTCCATACGGAATACAGGATATAGATTTTATTATCAACAATATATTGCCTCACAAGGAAAAAGGGATAGCTGTTTATGAACAGGGACTGCTTGCAATAGAAAATATACTTTTTTCAAAATACCTTATGTATCGCGCAGTTTACTGGCATAAAACAATACGCAGCGCAACTGCCATGGCAAAGAAAGCTCTTTACATGGGACTTAAAGATAATAAAATAAAGCCAAAAGAACTTTATGATCTTGATGATGAAACACTATTTTCAAATTACAAAGAAAGCGCTTACAAACCTTTTTCACTTCTTAAAAATATTTCTGAAAGAAAATTATATAAAATGGTTTTGGAAATACCTTTTATTGATGAAAATAAAAATCATAAAAATCTTACATCACTTGATAAAAGGCACAATAAAGAGAATGAGATACTGTCATTTATGAAGAAAAACTATTTCCCAAACTGCGGAGAGGAATCTATAATAATCGATATACCTGAAAATATTTCTTTTGAAGTTAATCTTCCTGTTTTTCGCAAAAATAATTTTTATAATTTTACAGAATCAGGTTCTGTTTTTAACCAAACAGTAATAAAAGGTTTTACAGAAACATTAAGAAAAATAAGAATTTTTATGCCTGAAAATATTTGTGAAAAACTTTTGGAAAAATCATCCTGCCCTGAAATAACTGAAATTCTTATGAGCAATTAAATTCCGGAAAACAATATGTTAGATGAAATACTAAAGAGCGATACAGATAAGATCCCTAAATGGCTTATGAGAACTGTAAAACAAGCTGGGAAAGGGATAAACAGATTTAAAATGATAGAAGAAGGGGATGAAGTGCTTCTTGCAATATCTGGCGGCAAAGATTCGCTTGTCCTTGCGCTCTCACTTTCTATCAGACTTAAATGGCTTCCTGTAAAATATAAATTAAAAGCCCTGCATATAAACTGGAGAGAATATCCAATACCAGCTACCCTTCTCTCCCAAATAAAAGATTACTTTGACAAGCTGGAAATACCATTTGAATCACTTACAGCAGATATGCTGCCATTGTCTATTAAAAACAGATTCAATTGCTATCTTTGCGCAAGGAACAGGAAAAGAATTCTTTTTGAATATGCAGAAAAACATAATATTACAAAAATAGCCGCAGGCCATCACATGGATGATATTGCAGAAACAACTTTAATAAATATCTGTTTAAGAGGTAATTTTTCAACAATGATGCCTGTGCAGGATTTTTTCAAGGGGAAATTAAAACTTATAAGACCCTTATGCCTGGTAAGAGAGCCTCAAATAAAGTTGACTGCAGAAAGACTTGAACTTCCTGTTTACAATACTATATGCCCTTATAAAGAGACAAATTTAAGGTTGAAAATGAAACCTGTTTTAAAGCAGCTATATTCCCTTGATAAAAATGTTTATCAGCATGTTTTTGATGCTCCGTGGAAAATCAACAGCGAATATCTCCCAGACAAGTTATGATTTTTTTACTTTAAATGAATTAAGCACTTTAAGCGCATCTTCAAAATCAAAATCATTGATCCGTTCTGCCAGCTCTTCCATTCCTGGGATGCCCTTTAGTTTTTTCACATAACTTATCGCATTAATGTTTCCATTTTCAAGCATTGGTTTTAGTTCGGTAAACAGAGCTATTAATTCTTTGGAATCGATCTGTAAAGAATTTGTTGCTTTAGATTCAGCTTCTTTGACTACAGATTCAAAATCATGAAGCACTAATGATAGTTCTCTTTCAAGATTACCAAGTTGCTCAGGCGTGTGACCTGCTGTTCCATTCCTAAATATTTCTTCCAGTGAAAATGCAGCATCCTGCAGAGAAGTCTTACCCAGATACCCAGAACTGCTCTTTAAGGTATGCACTATCCTGTGTGCTGTTTTAATATCGCCCACAGAGATCGAATCAGTTAACCTCTTATAGGTATTTTTATTTTCTTTTACAAAGGAAATAATGGATTTTTTAAGCAGCTGTTCTTCCTTATCCAAAACAGTTTTTGATTTTTCGCTTTTAGATATTTTTAGTACTTTTTCAGGTGGCAGGTATTTTTTTATGATCTCCTGCAGTTCACTCATGTTTATAGGCTTTGATATAAAATCACTAAAGCGATTTTCCAAAAACATTTCCCGAGCGCCTGATACAGCATTGGCAGTAAGGGCGATAATTATGAGATTTTCATACTTCCCGCCCAGTTTCCTTATTTCCTGAACAGCTTCGATGCCGTCCATTTCCGGCATCATGTGATCCATGAAAACAATATCGTAATCGTTTTCTTTGATGAGTTCGATTGCCTTGATGCCGGAATCCACTGTTTGCGCCTTAATATCCATAAAATTCAGAAACCCGCTTGCAACCCTTCGGTTGAACTCGTTGTCATCGGTTACTAAAATCCTGGCATCAGGCGCGCTTAAGGAATGGTCGATCTTGGTGCTTTCATCCTTTCGGATATTCGCTATGTTGCCCTTTATTACAGGGATAGTGATGGTAATCGCTGTACCATGCCCATATTCGCTTTCAACAGTGATCTTACCACCCATCATTTCAATAAATGATTTACTGATCGAAAGTCCCAATCCAGTTCCCACTACACCTCTGCTTATGGGTTTATTGACCTGTTCAAATGCGTCGAACAACTTGGGAAGATCTTCCTTGCGTATTCCTATACCAGTGTCTTCAACTGTAAATGTGAGATCATCTTCGTTTGCTCTTATCGTAAGTTTGACATAACCCTTTTTTGTATATTTAATGGCATTTCCGCAGATATTGGTCAAAGTTTGCCGTAATCTAAGATCATCACCATACAGATAATCTGGAAGATCTTCTGTTGTATCAACCAGAAACTCAATACCTTTATCACGGGCAACATATGTAAACATTGAAACAATATTGTCCATTAATTGGCGGAGGTTGTAATCTACAGGATTAAGCTCAAATTTTCCAGATTCAATTTTTGAGAAGTCCAGTATAGCATTGATGATTCCCAGAAGCGATTTTGATGAAACTATTATATCATGGACATATTCTGTCTGACGATCATTAAGCAGCTCATGCGACAAAAGTTCGCCCATACCTATTATGGCATTCATTGGAGTCCTTATCTCATGAGACATATTGGAGAGGAATTTGGACTTGGAAAGATTTGCTATCTGCGCTTCTTCCAGTGCATTCCTGAGTTTCAAGGTCATATCTTTTTTTAACATTGAGTTAGCGATCAATAATCCTGCTGAACGGAGGATCGATGCTTCATTAGCGGAAAATACTCTTTCACTGTGACAGTCATCAAAGCCTATAAAGCCCCAAAAATCATTCTGTAAAAACACAGGAGCGATAAATATTGACATTATCCTCAGTCGTCCCGAAAGTATCGTTTTCAAAGCCGGCGGCATATTTTTTACTTCACCGTTAATACACTCACCACTTAAAAGTATTTGCTCCCATTCGGGAAAATTTTTACTATAAGATACACCAACAGTAATATCATTGCCATACTGAGGCTCAGCTTTCTCTGACCACTCACAGATCTGAGTGCAGTAGCGTTCTCCATTTTCAATATAGTTTTCCCATATATATACGCGATCTGCATCCACAGCATCAGCCATCATGCCCATACAATGGTGCATATTCTTTGTAAAATCTTCAAGAGGAGATTGCAGAAGTATTTCAGCTATGAGGTTTACTGTGTGCAAAAGGTGATCTTTTTGCTGAATTTCCTTTATCATCGCGTCATGCTCTGTCATATCTATAACATGAACTACGACAAAAAATTGATCCTTGCCCTGAACTCTGATTGCTGTAATCTTGCAGGGGATCGACTGGCCATCTGAGTCGTTGTGTATCCAATCAAATGCACTCCTGCCATCTTTAAATGCTTTTCTGAGATGCATTGCGGCTTTTTCAGTAGAAAGGAGTCCATCTGGTTGAAATTTGGGAGAAAATTCAAAGAACCTTTTTTTAAAATCCTCTTTGTTTTCTACCTTGAACATTGTCATGCTCGCATCATTGCAATCAAGCATTTGAGATTCAGTATTCCATAAATGGCAGGTATACGGCATTGAATCAAACATGAGCTTTATATTGCCGTAGTTATAAGATTCGGTATTGTTCATTCTCAGATTCCTATATCTATATTTATTTATTCAAGTGAGCTCATCACTCTTATCGCACCTTCAAAATCATAATTATCAATCCGTTTTGCCAACTCTTCCATACCTTCGATACCATGCAGTTTCTCCACATAACTTGTCGCGCCAAAGTCTCCCTTTTCAAGCAAAGGTCTTAACTGCGCAAACAGATCTTTTAATTTTTCTTTTTCTATTTGCACAGCATTTGGTTTTCCTGATTCCTCTTCTTTAAGCAAAGGTTCATATTCAAGGAGCGCTTTTTCCAATTCTTTCTCAATAGCATTAAGTTGTTCAGCTGTATATTTGGCTGGTTCGCCCTGAAGTGACTGCTCCAGTGAAAATGCCGCGTCCTGCAGATCCTTTCTTCCAAGAAATCCAGCGCTGCTTTTTAAAGTATGAGCGATCCTGTGCACAGTTTTAGTATCTCCTGAATTTAATAATTCAATTATTTTTTTTGAAGTATTTTGATTTTCCTTTACAAAAGTTATTGCAGTCTTTCGAATCAATTCTTCTTCAGTGCCAGATTGGATTCTTTGCCCTTTGTTCCTGGATTCCAAAAAGATTTTTTCCGGCGGCAGATGCTTTTTGATGATCTCACGAAGTTTTTTAATATCTATAGGTTTTGAAATAAAATCATTAAAACGATTTTTTAAAAACATTTCGCGAGCGCCTGCGACAGCATTGGCAGTAAGGGCGATAATTATTATATTTTCATATTTCCCGCCCAGTTTCCTTATTTCCTGAACAGTTTCTATGCCATCCATTTCCGGCATCATGTGATCCATAAAAATAATATCGAAATCATTTTGTTTAACAAGTTTGATTGCCTCTGCTCCGGAATCAGCTGTTTGCGCTTTAATATCCATAAAATTCAGAAGCCCGCTTGCAACTCTTCGGTTAAACTCGTTGTCGTCAGTTACCAGAATTTTTGCATCTGGCGCAAATATAGTCTGCCCTGTGCTGGCAGTATCAATCTTATGGATATTCTCAGGATTGCCTATTACAAATGGGAAGGTAACTGTAAATGCTGAGCCAAAACCATACTCGCTCTCTACTGTAATACTCCCTTCCATCATATCAATAAATGATTTGCATATTAAAAGCCCCAGACCTGTTCCCACAACTTTTCTATTTTTGGTTTTATCAACCTGCTCAAAAGCTTTGAACAGTCTTGGCAGGTCTTCTTTTTTTATTCCTGTACCTGTATCTTCGACTCTGAACACAATGTTATTATCGCTTGCTGATACCAATAGTTTGACATGTCCTTTATCGGTAAATTTTATAGCATTTCCGCATATATTGGTCAGTACCTGTCTTAACCTTATATCATCGCCATAAAGGTAATCCGGCACTTTGCCCAGGGTTTCACATATAAAATCCAGACCTTTCCTTTTTGCAACAAGAGAAAACATCGAGACAACATTGTCGATAAACTGATTAAAGTTATAATCAACAGGGTGAAGTTCAAGTTTTCCAGCTTCGATCTTTGACACATCCAGTATATCGTTAATAATACCTAAAAGAGAAAGCGCCGAGTTGCTGATATCTTTCACAAAGCCCATTTGACGTGAACTAAGTTCTTCATGTTCCAAAATCTCTGACATACCTATAATAGCGTTCATAGGAGTTCTGATCTCATGAGACATATTTGCCAAAAACTCGCTTTTGGCTTTGTTCGCGCTTTGAGCAGCTTCCTCCATTGCCTTGCGTTCTGTAATTTCACGGGCTATTCCCATGATTCCGGTTATTTTATTATTCAGCAGGAGAGGTACTTTGTTTGTTTCAAAAAGCCGCATATTTCCATCAGGGTCAGGTACATATTCTTCATATGTCAATACTTTTACATCATCCATGACCTTCTGGTCCATGACCTTGTAGTCATCAGCCAGTTTTTGAGGAATCCCAAGTCCGCTTGCATCATCCTTTCCAATAAGATCTTCTTCTTTAAGATTAAAATATTGCAGCAAGCTTTCATTACAGCGTGTGTATTTAGAATCTGTATCCTTGCAGAAAATAAGATCTGGAATTGAATCAAACATGGTTTTCATCATAGAGCTCTCGGTTTCCAGGTCAAGTAAAAGTTTCTTTGTTTCAGATATATCCAGCAGCGCGCCTGCAACGCGCACAGCATTACCGTCATTGTCCCGGATGGTTTCACCTGAGGCGCGGTAATAAGAGTATTCTCCATCTTTTTTCATCAGACGGTATTCCAGATCGTACGGTGTCCTGCCGGTTGGATCTGTAAGATGCTTTGCGAAGGCAGCAAGAGTTCTATCCTTATCATCGGGGTGCAGGCGATTACTCCAGCTGCAAAGTATATTGGGGAAATCAGATTCATCTGTAAATCCCAGCATTTTTCTGAATTCATCTGACCAGATAAAAGTATTTTGAGGATTGACCGGGTCATCCTTTTTGATTTCCATGTCCCATAGACCGATCTTGGTTGCCTTAACCATCAGATTATGTTTGAGAAGCTGTAATTCATTTTCAAACAATAATATTTTAAGCTGTTCCTGGTTTTCCGACAGCTCTTTTGTTCGCATATTGACAAGCTTTTCAAGTCTTCGGCCTTCCTTGCGTTTCCTTACAAATAAAATAACAGCAAAAATAAGACAGACAGAAAGCATAGCCACACCGATCATAAAGGGGATACGCTCCTTGGCAAGCCTTATGCGATAATCATAAGTTTTGCGCAGCCATCTTCCTGAAATGTTTTCTATATCGATCAATCTCATAGCTTTTGTGACAATCGAACTTAAAACAACTTCATTCTTGTTGAATCCGAAAGTCGAATCAAAATAGAAATCAAAAATAAAGTTTGCTTTGTACCCAACAAGCTCGCGATAGTTTGTCATAATTAATAGCTGATGTTCGCTTGTCATAACCACATCTATTTCTCCGCGCTCAAGCGCATCAAAAGCTTCGCTGGTATTCTCATATTCAAATATGCCCCGGTGATTTGGAAACCAGTTTCTAAAGAGAATACTATGCGCGGTATTCCTGGCTAATCCGGTCTTGACATATAAGATTTCATTGATAGCTATATCGTGGAATTCTGTTTTTGAGATAAGAACGAAATGATCCTGAAAAAATTCTTTGCCTGCCCACAGAAAATTCCCGATCCTGTCTTCCGATGGGATAAGCTCTGTTATCATGGAGACCTTGCCGGTTTCAAGCATTTTGAGCAGAACAGGCCAGTGAGTTTTTTCATCATTTTGGCGCTTAAATATAAGTCCTGTAAGTCTTTCCAACTCTTTGATCACATCGTGAGCTGTTCCTTCCCATTGATTGGTTCTGAAATCATAAAAACTAATTGGATAGTTTGTTATCTCTGCGGCATAAGGAACAACTTTGTTGTTTCTTATATAATCACGTTCTTCACTGGATAACTGCAGGAACAATTTTTGCCGTAAATATTGCTGGTAACCTTCATTGTAAAGGTTTGTCAGATGATTGATGATGCCGTGATCAAGCGCTTTTTGTATAACACTGATAATACATTTAAAGTCAGGGTTTTGTGTTGTCATGGAAACAGGGGTGTATATGATCGGAAAATATGTGCCAGCAACCACTTCTCCATAAAAATCAAAAGCAGCTTCTGTGGAGGATTCGCTGAAAAATGCATCCACTTCCCTGTTATGCAGCATTTTGTAAGCATGATAGAAATCTTTAACAAAAAAAGTCTCAAACTCACGCAGCTCATGCTTGGAAATAATATCTGCTGTAGTGGCTCCTTCCAGGAAAGCGTACCGCAAAGCACGCATTCCGGAAGCATCCCGAAGCATCCTTTCATTCCCCACATGCAGTTTTATGATTCTGCGTTGCGCAATATCATCAGTCATAAAGTATTTTATTCGCCGCTCATAATTCGCCGTAAGTTCACCAGTAAAGTCGATCAAGCCTTTTTCCAGTCCAGGGATCAATTCTTCCCACTCAACAATCTTTGGTATAAACGGTATACCGAACAGCTCTGAAAGCCATTCGCAGACCATGGCAGTAAATCCTCTTTCTTTGCCATTCTCATCATAGAACAACTCAGTACCATAGACCGAAGAATAGTTAAAGGAGGTTCTGCTCTTTTGAAGGTACTCAATAGCTTCTATCTCAGCGGCGGTCACGCCAGGGATGTCTTTGAAAGAGGTAAATACTACCTCTATATCGTGATCGATTTTTTGTTTTGCGCAACTTATCAGAAGTACAGAGAATATAACTGCTACAAGTAAAAGAGAGTATGCTTGCTTTAATATTCTCGCAGTCATTTCGTTATACCTCGCTTATAACAAATCTGTTTCTGCCCAATTCCTTGGCTTTATAAAGGGCCTTGTCTGCTCTTTTAATGAATTCATCGATATTAACTATGCTGCATGCTTCTGGTACAGTAGAGTGAATTCCTATGCTGACTGTTACACTGGTATCTTCCCCTTTCTCGGTGGGGATAATTACAACCTCTATATTTTTACGTATCCTTTCTGCAATCTCAGCAGCGCCTTCAATCTCTGTGCCTGGCAGCAATATAATAAACTCTTCTCCTCCCCAGCGAGCGACAAAGTCAACGGCGCGTTTAAGGGTTTTAGTAGATATATCCGCAAACATTTTTAATGCTGCGTCCCCCTGTTGATGCCCGTGAGTATCGTTGTAAGTTTTAAAGTTATCTATGTCCATCACCAGAATACTGATTGGTGTCTTATCCCTAACAGCTCTGTTCCATTCCACATTTAGCCGGTTCTCAAAACCGCGCCGGTTGGATATTTTCGTCAGAGGATCAATAAGACCAATAAGCTCGATAGTTCGTATCTGGTCAACGATCCTGATATGTGTATTAACCCTTGCTTTTACAATGGCTTTTTTAAATGGTTTTGTTATATAGTCAACTGCCCCCAGGATAAATCCTTTTTCCTCGTCATCCGCGCTTGTTAGTCCGGTTATGAATATAACAGGGATTTTTTTAGTGGTTTCAGATTCTTTCAATTTTTCGATGACCTCAAAGCCTGTCATTTCAGGCATAAGAACATCAAGGAGTATGAGATCGGGTTTATGTTCCTCGGCAAGCTCCAAAGCCCTAAGCCCATTCCTGGCAATCAAAAGATTATACATAGGCGATAAAATGCTGCCAAGGATGTCCAGATTGGTTTTTTCGTCATCCGTAATCAGAATGGTAAACTCTTTCTTGGTTTCAATCATAGTCAATTATCCTCGCTACATTGCTGCTTGTACAGCATAATTTTTACCTTTATTACTCATTCTTTTCTTTAATAAAGCATAGAATAGATAAAATTCCAAAATTTTTCAACCCTATATACTTTTATATGGAAAATATAAGCAAATATCCTCCTGATAAAATAGAAAATATTCTTGAAGTTATTAAAAACTACTGATAAACTATGTTAAGTATGAAAATACACAATCTTCTTGAAGAAATAGTAGCGTCATCTGTTAATGAATTTTTTGATAGCCTTTCTCCTGATGAAAAACATGACCCCGACTGTGAGCAATGCAAGCTGGATATTACATGTTATGTACTAAATAATATGCTCCCAAAATATATTGTATCTACAAGAGGAATTATCCATCATGCACTTGACTACACAAAAAAAATACAACTTGAAGCAGATATTCTTTATCTTGTAAAAAAAGGTTTTTCCATTATTTCACAAAGAAAAAGGGTTATATGCGGAAATGCTCAAAATACCAAAACAGGAGATAATACAAAAAATCTTCCTTTTTTTAGTTTTCCAAATATTATGGGAAAAGTTATAAATGGCACAACATTTGAACCAATTTCAGATGCAGAAGTAACACTATTTATGGATGATACTCTTGCCAGTATGACTGATCTAATGTCAAACCCGGTTAAAATCAACAAACAGACAAGAGGTATGTTTACTTTATGGCCTGCTCCTGTAGAAGCAGAAAAAAAAGAAGCAGAAAAAACATTTAAATTTAAACTTACTGTAAATCATCCTGATTTTAATGAATATATCAAGATGTTTGAACTTACGGTAACAGCAGAAGAAAATTATCTTCCTTCGATCCAACTTCAAAATACAAAAGTTTTAGAAGATATTTTCATTTTCCCCAGAGGGGTTTAATATCCAATGGGAATTGAAACAGTTCTTGTCGCAGGCGCAGGAGCTCTTGGATCGCTCTACGGTCATAAATTTATTCAAAAGAAAAATACATGGTTCCTTGCAGATAGCAAAAGAAAATCAAAGCTTGAAAAAGAAGGGATATTTGTCAATGGCGCCCATTATAATATAAGATGCACAGATAGCAGCGCTGCAAACAACATCAAACCTGATTTTATCCTTGTTGCTGTAAAATATAATAATTTGCCTGAAGTCATAAAACAACTCATCCCTTTTATCACAAAAAATACAATAGTAGCATCTGTAATGAATGGCATAGACAGCGAAGAAATAATTAGAAAAAATAGTGATATTGCCAAAATAGTACTTTCTGTCCCTATTGGAATGGATGCAGTAAGAAACAACAATTCAACCACATATACAAAAGAAGGTAAAATAGTCTTTAATAAATTTGATTCTGTTATTACTGATAAAGATATTGAAGAAGTTAAATCACTTTTTGATCAATGCAATATTTCATCTGAAATAGCAAAAGATATAAAATATGAAATGTGGTTTAAATTTATGATCAATACAGGGATAAACCAGATCTCTGCTCTTCTTAATGCAAATTATGGCTTTATGCAGAAAAACATTTATGCGAAAAAGCTTATGGATGATGCAATGGTTGAGGTAGTAAATATAGCAAATGCAGAAGGGATTAATTTAACCTGCTCAGATATAAAAAGATGGTATTCAATTCTTGATTCTCTCGGTCCCGAAGGAAAAACTTCGATGTGCCAGGATATTGAAGCAGGCAGAAAAACAGAAGTTGAAATGTTCTCCGGAAAAATGATTGAGCTGGGGATTAAACACAATATTGATGTTACAATTAATAAAGTGTTATACGATCTTTTAAAGGCAAAGGAAGAGATTTCTTGCCGATAATAAAAGAACTGAATGATGTATCAGGGTCTCAATACGAGACCTATAAAAAGTCTGAAATTTATTTTTCAACAGGAGCCCTGTAAAAAGATTGAAAAACAGATATTCGATACTCCTGCTGCTAATTATTTTTCTTTTTTCCTCACTATCCTATGCTGATGCTGAAGAAAATAAAAAACAGTCAGAACCTAAAAAAAGCGCTCACAATGAAGAAGAAGCTCCTACAGCAATTTTTCAGACAAAGATCAATGATCAAGATGTAGATTTATATATACAAGGTTCATGGGATTTCTCACTCACAGGATCAACAGGGTATGATTTAAAAGCCGGCAAGTTTATAGAAACACCTTTTCCGCAAATGGCTCCGGGCTTTGTATTTAGCCAGATACCTGATCTCACTATCTCTTTGTGGCTTATGAATCGTTATTTTTTTGAAGCTACGATTAAAGAAGATTCAGAGCAAAATACTTTCCTTCTTGGTTATGAAGGTAAAGATGATGAATTTGTTCAGAGAATATTAATAGGAAATACAAAAATAGATATTGGGAATTATGCTTTTTTATCTCTGCCGTCTATTCCCAATAATTCACTTGGAGCTTCAGCAGCTTTTAAAACTAAAATAAGCTATCATGAACTTCTTTTACGCTATGATCCGGCAGAGGGGCTTACAAAAGAATTCATAGGAAACAGCGAAGTAAAAAGGCAAATATATATGCCTACAGATTACTACAGGGGAAATTTTTTTATATTACCTGATACTGGTTTTGAAGATATAGAAGTTTATATTGAAGATGATAAAGGCAGCTTTACAGGAACAGACAGAAGAAGATATAAAAGAGCTGATAATACAGATTTTACTTTTTCAATTTCCGATGGAACTATTACATTAAGAAAACAACCTGAAAGCAGGATACTTGTATATTACACAAAAGGCGGGAGGCCAATAGGTGATCCCAACCTTGGAATTGGCGCTCTGGTTGATGTTGACTCAGATGGAACGCCCCAGCCTAATGGCACACCGCGGCAGTTTTACTGGGGCCTTACCAATTACCCTCTGCCAGGACAAAACATGACAGATAAAAGAGTAACAATAAATGGGAAAAACGCCCTGCTGATTTTCAACAGAGGGGAATACTCCCCTTTTGAATCTCTTTCTTATTATCAGTCATCTTTTCCATTGCCGGATGATATCCTAAGAGTAAGGTTTGGAATCTCTGCAAAAAGCAATAATCCGGAAGTATTGGATGAAAGATTAAAATTCAGAATAGAAAAAGAAAACAACCTCCTCTATGTTTATGATAATTCCAATGGCGTAAGAGATATGAGAAACAGATATCCTCTATCCAATAAATTTTCAGCGCCTGTATATGGTCCTTCAAAAAATATAACGTCCGGCGCTTACAGAAGCGAGTTAAGGCTCGAAGTTCTTTTACATACAGGTTCTTTTGTGCTTGATCCTGATGTAGTTCCAGGTTCTGTTACAGTTAAAAGAAATGGTAACATTGAAACAATGTATGACATAGATTACAGCAGCGGAGTAATAACATTCAGAACATATATCCATCCCAATGACAGAATAAAAATAACATATAAAACTTCCTATGCAGATACAGATGGCGGAGATCTTCTTTTTGCAACAGGTAACAGATTTTTTACAGGCGACTATTTAGTAACAGAACTTGCATTTGGAATTAAATGGAATATACTCCAAAACCAGTACTCCCGTTTTGCAGGACAATATAAAGGATCAATGCTTTTTACAGGAGGAGCTGAATATACAAGGGATAATTATAAAATAGGGATCGATACAGGTTTTTCCATAACCTCCCAGGATACAACAGGAATACTAAGGCTTTTTGATATGCAGCAGTCAGGTATAACAATGCGGCTTGGAAACGGATATATTTATCCTGCAAGTATACCTGAAAATGAAACATGGAATAGTATTGGATTGCCTCTGCATCTCCGTCCTTCAAGAGAAAACAGAGGAAAACTTATTTATAAAGATTACTACAGCTATACTCTTACAAACGCTTCTCTAAACAATTATAACTGGAATGTACCTGATAGCCAGATATACAGTTATACTACAGGCAACCCGCCTGGACCATATCCTGCAAATGCTGCTAACGATGGGATTGTTGGAGAAATCCTTATTATGGATATGGAAGAAATTAAAAATGGCGACTGGGCAGGATCACAGATTCCAGTAAGAAAATTTGCAGATAATCAGGATCTCACAGATGCAGAAAGCATTTCATTTAAAATAAAGTGCGATAATGTTTCCGGAGGCAAACTCTATATACAAATTGGAACCATAAGCGAAGACCTTGACGGAGATGGGATCCTCGACAGAGAAGATTCTATCTACTCGGATGGTTTTTCTTTTAATGATATTGCCAATGGAACTATAATGCGTGTAGGCGGAGTTGGAGCAACAACTACAAGAGGAAATGGCGTGCTCGATACAGAAGATAATGATCTTAATGGAGTGCTTGATCTTGAAGATCCAAAAAATGTTGTTACAATAGATCTTGAAAATCTTTTGCCGCCTCTGGGTTCTCTTGCAACTATATCTATAAATGGATCATGGCTAAAAATAAATCACATATTCACTTCTGAGCAAAAAAAACAACTTGCTCAATCATCTGCTGTAAGATTTATATATATAAATGATTCTGGTGTTCCATCTTCAGGAAGAATATTTATCGGAGAACTTTTTATTGAAAGCTCCACTTTCAACGCAAGTGTTACATCTGCAGGCGGATCTGCTTATGCTAAAGAGGTATATGAAAGATACTCTGCATCAGAATCTCCTTCAAAAAAACTAATAGAAGCATATCCTGAAGTCAGAGATATATTTTTTAAAAATGCTGATATAACATCTACACAAAAAGTACTTGAAACAGGCTGGACAGGAACTGGATATACTCTTACAGGTTATTCAACCCCTGTTCCGTATGACATGTACAGGAAACTTGCCGGTTATATAAGAATACCGCAGTTAGGGACACCTAACCCTTCTCAATTTACAATTTCTTATTCAGATACTTCAGGAAGAGGAATAGAAGCTACTTTTGAAACATCTTCTTTTAATGACTGGAAAAAAATAGAAATAGATTTTGACAAAAAAAGAATTTTTCTTGCAGGTATAGATATGGGCGGTATTGTAAAGACAAGTTCAACAAATCTTGGTCTTTCAATGTTTAAAATAACCAGTAATTCCGATAAGGGGCAAATATATATTGATGAAATTCATCTTACAGACCCCAAGTTATCTACTGCCGGAGCTGTTGCCGCTACTTATGAACACAACTTTCCTGGGGCTGTTCTTACTGTAGGAGAAACTGATGTAATCAGTAATCTTTCTGTAAAAGAATATTTTTTATATGCAGCAGAAGATTTCAGCGTTGATTTAAATGAAAATGCAAATACAAGCAATACAAGAACAAAAACTACTCTTAAAACAGATATCTTAAAATCAAACCTTGAGACAAATGTTGACCTTTCATGGGTAGGAGGTGAAAACTATTCTACAATAGATCATAGATATAGTTCGCCGTTATTTACTGATTTTCTTACATTTACAGATTCTTATAGCGAATCTAGAGATCTATATTATTTATCATTCTCGAAACATGATGAGCTAAAAATAAAATTAGGAGAAAGAGGCGGTACTGCATCTGCTTCTGCAGAATCAATTTTGATTTATAGTGATTTATCACAAAGATGGGATTTTAGATATAAATCAGATATGAGAAAAAATATAAGAGGAGGATCAAATCTTTCTTTTATAAAAGTATCTGCAGGCTATGATCCTGAGGATTCTTCTTATATTGAAAACTGGTTTAATTCATTTTCTCTGATTTTACCTGATGATAATGACCCATGGCCGGACAGGACTATAATCAATGAAAACAGTTTTTCTGTTATCCAGGAGTCTTTTGGAGTTGATCTGTTTATAAATGCCGGAACATTATCATCAGGAGAAGATTTTGACAGAAGACAGAAAAGCAGCGGGAAGCTGGAGCTGCAGTTCCCATTTTTTAATACTTCTTTCGGAGGATGGAAATTTACTCCAGGATATTCCAGATCATTTGAGTATACAAATAAAAACAGAACAGGTAAAAGTTTTCAGGATGATACGCAATTATGGTTTGAAGATTTTTCCAGACAAAGCTACTTTTATACAGGTAT
>Ga0123353_10004330_pt1 | contig 18250 bp, 12 predicted proteins | sample TergutLab28metaG_3_FD_92763 | JGI IMG/M metagenome (GOLD analysis project Ga0123353, IMG submission 92763) | Labiotermes labralis P3 segment gut microbial communities from Petit-Saut dam, French Guiana - Lab288 P3 | ecosystem: Host-associated > Arthropoda: Insects > Digestive system > Gut ... | reverse complement strand
TATGCTGAGAGTCATAATAAACATTCTCATATGGCTTGATTTTCATATGAACTTCCCAAAAGAACTTGAAAAAATCGACCCTCTTCATTGCAGCGCTTTTTTTGCAAATCTCGGAAGCGTAGGAATCGACGCGCCGTTTCATCATCTGTACGAGTGGGGGACGTGTTCGCTTTTTGTCGCCATAGGTAAAATCGGGAAAAAGCTCACGCTCGATAAATCAGGAAACCCCGTTGTAAGGGATATGGTAGATGTAAAAGTTTCGCTCGATGAAAGAATCGCCGACGGGTATTACTTTGCCCGGGCGTTTGACATATATAAAGGATATATTGAAAATCCGGAAACCCTTTTCGAATTATCGAAAGAAAATCATATGAAAGCAGGAGGGATAGAATGAGTTTGGAATCAAAACCCTGGGTTAAATTTTATGATAAGCCGGCGGAGATCGAAATACCCGAATTGTCATTGTACGGAATATTAGCGGACAGGGCGAAACAAAATCCGGAATTTTACGCGGTGGAGTATATGGGCGCCAAGTTTACTTTTTCGGAATTAGTCGGGCTGATCGACGACGTTGCTTCCGCCCTAAAATCCATGGGAGTAGAAAAAGATGATTGCGTGACTTTGGCGCTGCCGAACACGCCGGACGCGGTTATCTTATTTTACGCATTAAACAAGGCCGGCGCAAGGGTGGCAATGGTGCACCCTTTGTCACCTCCTGGTGATATCGAGTATTATCTAAATAAGACGGGAAGCAAATGGGCGGCGACTGTCGATATGTTTGTGCCTAAGTTTATGGAGATAATCGACAAGACCGAAGTCAAGAAGCTGATCGTTACCGGGATCGCCGACTATTTACCTAAATTAAAAGCAATAATATACGGCCTTACCAACAGGATAAAATTACCCGAAGACCCAAGGCTTATTAAATGGAAAGATTTTTATAGTTTTGCTTCAAAGGACCCGGAAAACCGGCGGGAGACGCCCAGAGATTGTTATAAGGCGTCCGTAATTCTCTTTTCCGGCGGTACTTCGGATACGCCGAAAGGTGTTGTTTTAAGCGACTTTGCGTTCAACGCGCTTGTAGTAAATACGAAAAATACATCTAATTTTGAGGCGGGCGACAGCATTATCGCAATACTTCCCGTTTTCCACGGATTTGGCCTCGGGCTATGCGTTCATATGCCTATGGTATGCGGGGGCATGAGCATACTGATCCCCAAATTCAGTCAGGAAAACTATATAAAAGCTTTGATAAAACAAAAACCCCGGTTTATTGCCGGAGTGCCGACGCTGTTTGAAGCTTTACTGAGGCATCCCGACTTCGCGAAAGTCACGTTTGACGAGTTGAAAGGGGCTTATTCGGGGGGCGATTCTTTACTGCCTGAAGTAAAAGCGAAATTTGACGCGGCCCTCAGGGCGCAGGGGAGTAAAGTTGACCTCTTAGAGGGCTACGGTACAACGGAATGTGTTACGGGCTGCGTGCTCACGCCGCCGGATCACTACAGGCGAGGCAGCATCGGCGTCCCTATAATAAATATGGAAACATGTATCGCCCGGGAAGACACGACGGAAGTATTGCCGCCCAACGAGGAAGGCGAAATATGCGTAGCGGGCCCGCAGCTCATGATTGGCTACCTTGACGATTGTGAAGCCACCGCTAAAACGCTCAGAGTGCACGGCGACGGAAAACTTTGGCTGCATACGGGGGATCAGGGGTATATGGACGAGGACGGCTATCTTTACTTTAAGAGCAGGATCAAGCGTATTTTTAAGGTGAGCGGCGTCAATGTCTATCCACCACAGGTTGAAAACGTATTGGAACAGCACCCCGCGGTTCAAAAGGCGTGCGTTGTAGGTATCCCCGATGATTATCAGGGCCAAAGCGTAAAAGCGTTTGTGGTGCTCGCCGACAAGAGCCGGGGCAATGCATCGTTTGCGGAAGAATTGCGGGAATATTGCGCGGAGCGCCTTATAAAGTGGAGCGTACCCAAGGTCATCGAGTTCCGTCAGGAGCTGCCGACGACGTTAGTGGGTAAGGTGGCTTATACGAAGCTTGAAAAAACTGCGACAGGCTAAACCGGCGGAGGAATAGCTTGTGAAAAAAGCACTTATATATATTTTCTTATCTCTTTCAGTACTGCTTTTGGCGGCGGGGATTTTCGGCAAATTGATTTACGACAGCGTAACCGAAGATCAGGTCCCGCTCGTTTCTGTGAGCGTATTCGGCGCCGAACTCGAGCCTGTGGGATATAGTTGGTATAAAGCGGTGTTTAACGGTCTTGCGTATAAGGAATTCGTATCGGACAATAAAAACGCAGCCGTCGATATCGGAGAGTTTTTGACCGCCGACGCAGCCGTTGAATTGCCGGGCGGTTATGATGCGGCATACGAGCTGATTTACGATGATATCGTCGTCTCGGCGGGCAGCATGGATCAGTGGAACGAGGGGCTGTACGGAAAGCCGGGAAGTTACGAACTTTTAATCCTTCTCGAGAAACTAAAAGAAAAATATAAGGAATACGGTTCTTTTTCTTTTTGGATACAGTTTACGGTACAGCAGCCTGCGCCGGAGTTTTTTACGGGAAAGACGTCGCTTGCGCAGGGGGAAATATTCGTCATTAAACTCACAAATGTTGCGGACGGCGTAACACCTTTCGCCGTAACGGATCTCGGCCTTTCGGTTTTTACCCCCGAAGGCGGCGGGGAATGGTTTGCCGCAATTCCTGTCGGAAATACGAGGGCGCCGGGCAATTATACAGTCGCCGTGAGCGATGGGACATATCAATGGGAGGCGGAGGTACAAGTTCAAAAATATAATTTTGATACCCAAAACCTCATAATTGATACGTCAAATCCCGAAATAAGCGAGGCGAATTCGGCGAGGGCATATGAGGAGTACCGCGAAAAAATTCCGCCGCTGTTCGATACTTATGACAGCGAGATTTATTGGACAGGCGCATTCATAATGCCGGTGTCGGGGCGGATTTCAACACAATTCGGCACAATACGCTATACTAACGGTAACTGGTCAAATCCGCGGTATCACTGGGGAGTCGATATAGCGGCGGACAGGGGGACGCCGGTTGCGGCGTCGGGCGGCGGCCGTGTCGTCCTCGCCGAATACCTGCTGAATACGGGGAACACCGTAGTCATAGAGCATGGCGGCGGTTTGAAGAGTTACTATTTTCATATGGATGCGCTTCATGTGAATGCGGGCGAAATGGTACAGAAGGGGGCCCGCATAGGCGACGTCGGCAGTACCGGCTATTCCACAGGGGCCCATCTCCACTTTGAGACGCGTATCGGCGATCAGGCCGTAAACCCCCTTATGCTCTGCGAAACATCATCTTCGTTATATTCTTTCAATAAGGAGTAAATTTATGGAATCAAAAAGATTATACAGATCGAACTCAAATAAAGTTTTTGCCGGGGTATGCGGCGGGCTGGGGGATTATTTTAATATTGATCCTGTGATAGTACGACTGATATGGGTGGCCGTTACGCTTTTCTCGGCGGGCGGCGGTATTTTAGGGTATATCATCGCGGCCGCGGTAATTCCCAAAATTGACGGTTCGGGGCGGGAAAAAAGCAACAGCGGGTGTTTGATCGCGATTCTTATCGCGTTGATCTTAATGGCGGCCGTTCCGATCGTTATTTCAATTCTTGGATTTGTGGGACATACTATATTTTCAGGGGTAAGCAGTCTCGTGAGCATCACTGGGATGTTTATCTGGCTCAGTATACTTCTTGTCCCTGCGCTTATCATCGTGGTAGTGATCTTATTGATTACTAAAAAGTATTGATAGGGATGGAAACGAAAGAAAGAGAACGGATCGCGATGAAAGTGGCGTGGATAACAATTGCCGTCAATATGGGTTTGGCAGTAATCAAATTTACAGCCGGAATCGTCGCGAATTCAAGCGCTATAATTGCAGATGCGGTCAATTCCACAACGGACGTCTGTGGAACGGTTATCGTAATGATCGGCGTGAAAATGTCGGGCAAGGCGTCCGACACGGATCATCAGTACGGCCATGAGCGCATGGAGTGCGTAGCCGCGATTCTTTTATCCGCGATTCTTTTTTTTGTCGGAGTGGGCGTGGGTTACAGCGGAGTCCTTAAAATAGCCGGCGCGGATCAGGGGAATCTTCCGGTTCCGGGTATGCTCGCTTTCGCGGCGGCGTTATTTACTCTTTGTGTAAAAGAATTAATGTTCTGGTATACGAGGGCAAATGCAAGGAAAATAAATTCCATCGCTTTGATGGCAGCCGCATGGGATCACCGTGCGGATACATTGTCTTCTACCGGATGTATAATAGCGATTTTGGGCGCGAGGATGGGATATGCGGTGCTCGACCCGATTGCCGCCGTAATCATCTGCCTGATAATAATCAGGGCCGCATACAAAATATTCCGTGAAGCGGTGGGCAAGATGACCGATAAGGCGTGCGATGAAAAAAGTATCGGGGAAATAAGATCGGTCATTTTAGAATTCGATGAGGTGCTCGGAATAGACCTGATGAAGACACGCATCTTCGGTAATATGATATATGTCGACATTGAAATTAAAGCCGACGGCAATCTGACGTTAAAAGAATCCCATGAAATAGCGGAAAAAATACACGAAGCGATTGAAGAACGGATAAAGAACGTCAAACATTGTATGGTACACGTAAACCCTGCAGCCGGTACCGATTGATGGAAGTAATTACGGTACCGGCAAGGAATATGGTCTTTAAAGTCAAAAAACCAAACAGTTGGTTCGGCGCCGAATATAATATGAATATTTACAGGGGGTGCAGTCACGGTTGCATCTATTGCGACAGCAGGAGCGACTGCTACCGCGACGGCGATTTTGAAACGATAAAAGTAAAAGAGGGCGCGCTGGAAAAAATCAGGGACGACCTCAGAAAAAAGGTTCTGAAAGGCGTGGTGGCGACGGGCGCGATGAGCGACCCGTATAATCCGCTTGAGAGCGAACTGAAACTCACGCGGAATGCGCTCGAACTCATAAACGCTTTTGAATTCGGCGTATCTATCGATACAAAAAGCCCTCTTGTCATCAGGGATAAAGACATTTTATGCGATATAAATGAACATGCGCCTGTCATAGTAAAAATGACCATAACTACGGCGGATAACGATCTTGCCGGCATTTTGGAACCCGGCGCCGCAAATACGGAAGAACGCTTCAAAGCGATCAAAGAATTAACGGACGCCGGAATATTCAGCGGGATTCTTATGATGCCGATACTGCCTTTTATAAACGATAACGAAGATAATATCCTGCGGATCGTGCGCGGCGCAAAAGAATCGGGGGCTAGATTTATTTACCCGTCTATGGGTATGACGCTGCGAAGCGGGAACAGGGAATACTATTATGATAAGCTTGATGAACATTTTCCGGGAATCAGGGATAAATATATAAAACAGTACGGGACAAGATACCGGTGTACGAGCTTAAAAGCGAAAAGGCTTTGGGAGGTTTTTAAAGCGGAATGCGGGGCGCTTGGTATTCTGTCTGATATGCAGAGTATAATACACCATTATAAATCCGGGCGCCGGGGAAGGCAGATGGAATGGCTTTTTTACCAATGACAGCGGAAGAGTGTAAAAATAGGGGCTTTAATCGGCCTGATTTTGTTATCGTGACGGGTGACGCTTATGTCGATCATCCGTCTTTTGGAGTGGCGATAATCGGAAAATTGCTCGAAAACAAGGGTTTTAACGTCGCGGTGCTCGCGCAGCCGGACTGGAAGGATGCAGTGGATTTTACGCGCTTTGGAAGACCGGGGCTCGCGTTTTTAATAAGCGGCGGAAACGTCGATTCCATGGTCAATAATTATTCCGTTTTCAAAAACAGGAGAAAAAGGGACGCTTATTCGCCGGGAGGGAAAGCGGGGAAAAGGCCGGACAGGGCGGTAATAGTTTACGCCAATAGAGCGAGAGAGGCATATAAAGGGGCGCCTGTTATAATAGGAGGGCTGGAAGCAAGCCTCAGGCGGTTTGCTCATTACGACTATTGGGACGGTAAAGTAAGGCGTTCCATATTGCTCGATTCAAAGGCGGATATACTCGTCTACGGTATGGGGGAAAAAAGTATATGCGAGATCGCGGACGCGCTCAAATCGGGAATCGGAATCCGGGATATAACTTGGGTTAAGGGCACATGCTATAAAAAAAGCGCGAACCGGGAATGCTTTGAAACGGATGACGGCACCGTGCTTCTTCCGAAGTACACAGAAATTATCAAGGATAAAAAAGCTTATTGCATGAGTTTCGCGGCTCAGTATAACAATAATGACCATATTTCGGGGAAAAAGCTCGTCGAGGAGTACGATAACGGCCTTCTTGTTATACAAAACCCTCCCGCTTCACCGCTCGAAGGGCGGGAGCTCGACGATTTGTATGAATTGCCGTTTGAAGGCGGCTATGCGAAGGTTTATGAGGAATCAGGCGGCGTTCCGGCGATAAAGGAAGTCGAGTTCAGCATAACGGGGAGCAGGGGCTGTTTTGGAAACTGCTCTTTCTGTGCGTTAACGTATCACCAGGGCAGGGACGTAAGGGGCAGAAGCAAAGTGTCAATCATAAGGGAGGCTAAAAAGTTGACAAAAAAGGCGGGATTTAAAGGGTATATACATGACATCGGCGGGCCTACGGCGAATTTCAGAAAGCCCGCGTGTGAAAAACAACTGCATGGCGGTGTGTGCCATGATAAAGATTGCCTGTATCCCGGCGTTTGCCCTGCAATAAAACCGGATCACGGCGAATATCTTGATATATTAAAATCCGTCAGGGAAATCGAAGGCGTAAAAAAAGTATTTGTGCGCTCCGGGATAAGGTATGATTATCTTTTAGCAGATGAAAACGATGTTTTTCTGGAAGAATTATGCAAACATCACATCAGCGGAGTCTTAAAAGTCGCGCCTGAACACGTTTCAGAAAACGTGCTTGACGCTATGAGAAAACCTAAGAAGGAAGTGTTTGAGGAGTTTGCCGGCAAGTTTAGGAAAATAAACGGTAGATTGGGGTTAAAACAATACCTGATACCATATTTTATTTCGTCTCACCCCGGAAGTACACTTGAAAATGCGGTGGAACTTGCGTTATACTTAAAGAGTACCGGATTTGTGCCCGATCAGGTGCAGGATTTTTATCCGACGCCCGGTACGCTTTCGACCTGCATGTATTATACCGGCATGGATCCGTTTACCTTCAATGGACTATACGTTCCGGATACGCATGAAGAAAAGAAAATGCAAAGGGCGCTACTGCATTTTAATAAGCCTGAAAACAAAGCCGCCGTTAAAAAGGCGCTGGAAAAAGCGGAACGTCCCGAGCTCGCGGGGATTCTTCTGGATAATGGGAGGAAATATGAGTTTAATCGAAAAACTGTACGGGATAATAAATGAGGCGAAAACAGAATACGAAAACGCCGAGGCGGGGATTTTTAAAAAAGTTTCGCAATCCAAAGGCGCTTCGGGAAACGGACTCCTTGTAAAAGGCGACAATATAAAGTGGATGAAATATATGCTGGATACCGGATATAAGGGCAAAATAAACCTCATATGCATAGACCCGCCTTTTTTTTCCGGAGTTAATTACGACGCTATAGTTAAAATCGATTCAGACAAGATTAAAAGTTTGCCGCCCGTCAAGCTTTATGCGTATCACGACGTCTGGGATAAAGGGATGGAAGGTTATCTGCGCAGCTTATGCACCCGGTTTTATCTTATGCGGGACCTGCTTGCCGACGACGGATGTATATGGGTGCATCTCGACTGGCATGCGGCGCATTACGTAAAAATAATTATGGACGAAGTCTTTGGCGAGAAGAATTTTATCAATGAGGTCATATGGAATTATAAATCGGGCGGAACGAGTAAAAGGCATTTCTCGAGAAAGCATGACACGCTGCTTTTCTATTCAAAGACCGGTAAATATTATTTCAAGCCGCAGAGGGAGAAGTCGTATAACAGGAGTTTCAAAGCATACCGGTTTAAAGGGGTAAAAGAGTATAGAGACGACCTCGGCTGGTATACAATGGTAAATATGAAAGACGTCTGGCAAATCAATATGATTGGCAGAACGTCCGCGGAGCGCACGGGATATGCGACGCAAAAGCCCGAAGCGCTGATAATGAGGATAATTGAAAGCTGCAGCAGTGAAGGCGACATATGCGCCGACTTTTTCGGCGGGTCGGGGACTTTGGCAAGCGCGGCGGATAAGTTGGGGCGCAGATGGATATCCTGTGATTCCGGCGGCCCGGCTTTTTCGGCGGCCGAAAAGAGGCTGGCCGGAGCGGGTGTGGATTTTATTGCATTGGAACAGGCGAAAAGCATACAGGGCGAAGTGAAATGCGTTTTGAAAGCTGACATAAACGTAAGGCCGGTTGAACTGAGCGATAAAGTTATATTAAATGTTAATTTGATATCATATAATGTGGACGTCGATAAAATTTCCATCGGTGAAGATTCTAAAAAGGTTGTAAAAAATATAATTAAATCAGATCCGCTCTGCCTGATAGATTATTGGAGCGTCGATTTCGATTTTAACGGCGAAGTACATAACTCTGATATAATCATATTTTCCGGCAGAGATAAAGAATATGGGTGCGAAAAGATCGGAAATTCATTTAACTCGGTGAGCATCCATATTATTGACGTCTTTGGAAACAGTACATTTGTAACATGGAGTGGGGGCGTATGAAAAAGAAGATAGATAAAGAAAGAGTGAAAAAATTAAGCGTGGATTTTTTTTTCCTGATTGTCGCGTCCGCCGTAGGGGCGTTTTCACTTACGGCGGTCATGGTCCCTAACGGGCTAACATGCGGCGGGCTGTCGGGCATAGTCAGAATCATCCAGAATTATGTGGACATAGATTTTTCGATTTTATATTACGCCGGGGCGTTGACCATACTCGTTGCCGTTACCCTGCTGCTCGGCGTCAAGGAGGGCAGGAAGATTCTTGCATTGTCAATTCTGTATCCGGCCGTGCTCTTTGTGCTGGAGAGGTTTAACTTCAGTCTGCTTGAGGAAAAAGATGTAATACTTGCGGCAATATTCTGCGGTGTGTTTTTCGGGATTTGCTCGGGAATAATATTCTGGCGCGGCTATTCCTTCTGCGGTACCGACGCGGTCGCAAAGATACTGAAAAAGAAACTGTTTCCAAACATTCCGCTCAGCCAGATACTGCTGTCGATTGACGCCGTTATAATAATTGGTTCGGCCTTTATATACGGCAGGAACATCGCGCTTTATGCGCTTGTCACACAAGTAATATTTACAAAAACGGTCGATTTCATATTGTACGGGCTTGAAACAAAGATAGTCCAGCTTGAAATAATAACGCGTTTCACCGATGAGATAACGTCGTACATAATAAATGATATAGAGAGGGGCGTTTCTGAGGTGCTAGTAACCGGAGCGTATACAAAGACAGATTATAAAAAGCTTATAACACTCTGTTCCCCGCGCGAAAGCATTCTGATAAAAAAGTTTATCGCGAAGCTCGACAAAAATGCGTTTGTAACCGTTATACATGTGGGCAGCGTATGGGGGAGGGGCGAAGGTTTCGGCAGCATCGAAAGCGATTAAATTTAAAGTTGGAAAAATGTTAGGTGGAAAAAATGATTGCAAGTTTCCGAAAAAGTGATACACTATATTAATTGTTAAAGATATTATCCGGTCAGACATACCAAGGGGGGACATTGTAAATGGCATTATCAGTAATTTTAAAAGATGAAGTCGCTTCGTTCAACGCGAGGCGTTCGCTTCTCGCAGTACTTCTGGTTATCGGGGCAACGTGGGGCATGTCCCTGTTCCTGCCGGAAGACCCTGCGGATTTGGGCGCTTTTTCGCTGATCCCGGCATTTTTTCTGATCATATACATCTTTATAACTCGAAGGATCCTTGAGGCTCTCACCTTAGCTTCACTGATGGGATTCATGCTGGCGAGCAAGGGGTCGGACGACAGCCTTCTCAGCATATTCAGCGAGACGCTGCTCGATGTTATGATGAGCGAAGACATCGCATGGCTGTTCATAGTCTGCGGCCTCATGGGCAGTATCATAACTCTGATCGAGAGGGCGGGCGGCGCGGTCGCTTTCGGTAACTGGGTCGCGAAAACAGCCAAAACTAAAAGGGGCACGTTGATGTGGACATGGGTGCTCGGCCTCATATTGTTCGTGGACGACTATTTAAATTCTCTGACGCTCGGTTCATGCATGGCGCCTGTGACGGACAAATTTAAAGTTTCGAGAGAATATTTATCGTACGTCGTCAGTTCCACCGCCGCGCCGGTATGTGTGCTTGTACCGATCACGACGTGGTCGATTTTTTGCAGCAGGCTTCTTGAATCAAACGGATGGGCGCCTGAGGGCGAGGGGCTGCTTTATTTTATAAAGACTATACCGTATAACTATTACGGCTGGACGGCAACCTTCCTGGTACCGCTTGTGGTTATGGGGGTCGTTCCGCTGTTCGGGCCGATGAGAAAAGCGGAGAGGCGGGTTGCCGAGGGCGGTCCGCTTGCGCCTCCGGGATCGGAAAAAATAGATATTCGGGGCGGAGTAAGGATGATCATCCCTGAAAATCCCAGGATTTTGAATTTCATCATACCTATGGTGATACTAATAGGCGCAACGATTTATTTTGATCTTGATATGCAGATAGGCGTTTTGGTTACCGTAGGATATATGTTCATCGCATATTTGGCGCAAAATCTCATGTCCGCGGAAGATTTTTCGGATATCACGCTGCAGGGGATCAAGAATATGATTTTACCACTCATGCTGATGGTGCTGGCATTCTTGTTTGCGGAAGTAAACGCGGTAATAGGTTTCACGGCGTATGTGATCGACAGCGCGTCGCAGCTTATGACGCCGGCGCTGATGCCTTTAATCATCTTCCTCGTTTTGGCGGTTACAGAATTCATAACGGGGACGAACTGGGGCATGTACATCATAGCGCTGCCGATAGTTATCCCGCTATCGATGCAGGTCGGTGGGAGTACGACGCTTGCGGTATCCGCTGTTTTGTCGGCGGGCGTACTCGGAAGCCATGTTTGCTTCTATTCGGACTGTACGATACTGACGTCGCCGGCTACAGGTTGTAATAATTTTAACCATGCGTTCACGCAGATGCCGCTTGGACTCTTAGCCGGGGTATTCGCCGCGATCGGGTTTTTGATCGCCGGATTTGTTGTAGGTTAATGTATTTGGGGCACTAGCTCAATGGATAGAGTCGCAGACTTCGAATCTGTCGGTTGGGGGTTCGAGTCCCTCGTGCCTCACCATAAGAGACCCAGACGAACACCAATCAGTCGTCTGGGTTTCTACATTTGGCCGGTATGGTTAAACGCGATTTTAAAATGGTCGTCATAGAAGCGTGTCCGCCAGCTCCTGAGTATAGAAAAAAATTTTTAATTATATACACATTTTTCCCACTTTGGTTGCTTTTCTTTAACAATCGCTGTATAATATTAGAGAAAGGGTGTGCCGATATGAAAAATATCAACTTAATTAAACACCATGGTAAAACGATCATTATACTTGCGCTGTGCCTTTGCATCCCATTTGTATCCATTTGGTATATAGCAAGCTATGTTAACAAGAATATTTTTTATGAACAAAAAAAAGACAACCTTTTAGCTTTCACTAAAGTGCTCGATTCTCAGCTTTGTGACGGCGGATACGATGAAATCTTAGCCGGCACCGGCATGGAGGGCGCTCCGAAGGAGGAGCAGATCAGAACGCTGAATGAGGCTTTGCGCGAGATTACCGACGAGGTGGCCCACTCCTCCGACGGGTTGGGAGTAGGCTATTATTCCCGTGATCTGGACGCCATACTTACTTACGGCCCTTCTTCGGAATATCAGGATAGGGTAGGCATTCCCATAGGCGAGGATCACCCGGGGCGGCGCGTCATGATAACGGGTAACGCGGAGGTAACCATGGGCACCATGGTGCGCGGCAATATTATGAACGCCATGCTGCCGGTGGTGCGAAACGGCGAGGTTATCGGCTATATTTGGGCAAACAACCTCGTATCTGAGCTGGAACAGACCCTTGGGCGGATGTCCGCAATCACGCTGGTACTGCTTATTTTTTCATATGTTATTGTGTTGGCGATTATAGCGGTGTTTCTCCGCAGGATGCTTCTCACGGAACAGAAATTCATGCAGGCGCTCTCTGAAGCCCTTGAAGAGGCGCGGGTCGCGACTCGCGCAAAAAGCACCTTCCTCAGCAACATGAGCCATGAAATCCGTACGCCGATGAATGCCATCATTGGCATGACTTCAATTGCGGAATCCACGGATGATATAGCAAGGAAAAATTACGCGGTCGGAAAGATAAAAGAAGCTTCCAAACACTTGCTCGGTATAATCAACGACGTCCTTGACATGTCAAAGATTGAAGCCGATAAGTTTGAACTGTCGCCCGTCAGTTTTGATTTTGAGAAAGCGCTGCAAAAGGTCGCGGACGTAATAAATTTCCGCGTTGATGAACGCCGGCAGATGTTTTATATCAATATAGGGGAAAATATTCCGCAAATTCTCATCGGAGATGATCAAAGATTTTCACAGGTAATAACCAACCTGCTGGCCAACGCCGTTAAATTTACGCCGGAGGAAGGTACTATACGCCTTGACTCTGAACTAATATCGGAGCAAAACGGCGTATGCTGTATACAGATAAGCATCACAGATACGGGAATCGGCATAAGCGAAGAACAAAAGGCGCGCCTGTTCCACTCATTTGAGCAGGCTGACACCGATACGTCGCGCAAATTCGGCGGCACGGGGCTTGGCCTCGCCATTTCAAAGCGCATAGTGGAAATGATGGGCGGGGATATAACGGTAGAGTCAGAACCGGGGAAAGGATCAAAATTCACTTTTTCCGTTAAGATGCAGCGTGGGACGGATAATAATAAGCCGCTTCTCAGTAAAAATAAAAATTGGAGTAATATTCATATTTTTGTCGTGGACGACGAGCCGGAAGTTCGCGAATTTTTCACCACACTTTCTGAAATATGGGGCATTCAATGCACTACCGCCGAAACCGGCGAGGAAGCCGCTGAAATTATAGCGCGGAATGACAATTACGATATTTACTTTATTGACTGGATGTTACCGGGTATAAACGGGGGCGAACTTGCCAGGCAAATACGGTCGGACGAGGCGCAAAAATCCGTTGTTATTATTTTCTCATCGATCGATTGGGTCGCGATTGAGGATGAGGCGAAAGCAGCGGGTTTGGACAAGTTCCTTCCGAAACCGTTATTCCCGTCAACGATCGTCGATGTGATCAATGAATGTATAGGAATCGGCAATGCGGCTGAGTTTACCGCGCAGGAAGAAAATAGCGACGATTTCTCAGGGTATACAATACTGCTTACGGAGGATGTCGAGATCAACCGTGAAATCGTGCTGGCGCTTCTTGAACCCACAAATCTGACCGTGGAATGCGCGGAGAATGGCAGGATGGCATTAGAAATGTTCGAGGCCGCGCCCGACAGATATAATTTGATATTCATGGATGTGCAGATGCCGGAAATGGATGGTTACAGTGCGACGCGCGCCATCCGCGCCCTTAATATCCCGGAAGCGAAAACAATCCCGATTATCGCAATGACCGCCAACGTTTTCCGTGAAGATATTGAAAAATGCCTCGAATCCGGTATGGACGGGCATGTCGGTAAACCCCTCAATTTTGACGAGGTTATCGGTCAGTTAAGGTTATACTTATTGGGGGCGGAAAGAGCGTAAACTCAGAGAGCGGCAGTTTCTATTCCCGCGTCATTATATATTACGGATAGTTGTGATATTTTGTCTTGTTCAGGCGGCATAAATGTTTTCATATTTATGCCGATATTTTTTGCCTTGGATATACCCAATTTATGGTAAGGAATCAGCGCCGCTTTTCTTATGGCAAGAGACGCAAGCAGTATAGCTGTTTTTTCGGCATATTCCGGACTGTCGTTGACGTCTTTTATTAGCGGAAGACGCGCTAATATTTCAAGATGGGAGGGTTTTTCCGCCGCAAGCTTTTTCAGATTATTAATAATAGGCTCGTTGCTGACGCCGGTATAGCGCTTGTGGACTTCATCGTCAATAGATTTTATATCGTAAAGTACCGCTGTAAGGCCCTCCGTATTTGCAAGCGTGATGAGATCGTTAAAAGAACCGAAGCCTGATGTTTCAATACAACTTTCTATATCCCGGGCGGCGCATTCTCCTATCAGGCGTGAAACGAAATGCGCATGCGATAGGGGCTCGCCGCCGGAAACGGTCAGCCCGCCTCCGGTGTTGCCATAAAACCGCTTATCCTGAACAACTTCCGATACGACTTCGCTTACGGTCATTTTGCGGGCAACCGATTTGAGCGCTTTGGAATAGCATTCGCCGGTACAGCGCAAGCACAGGTCACATGCTTTCCTATCTATTATAAGAGGCGAGTCTTTCTCAAGCCGGATAAGCGCTTTTGGACAAACAGACGCGCAGGCGCCGCAGCCGATACATCTTGAAGGGCTTAAAATAAGTTGCTGTATAGGTGAAATCAGCTCGGGGTTGTGGCACCAAGCGCAGGATAAAGGGCAGCCCTTCAGGAATACGGTCGTCCTGATGCCGGGGCCGTCCTCGGTCGAGAATCTTTGTATGCTTCCTATCAGAGCGCTTTCGGTCATCATGAAGCTAAATGAGCCGTCCTGCCGATTATTGCATTTTGCACATCGCGGTCAAGTTCGGTAAAATATGCCATATATCCGGCAACGCGCACCACGAGGTTGCGGTAATTTTCCGGTTCTTGCTGCGCCTTTATGAGCGTTTCATCGTCCACAACGTTTATCTGAATGTGCTGGCCGCCTTCCTCGAAGTATGTCTTGATGACGCCCTCGATGATTTCAAGGCCTTTTTCTCCGCTGACGCCCCTCGGGTCAAATCTTAAATTGAACAGCGCGCCGTCGTAAAAATTTACTTGATCCCAGGCGGCAACCGATTTTACAGTAGCGGTAGGGCCGTTTATATCGCGCCCCATCATCGGCGAACTGTTGTCGTTCAGTGGTTGTCCGGCGGGCCTTCCGTCAGGGGTAGCCCCGACCGCTTTTCCGTGCGGAACATTTACTGTCTGCGACATCATGGTAAAATCAAAACGGCCGCCGCGGGCGTCGTCAAAAGCTTGAACGGTTTCCGCGACGCGTTCAAAAATACCTTTCGCCAGTTCGTCGACTTCTTTTATATCGTTGCCGAATTTGGGAGGCACGTTTAACAGGTATTGGCGCAGCCTTTCATTATTTTCATAATTGTTGTCAATGGCGGCTATCAATTCATCCATGCTTACTATTTTATCTTTGAAAACAGCGCGGTCGATAGCGATAAGCGAATCCGCAAGGTTGGAAGGGCCGGTAATGAAAAGGCCCGCACTCGTATACTTCGCACCGCCCTCCTGAACAGACTTACCGCTTTCGATACATCCTCCCATAACCAAAGATGCGAGGATGACGGGAAGTCTTGTCATGTGTAATGTTTGCATCTGATTATATCCGTCCCGTATCATCTCATAGAAATAGATAATCTGAATTTCGCAGGCTTCGCGGATTTCCTCCATCGATTTAAAACCGCTCGGATCGCCGGTCTCAAGCCCCATCAGTTCGCCTGTAGAGGGGTCGACGCCGTTATGCAGCACAAGCTCAAGCATTTTCGCCGCATTGACGTAACCGGCGTCGGGGGACCCGTCGGCCGCGCCCCCGCCCGGCTGTGGCTGCGTGCACCCGACTATCACCCAATTCGCGGCTTCATCTTCCGTCGCGCCTTTGCGCCGTACTATATCCATTGTGACTCTATCGTTGAAAAAGCCCGGATTTGCCATACCCTGCTGAACCATCTTTGTCGTTTCACGGAACAGTTTTTTCGGAGTGCCTTCATGTATGCGAACAGCTAAAACGGGCTGCGACGTCTGCAGGTCCGACGACGCCTCAACACAAAGATATGACAGGTCGTTTGTGACGTCGTTTCCGCATTCGTCTTGTCCGCCTATCATCACGATAGCCCACATAGGATAACCGGCAAAGGCTTCGGCGTACCACCTGTCGAGGACTTCAATGGTTTCGCCTGTTTTCAGGTAAAAGCACTCGAGTACTTCAAGCGCCTCGTCGTGGTCCATAATGCCTTTTTCCCTGTCTGACGCGAGATAAGGGTAAAAAGTTTTATCAAATCTGCCGAAACTGCAAGCTGTGGTCGCCGCTTCTATATGAAACCCGTTGTGGATGAACCATGTGAACTGGAGCGCTTCATGAAATCCCCCCGGGCTGTTTTCCGGTACACGTCTGCATATTTCCGATATCCGGAGTAATTCGGCTTTTCTCTTTTTATTGTCCTCTTTGGCCGCCATCTTCCATGCAAGGTCGGCGAAGCGCGCGGCATATCTAATGAGCGCTTCCATGACTATGATACTCGCCTGCCAAAACTCGGTCTTTTGGCGGTTCTCCCTTGTCGCGGCTGACGTGCCCTCTATGAGGTTACGGCAATCTTCAATCATGTCTGAAAGGCCGCGTTTCATCATGATTCCATAGTCGGGGACCGTTTCGCCTGAACTGGAAGTCCTGAGGCCGAGTGTGATGATATCCGTTTCTACGGCTTTTTTGGTCTTTTCGGGGAGCTGTGCCGCGCCGGCGTCTTCCATGGATTTGCCGACCCAAAAATCTTCAAGGCATTCCCTGATTATGCCCTTGTCATCTTCCGTTATAAACATGGGGTCCCTATCTCTTGTCGGGAAATCGTCGAGCTCCGGTATCATCCAATTGGCGGAATTATATTCCGGAAACAAATTGGCGCCGCGATAAATGCTCCCCGGCATACCCACTATGAGCTCCCCGTCGTTAATGGCAATCGGCATATTGTCCATGACATACTCTAATATACGCGCGCGGAATACCGGAATTGCTTCTCCCGCAAATTTCTTATATGCTTCGGTCGCAAGCAGTAACCGGTCAGGCGTGATGCTTGGTTTTGTCGAAAGATAACGCTCCTTCATACGGCTTATTCTGTCTGTCATCATAATAAACACCCCCATTCGATTTTAACATACCATATTGCAACGTTTTTTTCAAGCATCTTATTTCTGGAAGTTTGAAAAATAGACGTTATAATAGACTTTTAGCTTGTTTTATGGTATAGTTTAATCAGGTACAAGGAGGCGCTTAATGTTTAAGTTGTTTTGCAGAATATTTCAATGTGTGATGAGGTTTGCATCTTATTTTCTGCCATGGCGAAAGCCGTTATTGCTCGAGGGAGAAAACTGTATCGTGAAGCTGCCGGGGCATATCAGGGATAGGGGCATAAAAAGCGTTTTGCTTGTTACGGACAAGATGATCGTATCGCTTGGTTTGCTGGAGGGGCTGAATGACGCGCTGCGTGATGCGGGTATCGATGCGGCCGTATACGATAAAACAGTGCCCAATACCACTATAGACAATATCGAAGAAGCGCTTGCGCTATATAAAGAAAACGGATGCGGAGGCGTCATCGCAGTCGGCGGGGGCTCCGTCATTGATTGCGCAAAAGGCGTCGGCGTGCGCGCGGTAAGGCCGAAAACGAGTATCAGGCGCATGAAAGGTTTACTCAAAGTGATACGGCGTTTGCCGCCGGTCTATGTGGTCCCGACAACCGCGGGGACAGGCAGCGAAGCGACGGTGGCTTGTGTGGTGACCGACAGTAAAACCCATGAAAAGTACGCTCTTATGGATCCCGCCCTTATTCCGCTTGAAGCGGTTTTAGACCCGCTTTTAACAGTTAAGCTGCCGCCGTTCATTACGGCGACGACGGGTATGGACGCGCTCACCCATGCGGTTGAGGCTTATATCGGGCGCAGTAACACGCGGGAGACCCGAGAGATGGCCGTCAGGGCGGTAGAGTTAGTCTTTGAAAATCTGTATCATGCGTATGAGGACGGCGGAAATATTATAGCCAGGACAAATATGCAGATGGCGGCCTTTTACGGAGGTATAGCCTTTACTCGCGCGTACGTCGGTAATGTACACGCGGTCGCGCATGCGCTCGGTGGCATGTATTCGGCGCCGCACGGCCTGGCTAACGCCGTCATACTGCCGTATGTATTGGACGATTATGGTAAAAGCGTATATAAACCGCTTGCTGAACTGGCGGATGTGATAAATCTACCCGGGGAAAATGAGGAAGAAAAAGCAAAGGCTTTCATTCAGGCGGTGCGCGATCTGAACGAAAGCATGGATATACC
>Ga0123353_10004329_pt1 | contig 18254 bp, 9 predicted proteins | sample TergutLab28metaG_3_FD_92763 | JGI IMG/M metagenome (GOLD analysis project Ga0123353, IMG submission 92763) | Labiotermes labralis P3 segment gut microbial communities from Petit-Saut dam, French Guiana - Lab288 P3 | ecosystem: Host-associated > Arthropoda: Insects > Digestive system > Gut ... | reverse complement strand
GTACAGTGAAAAACTCCTGATGATGGACAGAGGAACTGTCTGAAACATGTAGAGTTTTATTCCAAAAATAAATTTGAGAAATTAGTGCATCTCGTTGGTTTTATTATAAGAATTTATCACGACGCACGGTTACCTGAATGTCAAATTACACACCACATATTCATGAGAATATTCTACGCATGTAGACTCCAGTTGAAATGTGATGGCACACGGTGACGCACACGGAGGGGAAGTGAAGGGGAAACTGGCGAATGGAGTGGGTAGCCAGTACCCTTCACACTACCTCGAAACATGGTGTATCCAGCATTACTACCGCTGATGGGCACATCTCGGCTGCCAGCTGTCGACTGAACTGACACCCCGCCGATTTAAATGGACTCGTCCGTTTCGCCGAAAGACGAAATCTGGTTTCTGCGCGTGTGTCATCACATTTCAGCTGGCCTCTACTACCTACAACCACAGCACAGTCTCGTTTTAATTATAACGTAGTGTAATAAATACACTACTTTATGACACTTCTGCCACCAATTCGTTTGCGAGATAGAAGAACAAATTGTCATTGAATCTTTATTTATTACGCATTAACAAGTCGTCAGATACGGCAAGTAATTTCCCACATTGGCCAATCGTCATTAATATTGTAAAAACGTAATATCTTTAAATTTTAACACCAGCGTTCATCGGGCTTCTTGAAGTGTATATAGCAGCAGATACCTTCAATTATAAGTCTAAGATAATTTAAATTCACAATCTAAAACCACGTGAACGCCATAAAAAGTAGCTGCAATTATTTAAATAATTAATCATTTCAAAAGGAGATATCATAAAAGCTTCTATGTATTTTATAAAAAAAACTAGGTCCTTGTTAAATTAGAAGTTAACATCGTCTCAATCCTTTGGCTCCTAACTTAAAAACAACAGAAACCTGCTTTTATTAGGTCGGATATAGCTACACGTGCTTGCTTGTATTGTTACTGCGTACCTTGCGTTAGTAACTTCCAAGCATAGGCAAATTCCGAATTTTTTCTTTGGATGGGTGGACTGTACCTATGGCTATATACTGTTTATGTTGGTTTCTAAAAACCACTTTACGAAAATCATGTCAAAATCTCTAGTTAGGTTAGAGGGAAATATGAAACCAACTGAAAAAAAAATCTACGTATTTGCGAGTTTTTATTATGTTTTTCAATACTCCAACGTACAAGTTACCAGCCGATTTCAGTGGCTGATTTAGACTGAAGAGTCAATCACGTAAAACCTTTGAGATCATATGTCTACAAAATATGTGTTACTTAAATTTCGCTTTTTGGAGGGGGAGGGACTGTCGGATTGCAGCCCCTCCTCCCCTTTGGGTGCGCCAATGCTTTCAAGTATTCCTATTCCATCACCAGTCCCTATTTTATGCATCTGAATCGCAATATAGACTGTATCTAAGACTGGAATCTGGAACCTCTGGTTTACGTTAACACTAAGTAGTTTTTGTAGCCTCACTGTAAATGCATTTCTTGATGCAGTCACAACAGCCGAAACCCCCATGAGAATACTGAGTGTTGAAACACAGAATGTAATCTAGTTTTAAGAGTAGTGCGAGCTAAAGATGGCGTGTTTGCTGCATGAGGTCATAACCAGAAGCAACAAAATCTGCAAGGCGAAAAATTGTGCCACCAGACCCTCTTATTTAGGACTAGTTGGAATAAGTAGGATACCCAGTCAAACTGCAGCGGGTGATGAAAATATAAGGTAGGTTTAAAGACAATAACAGCCCTTGCACATATATCCATCCATACGTGAGATATCTTGCAGCGTTGCCAGGCAACCGACCACCCCCTTGCTTCCATGGCAACCGGGTGACTGGCCCCGATACCACTTTGCTCACGACGTATCAGTAAGTTTTGGAGGAGCTGTTTAAAGAGTTATCTTAAGAACTTTTATTGCACACTGACCGCACAACATGCGCAAGGAAGTCTGGTTTTACCTCTATCCTTACGATAAAAAAGGGAAAAGACAGCTTGGAAGACCTAAGAGTAGAGAGAAAGATCATATTAATATGGACCAGCAATTTTGTGAGGGTTTGGATTGGATTCAGCTGGCACTTGGTGAAGTTCAATAGTCGGCTTTATGAAAACTGTAATGACAATTCAGATTATATAGAATGGGGAATATGACCATCTGAGCGACTATAAGTTTTCGCATAGGACTCAGTTACAAGGAGATAGTTACAACGAAATAGAACTTGGTTCAGACTCTCAATTCATATTGTAACCAACGTGAAATATTTTTCAAAAGCCTTCTACACGTCTACTTAATCACGCAGCTACTTTCAGGTGCCTTAATTCACTTCAAAACCGTTTCAGACCAAGCAACAGCCAACAGCGGAGAACAGCACTTCATTTAGACAGAAGGCGAATATTTGAAAGAAAAACACTGCCGTTTACTGAATCTTTCTTTTTTTACCTTAGTCACACGTATCGTGGTATAATTTACATTGTGAAAGTAATAATGTATTGCAGTTGGGTTTTTAACACGTCAGTATTGCGAATTATGCCGCGTTAAAACTTCATTTGCGGCAGGCCCGAATATGGATCATGACACTTCATCTGATACACCATTTCGTGGTACCACAACGCCGTGGTTTAGTCGCTAGCAGTCACATTTCATATTCGGAAGGTGCCAATTTTGAATTTCGACCAGAAGCCGGTTATCCTGGAAGACGTACAGCACAGTTTTCCTCAGTCCCTTTGAAGTAATGTTGGGATGGTATCTTAAAACAGATACAGATAACAGTTACATTCTTGCCAGTTCACGGCATGCTGTAACTCGACGCTATACAAATACTGAAGTTGAAAAGAGGAGAAGTAAAATTGTCCCCGGCCAAGCCACGGAGGTGTATAGGGGGAGAAGAGCTACAGCTCCATTCATTCTTGATATCGGCGCTGGCTAGAGGCGCATGCTCAACGTCAGGTCCTAGCCACCCTGCCCCCGAGAAAGAATCCCAGTACCTAATGAAAAGAAGGCTGGGAGGGGGATGGGGGGAGCCGAGCCGGTCTGAACATTTTGGAAAAAGAGAAAAATCTCTTAATCCTGCCGCAATCCGAACCTCGAACCATCCAGTGGCGTCGCCGCTGCAAAACTCCAATATACCCGCCTGTTCTTCGGTTCCATTAAAACAGATCTGCCGTATCAATGCACTGAAATGGGGCTAAAATACATGTATGTTGAACCAGAACACAGTAGTAACGGGGAAGGTAAGGGTGTGCCTGTGCAAACTTAGGAAATAATGCATGAAGACGTATGGCTGAATGGAAGTATGGCTCCATGAATATGCATGGGAATGAGTGGTTTGTTTCACGTCACGGCCGTTTAACTCCAGGGTAAGAGCTCCCGATACCAACTGGAAAGAGGGGAAGATGATCCTGAGAGAATGTAATGACTGACAGCAACTGTAGGAACAATACTCAAATTATATCATGGAGTTCAGAACATCGAGAGGCGAATAGTGCGCCGCGGTTTAGGGCCTCTAAAGGGCGAACTCAAGAAATCGAATTAGAGGGTTCTTCTGTAAAAACAACACCTTCATTAAAAACACAGTGCAACTGTATACATTACACATCGATCACTGAATGCAATAGTGGCACAATCGAAAAATTACCCATTTCAAGTTAATATTACGCTTGAGCTAAAAAATATAACAATTACATCCGACAATAATGGCATCTAGCAGGATATATTTCAACTAACAAGCGTGCCTGTATTGTCGGATGTAGTGGTCAAATTTTTGTGCTCGATTGTAGTAGTAACTCAAAATGGCAATTTTTGGATTGTGCCACCAATGCATTCAGTGAAGAATATTTAGATTTTTCATAAGGCATTCATCAGGTCGAATAAACAGTAGATACAGAGGATGTTCTATTGCAGCAATACCTTTAAAACACATGAGGAATTGCGAATGTCCGTCCTACTTTAGAGCTGTATTTAAATATTCACTAACATATGTTTGTATTTAAATTGCAGCGTACAAATTGGTGGCGTTTAATAATAATAATAATAATAATAATAATTATTATTATTATTATTATTATTATTACTCATAAGCACATGAGCCAACTTTTCAGAGGGTACTAATTCCTTTAAATTAATGATGTTACTAGTATCTATTGTTGTGCTGCACATAAATATGCTTTGGAAATTGTCTACTAGGCTTTTCACCTTGTGTCAATACGTTATTCTGTCTAATATCGTAAAACAGTGTATGCCTATTTCAGTTTAAAACGTTACGGTATGTGTACCGTAACGTTTTAAAAGAAATAGGCGTCTATTGTTTTATGATACTGGGCAGAATAACGTATTGATAGAAGGTGAAAAACCTAGTTGAAAAAAAATATATAGAGTATGTACATATATCTACACACAAACGTATATATATATATATATATTCATTGAACATGACATTAACACTGACAGCGTACAGCAGGAGAAGGACGTTCGTTATTCAGCATTAAACTCTGTTTTGTATATCTAAAATGTTTTTAAAAGTTATGAGTTTGTTTGTGAGATGTGACGTTACTGAATTTATAGTTTGTTATCTAGAAGAATTATTCCAATCTGCGTAATTGCGCTCACAACTGAGGGTAGGTCGGGTTTGTTATGTGTACATAATCGTGGAATGCTACAAAGTGATTGTAGAGATAATGTTATTGATGGGAAAATGAGTTCCTTCTTGACATGGCGCTGTAAACAGCGAGATGACTCAAACAATCAAGAATGACCTCATAAAGGAAGTCGATAACGTTACGAAAATATCTGTTGATATGTTCGAGTATCAACGACTTCCTTAACAGATACGAGTATTGCCTTGACACACGAGATGATTTCTTTCACTGAAATCTGGACTGCTTCATTCCAAATAAGTTGCGTCAGCTCTGATCATAAGCACAGCGACAACATTCAGCTTATGATCATCCTTATGTCTTTTCCGGCTTTCTCACATCCCTGTTTGAAGGTTACAAATTATAATGGATCGGGAGTAATTTTCTCTAGCACAAGTTTCCATCGCTTGTCTTTCAACGGTAAAACAATCACGAATGCCGCATCATAAACACTTATTACTGAATAAATCGAATGACAGATCTCAGGTAGTTATTACGAGTACATTAATAATTAAGAAGAAAGCGGTCTTGGTTTATTTTCATGTGCGATCCCGATATTCCGCACAGAGAGGAAACCAAGAAAATGGCAATCAGTATGCCAGACCCGGTTTTCAACGTGTTGAAGGCATTTCCGAGCAGAACTAAGAGTCCTATTCCATGGTAGACACAGAATGTACCACTTCGCACAGACTCCGCTCTCAAAATCTACACAAACAATGTGTATTAGACTATGTAAAATACCTACAGTACATTACAGCAGGTGCTGGAAATGACGGACCTCTTAAAACTCAGACACGCCTGACACCTGGTGAACATAACATTAATTTGAATTTAATGTCCATTAACTGCGCGTCTGACGATTTACTTGAGGTCGCCCTGCTTTCTGAACACTGTCTTTCAAATTTACCCACAGATAGCAGACATATGGCGTCAGATCGTTTCAATAAGCAGGCTACAAATGACGACTAATTATTCGATACCAGAAAATGCTATGTAAGACGGTCACTGAATTATCGGCTACGTGGGCGGTTGCACAACCTTGCTAAAGAACTATTCCTACTTCTCATCACTTAAATTTTCAAAATAATAACAATACAACAATTTGTCCACCGAACCTTGTTGAACTCACTGTGCCCGAAAAAAAAAGTTGGACCCATTTATTGTTGTTTCACTGTTCGGTAAAGGTTACAAACGCAAGAACCCGGTTTGTACAGGGTTGGAATATTTTAAACTCCTGCCAAGGTGGGACTATGCATCAGTATGATATGTGATTATGTTCAGAAATAGTTATATTTCAGTGGAATAAATGTGCCATGTTAACGTTGTAATAACTTCTTATCTAACGTCCATGACGTAGAAAACCTTACTTACGGAACGCCCATCGTGATTAGAAATTAGAACTGGGATAAACCAAACCGCGGACTGACAGTGGTCCGCAAACTTCCGTTTGGAGAACACTCTTAATTGCAGTCTGACGAATAATGTGTTGAAAAATTCTTGTTACTGAGATCGGTGGAGCAGAAGGACAAACTCCCCCCACGTAGGGACTGTAACACGTTAGACAAGTCAATGACGGTAAATAACTTTCAGGCCGCTACCTGTAATGACGAGTAGTTCGGACACAAGACAAAGCAGCGCGCACGAAGAGGTAGCCCTTTCATTCTAAACACGTAAGATATACACGCACTAAAAATCTGCATAAAGTACTGTGGCATTACCACTCATTCATTCACTCACGCACTCCCATACTCATCACTCTGTAGTCTGTCTTACGGCAGGTCCACTTCCAAAGCGAGTTCTTCACAGACGGAAATCTAGTGCTTCCTCTTTCAATTTCCTGTATCCATTCGTTTCCTGAAGGTCATCCAGTAGCTTCTTACGTTTCTTCCTCGTCTTCCTGTCACTTCTATCCTTCCCTCTATCTTATTTCAATAATGTGCTTAGAAGGCAGTTCCTACGCAAGATGTGATCAATCCAGTTAGCCTTCCATCATTTTGCTGTTTGTAGGATATTACTCTCCTCCTTGACTCACTGCAGTACTTCTTCATTTCTCATACGATCGGTCCAACTGATCTTCTCCATCCTTCTCCAGCACCACACTTCAAAATTGTCAAAGTATTTTTTATCTACTTTCCGAAATGTCCGAGCTTCAGCACCATACAAAAATACGCTCCACATGTACCACTTTAATAGTTTCTTCCTTAAATTTAAATCCAACTTGCTGGTGAAATGAGCCTTCTAGAATTACGGTCAGCACGTAAAAATACTGTTTCTTGTTCCTTCTCTTTCTTCAGTCTTTACTGATAAGGTCCTACAGTCGTTTCTAACTCAACTAACTCTTTCAAATGCGAAACATCATACAGTTGGTATGAACCCTGTACCCACACAGGACACGTTAAGTATACTTCATAGAAAGAAGTTAATATTTTTTAATGTTCAACCTTGTGATACACAAAGCAAACACTAGACTTGGAATAGTTAAATAATAGGCCATTCGTCATTCCCCGTTATACTTAAAAGTGAGGTGAGGGAACTTGAAATGTAGTGTCAGGAACTTAAATACTTCAATCCTAATAGGCCAGAATATGTCATCCTAAACGAAAGCAGATTCATGTCCGCTATACATGTTGGGCAGAATGTAATTATGGCTCAAAATTTAAGCTCACACTGACCGTGGCATTTTGTTCGAAATGATACCGTTCCCTCATGAGGGATACTGAAGTGGCTATGCGTCGGATAAGAAGCCCATTCACTGAATAAAACCGTTTCTATGGTCCCGATAAAGCAACAGTACCCCGACATTTCAATTCTGTAATCATTATTTCAACCCAACGCATTCTCTTCTCACGAGTAATGTTTCTTCTGACGTATGGCATGCCCGATTAAATTACCAAAAGCCTAAAGCAGGCAAAATTAAACGCTCAGTGTGCAGGGTATGTGCTTCATACCCCCAGTCCTTGCATTCTAGAAGAAAGTAGTTTTAAGTATTGTGACTTTTCTAATTTACGTCTTATTACTTTCAAACGGAGCGTTAATATTTTTGCCTCAGCCCCTACCATACCAATATCACATTTTATATTTAACAAACTGCAGGTCTTATACAAAATAGCAGGATATTACACACCAATAAGTAAGCAAAGAATCAAGAGTAGGAGGATAATAAAAATATATAAATAAAAAGACTCTATACATATCTGTATAATGGATTATTTAGCAGTTCAGTTTCATTGTGGTTGTTAATCCTCAGAGAAATAAGGATGCGTCTAACCTTGCATTTATTTGTAGCAACTTGTCTCTTATGGACGACACATGGCAGCGTGTCAGTAGTTCATTAAGTGTGTAGGCGTAAAGAAACTGGACCAAATTAAATTCCTAGTTCGTGTGACTGTCCGCGGTGTTCGGATTGTGCGCCGTTCTCGAGTTCATGACACTGACTGAAATTTGGCAGCCTCTACGTTCTGGCAAAACCCCAGCGTAGACAGACTATTATCTTCACATTCCGTAGATTAATGACCACGTTTCTTCCATACCCATTTGTGTGGTAGCTACATGTTTGTTGCATATAAGGGGGTATTTATAATTCACATATAATTGCGGTTGCCATATCATGAAATAGCCCCTAGAAGATTTTCTCCATACACTTTCCTCGCAAGAGACAATACGGAAAAATTATGCGTCTCTCGTATGGAAATGTGAAGACTAGGTTCTATTTATAAAGTAAACATTTCTGCCCACATTTTGTCTCACCTGAACATCGGAGATCTTTAAGTAATTTTTAAGTAAAACACATTCATCATGTTGATAACTTTGTTAGAAACTCAGCATGTTTCGAGCCAACTTAAGTCCCTATCAAGGGTAAAAATTCACGACGTAGGTTTTCAAAAGTCTTACGACTAGTTACATGGATATCAGACGTGTATTCCTGCTATAGATCATTCTCAACATACTAGACTTCATGCCTGTAAAAATACCATATATACAAAATACTCTTAAACATTAATCTTACAAGGTAAATTGCATAGACCTCTAGAATTTAATAATATTAAGAAATTTTACTCAGACTGATTCATAAATACAGAAAGTAGAGGCCGAAATTCAGTTACGCCCCTCGGTAAAGTATGGCCTCCGCTTCGCCGATTTTCACGAAACTTCTAAATGCTCTGAGGCATTGCATGGAAGTCTTGAACACTGAAATTTATCAACATCGGATAAAAATTATATAAAATATAGGCAACAATTCAATTCACGCCTATAAGTACAGTATGATATACCGGCAGCGAAGTCGCGTTAGGTACCGAGAATTAGAACAGATGTGTACAAATTTTACAAAAGTCTATGAAGCAGCGGAAACTTCTATGTGCTAGAAAGGTGATCTGCAGCGAGTTAAATACTAAGAACCCACAACCATTTTTTTTATTTGGCGCAACAGCCCCCAGTGGGTCAGGACCTCCTCATTTACGAGGTTTCTAGATCACACTCAACGACGCACCACTGTCGGTAGGACTCCTCTGGACGAGTGATCAGCCCGTCGCAGAGATCTCTACCTGACAACACACAACACTTACAGCAGACAAACATCCATGCCCCCGGTGAGATTCGAACCCACAATCTCAACAGGTGAGCGGCCGCAGACATACGCCTTAGACCGCGCAGCCACTGGAACCGACCACGACTATTATGCGCCACCGTAAAAAATTAGTCGCCCAGGGTTTGTGTAAACAAGTTTCAGTGTCGCTCTCAAGTAACGAAGTTCATCGAAAATCGTCTCGGAAATGAAAAGCCTAATAGCATCAAACAAGTAAAGTAAAAGAATGCGCGCATTACAAACACAAAACCTTTAAACAGGCCAATTCGGCCCTCTTCACTAGCTCTTAAAATGTCTGTACTGTACATTGATAACGTTGATCTTCAATGGAAAACTTGTGAATAGTAACTTGGAACGGCTCGAGAAGGAATTTTTCATAAAAATATATAATTTACCGTACCCATATATCACTCAACATTTTATGAGAAAACAGAGAAATAAACCAGGTTTACATTATAAAGAGGCGCTTCAGAATAACAGTCGGTGTAACACATCGATCCATTTAATTAGCCCGAAACAAAATTTTAAAAAATGAAAAGGTGCCAAAAGATGCAAGGGAATACGTAAGAGCATTTCTAACCAATCAGGTAGACGCTGTTCTGCGTCTAGTGAAATTAAAACTGTAACAAAGCAGATTAAGTGTGAATGGTCACATACGTAAAAACATTACATCAGAATGTTAAGAAAGGTCCTACGCTACCAGACTTGTTTGCGCAATAAGTTAATGACCTGAATCTACCTGTATTAAGTAATTCTTATACAACTTGCTTTCGTAATTGTGCAAGTTACTAATATAACAGGAATGACAGTCTATCCTATCGTTACTGAGATGACGACGTCACGACAAGTTCAGAGTATCGTATGTCCCTTGGGCCACGTGTAGCTCCGTGCAAATGGCTGCAATGCATCCAGTACAATTCTGAATGCATCCACTAGGAATTGTACAAAATAACAAAGACAAATATGCTGATTAGACCGCTAAAAAAAACGCGCGATACCCGACCGCATCCACGTGTTGCCTATGTTGAGCCGTATTTTAGTTGCACAAAATTCATTTTCACAAAGGTAAGTATGCAAGACGTTTTGTGCAATGTTATAGAGCGCATTATGTAATTAAAGTGATGATTTTTAAAGCTGATAAAGGCGCATTTTAAGCTTATGAATACATGTTGTATATAGAGTATATGTAAAATTGAGCATTATGCACATATATAAACGAGAGTGCGTATGTACCCGCTCTGAAAGCCTCTCTCCCACTGTGTTCATGGTCAGGTTACAGGCCGGGCCCGTAAAGGGTCGATAATAGGTCAGTTATTGCAGCTAAAATGTGTGTTTACCGTCCGAGAAACTTTATCTTTAATTGGCTCGTATTAGTCAACATACTAAGACAGGCTAAAAAACAAGAGTGAGGCATCATTACAATAACCTACTCTGTAAAATAGGCTACTTTGTCCTTAAATGACATACACAAACACCACGTAACCAGTAATTTCGGCGCAGATATCGCTGTTCGAGATAAAGCTAGAGAACGAAAATCGATAGAACAAGACAACCGTTTGTTTGACGGAAACAAAGTGATTCATCGATGACGTGTCTTCACGTAACAAGTGATGACGGCATGAGCATGTAATAAATTTCCTCCGTAAGTTTCCAATTCGCTCCTTAAATTTTTAAAATCATGTAACACGAAGATGACAAATACGTATAATTTCGCACCCGCCAATCCCAGTGGCCGCGCGGTCTTGAGCGTGGGTCTGCGGCCGCTCACTTGTTGCGATTGCGTGTTCGAATCCCACTGGGGGCATGAAAGTCTCCTGCGAGTGTTGTGTGTTGTCAGACGTATCTGCGTTGGGATGATCACTCGTCCAGAGGAGTCCTACCGAGTGTGATGTGTCCGAGTGTGATTGTGAAGCCTCGATAATGAGGCGGCGACGGCCCTGGGGTCATATTTGGCTTCGTTTCTGTAAACAGATTGACTGGATTACCATTACTACATGGCCTATGTGAACTGATTGATCAGTCATATATTACAGAGCAGTAGGTCTAAGCAATAACTCTTTTGACTTGAATGCCGTAGGGGTAGGATGCGAGCCTCCGCCGGGGAACATACTGTTTTGACTAATATTTCTGCCGTTCCCGCAGCGCCTCCAGGCGAATGAACGCCAAGGCAGTGTTTTGAGACTGAATGCGACCGCTTTCTCCTCTGCTTCTAAGAAGGTCAGTTGGTACATTAAAAGTAAAGATTTCCTTGTCCATGCCACAAATACACAAAAGGGATAGGGGGTGTGGCGGTATGGTTCCACTTAATCTTAACCTCGAAAACAGACGGAGTGGTTAACTTCAAGCTCCGTGCGCCTTACCCCAGGAAAAAACCGTACTCATGGAACAGGAGGCTGGGTGGTACCCAACGCTGGTGCACGCCATAAAATCATATGGGGAAGTGGAAGTTTACTTCCAATCATTCTTACACTTGGCACTAGAAGAAGATGAGTGTTAAGATCTGGTCGCTTTAGCCCCAAAGGAAGAGTTCTCGATATTCACTGCATGCTGTGTGGACCCCAGAAGCAGTCAGGCCAGAGAACAAAACAATTCCCTCATTTTTTTGACGTTAAATAACTCAAGCGGTTGTCGAAAAGGAGTCGGTAAGTTGTGTTGTGTGCACAGCACACAACACACATGCCGCTCTACTACATGCTGCCACGTTACCTATTATATATAACGACGTAATTTTACCGAGTGTTTTAACATAAATATGACTTTAGTTAGGTACAGATAAAGTCCCTTGATGTTGGTCATTGAAGACCGAAACATGTATGAGCGATATTTATGTGTATTTTAATGTAAATTTAAAACTTTTAACCAAGTCAATAAATAGTGCATTTGTTGGTGTGTGAACTGCGTACGTAAAACACTTCTCACTAACATATAGCTTTTCGATTACTTAAAGGAACTGTTTAACCTGCTGTGTCTTATGGTGTAGGAAGATCATCACTGAACAATAGTAAAGACGTGAAAAGACGCTCTCGTGTGACTGAGGTAAACACCGATAAACATCAGCAAGGACAATTGATAAGCCAGTTGAAACCTGAAGCCGGTACTTATAGAGTAGTATTCTTAAATATTATAAAATTCTGAATCAGAGTTTTAGCTGCGTGGCGGTTAAATTACAGGGGGGTGGAGAGTAAAAAATAAAAGCACTTTGAGGGAGGCTGCCTGTAACAAGTTACTTGAGGAAAAATATTTTGAAGTATTCGATCAGTTGTAGCAAAGTCGTGACACGAATTCAACAGTCAGCACGATAAACGTGCATAGAAGTTCAATAGCTATGATTTCAGACATCACATCACTGTGTAAAAACAAAAAAGGGCGATGTCTTAGTTACATCACAACATGTGATATGGACTAGGCGCCAGTCGTAAGGCCAGCAAATAACAGAGAATCCAGCACAACACACATACAATGTGACTAGTAATCATTATTACCCCAGACATCAGTATTCTATAACAACTTAAGAGATAATTGCCAGCCCAGTTTCACATCATTTCTGCAACCTACTTTAATGCAGGCTGTTGCTATGACGCTCGGCAGTCACATAGATACATGCCACATAAAGAAAAGCTGCTGCAGCTGTAAAAATGACGATAGCACAACAGACACTGGAAATGTTCCAATAATTTTTTATTTCATTTCAGTTTTCTCCGCCTTTGCTCTAAGGCCCCCCAACAGACGTGAAATTATACCGCTCAGTTAACGTGTGCAACGACATGGTTGCATAACACACTGAACGAACATTGCTGACGTTGTGCAATTCCCACACGTATAAATCGAAATCAAAGACTGACGACACAAATTTTCCCAAATGCGAGCAGTTGAGTGCATTGTGCGTCTGTGGACTTCGCCAATAATACTGCGAAAAAGATCACAACTGTTGCATGAAATACAAAGAAACAGGTTAAAGCGCATGGCTCCCGAAATTGCAATACGTATGTATTTATTTATGTTATTTAATTGCTTATATAACGAAGCTGTGGGTAGTTTAGATTATACAGCATCGACTGGTGGAACTGTTGTCGAGTAATGAACTGGAAAGAGTATGAACGAAGCAGCCGTTGCCTAATTTGAGGTACCGTTCCGGTATGTAATAGAATGTTTTCACAATTATCGGATATTTCCAGTGCAAAACTTACAAACTGCATGCAACACTAATAAGACTGGGATTGAAAATTTTAAATACCCGAGCAAAGCTGATGCTTGACTCTTGTATAGATTCATTTCAGATACCACAAACGCCGTGTATATAAAGAAAGTAATAATTAAATACGTGAAATAAAATGAGGATTTTCTTGTTTGCGTACAAAATACGCCGGCTGTTGGGTAAAGACACTGCCTGAAAAGTGAGCGCCATAACGCTTTTCACGAATCTGAGTCATTAGCAGCACATAAATGCCTACTGCATTTGTATCGAACGGGTTAGTTCATGGTAAGAGATAAGGCGTCTTCCTGTCATTTGTGATACACAAGTTTAGAACTTCCTCAGGAAAACCGGCTATTGTTTTATGAGTTAACTCGGTACCTTAGACGAATATGGAGACACAGACTGCTAAGGGCCACAAAAGATGTCTTGCAAACCATCCTTGAATCACAGTTTGCTATCACCTTTATCTCATTATTTCTCGAGCTTAAGTAATACGTGTACATACTGCACTCAGCAACTGAGAGTGCACAGAGAAAAAGTACCTGCTCGTAACACGAGGTATTATGTGAGCTTTGTCCATAAGAACTTAAGTAACGAAAGAGAAAAACAACTCGATATAAACAATCTCAGATGAAAATGAACACGTGTACCATTTATACAGGCGCAAATAATAAGCCACCAAACATCCGATTTTACATTTTAATTGCTGCTTAATTATCACGATTTTTGTCTTCGGTAAAGACATAATGGAAAGAAGTAAAACACATCAGTCTGTTACGATCAGTTATATACCTAAAGCACCAGAGTCTCCGACTGGAATTTCCTACGGTTTTTTTCAATCACATCGGGCGGTGACTTCTGACACAGTATTCATAAAATATCATCTTTAGAATAACTGCCGAAAACATGTAGGAATAAGCGAAGAAAACAGCACAAGGCATGAGAAGACTCGCACAGGAACTGTGGATGTTTCATGTAAGCAAAAATTTTATGTTTTTGTGTTGTCACAAATATTTTAAATCTAGTGGAACATGAAATGACGTAAATCGATAGAAGAATTAAGCCTCCATAACGTGATATTCCTGTTATCATCACTTGTTTTTGTAAATACAGTTTAGGCAACTTGATACCTCTTTCGACCAGAAAGTCTTCTTTTCGGTGTCTCCTCGATAATTCTCATAGACCTCGCTCTGTAAGATCGTAATTAGTTTACATGATATTTAAAAAAAATCAAAATGCATTAGCTCATTTTATCTGGTACACGCCGTTTATCCATAACATACCCGCCGGTTGGGCCAACATTAATTTTGGTTAAAACATAAAAAGAGAGAACGTTTAGTAGCAAAGTTAATAACAGTTTGTGTAGTCAGAGCACGTCACATGATTGTGAGCAGAAAAACAACTGTTTGAAATGACTACGTACTAGAATTACGAAACTAAGAAAAAAATATTTAAAAAGTATTATTATTTCAAGAAATCTGCCAGATCATCACCCCTGTTGAAACTTTGACAATATGCATCTGCTGTTTCTTACTTACTTACTCTTAATAGTCCTGTTGAAGCCGGTAAAAATGATAACAGGTTTCGTTCAATCAAACATGAAACCAAGCAATAATTTATTCATACAGTGCAATCCGATAATTTGCAGATCACAAATGATCTTTTCTTTGGCATTAGAGAGACAGTTGTCGAAATAGAGAGCACTCACTGCGTTTATTTAAAAACAACACCAATTCAAAAAAAAATACACACTTCACGGTCTGACCGAAGGACTTTACACCCAATACAGACCTACAGCAAGGAGTAATGCAGAAGGGGTCGATAAAATGGATACCTGATTAACGAAAGTCCAAATTAAAAGATGCCACAATAATCGTGAAGGAGTCAATTGGATTCTTTTTATAAAACCAACGAGATGCACTAATTTCTCAAATTTATTTTTGGATTAGAACTCTACATGTTTCGGACAGGTTTTCTGTCCACAATCCGAAGTCTAGTACTGTACACACAGCAATACGTACATGTCATACAGGTTATGCTGACAGCTTGCTAGCAAGCTATCAGCATAACCTGTATGACATACACCTGTTGCTTCGTATACAGTACTAGACTCCTGATGATGGACAGAAAACCTGTCCGAAGCATTCCAAAAGTAAATTTGAAAAATTCGTGCATCTCGTTGGTTTTATTATGAGAACATATCACGATGCAAGGTCCTCTGAATGTTAAAAGTAAACTGGAATCAGGTTCCAACATTCAAAATGAGTCGTATTTACATCACTAAGTCAAACCTATAGTGTCACTTTGCACTGATACAATCCTTTAGTTTCTCCCGAGTCTGTCTTATAGCAGCGTGTTTCCTACAAATCGTACTTCAGCTTGTGAAACAGTGAGGCCGATAATAACACAATTACTTGCAATTTCTTGCAACAACCACATACGTATAGCCAATGGCGAAAGCGGCCGTTTCTAATCCACATTTTTCTTTGAAGGTATCAGATATTATCACTTTATCTTTACTTATTACGAACTGAAGTACAGACATGCTATGCCACTGTAACCGCGTAGTAATTATGTGCGATTTATGTCTTCATAAAACGTTTAAAAGACATTTTCATTACAGTCAAATTCATAATACACATCGACTGCATCAACAGAATGAGTGTTGCCATTCAACTTTGAGCAAACGTATTTGAAATAAAAGATCTCTTTGTAGTTTCAGAAAAAAAAATCAAAATTATAAAATGTAAGAGGACAAACACTTAATGCACTGACCTACATTATTTCTTGACAGAATGACCGTGAAATTTTGGAAATAATTTAGTGTATAATGGTGGCAATAATATTAAACATATCACAAGTGTGATAAGAGACAAGCATGATTTTACTCCATACAATTATTTTGGGCCTAGCCCTGACAGCATTGATACAGACAAAAGGTTTCTGTTGTTTGCATAATTTATAGCGACGTTCTGTCAGAAGGTTAAACAGATTTATTTCTGAAAGATCCTGAAATTACTTAGGCCTTACAAGGATAGGGTTGTTTCGTACTAGTAATGCGATATTGATTATGGATTATGTAACGTAACAGCAACGAATGTAAAACGTAGCAGTCGCGCACAATTACGTGTGTTTTTTTACTGTATGACGCTTCGTAGGTCCAGCGTAATAGCTGAATTAACCCAAACTTGTTGGTTTTTACAAGCACGCACACAACGTCATCATTTGAAACCCCCGTTTCACCTCGGCATGCACGTTAAGGGAGCAAAACCAAGAAATGTCCTCAGTACGGCAAGAGGTTTGTGCCGTATCCACACATACAACGGTGTTTTGCAAGCATTAAACATTCATCATTTATGTAAATAAAGTCTATAGTGCATATTACTACTTCTCAAGCATTACAAACTCCCCCCCTCTCCCACACGTACCCTCTTGGCATTGTTACAGCCTCTTGCCTACTGTACAGCTGTACACGCGCTGTGAGTATGACAGCTCACATGGCGGAGGTCTAATTTTAGTTTGCCAATGCACGCGATCATCACGTTTACTCCTGTCACTTCTCCAGTCAGCCTCGCAAAATGAGAAAATGCTGTCAAACACCGTGAGCACGTTGCTGAAGTGTTCTTCAATAACACTGCACAAACAGTTTTGCCCTTTCGAACGCTGGAATCGATAGTGTAATCTCTCTCCGTATATGAATATATATGCTTGCGTTGTCCTAAGCAGTCTTGCGTAGGAACGGACCATGTGACAGGCCTATCCCGAAACAAAAGTGTCTTAACCAGACGCCCGGCATATTAAAGTAAATCCAAACACCCAGCAGGCATGTAGTGGCAACTTATATTAGGAAGGAAAATTGCTTGTCTTCTCGACTACGCATTGACTGTCTGTCACGGGGCTCTCAGGAACTCAAGGGGACTTTTGGGATAGTCATTTCAAAAACAACATGACAGTCTTTATCGTTGCACCATGAATTTCGTAGAGTCATTTAATTAGCACACCAACTAATGCACATGCATACCGAGTAAATATAAGGAAATTAATCAGTGCGTATTTTAAAAAATGTGACTTCAGCAAGGAAGAGTGTAGCTCCCTGAAGATGATCTTAGGATCGAAACATGTTGGAGAGATATTAAATGTTTTAATGTAAAAAAATGTATGTATGTGCATTAGTTGGTGTGCTAATTAAATGACAACATGGCAGGTTCCTTACAAGTATGTACCTACCTGCCACTAAAGACAATCTTGCAATTGTATTCGATGCCAAAAAAAATATCTACAAGTGAAACAATGTGGTTAAATAAATGCACAAAGGACATGGCAGCTGCCTTACCTATCCGTATCTACTCACCATTAAAGAAACCCTTCCCATTTCATTCGATGCTGCGTAAGCTCTATGACTAAAATATTGTCGTTAAATAACATGAAATACGCACAAAAACAAACAATATAATAGAACTAAATATATTTTTCCCCACGGCAAAAAAGCCCCTAGTGGGTCAGTATCGAGGCTTCACGACCACACTCTGTAGGACCACTCTGGACGGGTGATCAGTCCGACGCAGAGACCTGTGCCTGACAACACACAACCCTCACACCAGACAGACATGCCCCGGCGGGATTCGAACCCGCAATCCCAGCAAGCGAGCGACCGCAGACCCACGCCTTAGACCGCGCAGCCAATGGGACCGGCGCTATTATATATATATATATATATATATATATATATATATATATATATATATGTGTGTGTGTGTGTGTGTGTGTGTTTACTTACACACACACACAGCCTTTGAAGCTTCGCTATAGTATAAGAAATTGCTCCTGT
>Ga0123353_10004328_pt1 | contig 18255 bp, 17 predicted proteins | sample TergutLab28metaG_3_FD_92763 | JGI IMG/M metagenome (GOLD analysis project Ga0123353, IMG submission 92763) | Labiotermes labralis P3 segment gut microbial communities from Petit-Saut dam, French Guiana - Lab288 P3 | ecosystem: Host-associated > Arthropoda: Insects > Digestive system > Gut ... | reverse complement strand
TTTTGAAAGTGCACTTTCAAAGCCTGTCATCACCGTCTCGCCTGACCCTCAACGCAAGGATAGGCTCGGTTGGTGTACAACCCAGCGGGTCTGGCAGGACGGCGACAGCGAAGGGTACTTCGAAATCAACATTTGCGCTGAGTTTTTGAATCGTCCGGTCGAACAGATATGTGAAATTCTGCTGCATGAGATGTGCCATCTTTTGAACGCAGAGAACGGTACAAAAGACACCTCACGCGGCGGAACATATCACAATGAGCATTTCAAGGAGGCGGCCGAAGAACATGGTCTTGTTGCTGTAAAAGGAGACAAGTACGGCTACAGCGCTACCAGTCTTACACAGGATTCGAAAGAGTTTATCCGAACTCTTGATTTATCACCCTTTGATCTGTATCGTCAACCCGTGGCACCGATAAACCCGGAATCGTCTGGCGAGTCAGCGAACAGAAAGCCGTCGTCCGCGCGGAAATATATCTGTCCGAAATGCAAAACAATGATCAGGGCGACAAAAGACGTAAAAATCAGGTGCGATGAATGCGATGAGCCTTTTGTCAAACAGGATTAAACCGCACAGCGCATTACACACAGGCACTCCCCGATTGCCGGGGAGTGCCTGTGCTGTTACTGGTTTTGATTCCGGCGAGCCAACCGTTCCTCCGGCGTAATCAAAGGGGTGCTTATCCCCAAAAGATTCATATTGCCTTTTCTGCGGGCTGTGGGCTTTGGATTCTTTGCCGGTTTATCCTTTGGAATAGGGTTGTACCACGGAGCTTTATCAACACGGCAAAATCCGTTCGGGGTCATCAGCAATATATCTTTAAGCGAAGCTAATTCATGAGGGTGAATAAGCGGCTCTCGGGTTATGCCTATGGAAGTGGAATAGCCTTTGGATATTCCTTTTGTTTTAGCGGTTGATTTGATAGCACCATCGTCAGAATTCTTGTTTGTGCTCTTGCTCTCACCAATGCTTTCGCTTCCGCTTTGCCCAATACTAGTTGTGCTTACGTTGATGGTGCCGATCATATCGCTGAAAATCTTCTGGTTCTCCGGGTCAGTGACCTGGAGAATCGCTTTGTACGGGCAGTTATCCACGATGATCTGTCGGGTTTCTTTCCCGTAGGTTCTGTCCAACTGAGCGAGACTTTGCATGATCAGGCAGATTGTAACACCCTTGCTTCTGAGCGTTGAAACCGCGTTCTGGATAACATCGACCTTGCCGAGCCGGGGGAACTCGTCCAGCAGCAGGAGTGTCGGCGGTATCTCGTTGCCGTCGGCCGATTGGACAATCGGCTTTTTATCCGGTGTATATTTTTTGTCCTGACGGCGTTCGAGAGAACGGATCAGTTGGGTGAGCATAAGCGTGATAGCGCCGTCATACTGACCCAGCTTGTCTTCCGCTATGCGCATAAATATATGGTGCGTTTCCAAATCATCCCAATGAATGGAGTCAGCCGCCGGGGTAAGAGCTTCCTTAATCTGAAGATTGGTAACGAAGACCATAACGCTGTTGTTCAGTTCCGCGCTGATCCCGGTTAGCATCTTGTTGTCCGCGGGGTTTTTAATACCCTTGAACTGGTTGATGTGTAGTTTAGCCGCTAAATTTTTACTTTTGGGATCTGCAATTTCCTCGATCAGTTCCCAGATAGGTGTCGTCAGAATGCGGGTCATGGTTGCGTTGAAACTCGCCCCGATCCCCGAACCGTGCAAAAGCGCTGCCGTCAGTATGTGCTGCGCGGACTGTATCCAAAACGGCTCCGTAACATTGGGCGGCATCGGAATGATGGCCTGAGCTATTTCCCGGGCGTTCTGTACCAAGTTGTCCTTTTCGCTGTCCAACCGCAGAAAATAAAAAGGATCATAACTCGCAAAGATGCCCTGATCTTTTGTCAGGTTGAATATCTTGGCGGGTCTTTTGGGTTCCGGCAGCTCATTCCATTTTTCCGTGAGTTCTCCCTTAATATCAATCGCAAAGATCGTCCCGCCCCATGATGTGAGCGTCGGGATTGCAATGCAGGAGCTTTTGCCGCTACCGGCACCGCCAACAACCAGCACATGACCGTCTATGCCGCAGGGCTTTCCTATGTACTGTGTGCCGGGGACGTTCTTAAATTTCCGTATTCCAAAAAAGACACCTGCGTCCTGCCGAATAGCTTTCATCATATTCCGCGGCACAGTGTTTCCGTCGCGTTCCAAAGATTCGTCGTCAACTTGATCGCAAAGTTCTTCCCATATTTTAAGCCCGTCCATCAACCTCACTCCTGTCCGCTTAATTATACCATGTCTCCGCCCGGTAAAGCAAGCAGCGTTTTTGACACGGGAGTGAAAAAAAGAGCGTATCTCTCGTTTTATTGATTTTCATTTTTCGTGATATTCTGTCCCTGATACATACAAATCTGAAGGCAAGGAGGTGTGAGTATGACACTCAACGAAATGGTTTTGCAAGAGATTGCGGAGTGGGAAATGCTGTCATGTCAACAAAAGACGGCGGCAGAAACCGTATCTCCTGACGCCGATAATTGCCGCCAATTTATCCACGGCGAGTATGCTATGGCATTCACGGATCGATACCCCATATTTAGGCAACTTCAACCGCAGACAACTGAACCCGAGAATCAAGTTGAGTTTGCACCATTGATAGCTTTTTATGCCAAGTTGGCCGCTGAGGAGCAGATGGTCGATAGGCTCATCGGTGAGGTGACCGAGGCGTTCTCTTCACAATGAATGGTTCTAATGTGTATTGCACGTTTACACATTAACCCTAAAAATCAAAGACTGGAGGACTGATATGGCATTATATTATTTATGCGAGAGTCATATACCCCGTCCGCGATCCGCTTTGAAAGCAGCCGCATACCGTGCTGGAGAATATCTGGAGCATAACGGTAAAAGGTATGACTACACCAATAGACAAGACATTGTACATTCTGAAATTATATTACCCGATAGAGCACCGCCCGACTTCTCAGATCGGCAAACTCTTTGGGCTACTGCGGAAAATGCGGAGGATAATTCCACGAGACGGAAAACCGCGCGGGTAGCCCATGAGATCATAATCGCTTTCCCAAGGGAACTGACTTTTGAGACGTCGATCATTATGGCCAGAGAGCTAATTTATAAGTGCTTTGTGTCAAAAGGCATGTGCGTCGATTTCAATGTACATCGCGGAGATCGTAAAGACATGGGACACGTTGAAGCCGACCACAAGGATATTCTGCCTCACAATCCGCACGGCCACATCATGCTGTCCACACGGCATGTGGGAACTGACGGGTTCAGCAAACATAAGGCTCGCGAGTGGGAGAGCTGGGGCAATCCGACACTTTTGGTTTCATGGCGGGAAGAATGGGCAAATATTCAAAACAAGATGTTTGAACAAAAGGGCCTTGAAGTCCGGGTATCGCATGAGCGGTCTGTTGAGCGTGAGATTGATCATGGTGAGTGTAGCCACGACCGATAAAACCACGTGTAAGGAAGTGCAAATTCCCGGCACTTGGTTATATATTCTAAAAGCGAGGAATAATAAGAACAGCTTTAACCAAAAATTACTGTAAAGGAGGGCGATTGATGAACTGTGATATACAGCGGAAACAGACAGCCGAAAAAATATGGCTGCATTATTTCAACGATGTTCTTTTCCAAAAAGGCGTAATCAGCGAACGTGACCGCAATAAAATGGCGCTGAAAATCGAAAGCAGAAAATCGTCCTCTATAGACGGGCTGGGGAAGAAGACGGCTGCAAAGTAATTCTTTTTAAGGATGTTGGACATAAATCCCGCATCCTTATTTTTTATATTGTTTATTTAGTTTTTCTGTGCTATACTGGTTACTATATAAACATGATACAGCGAAATGCACGGAGGTCATCCGCATGGACATACACAGCATCCGTCAGCAGCTTAAAACCAAAACCATCTACGACATCCCGATGCGGGTGACGTATTATGCCCGTGTGTCCAGCGAGAGTGACGAGCAGCTCAACTCTTTGGGCAACCAGATATCTTACTATGACGATCTTATCGGCCGCAACCCCAAATGGACATTTCTGCCGGGTTATATTGACGAGGGGCTTTCCGGCATCTCCACCAAGAAACGTGAGAATTTTCATCAGATGGTCAAAGACGGCATAAAAGGCAAATTCGACCTCCTTATCACAAAAGAAATCACCCGTTTTGCCCGTAATACGCTGGACAGCATTACCTATACCCGTGAGTTGCTTGCGGCGGGGGTAGGCGTGTTCTTCCAAAATGACAATATCAATACGCTGGACGAAGACAGCGAGCTGCGTCTGACCATCATGTCCGGCATCGCGCAGGATGAACTGAGGAAACTTTCCAGCCGTATTAAATTCGGCCATCAGCAAGCCATCAAAAAAAACGTGGTGTTGGGCAACAGCCGTATTTTCGGCTATCGTAAGCAGGACAAACGGCTGGTGATTGATGAGGATGAGGCGGGCATGATCCGTGAGCTGTTCGAGCTGTACGCCACCAACGAATACAGTATGAAGCAGCTGGAAGTCTTATTTTGGAGCAAGGGCTACCGCAACCTGAACGGCAACAAGATCGCCCACTCCACCATGTCCAACCTCATTCAGAACCCCAAGTACAAGGGCTACTATGTCGGCAACAAGGTTAAAGTTGTCGATATGTTTACCAAAAAGCAAAAGTTTCTGCCGCCCGAGGAATGGGTCATGTTCAAAGACGAGACCGGTGAGATCGTCCCCGCCATCGTCACCGAGGAATTGTGGGACGCCGCCAACGCCGTGCTGCAGCGCCGCAGCGAAGATGTAAAGAACCGGCAGGGCCTGTGCAACCACACAAACCTTTTGACCGGCAAGCTGTTCTGCACGGACTGCGGACTGCCGTATTACCGGCGCGAATCCAAGGACAAGCAGGGCAACCGTAACAGCAAGTGGGTGTGCAGCGGAAAGATCAATAACGGCGCCGAATCCTGCGGCTCCTTCGCCATTTATGAGGAAGAGGTCAAGCCAATCCTGTTTGAGGTGTTCCGGGAAACCGAAGCCGACGCAGAGGCGTTGATTGATGAATATATCCGTATGTATAAGTCTCTGGATGAGGACGATAACATTTCCAAAAGGATTCATGAGCAGGAACGGCGCATCAGCTTAGCTTCTAAAAAGAAGAGCAAGCTGCTCGAGTACAATGTCACCGGGCAGTTGGCCGACAAAGACTTTATCGCCATGAACGCAGAGTGCGCCGGGGAAATTGAAGCCGCAGAACGGGAACTGATGGAATTGGAGGAACAGCAAAACGCCAGAGGCGAATATAAAAAACACATCGACGCCATCAGGCGCGTACTCCGGGAAGCGCAGCGGGACGCGGAACAGGGCGTCATCGGAAAAGAGTTTGTGGATAAGTATATTGATAAGATATTCATCACACCGGAGGACGGACGGCTGCGGCTTGAAATCAAGATATTCACAGGGGAATCAACCGAAAAGCACCTTGCGCAACTCAGAGGTCGTACGGGTCACACGTTTAAAAAGATGATCCAGGCTTACGAAAACAACCTGAAGTAATCAAACACGAATAAACTTTTTCATCAATTAAGCTTTGTGACTTATAAGCTTTTCGAAAGTTAGGTTAAAAGCCCCAAAACTTTTAACTGTGTTTATTTTAAACAAAAAACACACCCCGTAAAAACCAAAAGTTTCTACGGGGTTAACTTTTTAACCTGCTGAATTTTGTTCCATAAATTTTCGACCCAGTCCGGGTCGTCGGCCTTCAGCAAAAACACCCGAAACCCGTACATCCTCCCGTTTTGCGCCACCGAAACATCATCGTCGACATGCAGAGCTATTCGGTATTTCGCGGGGTATTTAGACGGGAGCGGATCTTTTTTGTCGCCCTGCACTTCCCGCGCGTGCCGCTGGCCGTTTATCACATTGTCGATTTTTATTCCGTAGCGTTTGAAATACGACGTGATGTATCCTTCGGAACGAAAGGACGAGGTATATATCCAAAGCGCGATGCCGCTGCTGCGGATTTTGGACAGAAGCTCAAGAGCACCCAGCCGCAACCGGTCGGGATATATGCGGTTATATGGGAATTTTGGCGCGTTTTCGGTCGGTGTAACAGCGGGATTGACAAACAGCGTGTCGTCCAGGTCAAATGATATGATCATCGAGTTTTCTCCGTTCAGTCCGCATCCGGCTCTTCCGGTTTTTCAGTCTCCTCCGCCTTCTTCCACTTGATCTCAATCTTCATCCGGGGCGACAGCGCAAGATAAAGCAGCGCGCCCACAAGCAAAACAACCGGCACCGCGAAAGCGACGGCGGACGAGCCTGATTTTTGGCTTTGAAGCTCCAGCGTCTCCCCCGCCTGATACGGCGTCGGCAAGGTTACGTTTTCTGCCGGAGCGGCCGGAGCTTCCCCCGGAGCTCCTGCTGCGGTTGTCGTGTGCGGGCGCGCTGCGGGCGTTCTGCCGGGCGCGGCAGGTCCCTGATTGTACGGCGAACCCGGAGTATAAGGGGAGTCGGGATCATATTGACCGTTCGAATCATCCCCCGCGCTTTGTGTGTAGGAAGGCCTTGTCGCGGCTATGTATGTTCGCGGAGCCACAGTTGTCTTCGGGGGCTTTTCCGGCGATTTTTCCCCGCCGCGTTTTGCCGCTTTTTTTGTGGTATTTTCCGGTGGCGCGGGCGATTCCGGCGGGCTTGGCGGACTTGGCGTAAGCTCAAAATAAGGAACAAAATCATAGCTCTCGCCCAGAATGATGTTGTCGACGATCAGCTTGCTCTGGCTTGAGCTTTGGTCGCCGATAATGCTGACCGTCACCGAATCCACATTGGCCAGCAATCCCGGCTCAAACGTTTGCTGTTCCAACGCAAAACTGTCATATGTAATTTTTATATACCCGGCGTAATTCGCGTCAAAAGGAGCTGCGTCCGGGTCAGCCCTAAGGTTATTTCTGGTTTTCAGCTCAGGGATAGCAACAAACTTGCCGCGGCTGTTCTGAACATACGCGCTGACCCCGCTGTCCTGGCCTTGCTTCAGACGGTACTGCCCGCCGCCGGTGTTCAGCGAAACCGCAAGGGAAAGCCCGCACCCCAATTCAGTATCCTGAATCCAGTGCGACACATCCACATAAATCAGCATGGCAGAGCCGTTCCTGTCATATGCGCCGCTCACCGGAATACTTGCCGAAATATCCGCGTAATCATCTACCATGCTGGCCATCAGCAACCCCTTGTTGCCGTTGGTTTTTATGATGCTGATATCCGTGTATCTGGATGGTACGATGCCGGATGAATCGAGGCTTGCGTTGCTGAACCGCTCGAAATCCTGCGCCATGCCGTTGGCCGCGCAGATGACCGCCGCCAGAGCCAGCGACAGACCGAAAAACACTGCAGATATAAAAATCGCTTTTTTCACCGGATTCACCCCGTTAGCATTGAAATTATTTCACATTTCAATGCTAACATTTTTCGACAATATTTTCAACCAAACTGTCGTTCCTGTGTAATTTCGTCTCACTCAATCAGAATTACCAAGACAAAAATTACATGAAATATATTTTTTGAATCGGCGAAAAATATATTTGTCTATTTGTCTATTTGTCCAGAACCAAGAAAGGATTGACCGAATATGAAAAAAATAATCAACAATAATATATATTCCACCGAAAACGCGAATCTGATCCACGGGTATTGCAAAGGCAGGCCGGGCGACGAGTGCGGCTTTGAGGAGCAGCTGTATCAGGCTCAGAGCGGAGCGTTTTTTCTGCACGGAAAAGGCGGCGGCGCAAGCAAATACCCTGAGGAGGATATCGTGCCGCTGCGCGACCGTCAGCAGGTTAAAAGCTGGCTGAATACGAATTTGTGCTAGAGCATGTAGGGATCGCAGGCTTCTGTGGCAACGGGCGGGTCAGTGCTGATTTCATCGGACGGGGCGGTGCCGCCGTTGCCGCAGGCGGCGAGGGATAATGCCAGAATCAAGACCAGCGCGGGGACAAAAAGTTTTTGCGTTTTCATTGTGATAGCCTACTAAAAATAATAATATGATATGTCATAATTATGACTAATCAATTGTGGGATGTGCGGGCGAACGCAGTTCGCCCCTACATATCGATGCATTAAATTTGTTTATCGCGATGTATTGTAGGGGCGGTATGCGACCGCCCGCAAAGCGATGTGTTCTACTCCAGCAAAAACGCCTTCAACGCTGTATACCGCAGCGTTTTCCTGTTGTTCGCAACCATGGCGTTGACCGCGCGGCTCGTGCCGGTGATGATCAACAATTTTTTCGCGCGGGTCACGGCGGTATACAGCAGATTGCGGTAGCTCAGCTGCGGGATGACGTTGATAATCGGCAGGATCACGCAGTCGAATTCGTTGCCCTGGCTTTTGTGCACCGTAACCGCGTAGGCCAGCTCCAGGCTCTCGGCGTCCTCTTTTGTGTACAACGCCAGCCGGTCATCGAACTTGACCGACAGCAACCCCACCGCCGGGTCTATGGACAGCAGCGTACCGATATCGCCGTTGAACACGCCGGAGCCGGTCTGCCCGTCGTCGGCGGTCCAGGTGACGTCGTAGTTATTTTTGATCTGCATGATCTTGTCGCCCTCGCGCAGAATGTACCCCATGCGGTTGATTTCCCGGCGGCCGGGAGCTGGCGGATTCAGGCGGCCTTGCAGCAGTTGGTTGAGGCTGTGGGTGCCGGTCTCGCGTTTTTTTGAGGGGCAGAGAATTTGTATATCACGGAGCGGGTCATAACCGTAGCTGGCGGGCAGTCTGCGGCAGAGCAGATCCGCCGTTGTGGACGCCGCCTGAGACTCGGTCTGAAACGGCATAAAGAAAAAGTCGTTGTCCCGCACGGCAAGATCCGGGAACTCCCCGGCGACGATTTTGTGGGCGTTGATAACTATCTGGCTGGCCATTGCCTGCCGGAAGATTTTTTTCAGCCGAACCGTCGGGACAAGGCCGGAATCCACAAGGTCGCCCAGCACGTTGCCCGCGCCGACCGAGGGCAGCTGGTCGCTGTCGCCCACCAGAATCAGGCGGCATCCCATAGGCAGCGCACGAAGCAGAGCCTCAAAAAGCAGGGCGTCGACCATGGATATCTCGTCGATGATGATCGCATCGCAGTCCAGCATATTGCGCTCGTTGCGCCCGAAAACCGATTTGTCGCCGTCCACCCATTCGACCTCAAGCAGCCGGTGGATGGTCTTGGCCTCCCGGGAGCACAGCTCGCTCATACGCTTTGCGGCTCGCCCGGTCGGCGCGGCCAGTAAGACCTTCAGCTCGTGAAGCTCCAGAATGCTGATAATCGCGTTTAGCGTGGTGGTTTTGCCGGTTCCGGGGCCGCCTGTGAGAATCAGCATCCCGCTGCTCAGGGCGGTGATGATAGCCTGCTTTTGGATGCTCTCGTAGGTTATTCCGTTGACCCGCTCGATCGCGTTGATCTGGGCTTCCGGTGCCCTTATCGGCACCGCCGGGTGCTCCAGCATAACGCGCAGCCGCTGAGCCGCGTACTTCTCGCTTTTATACAGCAGCGGCAAAAACACAAAATCCCTGTCCTGCACCGAGTCTGTGATAATCTGATTTTGCCCCGCCAGGTCGTCTATCATTATCTCCGCCTGGTCGGCCGATATCTCCAGCCATTCGGCAGACGCCGTGACCAGCTTTTCCCGGGGAATGCAGGTATGGCCGTTTTGCAGGTTGTGCCGCAGGATGTACATGATGCCGGCGGCAGAGCGGTGTTTCGGGTCGATCTTGCCCGGAAGCTTTGACGCAATCTCATCCGCACGCTGGAATTCCACCCCGATATCCTCCGCGCAGATGATGTACGGATTTTCCTCCATCAACACCAACGCCTGAACACCGAACAGCCGGAAAATTTTCAGGGCTTCCTCGGGCTTTATTGAATACTCGCCCAGGCGGAGCATGATCTCCCGGATGCCCATCTGCTTTTTGAATTCCTCGCTGATTTTGGCGGCCTTTGCTTTGGATATGCCCTTGATGTCCGCCAGGCGTTCCGGCTCCCGCTCGATGACCGCCAGCGACTGCTCTCCGAACCGCTCGATGATCTGCATGGCCGTCGCCTTGCCGATACCCTTAATTATCCCGGAGGACAGATAGGTCAAAATACCCCCGGCGGTTTCGGGGGCGTAACGCTCGAAATTGTCCGCCCTAAACTGCTGGCCGAAGGTCGCGTGAACGTCCCAACGCCCCGTAACGCGCAGGGCTTCTCCCGGCACGGTATGAGGCATGATTCCGACGACCGTTACAAGCTCGTCGCCTGTGTTAAGCTCCAGCACGGTGAACCCGGTTTCCTGCTTGGCGAAGGTGATGTTTTCGACTGTTCCGGAGAGCTGCAGAAGTTCTTGCATATTGTTTTTTTCCTTTGTTGTTTAGTGGTTGTCAGTATACTACAAAACGGATTGGTTTGCAAGAAAATGTAGGTTAAGCGCGGTGCTTCCGGCGCATGGATTGACGTAATGGACGAATACGGCGTTTATTGCGATGAACGCGGTTATACCGGTGATTATGATATTTGGACATTCGACCCGGACAAGCCATTCCCTCAGCCGCAAAAAGCCAAGTAGAGACGCGGCGGAGCTTGGATTCCACCACCGCGTCCACTGTGGAAGTTACTTTGGGAATTTACAAATATTAAAAAAATGTCCGGAATCGAAATAAAGTGTTGACACGGAAGAATTTTCAGGTTATCATAGATGTGTTACGGGCTTTTGTCTGCGGGGTGGTGTCGTCGCCTGATTTAAACGGACTGCAGTCCGCGCGGGGCTTTTCTGATGAACAGCTTTGCGAGCGGGCAAAATCAAATCACGAGGCAGCGGTGTCGCTCCTGATTTCCCGCTATGCGCCGCTGGCGGTTTTTCGAGCGAGAAAATACAGGCTACCGGGATTTGAGTCGGAGGATCTGGTTCAGGACGGATTGATCGGTCTGCTGAGTGCCATCCGAAAATATGACCCCGCAAAAGGTGCCCGGTTTTCCACTTTCGCTTATACCTGCATAGACCGCAGCATTATCTCCGCCGTCAAGAGGGCAATGGCCAAGGGCAGGGTTCCCGCCGGTCAGCTGGTTTCGATTGACGATATGGGCGAGGGCAAGCTGGATGAACAGCTGTCTTCGTTGAAGGAAAACGATCCTCAACTCCTTGTGGAAGCCCAAGAAGCCGATTTGAAGCTTCAATATAAATTAAAGTCCTTACTTTCTGCGCTTGAATATGATGTCCTTATTCTTTATCTTTATGGCCGGAGTTATACCGAAATCGCCGCTAAACTCGGAATCAACCCCAATACCGTGGACAATGCATTGCAACGTGTGAGAAGCAAGCTAAGGTAACATGTGAGAGGTATAAAATCTTTTCAATTCATTTCTCACGGCGTCAGCCGCGATATATGCCCGCGTAGCTTAATTGTTAGAGCGTTGTTCACAAAGGTGTCGGTGCGAGTCCGTCCAGGGTAAAATCTATTTTCAAGCGAGGTAAAATCATGTTCGTAGACAAGACTGTCATCTGCAAAGACTGCGGTGCTGAATTCATTTTCACCGCCGGAGAGCAAGAGTTTTATGAGTCCAAGGGTTTCGTTAATGAGCCCCAGCGCTGCAAGCCCTGCCGCGACGCTCGTAAAAACGCTGCCAAGCCCGAAAGAGAAATGTTTGTTGCGATCTGCGCGTCATGCGGCAGCGAAGCAAAGGTTCCTTTCAGACCGCGCGAAGACCGCCCGGTGTATTGCAGCGATTGCTTTGCAAAAATGAAGGAAGAAGCATAACTTTAAAATGATGCGATTTAAAAGCCTGCCGGTTCGGTGGGCTTTTAAAACATACCTAAAAACCTAAAAATTCATCGGAAAAGGTCAAAAAAAATTTTGACAAATGGTTTGGTTTGTGGTATATTTTATTGGATAAATAGTTGCGAAGGAGAATGTAAAAAATGAGATTAATGATGATTCACGCCGATTGGTTTGCTTTCAAAGTTACTGACAAGACAAGCGTTTCCTCTATGGCGGGAGAAATCACATCAGATATGAAAGACGGCCGTGTCGAAGAGGTTTTGGTGGCGTTTATAGCGGTTGAGAGCGGTGACGAAAAAGGCAGCTCAGGCGTTTCAACTCAGGCGGCGGAGCAAATCAAAGCCACCGCTGAAAAAATCGCCGCGGATCGCGTCATGGTCTATCCTTACGCGCATCTGTCCAGCGATTTGTCAAAACCCAGAATCGCCACCGCTGTGTTGGACAAGGTTACGGAATTGTTGCGGGCAGACCAAAGCCTTGAGGTATTCCGCGCCCCCTTCGGTTACTATAAATCCTATGAAATCAGCTGCAAGGGGCATCCGCTGTCCGAGCTGTCCATGACTTTGACCCCTGAAACAGCCGATAAAGAGAAAGGGAAAAACAAAGACGAAATTCCCGAATCGAAAGCGCTCGAAGCCGAAAAAACAATTCGGTCCGAGTGGCGCATATATCAGCCTGACGGCGGGTATGTTTCGACCGATGATTTTGATTTTTCCACCGATCGTGGTTTAAAGGATCTGTTTTCCTACGAGCGGGAAGGAACGCGTGTTGTGGATGAAGCGCCGACCCACATTAAGGTCATGCGCGAGCAGGAGCTTGTCGATTACGAACCGGCTTCCGATTCCGGGAATTTGCGCTGGTATCCCAAAGGCCTTCTGGTCAAACGCCTTTTAGAGCAGCATGTTACTCAAATGGCTGTCAAATATGGTGCCATGGAAGTGGAAACGCCTATCATGTATGATTACGGGCATCCGGCTTTGTGCAAATATTTACAGCGTTTTCCCGCCCGCCAATACGTCGTCAAGAGTGAAGATAAAGAATACTTTTTGAGATTTGCGGCCTGTTTCGGGCAATACATGATCAAGCATGATATGTTTACGTCATATCGGAATCTTCCCGTGTGCCTGTATGAGCTTACCCACTATTCGTTCAGGCGCGAGCAGCGGGGCGAATTGGCCGGGCTTCGGCGTCTTCGTTCGTTTACCATGCCGGATATGCACACGCTTGTAAAAGACGTTCCGATGGTAAAGGATGAATTCATAAAACAAATTTCCCTCTGCCTGAATTGGCTGGATGATATCGGCCTGGAGTGCGTACCGGTGATCCGTTTTGTGCGCTCATTCGCAGATGAAAACCCTGAATTTATCGCCAACATCATGAAAGTCATCGGGCGTCCCACGCTTGTTGAAATTTGGGATCAGCGGTTCTTCTATTTTGTCGCGAAATTTGAAATGAACTTTGTGGATACTTCCAAGAAGGCCGCCTGTTTGTCAACTGTCCAGATTGATGTTGAAAACGCCGAGCGGTTTGACATTGAATATGTTGACGAGGATGGCACAAAAAAAAGGCCGCTGCTCATGCACACGTCCATTTCAGGCTCGGTGGATCGCAATGTTTATGCCATTCTTGAGAAGCAGGTTATGAGGATGGCCAAAGGGCAAAAGGCCGCCCTGCCGACCTGGCTGTCTCCGATCCAGGTTCGCGTTCTGCCTATCTCCGAAAAGCACCTTGAAAGAGCGGTGGAGTTGGCTGACCGGATTCCGTTCCGCGTTGAGGTCGATGACCGGAACCTGAAAATCGGCAAAAAAGTGCGCGAATCGGAAAAGGAATGGATTCCCTTTGCGTTGATTGTCGGTGACAATGAGATGTCCGGTGAGCGCATTACCGTCCGCCCGCGTGTCGGCGAACAATTTGAGACTACGGTGCAAGAGTTCATCGAAAAGCTTTCACAGGAAACGGCCGGCAAACCTCAACTGCCCTCAAACACCCCCAAATTGCTATCAAGGCGTCCTATCTTTGTCGGATAGTTCAGATCAATATAATCCCCCTGTTGCCGCGATGTTGTGACTACAGGGGGAATTCTTTTTTTATTTCTCTATTTCTTTATTTGACCGCGTCCGCAATCAGTTCCATGCCCTCAACCAACCCAAATCCCTGCCGCTCGAACGTCCCTATGGATATGTAGGCAACATTTTTGTTTTTGACAGCGTCCAGTTTTTTGAAAAACTCTTGGGATTTTATCTCTTTCGAAAATTCTTTTGAGCAAATCAGGTAATCAATCTGCGCGTTTGCAATCTCCTCTTGCGGCATGGTGTAATTAGTATAGCTGCCCGCGACGTTCTGATACCCGGCAAGTGTGAGCAGCGAGCCGAGCAGCGTGTCGCCCGTGGCCACCGTACCCTCTCCGATCATCAGCAGAATTTTCTTCCCGGAACCGGGTTGAATGCCGCTTATCTCACCGTTCAGCCGCCTGAAATAATAGCCGCCCTTTTGTGGACCTTCCAAGCCTCCCAGCATGACGGCGGCGATGTCGGTATACAACCGCTCCAGCCCGGACACGCTGTCGGCGGGGGAAAAGCAAACAACATTAATTCCCCAGTCGCTCAGCTGCTGTTTATCAAGCGCGGAAAGCTCTGACTGGCTCAGAACCAGGTTAACCCCGCTGGCCTTGATTTCGGCCATTTGGGGTGCCTGCGCGGTGCCGTACCGGGGCAGCCCGCGCTCGCATGAAACCTCGCAGTAATCCGAAACCCCGCAAAGGAGATAATCCAGCCGCATGTAGCACAGAATGTCGGTGACGCCGGGGGAGAGGGAAATTACCTTTTGAGGCTGTTCGGCGATTTTGACCTCCTCGACCGTGACGGGGAAGTCGGGCAGCCTTTTTGTTCTCAGCGTGTCGGGCGCGCACCCGAAAAGGGACAGCACCAAACCCGCCAGAAGAATCGCGGTTATCGCGCGCGGCAAATTTTTTAATCTCATGATGGTTCCTCCGCAGATATCATTGTGTTGTTCATAATGCTGTCAAGCAATTCCCGGTCGTGCCCCTGCCTGTCTATGGCCTTTTGCTTGCCCTCAAACGTTGTGCCCTCCAGCCGTCTCAGGCAAAAATACAATTCGTCCGGAGCGTCGGGGAAGTGCTCGGCCTTGAACCCGCTGCCCTTCCAGCACCAGCCTACGTTTTCGATGGATGTGTCCCGCGGGTTCTGACCGAGAATCTCGAAAAGCTCCCCATAATTTAGCCAATCGGATTTCTCCCTGTCGCAGATAAATAAAAATACCCCGTCCATCTGAATTTCCGCAAGAACTACTGTCCGGTGCGCGTTGACCGCGTTTTGATCCATGGTCTGCTCATCGAACGAGCAGTCTTGAACCTCGACCACCGAAGCACCGTCGCCGTTCAGGTCGCGAACGAGGAGCGACATTACTTTCCCCAGCCTTTCGGTGTCGATCCCGGCGTAATCCGCAGTACACAAAATGACACGGTAATCGGGGTTCACCCGGGTCGCCATCTGATATATGCTGATACCCAGCACCGCAACGACAAAACAGACGATTATGGTATGAACCTTATAATAGTACCAATAGTTATCCCATTTTTGTTTTGGGGTTTGGGGCGTTGCCTTTTCCATTTGAAACACCTGCCTTCTTATAGCAATTGAATTCCCCTCGGCGGAGGGGCGCCCGAAGGGGCGGGTGTTTTCCAAGAGTGCCGCCGCAACGACAGGGGGGATTCAAGATTCAACGGGGGTGTTAATCTTATAATTTTCATTGGATTTCTAACTTTGCTCCCAGATTTTCAAACTCCCTTTTCTTATCTTTTACAAACGCATAATTATTCGACGCGTAAATAAGCGTTGGCAAATATTCAATATCTTTCTCAAAGTAACTTCTTGAATTATCCGGATAATCCTTGCAAAGATTATGAATAAGCCCCGAAGGTCTTGGTCCTGTATCTATAAGCCATAATTTATACCGAGGGAGGTTTTTATTTACCTTTTGCGCATATATGTCTTCGAAATCCAGTGTTTTTTTGTTCATATAGTTTAGTGCTGATTTTAAACTTTCCTCTTCGGATTGACCATCAAGTATTCTTTTTACTTCCCACTCAAAGTTATCCCATTTCCAATCAAATGTATCCTCCAAAACGTCCTCGCCTGTGGGAATTTCGCTGTTTTTGTTGATTGATTTAATTAGCTTGAACATATCATCTCTTTCGAAACGGGTGTTCTGCCGAAGTTTCAGTGCTCCCGATAAATCGGACGGATCGACCCCGAACATAATAGAGGACAAACGGTTTCCCTTTGTGCTGGCGATAGCCCCCGCTTCGTAATGAATCCATTCGGATTTCAAATTATCCTTTGTGAGGCAAACCACGCCGTATTGGCACTGGCTTAACGCTTCATTCAATTCCTCCTGCCAGTTGGTGCCTTTTTCAATATCCTCCGACGAGTAAAACCCATTTGCCGTCTGAATAACATACCGGATAAATTCTTTGAGTTTTTCAGCGATTTTTTCGCTAGTATCTCCTGACCAACTGATGAAAACCTTCACGGTGTCAACTCCTTCAGGCCTTTGTAGGGGTGGCTATTGGCCGTCCGCAGACCAATGCATTTCGCAATCTCCTGTCAGTCATTAAGCACAAAAAGATCAAACAATTCATTTGAATCGATCAGCGTATACCGGGTTTCGACCACAAGCCGCACCTCGTCCACAACGGGGAGCTTATTCGCGTCTGTCACAAGGTACGCGGGGGGTGTATTGTTGAAATATTCAATCATTTCCTTCCGGATGTTTTCGTGAAAATTCTGCTCGCTATCCTGCCAGAAAAAGTGTTTAAAAGGAGTGATGATCCCGGTGTAGTGGTAAAACTCCACTTGGCTTGTCCAGGCGGCTACGTCGCCGCGGCAGTCTTCCGGGATATGCTCAACAATCTGATTGGAACAAACATACGATCCGGATTTGCCCGGAGAGAACATCTCTTTATATTTAACCGCCATAAATGTCCAGCTTGACAAGAAAGCAACAACGCAGACGAGAATCAGGCATATAATTGTTTTTTTTGTGTTCTTAAACTTGGGCAGGAAATGCCGAACCAGAAGCATTATGCCGAATACAACAGGCATACCCAGCACGATGAAATAATGAGCATAGTACCTCTTCCCGGTCAAAAGATATAATAGACCCGCCGCGAAAGAAACGAGAACAAACGATCCATACAGTTGCTCCTGTTTTTGCCGTATACCCTTGCGCAGCGTCAGGATGGCGGCAGGAATGCAAACCAGACACGGGGCGATATAAAGCACGGCCATTCGGTTCATGTAGATTGCAAAAAGAGCGGGATCCTGCGCGTCGGCCGAATTTTGCACATAGCTGATTTGGTAGATCAGCGTACCGTTTAGAAAATCCACAAACGCGCCGTTGGCAAGAAAATAAACGGCAAACGGCGCACATGCCGTAAAAAATCCCAGAACAAAAAAGAGAAGAGTTGAAAAAATATTTTTACTCCTTTTCTTTACGATTAGCCGAACTCCGACAACAGCCATAATCACCAGAAGCACAACCGCGTTGTTGAGCCGCGACAAAAAATGCAACGCAAAAAGCATTCCCAGCACAAACGAGTGAAGCCCCGGAACATCGTCGGTTTCCCGCGCGGCATATTTAACAAAAAGCAAGACGGCTACCGCATCAAAAAGCAGACCGTAAGATTCATGCCGATTTCCGCCGTCATAACAAAGGCCGACATAAGCCAGAAAGGTAAAGCAAAAAGACCAATCCGCTCCCGTCTTGTCGGGCAAAAGTTCGAGGGCTATTTTTTGGATCAGCAAAAGTGTCGGAAAGAGAAACAAAACCTGCATAACGATCACGCCCCAGGGGCTTTCGGTGAAAAGAAACGGGATTGCGTTGATCAAAAAGATCAGCGGCCCCTTGTGATCGAACGCGTCTACATAGGGCAACCCTCCGCCTGCCCACACTTTACCAATGTATCGGTATATGCCGGAGTCCCCACCCAATATATCAAGAAAAGGGTTGAACGACCGGGTGAACAGCAGTACAAAGAAAAACGAAACCAGCAGCATAAGCGAATAATTGAAACCGCTCCTGAATTTGTTCCCCTTTACAAAATTGACTCCCATGACAAATCTCCGATCTTTTTTGTTATCTATCAATTGCGAACTGCGTTTTTTAGCGCAATATGCAGCAGATTAATATGTCGCTCTTCACGAAATATTCAACCGTTTGACCTCGAGCGTTTTGCCGGTTTTCCTGTCGACCGAAAACAGCGCGGCGCAAAGCTTAGCGGGGGTTTGCGCGTTTTCGAACTTGACCGGCAGCTTGTCCTTCAACCGGGCAATGGCCAGATCGGGTTTCACCCCAAGCACCGACAGCGAGGGCCCCGTCATGCCGACGTCGGTGATGTACCCGGTGCCGTTTGGCAGAATCCCCTCATCTGCGGTCTGCACATGGGTATGGGTACCGAAAAC
>Ga0123353_10004327_pt1 | contig 18255 bp, 18 predicted proteins | sample TergutLab28metaG_3_FD_92763 | JGI IMG/M metagenome (GOLD analysis project Ga0123353, IMG submission 92763) | Labiotermes labralis P3 segment gut microbial communities from Petit-Saut dam, French Guiana - Lab288 P3 | ecosystem: Host-associated > Arthropoda: Insects > Digestive system > Gut ... | reverse complement strand
TTACAAGTTCTGAGTTACAAGTTACAAGAAGTTTCGGCCAAGCTCTTCCGTCCATCCGTTCCTCTTGTAACTCGTAACTTGTAACTCGTAACTAATTCCGTGCCAACAATTCCCGCGCCAAGTCGTAATACGCCTCCGCGCCCACGCTGCGGGCGTCGTACAGGTGAATGGGCAGGCCGTGGCTGGGGGCCTCGCCCAGGCGCACGTTGCGGGGGATGATGCTGGTGAACACCTTGCCCTTAAAGTGGCGCTTCACCTCGTCCACCACCTGCAGGCCCAGGTTGGTGCGGGCGTCGAGCATGGTGAGCACCACCCCTTCGACCTCCAGCGCCTGGTTGAGCTGCTGCTTGACCAACTGGATGGTGTTCATCAGCGCGGTAACGCCCTCCAGCGCGTAGTACTCGCACTGGATGGGCACCAGCACGCTGTCGGCCGCCACGAGCGCGTTGAGGGTGAGCAGCCCCAGGGAAGGGGGGCAGTCGATAAACACGTAGTCGTACCGGTCGCGCAGGGTGGCCAGCGACTGCTTGAGCTTGTGCTCGCGGCTTTGGAGGTCTACCAGTTCCAGCTCGGCGCCGGCGAGGCGGATGTCGGCCGGCATCAGCGACAGCCCCCGCACCTGGGAGCGCATCAGCGCCTTTTCGGCGTCCCGCCCCATGATGAGCACCTCGTACACCGTGATGGCGTTTCGAGCCACCTCCGCGCCGAAACCGCTGGTGGCATTGCCCTGGGGATCCACGTCCACCACCAGCACGCGCTTGCCCCCGGCGGCAACGCAGGCGCTCAGGTTCACGGTGGTGGTGGTCTTGCCCACCCCGCCCTTTTGGTTTGTAACGGCAATGATCTTGCCCATGTTAAGACATCATTCCTTTCCGACACAAAACCCTTTTTCTGGGTTTTGCGCGACCGCCTCGAAGAAGAGACACGGGCGGATGTGGGCATCCGCCCCTACAGAATGCGTGGCTGTTTGTAGGGGACGATGCCCACATCGTCCCGCCGCTGGGATGGCCATTTTGTGGGTCAAGTGAAGCCTGTAGGCGGGAGGCATGGCGGTTCAACAGTCACAACAAATCGGGGGTCAAAATGCATCCCCCTCCATTATACGGTATATGGCGGCTATTTCGCAAGCCAATCCTCATAGGCCCCGGAGGGGAAGTTTTCGGCAATCACCCGGGCAAACAGCGCGCGGTTCATGGGTTCCATCCTCTCCATATAGCCGGTGTAGAGCCGCTTGAGCGCGGGCAAGGACAGCCGCCGCAGCGCGTAGCTGTTGAGCGCCTCGAAGGCCTCTTGGCTGTCCGGAAAGCGGTCGAACACCGGCCCCATCAGGGCCTCGGCCATCTGGGCGAGGGCGTCGGTGTACACCTTTTTGTTGCGGCCGTGGGCGTCCCGCACCGTCATGTTGCCGTTGGTGTAGCTGTAGATGCTGTTGAACAGCTTGCCCTCGATGCGGGCGCAAAGCGCCTCGGGGGGATCTTCGCCGCGCCAATCGTATTGCGAGAGCATGGCGGCGATATCGGAGGAAAGCTCGGAGTGAGCGAGGAGCAGCGGCAGCCCCACCAGCGGCTCCAGCAAAAAAAACACGTCGTCCTGGGTGATGGGCGGTACGGGTTGCGGCACGGGCCCCCCTCCGTTCTCTTTTGTGATGATCCACACTTTACACAGCCAAGACGCTTATCCTTTCTACGCGCGGGCGCGTATTTCCTAGGAAAAGCGCGGGATTCCACAAATTCCGCACGGGTTATCGACAAAGCGCCCACAGGTTGTCCAGGGTTTGCAGGGGTTTTGCGGCGATCGTTCCACAGCTTCGTGAAAACCAAATATGACGCGAAATGTCATATTTCCCGTGATATACTGCCATGAAGCGACATGAAGGAGGCAACAAACATGGAACAGAATGTGGAACGTAGCGAACAGCTTGTGTCCTACTGCGGACTGTATTGCGGGGCTTGCTCGGCCTATCAAAAGGGAACGTGCGAGGGATGCAAGGGCGACGCGCCCAACTGCGGCATTGGATACCGCGGGTGCAAGGTAAGGCCTTGCTGCATAGAGAAGGGTTACTCGACGTGCGCGGAATGCAAGGAACACCCTTCCGTGCAAAAATGCAAAGATTTCAACCCCATGCTCATGCGGGTCGGCTGCTTCCTTACCAGAACAAGCCGGGCAAAGGGAATTGAAATGATCCAAGAGCAAGGGACGAAAGCGTTTATGGACTTTTTGGCAAGCAAAAATTGGGTCGTGCTCAAACTGCGGGGGAAATAAAGAGAGCTGGCGGCGCTTGACAGCGCGGAGTACGCTTGCTATACAAGTAAAACCCCGCCGGGCGGGTGTCCGGCAGGGAAGCGTGCGATTTGCTGGCGTTGAACGATTTGCGTGCGGCCTAAAATCCTAGGCCAGTAAAAACGGAGAATAGTATAGGATTACGTTCAATGCTTACGTATTGCCCGGCTTCTAATACGAATCGGCCAATACCGGCTTCCTCAACGTAGGTTGTGCCAACGATGTTCTCGTAGTCCGAAAAATCGTTTGCCTTCGAAACCGTGATGGACGCATAGCCACCGTCTTGCGCGAGTGAATACTCGCCAGCGGGGATATGAACGCCAACCTCGTAAATTCCGATTGGAACCGATACGCTTTTTGTTTCAGGGCGAGACATCACTTCGGCATCGACCTTGAGCTTGAGAGCAAGCAAGTCATCGTAAGACAGTGACGACAGGTCAACGTCAGTAGCGAGCGCAGATGAGGCGATCAGAATGAGTGTGGCGCAAAAGATGGAAAGAACGAACCTCTTCATGGGTTTCCCTCCCTTTTGTTTTGATGACGCCAGTATAGCACCGAAGAAGCGTTTTGAACAGAAAAACATTCACGATTCCCGCTCGCCCGTGCGCGCGCGGGTTCTTTTTTTTCGGCTGCTCCCCGTGGCGCAGTACACTTCTATCTGATCCATGAAAGATCGCACCGAATCGACACATTCCATTATCTTATGAGACAGGAGTTCGTCATAGTCATCGTCGAGACCGAGCAGCACATCGGGCGTTGTTTCCAATATGTGTGCAATGGTAAGCAATGTTGCGATGCTAGCCACCCTTGTGCCCCGTTCGATATGTCCATAGAACGAGAGTGACATCCCCGCCACAGAAGCGACTTGCTTCTGGGTGAGCATGAAGTGTTTTCTGTGTTCTTTTATCCGCTGTCCTAGCGCTCGGTAGTCCATCCTTTTACACCCGCTTGAAAAGAATAAGTGCCGCAGCACTAAAAGTATATCATAACTCTCTGATTAGTGCCATAGCACTGACTATTTCGAAAAAGAAATCCTATCCTCGTTAGTGGTGAACCACTAGTGAGGAGTGAATGATATATTGGATACCGTTGAAGCAATCCGGCAGCGAATCCGCGAATTGTGCAAAGAAAAGGGCATTACGCCGAACGCCTTGAGCTACATTGCCGCTGTTCCCCAGGCAACGATCAAGAGCATATTGAACCATGAAACCCAAAGCCCTGAAGTCTTAACCATCAAAAAACTCTGTGACGGATTTGAAATCACATTGGCACAATTCTTTAACACGGATACGTTTAACAGCCTGGAACAAGAAATCAAATAGATTTTTCTGGCAAGCCCGTCCTCTTTGGGCTATACTACACGCAGCGGCCAACACCCCATGCACACCGGCCGCGGAAAGCGGGGAACCACATGATATCGCACACATTGGCCCAGGAGGTGCTGGCCGCCGCCCTCACGCGGGGCGGACACTTCGCCGACCTCTTCCTGGAAGACACCACCCACCATGGCATGATGCTGCGGGGCGGCAAGGTGGAGACCGCCAACACCTCGCGGCTCCACGGCGCGGGGGTGCGGGTGTTTGCCGGGGATCAATTCTACTACGTATACACCAACGATACCGGGCGGGAGGGCCTGCTGCGCTGCGCCCGGCGGGCCGCCGACGCGGTTTCCTCCTCCGATCGCGGCGCGGTGACCCCGCCCCGCAAGCTGGCGCTGCAAGACATCCACCCAGTGAAAGCCTGGCCCGGCGACGTGGAAGGGGCCAAGGCGGCGGCCAAGCTGCGGGAGGCGTCGCTGGCGGCCCGGGCGGTTTCGCCGGAGATCACGCAGGTAACGGCAAACTACATCGCCTGGGATCAAAACGTGGCCATATTCAACACCGAAGGCGTCGCAGCCGAGGACCGGCGCGTGTATACCCGGCTGGTGTGCGTGGCGGTGGCCTCCAACGGCGCGGAGAACCAAACCGGCTACACCGCGCCGGGCGCGCGCATGGGCTTTGAGCTGTTCGATCTGCGGGTGGATCCGGCGAAGGCCGGCGAGCACGCGGCCCGGCAGGCCGTTACGATGCTGCACGCCCCCGAGTGCCCGGCCGGGGTGATGCCGGTGGTGATCGAAAACGGGTTTGGCGGGGTGATCTTCCACGAGGCCTGCGGCCACTCGCTGGAGGCCACCTCGGTATCGAAGGGCATGTCGGAATTCTGCGGCAAGCTGGGCATGCAAATCGCGGCCCCCTGCGTCAGCGCGATGGACGACGGGCTCCTGCCCAACGAGTGGGGCTCCATCGCAATCGACGACGAGGGAACCCCCGCCGGCAACCTGGTGCTCATCGAAAACGGCGTGCTCAAAAATTACCTAACGGACCGCTACTACGGCGGGCGCATGAACGCGCCCTCCACCGGCAGCGGCCGCCGCCAGTCCTACGCCTTTGCGCCCTGCGCGCGCATGCGCAACACCTACATCGCCGCCGGGCAAGACTGCGACGAGGAGATGATCGCCACCATGGGCGACGGGCTCTACGCCGCGGCCATGGGCGGCGGATCGGTGAACCCCACCACCGGCGAGTTCAACTTTGCCGTGGACGAGGGCTACCTGGTAAAGGGCGGCAAAATCGCGCATCCCGTGCGGGGCGCGTCGCTGATCGGGCGCGGCGCCGAGGTGCTCCAGCGCATCGACCGGGTAGGCCGCCACATGCGCATGGCCCAGGGCATGTGCGGCTCCCTGAGCGGCAGCGTGCCCACCAACGTGGGCCAGCCGCGCATACGGGTGAGCAGCATGACGGTGGGCGGGAAATGAGTTACGAGTTACAAGTTACGAGTTACAAGAGGTTTTGGCCAACCGCTTCGGTCCATCCGTTCCTCTTGTAACTTGTAACTCAGAACTTGTAACTAACCCATAACCAGAAAGGAACGATGAAAACGATGACATACGAACAATTCACAGAGCGCTTGTTCGCCGAAGCCGCCAAGGCCGGCATCTCCCCCGCCGAGGTGTACTACGCCGAGCGGGACAGCATCAAGGTATCCACCCACAAGCAGGCGCTGGAAACCTTTGCCGTGGCCAGTACCGCCGGGCTGTCCTTCCGGGGCATGGCGGGCGGACGCATGGGCTACGCCTCCACCGAGGCGCTGGACGAAGACGCTATCGCGATGCTGGTGCGCGCCGTAGCCGAATCGGCCGCCCTGGTGGAAGACGAGGACGTGCAAGAGATTTTTGCCGGAAGCCCGGCCTACGCGTCGGTGGAGACCTACGCCCCCGAGCTGGACGCGCTGCCCGCCGCCGCCCACATCGACGCCGCCGTGGCCCTAGAGCGCGACGGGCTCTCTCGCGATCCGCTGGTGACCGAAACCGACTACAACCAAACCGCCTACCTCAAGAGCCGCATATCGCTGCGCAACTCCTTCGGCCTGTCCCTCTCCCACCAGGACAACCTGCGCTACCACTTCCTGAGCGTGGTGGCGAGGCGGGACGGCCGCGCCGCCGACGGCGGGGCCTTCGGCATCGGCCGGGGAACCGCGCTGGACATGGACCGCGAGCTGGCCAAGGCTGTCGATTACGCAGTGCGCATGCTGGACGCCGCCCCCATCCCCAGCGGCAAGATGCCGGCCGTGTTCCGCAAGGACGCGATGGCCGACCTGCTGGAGTGCTTCAGCGGCGCCTTCTCTGCCGAGGCCGCGCAAAAGGGCCTGTCCCTGCTCAAGGGGCGGGAGGGCGAAGCCATCGCCGCGGACTGCGTGACCCTGATCGACGATCCGCTGATGCCCGGCGGCTTTGCCAGCTGCCCCTTCGACGCCGAGAGCGTGGCCGCGTACAAAAAAGAGGTGATCGGCAAGGGGACGCTCCACACCCTGCTGCACAACCTGAAGACCGCGCGGGTGGACGGGGTGCGATCCACGGGCAACGCGGCCAAGCTTTCCTACAGCGCGCCCGTCCGTGTCGCGCCGACCAACTTCTACTTCGCGCCCGGGGCCGGCCCGCTGGAGGCCCTTTTGCGCCGCATGGGCGACGGCCTGCTGATCACCCAGCTGGAGGGCCTGCACGCGGGGGCCAACGGCGTATCGGGCGATTTCTCGCTGTCGGCCAAGGGCTTCCAAATCAGCGGCGGCGAAATCGGCCGCGCCGTGGAGCAGATCACCGTGGCCGGGAATTTCTACACCCTGCTGCAAGACGTGCTGGCCGTGGGCAGCGACCTATTTTTCAGCCCGGGCGGCGGCGCGGGGAGCCCATCGGTGTGGGTGCGGGAGATTTCGGTGGCCGGGAAATAGAGCGCCTTTGCACAAAAACAGCCGCGGCGATCGATTCATGCCGCGGCTGTTTCATTTTGCCCACTCGGACAACCGAGCGTCAAATATCTTTTTTGCTATACGCTCAAAAACCGGAATCGAACCGAGCAGGATCAATCCAACCGCGAGCGTGGCGATCATTATTTCAACAACGCTTCCCTTTTCGCTTGCGGCCCTAAGCAAAAGGATAATGTGAAAAGGCATTATCAAAAAGCAACCCGTAAGCACGCCCGGATAGTATTTTCTGTATAGAATGGTGAACAGCAAGTGCGGCACGATTGCATTGATGAGCATTGCGCCAACAAAACCGTAAAACGCGTACGCAAGGGTAACATGATCGGGGAAAAGAGCAAACAATCCCGCTGCCAAATATCCCAAAACGGTAATGCCCAACACGGCAAAAATGAAATGCTCTTTTTGCAGTGTTCGTCGGCTGTTTGGCATGTTCTGTTTTTGCCAATCGGTGAGCCAAAGCGCTTCCTCTATATTATGGAGCGTAAGGCAAAACATGAAGATGATCGCTTCCACGCATCGTCCCTCCTCGTTCACGCTCTAGCTTCGACGTATCAAGGGGCGCAACAGCGTCACCGCCACAGCAAGCATCCACAGGTACAGCGCAACGAATTTGCAGGTCGTAACCCAAGAGCACAGGGTGGCCAACACATTGTTCTGCGCCGGGTATTTGCCGATTAAGTACAAAAGAATGCCGTTCTCCGTCGCATCAAAGGCCGCCCTTGCGATGGAGAGGGCAATCAAGGCGCTCTTAAGCCAACCGGGCATAGCGATGCTGTCGACAGCGGCAAACATCACGATCAAAAAGCACGCGATGAAAAAGAAATCCAAAATCCAATAGTTGCGATACGCCAGCCTGCCGCCCTCACCCAACTTCGTAAACGTTTCGTGTACATCGGCGGCGGTATAATGAAACCGCATATCCAACAACCGGAAATCCGCGTCGTGCGCTCGCAGGCCTCTGATACCATGATTGGTACAGTACATGATCGCAAGGCAAATAACAAACCCGGCGATACCAACGTACTTTACAATTGCAGGCATAATAACACCCCCTCTTCACCCTTCCCGCATCAAAAGATCCCAATGATCTCCCCGTTATCGGCTACATCGATGTTCTCCGCCGCCGGCACCTTCGGCAGCCCGGGCATGGCGATGATGTCGCCGGAGAAGGCCACCACGAACCCGGCCCCCGCGCTGAGCCGCACCTGCCGCACCGTAAGGTCGAACCCCTCGGGCGCGCCGAGCTTCTTGGGATCGTCGGAGAAGGAATACTGGGTTTTCGCAATGCACACCGGCAAGCCGCCGTACCCGCGCTTTTCCAGTTGGCGGAGCTGGCTTTGCGCCGGGCCGGTGAACACCACGCCCCGGGCGCCGTACACGCGCGTGGCCACCGCCTCCAGCTTTTGCGCCAGGGGCAGCTCGCTTGGATACGTGAAGGCAAAGGCTTGCGGCTGGACGGCGGCGCACTTGGCCAGCACCTTCTCGGCGAGCTCCACCCCGCCGGCGCCGCCCTTGGCCCATACCTCGCACAGCGCCACCTCGGCGCCCTGTTTCTCGGCCGCGCCGCGCACCGCGGCGATCTCGGCGTCGGTGTCGGAAAGGAAGCGGTTGAGGGCCACCACCGGCTCCAGCCCCCACACCTGCCGTATGTTGCGCAGGTGCCGGACCAGGTTGGCCAGGCCGGCCTCCAGCGCCGGCAGGTTCTCCTTGCCCAGCTCGTCCTTGGGCACGCCGCCGTGGCTCTTGAGGGCGCGCACCGTGGCCACCACCACCACGCAGGCGGGCCTGAGCCCCGACGCCCGGCACTTGATGTCGATAAATTTCTCCGCGCCCAAATCGGCCCCGAAGCCGGCTTCGGTTACCACGTAGTCGGCAAGGGACAGGGCGGTGCGGGTGGCGATCACGCTGTTGCAGCCGTGGGCGATGTTGGCAAAGGGCCCGCCGTGGATCAGCGCGGGCGTGCCCTCCAGCGTTTGCACCAGGTTGGGCCGCAGCGCGTCGCGGAGCAGCGCGCACATCGCGCCCTGGGCGCGCAGATCGCCGGCGGTAATCTCCCGGCCGTCGAAGCCCTTGGCCACCACGATGCGCCGGAGCCGCGCCTTTAGGTCGGCGATGTCTTCGGCAAGACACAGGATGGCCATCACCTCCGAAGCGGTGGTGATGTCGAATCCGTCTTCCCGCGGCATGCCGTTGGCCTTTCCGCCCAGGCCGGTCACCGTGGCGCGCAGCTGCCGGTCGTTGGTGTCCAGGCAGCGCCGCCAGCTGATCTGCCGGGGATCGATGCCCAGCGCGTTGCCCTGGGAGATGTGGTTGTCTACCATGGCGGCGAGCAGGTTGTTGGCGGCGGTAATGGCGTGCAGATCGCCGGTAAAGTGCAGGTTGATCTCGTCCATGGGCGCAACCTGCGCGTATCCGCCGCCGGCGGCCCCGCCCTTCATGCCGAACACCGGCCCCTGGGAGGGCTCCCGCAGCGCCAGCATCGCCCGCGCTCCCAGGGCACATAGTCCGTCTGCGAGGCCGATGGACACCGTGGTCTTTCCCTCCCCGGCGGGGGTGGGGTTGATCGCCGTTACCAATATCAGCGTGCCCTGTCCCTGCACCTTGGGCAGCGCGGCGCTCAACACCTTGGCCTTGTACCGCCCGTAGGGCTCTAAACAACCGGCGGGGATGCCCGCCTCCTCCGCTATGTCCACGATGGGCCGCAATGCGGCGGCCCGCGCGATCTCGATGTCCTGCAGCATAGAGGATCTCCACCTTTCCCGCGTTCTTGTTCCCTTGTGGGAACGCTCCTCCGTTATTATAGACGAGCGGGAAAAAAGGCGCAAGAAAGAAACTGGGATTTTCTCTTGCTTGTTTGGGCCCAATCGGATTATAATATACAGAAGGCGCCTTCAAGGTCGCTTTTGAACGTATTTTGTCGGCGTCTGTGGATACCCTTGCGACTTTTCCCGCGGCTTGTCCACATGCGCATTGGCCGCCCGCCCCGCCTGCGGCCGCTTTTCCACCGTTTCCACCGCACTACGGTTATTACGATATCTATCCTACATCTACCCCATCTATCATCTCTGGGAGGGTCGCGCGATGCGTTTTCAATGTGAAAGTCCCCACCTGATGGCCGGTTTGTCCGTGGTTACCCGTGCGCTTGCCACTCGCTCCACGTTGCAAATATTGGAGGGCGTGCTGCTGGAAACCTGCCCGGAAGGGCTGCGCCTTACCTGCACCGACCTGGCCCTGGGCATCGAAACCCTGGTGGAAGCCCAGGTAGCCGAGGACGGCCGCGTGGTGATGCCGGGCCGCTTGTTTAGCGAGATTATACGCAAGCTGCCCGGGGGTACGGTGGAAGTGACGGTGAACGAGAATCACTCGGCGGTGATCCGCTGCCAGAAGTCGCGCACCACGCTGGCGGGCATGAACGCCGCGGAGTTCCCGGAACTGCCCGAGGTCGAGGGCGGGAATGTAATCGCGGCGCCGCAAAGGGCCTTGCGCAATTTGATACAGAAAACCTGTTTTGCGATCGCCACCGACGAATCCCGCCCGCTGCTCACCGGCTGCCTGATGGAGATCGAAGCCGAAGAGATCCGCCTGGTGGCCCTGGACGGCTTCCGCTTGGCGCTGCGCAAGCTGGCCCATTCCCAGAGCATCGAGCCCATGCAGGCGGTGATTCCGGGCAAGGTGCTCTCCGAGCTGGCCAAGGTGCTGGCCGACGAGGAGGCCGAAGCCCGGCTCAACATCGGCCGCACCCACCTTTCCGCCGACATGGGGGTCACCCGGGTGGTGGCCCGGCTGCTGGAGGGGGAGTACACCCGCTATCGCCGCATATTGCCCACGGAGTGGCACACCAAAGTAAAGGTAAACCGCGAGGCCTTTGAAAAGGCTGTGGACCGGGCGGGCCTCATGGCGCGCGAGGGCAAGAACAACCTGGTTCGCTTTCACATCGCCGATCAGCAGCTTACCATGACATCGAATGCCGAACAGGGCGACGTGCTGGAGCAGGTGGACCTGGCGGTGGACGGCAAGGACCTGGAAATCGCCTTCAACGTACGCTACATGAGCGACGTGCTCAAGGCGCTGGACGAGGAGGAGATTTGCCTGCGCTTCAACTCCAACGTGAGCCCCTGCGAGATCTGCCCTCCCGAGGGCGACGGCTATCTGTACCTCGTGCTGCCGGTGCGCGTGATCTAGCTCGAGCAAATCGTAAGCCAAGCATAGAGGGCAAGGACATGCGCGTCACACAGATTGAGCTTTACAACTTTCGCAATTACATACATGCCGGGCTTAGCCCCGACCCGCGCCTCACAGTGCTGACAGGCCCCAACGCCCAGGGGAAGACCAATGTGCTGGAGGCGCTGCATTTGTGCTGCCTGGGGCGCTCTCACCGCACCGTACACGACCGGGAGCTGATCACCTGGGGGCAGGAACGCGGCTGGGCAAAGGTGGCGATACACCGGCGCGACGGAACGCAGCAGGTAGGCGTGGCCCTCCACCGGGCCGAGGCGCGGCGCAAGCAGGTGCAGGTAAACGGCAAGCAAGTGGCCCGCATCGGTGAGTTGATGGGGCACTTTCATGGCATTCTATTCTCGCCGGAGGACCTTTCCATCGTGAAGGACGGGCCGGGCGAGCGGCGGCGCTTTTTGGACATGGAACTGTCCCAGCTGCGCCCCGTGGTGTTTTACGCGTTGCAGCGTTATGCCCGGGCGCTGGGCCAGCGCAACAACCTGCTGCGGGAGCTCCACCGCAACCCCGCCCTGCGCGTCACCCTCGATACCTGGGACGAGCAGCTCGCCGAGGCCGGAGCGGCCCTGGTGGTCCATCGCCGCTCCTACATCGAGGCCCTTTCCGCCCAGGCGCAGCGCAACTACGCCGCCATCGCCGGCGAGAGCGATCCGCTGACCGTGCGCTATCACACCCAGATCGGCGGTGACGGCGATGCGCCGGCGTTGGCCGGGCAGTTCCTGGCCCGCCTGCGCAAAGCGCGGGAAGACGACATCCGCCGCAGCGCCACCAGCGTCGGCCCCCACCGGGACGACCTGCGCCTGCTGCTGGGCGACCGGGAGGCGCGTGTGTACGGCTCCCAGGGCCAGCAGCGGACCGTGGTACTTTCCCTAAAGCTGGCCGAGCTGGACGTGGTGCGGGCCGAGCGCGGCGAGAACCCGGTGCTGCTGCTGGACGACGTGATGAGCGAGCTGGATCCCTACCGCCGCCGGCAGTTGGTGGAGCGGATCGCCGGGGTGCAGACCATCGTAACCTGCACCGACCCCAGCGATTTGGGGGGCGCGGAGCCGGGGGCGGTGTACCGGGTGCAGGCGGGTACCCTCACCGCGCTGTGATCGCCGCGTGCGCCCGTTCCTCGGTTGTAGGGGCCGATGCCCTCATCGGCCCGCAGATTCGCTCAAAAGCATCATGGTTCAGCTGCTATACGGCGGGGCGATGTGGGCATCGCCCCCTACAGGAACGGCGGGTTTCACCGTAGGGGCGGCCATTGGCCGTCCGCCAAAACCTTCGAGTTGCCGCACATCGCGGACGCGCAAAGCGCGCCCCTACAGGTGCGGCGGGTTTCACCGTAGGGGCGGCCTTTGGCCGTCCGCCAAAACCTTCGAGTTGCCGCACATCGCGGACGCGCAATGCGCGCCCCTACAGGAACGGCGGGTTTCACCGTTGTAGGGCGCGGCCACCGGACGCGCCGTGATTCGCCCAAAATAGCACGCCTTGGATGCAATACGGACGGCGCGTCGAGGTCGCCGCGCCCTACGCTCGATTCGCGTTAAAAAGGAGTGGTTACGCAAATGCCCGTTTCGCGCATCTATGTGGAAAAAAAGCCGGGGCTCGATACCGAAGCCCAACTGCTGTGCGCCGAGCTGCGCGAGGCGCTGGGCGCTTCCGGCCTGCGGGCGGTGCGGATACTGCAGCGCTACGACGTGGAGGGCTTTCCCGCCGAGCTGCTGGATACGGCCCTCGCCACGATTTTTTCCGAGCCCCCACTGGACACGCTGTACAAGGAAACCCCTCCGCCGCTGCCGGGCAAGGTGTTCGCCGTGGAGTCCCTGCCCGGGCAATTCGACCAGCGCGCCGACGGCGCCGCCCAGTGCCTGCAGCTGCTCACCGAGGAACGCCGGCCCACCGTCACCTGCGCCAAGGTATACGCGCTGGAAGGGGACATCGGCGAGGAGCTCTTTGGCCGGATCCGCCAATACCTGATCCATCCTGCGGAGCGCCGCGATGCCTCGGCATCCGATTCGCCCGCGGCGGAACCGGCCCCCGCGATCGCCGGCTTCACCGGCCTCTCCCGCCGCAAGCTGGCCGCCGCCGCCAAAGAATGGGGATTGGCGCTGGGCTCGGACGACCTGGCGCTTTGCCAGGCCTATTTCCGTGACCAGGAACAGCGCGACCCCACCCTCGCCGAGCTGCGGGTGATCGAGGCCTGCTGGACGGCGCCGCCCCCCGCCTTCCTCTCCGCCCTGGGCGAGGTCCAGATCGATCCTTCGCCCTACGCCGCGCCCATCGCCCGGGCCTGGCAGCGGTATATGGAACTGCGAGAAGCAATGGACTTGGATATTTCCGAGGAAATAAACGCTGGCGCCATCGCGGTGGACGCCCAGGTGGACGGCAGGCGCGAGCCCTGGCTGGTGAGGTTTGCAACCGAGGCCTGCAACTGCGCCACCGAGACGGAAGCTTTCGGCGGCGGCGCCGTCTGCCTGGGCGGGGCGATCCGCGATTCCCTTTCCGATCGGGCCTATGCGTACCAAGCGATGCGCATCAGCGGCAGCGGCGACCCCCGCGCGCCCTACGACGAGGCCCGGCCCGGCAAGCTGCCCCAGCGCCGCATCACCGCCGCGGCGGCCCGGGGCTCTTCCGCCTATGGCAACCAGGCCGGCGTGGCTGCCGGCAAGGTGCAGGAGGTATACCACCCGGGGTTCGCCGCCCGGCGGTTCGAACTGGCCGCGGTGATCGCCGCCGCCCCCGCCGAAAACCTGCGCCGGGCCGCTCCCGAGCCGGGCGACGCGGTGCTGCTCCTGGGCGGGCAAAAAAACAATCCGGCCGTCGCGCGCAGCCTGCAGCGGCTGTTCCGCAATCCCGACTTCTCGCGCCGGATCAAGCGATGCGCCGCCCTCGGCGCGGGGGGCCTGTGCGTGGCCGCGAGAAAGCTGGCCCCCGGCCTGCGCCTGGGCCTGGACGCGTTGCCCCCAAAGCTCGCGCTATCGGAATCCGCGGAAGGCGTGGCCTGCGTGGCCGGCCTGCGGGAGGTGGTGCACATCCTGCGGCTGGCCGCCCAGGGAAATGTGGAGTGCACCCTGATTGCCGAGGTAACGGAGGCGCCCCGGCTGCGCATGCGCCGGCACGGCCAGGACATCGTGGACATCGCCCGGGAGTTCCTGGATGCGGGCGGCGTCGCCCGGCGCGTCAAGGCGCGGATCGTCGCGCCCGACGCCGCCGAGCCCTATCCGCTGCGGCTGCCTAAAACCCTGCCCCCGCCCGACGCGTTGCCCTCGTCCGATGCGCCGCCCCTCAAAGAAAGATGGCTGCGTTTGCTGGGCGACCTGAACGCGTGCAGCCAGCGCGGGCTGGTGGAGCGGTTCGACAGCGGCATCGGCATGGGCACGGTGCTGGCCCCCCACGGCGGGGCGTACCGGGGCACGCCCAACGAGGCGATGGCCGCGCTGCTCCCCGTGCCCGGCTCCACCACCACCATGACCCTCGTGGCCCACGGCTGCGATCCCGCGCTGAGCGATTGGAGCCCGTACCACGGCGCGGTGTACGCCGTGCTCGAAGCGGTGGCCAAGGTGGTGGCCGCCGGGGGCGACGCGGCGGCGTGCCGCCTCGCCTTGCACGGGATCTTCCCCCGGGCGGGCAGGGATCCCGCCAAGTGGGGCGCGCCGGTGGCGGCGATGCTGGGCGCGCTGGACGCGCGGCTGGCCATGGAGATACCGGCCCTGGACGCTAAGGACGCCAAGGACGGCTCCGTCGAAGACGAACCCGGCGCGCCGGAGGCGCCGCCCACCCTGGTGGCGTTCGCCGTGGCGGTGGAAGACGTGGTGCGGGTGGTGACCCCCGAGCTCAAGGGGCCGGGCCACGTCCTCGCGCGCCTCACCGTGCCTCGGGACGCCGCCCTTCTGCCCGACTACCCCGCGCTGCGCGCCGCCTACGACGCCCTCCACATGGCCATGCGCAAGCGCCAGATATTAGCGGCCCACACCGTCGGCCACGGCGGCCTCGCCGCAGCCCTCACCCGCATGTCCCTCGGCAGCCGTGTCGGCGGCACGATCCTCGACGAGGCAATCAGTGAGTCGGATGCCGTACCCGAAGCGATTCTCGACGAAGCAATCGGTGAGCCGGGTGCCGTACCCGAAGCGATCCTCGGCGAAGCAATCGGGGAACCGGGCGCTGCACCCGAACCGAAAGTTGATTGCACCCTCTTTCTTCCCGACTGGGGCGGGCTCGTGCTGGAATTGGCCGACGGCGCGGCGGAACTGCTCACCGAGGGCGCGGGCGCCGTCCCCGGCCTCTCCATCATCGGGCATACCACGGCGGAGCCGGTGATCGCCTGCGGGGAGATGCGGCTCTCCCTCGCCGACGCGCTGGCCGCCTGGGAAGCGCCCTTGGCCGGCGTGTTCCCCACCCAGGCGTCGGCCTTGGCGATCGCCCCGCCGCCGCCCCTCGCGCCCTACACCCGGCGCGGCAAAGCGGCGCGCATCCGCACCGCCCGGCCCAGGGTGTGCATCCCCTGCTTCCCCGGCACCAACTGCGAGGTAGATGGTGCCCGCGCCTTCGAGCGCGCCGGGGCCAGCGCGGACATCGTGATGTTCCGCAACATCACGCCCCAGGCCGTCACCGATTCGGTGCGCGCGCTGGTGCAGGCCATCGGCCGCGCGCAGATCGTGATGCTGCCCGGCGGCTTTTCGCCCGGCTCCGGCAAGTTCATTGCCGTGGTGCTGCGCAACCCGCACGTGGCCAACGCCATTACCGACCTGCTGGAGAATCGCGACGGCCTGATGCTGGGCCTGTGCAACGGCTTTCAGGCGCTGATCAAGGCGGGCCTGCTGCCCTACGGCGCCATCCGCCCGCTGGGCGAGCGGGATCCCGGGCTCACCATCAACACGCTGGGCCGCACCGTGGCTATCTACACGCACACCGTGGTGTCCTCGGTACTGTCGCCGTGGATGGCCGGCGCGGAGCCCGGGCAGGTGCACGCCGTGGCGATGTCCCACGGCGAGGGCCGGTTCGTGTGCGGCGAGGCCCAGCTCAAGGAGCTGTACGCCGCCGGGCAAATCGCGACCCAATACTGCGAGCCCGACGGCGCCCCCACCATGCGCAGCCCCCACAACCCCAACGGCTCGGCGTGGGCGGTGGAGGGCATCTGTTCCCCGGACGGCCGTATCCTGGGCAAGATGGGCCACAGCGAACGGGTGGGGCCGGGGGTGGCGGTGAACATACCGGGGGAGAAGGATCAGAGGCTGTTTGTGTCGGGGGTGGGGTATTTTGCGTAGGCATGTTGCACTTGCGTTTTGGAATTGCGCATGGTAAAATAATATCAACAAAATACTATTAGGAGAGTTGCAATGAATACATCGATCGGCGTAAAGGCGTTGACAGCAAAGCCCTCATCGTTGATTAGGAGCGATTACAATGCGTTCTCTACGATGTGCCACGCCGGGAAGGAACCCATCCTCATTACGCGCAACGGAGAGAGCGATTTGGTGGTCATGAGCCATGAGACATACAACGATTTGATTGATCGCTTGCGCTTGACGGCAGAGCTGATAGAAGCGGATCGCGAGCTCTATTCGGATGTGTCTACGATTCCTGCGGAAACGGTGTTTTCGGAGTTGAGGGAGATGCTCCATGAGCAGGCACAAGATTGAGTTTACGCGCCGGGCAAGGGCGCAAATTCGGAACCTCTTCTCCTATATTGCGCAAGACAGCCCGGCGGCGGCACAAAAAACGCTGGATTCTATCGATGCGCGAATCCAGCGCCTTGCAGATGCACCCGAACTCGGTGTGGAGTTATCGGAAGCAGAATATCCTTTCTTGGAGCCGGGGTATCGCAAACTGCTTGCGCGGCCGTTTCTGGTTTACTATAGGATCGCTGCCGGTACGGTATATATTACGCATGTTGTGCATGAGCGGCAGAATCAGCGGAGCGCGCTAAAATCCTAACATCAGGGGAGGTAAGTCCATGCTGTCTCATGAGGAAATATGCAAGGCGGTGTCCCAGGTCGCGGCACAGTTTCCTATAAAGCAAGCGTCCTATTTTGGGTCATACGCGATCGGAAAGCAAACGGAAAGCAGTGACCTGGATTTGCTGCTGGAATTTCAGAAGCCCGCCGTGTCGCTGTTGATGCTATCAGCCATAAAAAACGATCTGGAAGACTTGCTAAAGATACCGGTGGATGTAGTCCATGCGCCGATACCCCAAGATTCGCTCATTCAAATCGGAGAGGTCGTGCGGGTTTATGGATAGCAGAGATGTCGCCATACTGAACAAGATTCTCCATGAAACGTCTATCCTATCCACTTTTGTAAGCGATTGCGACCGCGACACTTTTTTGGTGGATGAAAGGACAAAAAGAGCGGTTTGCATGACGCTCATCAACATAGGCGAAATGGTGAAATTGCTTTCGGAGCAGGCAAAGGAAACGGACACAACCATACCATGGAGGCAGGCTGCGGGATTGCGGGATGTAACCGCGCACGGATATCAAACGCTGCGAATGGAAGACATATGGGAGACCGTGACGACAGATATTCCGTTATTGCAAAAGCAAATCAGCAAATTGCTCGCTACATAACACAACAAAAAGCCGGGCAAGCGCAAAGCGCGCCGTGCCCGGCTTTTCATAACCCCCTAGATCACCCGCACCCGTATCACGCCCTCGATCGCCGCAAGGGTGGCGCATAGGCCGGAGACCGCGGCGTGGCCGTCGTCCAGGTCGAGCACGGTGTAGGCGATGTTGCCGCGGGAGCGGTTGGTCATATCGGAGATGTTGATGCCCAGCTTGCCGGCGGCCGAGGAGATGGCGGCCAGCATGTTGGGTATGTTTTGATGGATCACGGTAACGCGCGGCTTGCCCGCGGGGGCGGCGAGGGCCACGTCGGGCAGGTTGACGCTGTTGCGGATGGCGCCGGTTTCCAGGTAGTCGCGCAGTTGGGCGGCGGCCATGTCGGCGCAGTTGTCTTCGGACTCGGGGGTGGAAGCGCCCAGGTGCGGGATGGGGAGCACGTGCTCCACGCCCAGCATCTCGTCGGTGGGGAAGTCGGTTACATAGCCGCGCAGCTTGCGGGCCGCCACGGCCGTGAGCAGGGCGTCGCTGTCCACCAGCTCGGCGCGGGCGTAGTTGAGCAGCACCGCAGTGGCCTTCATCTTGGCCAGGGCGTCCGCGCCGAACAGGCCGCGGGTTTTCTCGTTGAGGGGCAGGTGCAGGGTTACGTAGTCGCTGGAGGCGAGCAGCCCGTCCAGGGAGGAGGCGCGGCGCGCCGTGCTCGAGAGGCCCCACGCGTGCTCCACCGAGATGGCCGGATCGTAGCCCACCACGTCCATGCCCAGGGCGATGGCGGCGTTGGCTACCAAGACGCCGATTGCACCGAGGCCCACGATGCCCAGCTGCTTTCCGCGCAGCTCGGGGCCGGCAAAGGCCGCCTTGCCCTTTTCCACGATCTTGGGCACATCGGTTCCCTTGCCCTTCT
>Ga0123353_10004321_pt1 | contig 18266 bp, 8 predicted proteins | sample TergutLab28metaG_3_FD_92763 | JGI IMG/M metagenome (GOLD analysis project Ga0123353, IMG submission 92763) | Labiotermes labralis P3 segment gut microbial communities from Petit-Saut dam, French Guiana - Lab288 P3 | ecosystem: Host-associated > Arthropoda: Insects > Digestive system > Gut ... | reverse complement strand
TGACAATGGCCCAGGATGGTGGTAAGGTTGTCAGCCTTACACACCGGCCGCCTTTACCCCCAGGAAATACTCCTGGTACTCATTTCAGTTAGAGGATGAGTCGACCCCAGGGCCATAGTGCGATCGGAAGGATTTTATGTCAATGAAAAATCCACTGACACCAGCTGGGAACGAACCAGCGACCTTCCGATTTGTAGCACAGCACCTTAACCACTGTGCTACCGCGGTCACATTCCATCTGTACGTTTCTAATTCTACGAAATTTTAACAAAATATGAACATTTTAATATGTATAAAGCTTTTAAATTAGTGCAATGCAATCAGCTACTTCGCACGCTCGCCTGAGGAAGGTACAACTGCGCCGAACCGTGTAGCGATATGAGTACATGTGGGATACTGTTGTATTGAACTGAAATATAGAGTAATATGAGTAGATGTTCACGTATTTAGTTCGCCTACATTAATTTAATGCCTGTAAACAACAAGCGCCAAGTAGACGTTGCTCCGTGAAACCAGTGGCGGCGCTACTGCAGTTGGAAGCGAGTGTACCTGAAGATGTTAATAACTGAACAGCTTGTACGTACTTGGCAACAAGATGATGAGAGATGACATGTTGCACATGAATCTCAATTTACCGCAAGGTCTCGTCTTCTACTGTCATCCACCAATTGGTTCCTTCTTTTTCCTTTTTCATTACTGTTATGTAGGCCTGTCTTATTTATCTTTACTTCCAGTTCATCCCACACAATAAATTATTCATAATTCATCATCAGTATAATTGTGAATAAGACGTCACTGATTTTAGTAATAAAAGTTGCCAACTTCTTAGATAAGGTTGTTAAATTAAAGCTCTACACAGTAATACGTCGCACGGTCTTCTGTACTCTTAGTCACAAGAGCTATCAATTCTGTGTCACGTGTAAATAACGTTTTATAAATTTAAAAAAAGCCCTATTTTTGTTTAACTGAAGAGCGAGGACATAAGAAGTTGGCACTGCAAGATATTTAGTCCCGAAAACAAGATTAGACAAAAATACTGTACTGAAATACGCGACAGGCTTACGTTCAGTACAGCTAAACACGTAAGTCCACTTAGGTCTACATACTGCACATAGCCCTGTAGTGCAGACAGAATTGAAAGAGATAGGTAGCCGAAGAAGGCGAGGGATTAAAAACGTACATGACGAAGCGTGAAAAGGAAACTCGCAGATGCTGGACAGATGGGTAATAAGGATAGCGTAAGCTTACCAATCCATAAACTTAAGAAAAGGCGAAGAAATATTGTAGTGAATGGTACGAATCACCGTGGCACGCGGTGGCGCAGTTGGTTGAGGCACTGCGCTACAAGCTGGAAGGTCGTGGGTTCGATCCCCGATGGTGTCGTTGGAATTTTTCATTGACATAATCCTTCCGGACGCATTATGGCCCTGAGGTTGAGTCAGCCTCTAACAGAAATGAGTACCAGGAATATTTCCTGAGGGGTAAAGGCGGCTGGTGCTGACAACCTTACCACATTCATGTGTCGAGTGTCTTGAAATCTGGGAGCCTCAACCTCCTGGAACCCTCAGGGCCTGTCCAGGCTTGTAATGGGATTGCTTTACCTTTACCTTTTATAGTGCGAAACAGTAACTACCACGTTACGAAATACCCTCCCCCCCACACTTAACCTTACGTTTCAAGAAACTTCTTGCAGGCTATACAAGACAACTGCACAACGACTGGAGTACTAGTTGGGCCGAAACAGACGTATTTCAGGTGCTGGTGAACATGGCTGACACAGTAAGAGACCACGTTGTACGACACCTCCAAAAAGTATGACTCACGAATTCAAAACTTGGAAAAAGGTTATAACAGTGGCAAAATCTGCAAAGTAGTGGGGACAACATGACAGCGCACAGGCTCGAATCTCGGCCTCATGAATGGCTGCACAGACTCAGGCCTGTCGGGATTTCACTCAGTCCCGCTTAGCAAAATCAAAACTAACGCCTTATAAAATAGGCCACGACTGCTCACTGAAACATACTTTCAAACTACATTTCAGAGTACTCCGGCCGTTCAGTACTGTCATGTATATATGAAGCCATTTGCTCAACTGCTCGAGTACTGGACTGCAAGTTTTACGGCTGCAAAGGCCCCCATCCTGAGATAGTTCGACATATTGGTATATAGATGCGGGTTAAAAAGCATCGTTAAATAACCCAAAAATAAGAAATCATAATTCTTCGTACCCCACACGTAATGCGGATTAGGAAATGTCATTCATGAGTCGATTTATAAGTCTGCAAATCTGCATTGTGCAGATCTGCCACAAATAAGATCCTCAAGCTAGCAGAAGACAAGATAAACGACAGTTCAAGGAGGAGGGAGTAGAGACAAAATCAATTTATTAGTTGTTTTAAACATTCTAGTCAACACCACTGCTGAAGAAAATACTTTTTTTTTTGTCATGGCGCGACAGCCCTTGTGTGCCAAGGCCTCCTCATGATCGAGAATTCATCACATTCAGACACATCACACTCGGTAGGACTCCTCTGAACGAGTGATCAGCCCGACGCAGAAACCTCTACCTTACAGAACACAACAATCACAAGAGACAGACATCCTTGCCCTCGGCAGGATTCGAACCCACAATCCCAGCAAGCGAGCGGCCGCAGATCCACGACTTGGACCGCGCGGCGAATCTACGTATTCCTAATTAGTGGGGTTCTGACAGGGATAGTCCGTAAGTGGAAATCCTTCAACCTCAGAAATAAATATTCCTTTCGTAAACATTAGGTTAAAACTGGGAGAACTGAAAGGGAAGACAAGGGCCCAGCGTTGCATTAACAGAGTATTTATTGCAGCTAGTGTTGGAGGAACAATGGAAAGAGGATACGAGTAGCGACAGCGGCGCCTCTGCCAGGCAGAAATAAAACTTGTCTCCATTACCAAACAAGCAGTTCTGAAGGAAAAGAAGGGAGGACAAGAAAAGAGCGAATGACAACTGTCACTGAACATTATTACGCTTCTTGTCTTCTTCTTCTTCTTACGTCAACTTGCGCGACAGACAGGCGAACATCTTCTGAGCGAAAGAAGGAAGACGGCTAAAAAATGACAAAGCTTGACAAAGACAAAAAAGAAGATAAAAAACGAAATAAGCTGTCTCAATGTCATCTATACAGCACGTCACTATTTTTGTGAGGTCTTCGCTCTCATTTGTCTGATGACAGTGACGTCATATCAAACGATAGACAGCAAGAAGTACAAGCAAGAAAGAAGGAAGGAAACAAGGAATGAAAAGACAGAGTAGCCAGTAAAAACCGCAGCAGTTTACAGCAACAGACAACACGGTTGAGGAAACAAAATAAAGTCGATACAAATGTTGTACAAGAATTCCAATCAAAATAGGCCATGCCGTGACACTCTGGGCTTTGCTAGCGGATCTTCACCGGCATATGAAAACTTACAATAACATAAACAGCCAACTGGATGCAATAATAATAATTTTATTAATAATATCAATCAGCTCAACATGTTTCGGGCGATAATTTCGCCCATCCTCAGGAGCTCTAGACTGTGTTTACAGCTTGTGGTATAAAGCACCGACGATGCTGCATACCACAAGCTGTAAACACACAGTCTAGTGCTCCTGAGGATGGGCGAAATTATCGCCCGAAACATGTTGAGTTGTTTGAAATTATTAATAAAATTATTATTGTTGCATCCAGTTGGCTGTTTATATTATTGTATCAGTGATGCACGGTCACAGAAACATAAAAATATATATATACAAAAACTTCCAAACGCGGATTTTGTGACCTGTTACGTCGTAAGGTTTTGGGACTCTGGAGCATATCCTCTTCCATGCTACACGCATCAGGCTCAATCTTCCTCCAGCTTCTTTGCAATGCAGCCTTGAACATTTCGGTTGCTACTACTTCTCCCCTCTTCGCCTGCTGCTGCTACTGTTACCACACCATGACTACCACCACCACCACCCATCCGATTTCATAACAATCTTTTGATTTTCCTTATGTATGCGTCTGTATGGTTCCCCCTTAATGACCAAGTCACCGTCGTCTATTCTTGTCAGTTATGTTAACTATTCTTGTCCCGTCGTCCATCATTCCCTTTATCCGACAGATAATTACTACCTTCAGTATTGCATCAGTTTTACCTTCTATTCAGATTATCGCTTGACGTATAAGGAAAAGTAATCCCTCCACAGGCCCTGAGGGTTCCAGGAGTTTGAGGCTCCCAGATTTCCAGACAGTTGGCACATGAAAGTGGTAAGGTTGTCAGCCCTACGCAACGGCCACACTTACCGGCCATAGTATGGCCGGAAGGTTTAAGACAATGAAAAGCTGAAACCGCGACCTTCCGGCTTGTAGCGCGGTGCCTCAACCAAATGAGCCATCGCGTGCCCCGTTATCATTTAACTTACACACAACGCTGAAATCTGCTGCTTACACTTTACATACATTCGTGTCCTCCTTTAAACCAGTTGCATTTCCAAATTATGGAAATTTGTTATTGTCTACAATATTACGATAATTTAAGCTCTCTCTTCTTTCTCTTATTATTACCTTGAAGACGGTTTCTTAAGAACTGTACAGGGAAAATGACCTACAATGGTACGCTGAGTAATGTATGTGTTGAAGTTTACCGTCTGCTGGGTTAGGACAACAAGCTTGTAATGTAGATGGGAAAGTATAATCAGGACGGCCTCCATCTTCTGGGCAGAAAATGCCTTCATATTCGGAAGTCTCACATAGGCTAAAGTAGGTCTAAAACTTTTAGCCATAATATCAATTAGATACATCAGAAATAGTTAATATAGTACCACAACAGTTTAGGCTTTGCAACGTTTAACTGTTTTATATATAGATAACACTTTATATGACAACCTCGTGAGACTTTTGGGATCCCAAAATGTGCACAGTTAACATGTACACATGTGTGGTTCTAAACATAGCCTGATAATGACTCCTTCGAGTCGAAACATGTCGCTACAAACATAGTTGATGGTTTAATATTATTGTTGTGTTGAATGAATTATATACAAATTAAATATCTAACGTATCTACTCTTACAAAGTAACGTGTCCAATAGTGTCGAATAAGAGTGCCAACAATTCAAACAAACAAAACACTTGATTTGTGACTGAAGTCACAACCTGGAATAAAGTGAAAGAACAGGTGGTCGATCCGCGCATGCAGAGAGCAGAATATCACCTGCGATGCCGTCTTCAGCGCTCAGAATTTAGTTTTAGTGCCTTGTATTCGACGGGTGACGTACATTCTCGGACAAAACGCAGTGTAAAGAAAACAGTTTTAAGTTTCTACTGTTGCGAATTAATAAAACAGTCATATTATGTATCAGAGACTTATCATTCCTATAACCGCTATGTAATTTTAAAGTAAAATAATATTAAAGAGCATCTTTTTCTTTCCCTGTAAAATTTTTTTAAACTGATATGAATAGTCACTTTATTCCTTTATTCTTATAATAAAACCAACTAGATGCACTAATTTCCGTCCGTTCCGTCCTGATCCTGCTCGCAAGCTTTCAGCAAACCTGTATGACATATACCATGGCTGTGTGTAAAGTGAAAAACTCCTGATGATGGACGGAGGAACTGTCCGAAAAATGCAGAGTTTTATTCCAAAAATAAATTTGAGAAATTAGTGCAACCAGTTGGTTTTATTATACGAATTTAGCACGATGCACGGTCACCTGAAGGTCAAATTTATTCCCTTAATTTGGCATCCTGTCTTCATGCTTGACTGGTAAACACCCTAGTACAGTGGTTCCCAAAGTGTGTTTCGCTTGACTGGTAAACACACTAGTACAGTGGTTCCCAAAGTGTGCTCCGCTTGACTGGTAAACACACTAGTGCAGTGGTTCCCAAAGTGTGCTCCGCTTGACTGGTAAACACCCTAGTACAGTGGTTCCCAAAGTGTGCTCCGCCTGACTGGTAAACGCCCTAGTACAATGGTTCCCAAAGTGTGCTCCGCTTGACTGGTAAACGCCCTTGTAAAGTGGTTCCCAAAGTGTGCTCCGCTTGACTGGTAACACACTAGTACAGTGGTTCCCAAAGTGTGCTCCGCTTGACTGGTAAACACACTAGTGCAGTGGTTCCCAAAGTGTACTCCGCTTGACTGGTAAACGCCCTTGTAAAGTGGTTCCCAAAGTGTGCTCCGCTTGACTGGTAAACGCCCTAGCACAGTGGTTCCCAAAGTGTACTCCGCTTGACTGGTAAACGCCCTTGTAAAGTGGTTCCCAAAGTGTGCTCCGCTTGACTGGTAAACACCCTAGCACAGTGATTCCCAAAGTGTACTCCGCTTGGCTGGTAAACGCCCTAGCACAGTGATTCCCAAAGTGTACTCCGCTTGGCTGGTAAACGCCTTTGTACAGTGGTTCCCAAAGTGTGCACCGCTTGACTGGTAAACGCCCTTGTAAAGTGGTTCCCAAAGTGTGCTCCGCTTGGCTGGTAAACGCCTTTGTACAGTGGTTCCCAAAGTGTGCTCCGCGGATACAGTTCAATTGAATTGAAATTTACTTATATTTTTAATCGAAGGGATAATATTTTGTTACAAATAATCACGGAACTTCTTTAATTGGCGATACGTTTATTTCGCATAACAGGATACCTAATTTTAAAAAAAAACTCCCTGTACACACGAAGTGAGGGACAATCTATCTAAAATCAGTTCTGAGACATAATTTTTTAACTTTGGATACGCAACAGTCGGATAGTCTATATGTACGTGGGCAAGGATGTGAGGATCTGTGGTTTTTTTTCGAAGGCACAAGGGGTCTGCGATTACAAACATTTGATAAACACTGCCCTATAATACTTGCAAAGGAAGAAAAAATAAAGACATCGAGAAAGCGGTACAATATACAGTACACCTTCTCTTCTTGCTAAAGTACACGCAGTCACAATACCTTCCCAAAGCATTCCCGTCGGAAGCAACCATTCATGCTTGTCGTTTGTACTTACCTGAAACAAAAGAAAAACAAACCCGGTAAGTTGGACGGAAGACTATACTAATATTGGATGGTCATTAAACAATATGTATAACGCACTGTCGTTGTAGTGGCTGCAATGCTTGCCTGACACACAATTCTCAATGTCGTGTAGTCGAATGCCGTCCAATTTATGCGCATTAGAATGCGTTACGTGCTACTGAACGAAGTGGGCGCCTAGTGGGTAGGACATGTCAATCCGTCAATCTGAGTGTCATTTCCGAAACTGATAAATAAATTTCAGGCAAATTTACATTTCAATTCCGATTCGCATGTGTTGCGAAAAATGTTGGTCCACTAGAAACATGACTGGTAGTTGCAATCACTTTGCCATTTCTTTGGAACACAGATCGCCTACAGGCAAAGCCTTAACCGGAATCTCCACACCATGTTCAAACCTGGACTGGAACAGTCCCACAGGCCCTCCTGCAAGCGGTTTCTAAGGAATTCCTTCTATCTCTCCAGGTAAAGGCCGAAAAAGCCCCCCATAAACCGAAGACCGGCTCCTTCCAACGGTCATTAACCAATGTGGTTGCCTACTTAAGCGTTTGTGTTTCATTTTCGGGAGATCCCGGCTTCAAATCTTGGCGCAAACACAGAATATCCGGAACAAGGTTGTTCCCCCGGTATATTAAGAATGTTCCGACAGACAGAAGTGGAATAGGTCAGTCAGGAAAGTGTCTAACCATGGGCTCGGCTACTGAGGCCCGTTTCAGGTCAGGAATAGGGCTGTTTTTGTTCGCTGCAAGGGACCGACCGGCTCTGCAGCCCCAACTAGCTTAGTATCTAATAACACCATGAACATGGCACTGTAAATACAGGCCAAAATGTAACGTTCATCCGTGTGTTAAAATAATTCACGGCCGTTCCTTTCAACATCACTCCCAATACACCATTCTTGTTCATCCTATTACTCTAACACCATGTGACGCACATGGATACACGTCCTAAGAAATAAATATGCTATATAAGCCAGAATATACGGCGAGGATTCTTTCCTGAAATAAGTGCACAGAAAAGTATGGTTCCCTTTATAAGTCCGGACTTACGGCATTTCCCAGACACACGTCAGACAAACGCCATTTCCTAGTAAATAGTAACCAAAAAGGCACGCTGTAGCGCTGTTCTCTCGCAATTGGTATTCCCCGTTCAAAGCTTACTATTAGTTGCAGTGTAGTGCAAGTCTCTGCTTAACTCACAACGTGTGTTTGTGTTTCATCATCAGTTTCAGCCAGTTCTCTCTCTGAACACCCCACTGAGAAAGACAGAGTCGCCTTAATCTCGGAGTCGCCTTATTCTATGGGTTGCCTTATATTCGGTGTCGCCTTATACTCGAAGTCGCCTTATTCTAGGAGTCGCCTTATACTCGGGGTCGCCTTATACTCGAAGTCGCCTTATTCTAGGAGTCGCCTTATACTCGGGGTCGCCTTATACTCGAAGTCGCCTTATTCTAGGAGTCGCCTTATACTCGGTGTCGCCTTATACTGGTAGTCGCCTTATAGTCGGTGTCGCCTTATACTCGAAGTCGCTTTATAGTCGAAGTCGCCTTATTCTAGGAGTCGCCTTATACTCGGTGTCGCCTTATACTCGAAGTCGCCTTATTCCAGGAGTCGCCTTATACTCGGTGTCGCCTTACACTCGGTGTCGTCTTATACTCGAAGTCGCCTTGTATTCTGAGTTTATACGTAACTTTGTACCAGTACTTTCCTGTTTCATTCGAAGCTATGCAGCCTTTTCCGTTACACAACATATGAATCAATCAACATCAGACTAATTTTTAGGACATACAAAATGCATCATGGTAACTGCTAGTAATTTTGATAGGTAGACGTTATCTTCAAAAAGCCCCTCCCCCTCCCAAATCTCTCTCTCTCTCTCTCCGTTTCCAGTAAGTTCAGTCTCAGTTTTATTCAACCTGATGCGTGCATTATAATCCACTTCACTGAGAGTGTTGTGTGTCAGGAAAACATTTCCATGTGTCTGAGTGATACGACCAGACAGACAGACAGCACCCCCCACAACCCCCACGCACCACCACTGGGCTATAATTCACCACACCAAGTCCTCTGAGCAAAGACAGCACGTTGGACTGAGGATTAGTCAACATGGTTATGTTTAGTATATTTAGCACCAGGGGCGCGCGCCCACACACACACACACGCACGCACCTAACCACGATATTTATTTTTTCCAGGGGACAAAAACCTAAATTTACGTAATACTGCAATTCAAACTGTCAAGCGAGCAACAATGAAAATCGACCGGCCCAGACCGATTTTGTGTATTAGCGTACGTAATGACGCTTTCTGAAGTGAAGAGGCTAATGGCACACACAAAGTGTTGAGCTGCTGGATTACAGCGATCTGTCGAACAATTTTATCTCCAGCTTCAATTATTCGTTTGTCCGTGTCATCCTATGTCCACGTATTTTAGCGCCGGTTTTATTAAAATTTTGCATGATTTTAATGTATGCTACCTACTGTCGGAGACTTACTTTACACACGTGGCTGTAAATTACTCCTTTACCATGTTCGATTTTAAGTCTCGCGCATCTGGGATAATATGTCTAAAATCCATGAAGCAATTAGTACTGGATGGAACACGTCGGGTCCCTGTCTATGAATACGTTAATCAATTGGACACACAAACGCAAGTGAAATAAAGAAAATTACAAGCAATGTATTAGATGCTAACAACGAGGTTGGTAGATAATAAATTCAGATAATATTTGAATAGATTTGCATGTCCCCTCGCCAAAATTCAGGACAGAACCACAAATGCAATAGACAGTTAAAAAATTTTTCGAAATATCATAAAAATCCAGAGGTTTAGAAAAGACAGTAACAAATCAAGAGCACTCCCCCAGAAATGCTGCGAGCGTATCAGTTTCGGAGACTGCTTATTATCAAGGGTTCGTAACAGTTTACACTCTCGTCTGTTATAACAAAAACGTATGTACTAAACTTGCTTATACCTTAGAAATTGTCATGATACACGACAAGGGTATGCGTTCAGAGTTTTCCATTTAACACTTCTAGACACAATAATACTGCAGGATATATAACCGATTACCTCAGGGTACGTTTATGAACCACATCGCCTCGGACAGTCATGTTAAACACATACTGCTACGGAATACCAGTTTTCTTTCTTGGACTCTGTGACAGCCCACCTCCTGTCCCTATCCTGAGCCAGATCGATCCACTCCATAACCCCACATCCCATTTCTTGAATCTCGATCTTAATATTATCCTCCCATCTACGCCTGGGTCTTTCAAGTTGTCTATTTCCCTCAGGTTTCCCCACCAAAAATCTGTATACTCCTCTCCTCTCTTCCATACGCGCTACATGTCCCGCCCATCTCATTCTTCTAGATTTTATCTCTCAAACAATACTGTGTGACGAGTACAATCATGAAGTTCCTCATTATATACTCGTGGTTTTCTCCACTCCCTTGTGACTGCGTCCCTCTTAGGCTCAAATATTCTCCTCAACACCCTTTTCTCGAACACCCTCAGCCTACGTTCAGCCCTCAATGTGAGCGACCAAGTTTTACACCCATACAATACAACAGGCAAATTTATAGTTCTGTATATCTTAATCTTTAAATTTTGTTCGCTCTCTTACATATCCGAAATCATAGTAAGGAATAAAATTACACAAAACGAAAACAGCAAATAATCAAGTGGATTACGTTTTATTTACTACTTTTGTCCCGTGCACCTTCCCACATTAAACTACTTCCATACAGTGGAAGTAATCTTACAGTAGTCTCCACTCGACAGTTACTTCTTGGGAACACAGACCTGTTCCTCTGTGTAGTACAGGTCTCATTACATCAAGTTCCGCTGTATACGGTTCTTGTGGCAGAAACGTGAAGCTTCGTTTTGTGCAGTCAACTTTTCTTTCTAGCCTATACATTGCTATAAAACTGAACTAACTGATTGAAAGGTATATTGTTTAGCCCATTAAAGAAGCTGTGATTTTAAATCCAACTATTGCCCAGGACGGATGAGCCCTAAATCTGTGTTAATTGCATTCAGGACCGTACGGTGCAACGAGGCCGGCAATGAGGGGTTAAGTGGCGAATAGTCGGTAGGATTAAATATCACGCCACATTGAGGGAGATGGGAGTGCAGTTGTAGTATTGATCACACACCTCTTTTTTTAGGTTCCTGAACGAACACAAAAGTAATTCGTACCACGGGACTGTGCTAGTACATATCAATTACTGTGTCATAGACCACAAATTACAGGTGCAACCAATTGCAATGCACCAACTAAAAAGCATTACAATTAAATCTCGCAATGTAATTTCATGCTTGAACGATCAAAATCATATCAAATTGAACACACATACACACACAGACAGAGATACATTTCAATAATGTTTGTATGTTGATACCCCCCGGAAATATAGCAAGAAAACTGAGCTGCAGAGGAACTATGAAACAGGTATACGATATATGACAAACTGGTCATGAGAACTTAATTAAAAACGACCAAGTGCATCATCCACTTTTCACATTGAATTATTGTCATTTCACGATTTGATGAACTGTGATAAAAATCCAATCATTTTCAAAGCAAAAACTTCTCCCCCCCCTCCCCCTCATATTTTGCTTGTTTACAGTTTATTTTTCGCTTCATTTGATTTACAATTGAAATTGAATGCGTTTACATAGTCAAAATGTTTGTATTACTCCTCGCTTTATTATTATTATTATTATTATTATTATTTTCATTATTACGACTCGTCTTCCCCTCTCTCAGTTCAATGAGTCGCCATATTGATGACGTAACCGATATTTATTAACAGTTGAGCGGATCTATGCCAACAGCGCCTCATGTGGGCCTCAAGGGGAACACGCCTACCTTTTGCTATAAATCCTGGAAATTTTCCTCGTTATAACGCATGGACCTACGACACAACCTCAATTAATTTGACGGCATCCACAGAGAACGATAGAAACCCCTCAGGTAAAAGTCCTTGCTATCCCCTACCAACTCGGCCGCTCTCAACACACAAACACATCTGATGGATTCGTCATCCAGTGTTCAATAAAGTACTTTGCATTATATTTAAAAAAAATAATGAATCAGTTTCGCTTCCTTCCGCGCGGGCTTTGAAATGCTGTCAGAAACACTGTAGACAATCACATCAAACGACTACCAGCAATGTCTCGTCAGTTACAATGGGTGGTGGACATTTCCTATCGGCCTATTTAAGCGATCCGTCGAATAAAAGTAAATTAAAAACTTTTTTCACTGCACAAAAAAGCTAATAACAGACTTATGCCCCTAGGGTGCTTCCTAATATGAAACAGTATGCAACGAAACCACACACGCACACACACAAACACATACACGTAACTTGTATATCTTGTTGTGTTTACAGCATTCGGGGGGGGGGGGGGGGATGACCGTGCTTCTAAGGGATGAGATATTCAAGGTCACCTGCTCGGACTTACCTTCGTCTTTATGTAAAGCATAAATATGAGGAAAACAGCCGCCAATAAACTGTACACAGCCCGCAGCTCTGTTACGGTATCTGTATAAACTCCTATTCGTTCATACATAGAATAGCCAGTACTGTAGTGGCATAAATACAATACGGGCCTATATACGCATAAGCCGGAAGACTGCGCCGGAATTTCAGTGTTTGCTGTAAAGTGTCGAGAAGGTTCGGACCCGAAACAGGAAGACGAAAAAGACTGCAGATTAAGTAACTACAAAAGTACACATTATCTAAACCCGTTTGGTTACTAAGTAAAAGTTATGGAGACGCAATATGCATTGAAGAAACAAAAATTGAGAAAAAAGTTTTGGTATACATACTTCAACAAAAGACCCTACGCGTAGGCAAGTGGGTAGTGTTAAGATGGACCTGCAGGGAATGCGGTGTAGACATGGGAACTGAAATAAAGTAGCTTAGAACAGGGTCAAATAGCGGGCTCTCTGAATATGATATTGAATTTTCGACTTCCTTACAAATAGGACATTTCTTTGCCGTATGAGTAGGCGTGAATTCACTGTAAGCTACACAGGCAGGGGCAAAGCAAGTTTCTAGGTACTTAAGAGAGGCAACATTTTTCATTTTTAGCTACAGTTTGGCCCTACCCCAGACCCAGTTTAACGCGCCTTACATTAGTTCAGGTTTTCACGGTGGTGAAGATTCATATTGTCACACCGTGACGTATGGTAGGTTGGTAGTAACAATTCACGAAAATACGCTGCCTCCATCTTCAAGGTAGCATGTCTTAATTTGATGAAAATACCAATAGAGAGTTTAGGGTAAGGCATAAGAATTAATTATTAATAGTCACTTCCTCCTGTATACTCGTATTTTGAGTCCTTCGATACGCTTCTACGAAACTCAACAAATGAAGCTTCTATAAATGCAATTTATATTACACGTAGCGTATGAGTTTTACTGACTGTACACATAGGAAACAGGCGTAAAAAAATTATACATTTTAAATGCCATCACATGAGCGCATTTACCCGTTCTTCTTGTCAAGCATGATATACGGAAAAAAATCTTCGATTATGTATTTTTGTGTATGCGGGAATTGCAAGAAACACGGCCACCACTAATTCCTGGTACATCTGTCCGATCAGTCGCGCTGCTGCTTGACACGTATTGCCTGACGCAGCTACAGAACTACAGAACTACAGAACACACTGTCTCTTCCATAGAACTGCCGTAAGAATGCAGGAAACATTTTTGTTTTGCTAGTACTTCAGTCGCAGCGCGTAGGAGAACCGTACCAAAGAGATGGACAATGAGAATGTGAGCGGAAGAGGACAGCCCCCAAAAGCGGTGTCCATGACAGGAAGATAGAGCCCCAGTCAGCCCATCGATCACTCCCAACTTATGCATTGTTTAAGAGCTAGGGAAATCTGTCCAAGGCTCGCAAATTCGTAGAATATCTAGATATACTACTGTGCAGATCATACACATTTAATAGTACTCTCTGTGAAAAAACATAAACTTTCACAGTATTTGTGCGGGTAATTCTGCAAGCTACGAAGAAAGCCCGTGAGACGTGTTTGGTTTAGTTACTATACCGATGATATTCTACAGGATGGGTCATGAAAAATTAGCCCGGGTCCGTAGCACAGCGTAAATACAGAAATTAATACAGTAGGCAAATGCTGAAAGCATATACCGTCATAGAAGATGTTGCAAGTGGTTGCCTCCTGCATCAATACACAGCTGCGCTCATCTAATCATGTTGAGGTATACCCGATGTAACATAGTGATTTTGATGGCTGCAACTGCGTGGCTGATGTTGTCCTTCAGTTCCTGTATCGTGGGCGGATTTGATTCGTATACCGTACTTTTTAAGTGTCCCAGAGAACATTTCTACCCTCCCCCCCCCCCAAGCTGCAGCCATCAAAATCACTATGTTACATCAAGTTTACTTCAACATAGTGACAACACGACTGTTGACTAACTGTTCAAACACTCTACGCAATATACATACTAACGCCAGAGAGAATATCACAAGGACACGTGCAAAACGGAAGGCGGGCTACTTTTTCGTGGTCCACCCTGTACTACTTTAATACATCAACATTTAAGTCAGTTTACAAGTGTTATGTGTAAAAGTGAATCCATTTTTACGGTTAAAAAAAAAAGTAAAGCAATCCCTGTACAGGCCAGGACAGGGCCTGAGAGTCACAGAAGGTTCAGGCTCCCAGATTTCAAGACAATCGGCACATGAAGGTGGTAGGGTACTCAGTCCTAAAACCGGCCGCCTTTACCCCACAGGAAATATTGCTGGTACTTATTTCTGTTAGAGGTTGAGTCCACCCCAGGGCAACAGTGCGGCCGGAAGGACGTCAATGAAAATTTCCAATTACATCGCCTGGAATCGACGATGCGACCTTCCGGCGTGTAGCGCAGTACATTGAAGTACTTCTCTACATAATTTAAGCTCTCACGGCGACTGCATTCAGTAACACATTCAGTAACACATTCTCGGGCTAGTAGCTGCGTAAACATTGCTTTACTCGCCATTCAACTACTTCTATACAGTCCTAAGACCATTAAAACACATTCACAATTAATTTAAATTCAACAGAAATTCAATTAAAGCTGACAGTTTGCGTTATAAACTTTGTCAGTACCGTAACATATCTACGTATAGATCTATATCTCGTATAGTTGTTAATAGCTACATACATACATACCTCCACTTACCTCCGTCACTGCAGACTCCCTTACTTTGTTATAGGCGTCAAGGCCGTCAGTCTAATTAATCAATGAAAATGTAAACACACTTGCACTATCTAATGCATTTGCAAAGAATAAAGTCGTCAATTGACTTTCCATTTTCTTTTACGCCCGTTTGTCCACTTGTGAAGAACAGATTGCAGTCGGCTGATGCTGAAAACGAGCCGCAAGCTTGTCCAAGTGTTAGACTTAACGTATCAGTTAAAACAGTCATATAGTTGTATAGTATTCTAGCGTAACAACTCTATGTCGGTATTTGGCAGTAGAAATAATATGGATAGTGGCATTTGAAAAACCATTCCACCTACTTTCTCCGTCTGCACGTGGAGCAGACCCCTCTGTTCCCCCAAGTACGCGACTTGCGAGGTCCGATCAGCCTCTCTCTGATTGGGAACTCATCAAGCCTAGAGTCTAGACGTGGTACACAACGTTGTTTCCTCCAAGAGCAGAATTTCAGACATGTAAAACTCCTAACCCACCCACACGAATTGTCTATTTCACAGATACGTACAAATTTTTTAAAATCTGCTCTCGGACTTCGCGCTAACCTTCTTGGAGTAAAGCTGTGACAGATTTCAACCGAGAGAAATTAAAACCGTATTCATGTGCTAAATTATTAGAATCCTATTCTTCGGCTGTCATACATTAAGCCATCTCTCTTACTGCCAAATACTGTCACAATAGGGGTGCACACTTTTCCAAAACTCTAGGACCCAACTCAAAATTCTAGGCGCCAAAAAAAAGGGGACTCGAAGCAAGTTCCAAGCTAAAGATCCACAAATATCAGGCGTAACTGAATAAAATACAGTCGCCACGGCGACCTGGTACGCCACTGAACAAAATTCAGTCGCCACGACGACCTGGTACGCCACTGAATAAAATTCAGTCGCCAGAGCGACTTGGTGTCTGGGATTTGTGCATTCCTGCATAACAAAACCACCATCTACACTTGATAACATCGTAGGCCTTCAACGGAAAAATCCAGGCATACATTCATGCCTCACGCAGACTTCGAAAATGCCATACCAGTATTCGAGGCTTCCAACCAGGTCCGTGCCATCAACCGAGCGGTTACTCAGAGCAGGCTGTAAATGAAACGTGGGGAGATTAACTAGTGGTTATGGAGAAGTGAAGAACTCCGGGTTACGGTAATTGGTTTAACTAGAACAGATGCGCCTATCAGATAACCCATCATATACAAATATGTCGCACACAGAACGTAATGTACAAGCTGTAATTTTATATCAAGAGAGACAATGAAAGTCAGTGAGTGTCCCCTAAAGTAAAGCCTCACGTCACATCAGCCACTGCTACAAAAATTCATTACAGAAATATCTAAACTCTTAATTATTTCGGGCAACAAATATAATGTTGTAATGAAACCGACATCAATAATAAAATTTCGAAGTTCAAACCAACGTGTCCTAACATACAAGATCTTTAAAAGGAAAAAGTTTAAAGAAGATATGGAAACCATTTCACAACACAATGGCCGTCGTAGCCGGCTTGTATGGATGTGGAATGTGAGTGACAGAAAAGAAGTTTAGTGTTGGTGGCGTGATTCTGTTGGAGAAACAATGAAACAAAAAAAAACTGAACATCATACTAGTAGGATTTAATAGGGAGACAGAAAACGTAAGACACAGCTGGAGTGAAAGCAATCGAAGATGAAAAACAAGTATAACAGGCCTATGAAGCAAAATGGAATCGTTTGAAAAGCTGAACAAGGCAAGAAACCTACTCTATGACGACAAAGAAGAGAACTACAGAAGCATCTAAGTTATAAACCAATGGCTATCTACCCACTCATTTTGTCATCTGCTTTTGTGTAATCGTCAGGTTCGCCGACGGGGCGCAGGTCATCGTTCTTGCTCGTCCCATTGAGGCAGACGAAGTCAGTCTGAAATGTCACAGATGCCAAGAGTGGATACACACCTGCCAGTACAATACAGACGTGCCTGTAACATAGTGCTTAAGGTCCGCGACTTATCGTGCAATCGTTGAGACTGAGAACAAAACATCGCCAAATAAGTCTACGGTTCTTTGTTTCCGTTGATTTGAGGGTAGCTCAGCTGGCCGGTTCATTTCAGTTCGCGTATCAATTTCAGTATCAAAAGCTCACCTTTGGCGGACTAACATTTTACGATTAGGAATTCTTCAAATGTGACACGTTCAAATACCATCAATACTTCCAAATAATATGTTCGTATTACAACATACAATTTTCACTTATCCTAATTTCTACCTTATTTGATGACGTTATATCAACTGAAGGGTTTATTTAGAGTGTTACGATGATTTAACTTCACCTGTAAAGGATTAGACACATAAAACTGGAATCTGGCTGTAATTTCCTTTCGCACATTCACAACGCACGCACATCTCAGCAGGAGATTCTGATCTCTCGAATATTTTACAAATTATGGTTACTAGATGCCGGTGTCAGTGGCCGCGCGGTCTAAGGCGTGGGTCTACGGCCGCTCGTTTGCAGGGATTGTGGGTTCGAACCCCGCCGGGGGCATGGATGTCTGTCTGTGTTGAGTGTTGTCAGGTAGAGGTCTCTGCAACGGGCTGATCACTCGTCCAGAGGAGTCCTACCGACTGTGGTGTGTGATTGTGAAGCCTTGACAATGAGGAGGCCCTGGCGCGCGTTGGGCCGCAGCGCCACAAAAAAAAATGGTTACTAGATATTCTAATCAAGAAAGTGGGTAAAACATGCCAACGACATGGTAGCAGTGTGCTAGCGAAAACAGGAACGTCGAAGCATGAAATGTGCGTGAATTATACTTAAGACGCAGTAAAAAAAAGGTAAAGCAGTCCCATTACAGGCCTGGACAGGCCCAGAGGGTTCCAGGAAGTTAAGTTCCCAGATTTTCGTGACAACGGCACAGGATGGTGGTAAGGTTGTCAGCCAAACGTACCGGCCGCCTTTACCCCCAGGAAATACTCCTGGTACTCATTTCTGTTAGAGGCTGAGTCGACCCCAGGGCCATAGTGCGATCGGAAGGATTTT
>Ga0123353_10004320_pt1 | contig 18268 bp, 12 predicted proteins | sample TergutLab28metaG_3_FD_92763 | JGI IMG/M metagenome (GOLD analysis project Ga0123353, IMG submission 92763) | Labiotermes labralis P3 segment gut microbial communities from Petit-Saut dam, French Guiana - Lab288 P3 | ecosystem: Host-associated > Arthropoda: Insects > Digestive system > Gut ... | reverse complement strand
TGTAGATCTTATTGCCTTTTCTAACACTGTCACCCACCATAGAAGACTGGCACTGGCCACAAATAAGCTTACCGCTTAATATATACTCTGCTGCCTTACTTGTTCTGCTCTTAGTGTTCTCTGACATTTTAGCTTGTACCTCGTCAAACAGTTTTTGGTCTACGATAGCCGGCATGCCATCTTCTACCACCACATCTTTGTATTTGTATGTGCCTTTGTATTTTGGACTGTGCAGGATCCTTAAAATGGAAAAAATACTATTAAATAGATATAAAATAATTACTTAAAAGTATTTGACAAGCTCGTAGCTCATAAGTATAATATACTCACAAGGTTGGTAATTATGCATGATGTTTTCTTTTATAGGGATGAGAAAGATAAGAGCTTAATAGCTGATTATCTACAAGACTTATCTGCTAAAGGTGATAAAGACAGTAGGATAAAGCTGAATAAAATATATCAATACACTAAATATTTAAGTCAAACAGCAGGCACGAGAGCCATATGCCAAACATCTTGACGGCGAAATCTGGGAGCTAAGACCGATAAGAGACAGGATTTTATACACGGCGTGGTGGCCGAAGTTTTATACTTCTTCACCATTTTATGAAGAAAACCCAGAAAACTTCGCTTCAAGAAATAGAACAAGCCCAAAGGAATTTATCAGACTATCGCAAGAGGAGCAAAGAGAATGAATAATGAATATAAACAAGCCGTAGAGCAGGCCAAAGTAAATTTCGCCGATTTAAAAGAGCGCATAAAAGATGCCGTAGGTGAAAATGCCATAGACTTTATGAATAAACTGCTAACACCTGAAGAAATAGCAGCCTCTGATTTACGTGTGGCTATGATGATCGAACTTACCAAGGCCAGAGCCAAGAAAGGCATATCGCAAAAGAAACTGGAAGTACTGAGCGGTGTTAAACAGCCGGTGATAGCCCGTATGGAAAAAGGCTACACCAGCCCCCAGCTGGATACTGTCTTAAAGGTATTAGTTCCTCTCGGCAAAACACTTGCTATTGTTCCGCTGAAAAAAATACCACAAAATACCACAAAATAACCGCTTGACAAAGGTAATCTGAGAATTTACCACTAAAATATGCCAGTGCTTATAAGCACTTTGTTTTTAAATCTAGCTCCGAGTATACTGCTCCCCATTAATGTAATGTGTAATGCTCCCAAAAAGTCAAGGTTAAATTAAGAGAGTAAAGTGTCATCCTCCCAATGGACCAAAGTAACCATAAAGTTACTTATATGGTTTTGTCTAGAAAAGCTTGACCATTCCACCTTTTTCTCTTAATTTGGTGTCTAGTTTATCTTACCATGACTAACATTCTAACTCTGAAACTGGCCAATTATCGGGGACGGGGACACTATAATACTAATCGTATGCACTCTGCTTTAGGTTATCTTAGCCCAGCACAATACGAAGAGAAATGGCCTATCTTACAAAATTAACTTAACTGAGTGTCTAGACAAGCTTGACCATTCCAAAAATTCTATAATCTACGTACAACTCACGATAGAGCTTTTTTCTAAAAGAGAATTATAATTTCTCTTTTCATCAGTTCTTTCCATAAATTACCAGACAATTTTATATATTTTATTGGGTAATGCCATTTACCTATTGACACTGGTATTACACCATAGTTTATAGTGGCTTTAATGAGATTTTCTAACTATATTTTGTGTTTTTGTTCAAGTTATAAATATAAACATAGCAAAAGATCTTAAGAGATGTACATTCTTGATATACATATAGATTATGGGAACACTAGAGTTACAATGCAGTGCATCCTCCGGAATTGAACTGGTTAAACTAGTAGACTCAGTCTTTACTATGTGCGCAAAATCATGAAAGAAAACGGTTTCTATCCCATAGTCATTAAGAAGTACAGACCAGCCCGGCCAGCTCGTTGTGACGGTCGTTTTTGGGAGAATAGATTGTAACAGAACTTTCATTCAGTCTATCCGAATACCATCTGGAGCGGGGATATTACCTATATCAAAACCAAATTAGGCTTTGTCTATATGGCTACTGTCTTAGACTTATATATACAGATAAGTAATTGGTTATAGTATCAGCAGAGATATGAACAGTGAGCTTGCTCAAAACGCTCTCGGCAATGCTATTGCCAAAGCCGGAGGATTGACCTATGGCATCATCTTTCATAGTGGCAGAGGTTGTCAGTATGAGCAGAGCAGTCTGTCATTATGATAATGCTTGTACGGAAAGTTTCTTTAGCAGTGCCAAAAAAGAGTGTATATATCGAAATGAGTATGCTAATATAGAAGAAGTCAAACAGGATTTGTTTAAGAATACATTAAACCGTTTTACAACCGAAAACGTATGCATGCCTTATTAGGATACCTTAGCTAGGTAGAATATCGTTTGGCTAATATGGCCGTTAAAGCCTCTTAGAATAATTATTTTTGGTATACACATGGTTATAAAAAAATGATATACAAAAAAGCGACGCAGGTCGGGAATCAAGTAATCAGAATGTTTCACAAATTGCGACTGTTAAGTGCCTAGGCAATGTATTGACATTTGAGCAGCTTTATTGTTTACGATGCTCAAACAAAAGTATGGAGGAATTTGAAAAATGAAAACTCAGAAGCGCAAAATAAAAGTCATATTGGGCATCTTGCTCATGGCATGCATGGCACTGGTCGTTATGTCGCCGTTCTCAAGTTTAGTATCGGCGAGTGGAATTCCTGTCGTCATTTCGGGGAGCATGACCGCCACCGATGTTGAGGCAGTAATTCAAAATGCCATAAACGATCTTGCATCTGACGGCGATAGCATCATCGTAACCGGAGAGAGTGACAATGATGCGGATCATGCTTATGTTTATGACGCAAAGATCAACCTCGCGATTCCGGCGAATATCACAGTGGTTTGGAAAGTGGCATCCGAAGGGCTGTCATTCGGCATCAGTCAAGGCGGTACATTTGAGGTGGCTGAGGGCGGCATAATTTCAGCCGAAGGGGATCGGTGCACTGCAATAGACGTTGCGAGTGGCAACGTAACTGTATCCGGCGGAGAAGTTTCAGCTTCTGGGTATGTTTGCACCGCTATTCAAGTTGCTGACGGCAACGTAACCGTATCCGGCGGCATAGTTTCAGCCGAAGGGGATTGGTGCATCGCTATTCAAGTTGCTGACGGCAACGTAACCGTATCCGGCGGCATAGTTTCAGCCGAAGGGTATTGGTACGCCGCAGCAATAGAAGTTGCGAGTGGCAACGTCACTGTATCAGGCGGAGAAGTTTCAGCCGAAGGATATGATGGCTGCATTGCTATTAAAGTTACTGACGGTAATGTAACCGTATCCGGCGGCATAGTTTCAGCTGAAGGAGGTTTCTGCATCGCCATTCAAGTTACTGATGGTAATGTAACCGTATCCGGCGGAGAAGTTTCAGCTGAAGGAGGTTACTGCACCTCAATAGAAGTTACTACAGGCGATGTAACCGTATCCGGTGGCAAGATTTCATCTGAAGGATGGAATTGTACGACTATTAAGGTTTATAGAGGCAACGTTGCCGTATCCGGCGGAGAGATTTCAGCCCGTATGGAAAGCGGACATTTGTGCTACGCCATATATATTGTCACTTTGTCATCACCACCTTCGGGTACTGTAACTATTACTGGAGGGAAGGTCTCAGTCAGCCATGACACGAATGTTGGTTTTGCCATTTCTCTTCAAGAGGGTGGTTTGGCGGCATACTTGAAAGACACATGTGACGGTGATGTCGAGGCTTTGGGCGGTGGTATTATCGTTGAAGTAGAATCGCTTACCATCCCATCCTCATACGGCGGAAGTAACAACGGGTTGACGCACAAGGCTGGAAGTCCTATATCAAATGTCAAATGGGATGTGTCCGGTATTGTCCCTGTGATCGACTTTAATAACGGACAGTATACGATCGAATGGGCAGTTCCTACTCCACCCCCAGATCCGGTTGATCATCCTGTATGGCTCAAGGAAACCGATGAACTATTTGACACACTGGCGGAGGCAATTGCAGCGGCTGAAACCGCCTCATTAGGCACTTTCACTCTTGAAGTCATCGGCGATGTAGCTGAGCCAGATTATGTGTACATAACCTCTAATGTAACAATAATCGGAGCCAACGGCTCTCATACTGTTACTATGGCAAAAAATATTGTGGTGCAAAGCGGCGGTAATCTAACACTGGGCAATGGGGTGGAAGCGAACCTTCTGATATTTAGCGGTCATGTAGACGTCACAAACGGATCAATCAACGTAAAAGACGGCATTGATATAAAGAACGGTCTTACTTTAACCAGTCCCAATGCAACAGGCGTGATTAGCGGCGGGCGTATTGAGGGGAATATAGCTTTAACCCTGCGAAATGGAGCTAAGATAAGTGAAATCAGCGGCGGCGTATTTACAGGCATAACAGACACGGTACTTTTGACTGATGCCGGCACAAAAATTGAGGAGATTTCCGGCGGTGTTTTTTACCAAACCAGTTCAAATGTTACACTCAATGGCCATGTTATTTTCATGGAATATGAAGCTCAAATAGGTAAAATTTCCGGTGGTTATTTTGAAGCTACCCGAAACTGTGCTCTGGCCATGACACGTGGAGCATGGATTACTGAGATCAGCGGCGGTGAGTTTGTTGCCACACGCCCTGGCACCACTCAACAGCCAGGCCCAGACCAATGGAATTCTGTAGTCCACATTGAAACTAGGCTCTACGAAGGTTTTCCATTGACCGGTATCGGCACAATCTCTGGCGGACATTTCTATGGTGGGGCACACTTTGGAATGCTGCTCATCACAAATGGAACTGGTACAGCTAGAGTCGATATGATTACCGGCGGATGCTTTGAAGGGGTTGTTGGCATCCAAGTTGATATTGGTGGGGAAATCGGCGAAATCTCCGGTGGCGAGATGATTGCTCTCCAAGGGATGCTGAACAGAGGCAAGATAGACAAAATCACCGGCGGTACATTTATTGGCACAAATACATACGGCATCTTTAACTATAATTCCACTGGGAATTTCACCAATCCCCTTAATTACGGCGTGATCGGCGAGATAAGTGGCAGTGCAGTCATCACAGGCAGAGAATATGGCATCGCCAATTCTGGTAGGATTAATTTAATTTCCGGTGGGACAATCACCGCTGAACTTCTCAACGGCATTTCAAACACCGGTGTCATCACCTTAATTTCGGGCGGTACGATAATTGGCAATACAAGAGCCATCTACTGCGCTATGCCCATGTCTGGAGGGCAAACAGGTGTTAACGGGATAATTGACACCATCTCAGGCGGTGTTTTTTGGGGAAAGTCGGGCAATGCCATTTACCTAATTTCTAGTTTGAAACTTGAGCCAGGCTTAACTAGCGCTTTAGGAGTAGGCCGTTACCAATCAGGCAATACAGCAACTATTTTCAACGATGAAACCTTGGTAATATACCCGGATTCCTACATAATGAGCACTGCGACAGTGTCTGTGCCCGGTGTTGGTAGCGGGTTTCATTATTTAACGACTACCGCTGCCACATGCGACATCATCTACAACTCCAACGGCGGCACAGGCAGTATGCCAAATGATACGGTTATCATCGGCTCTGACTTCACTCTCTCACTCAATGAGTTCTCCCGTACCGGCTATCGCTTTACTGGCTGGAATACTGAAGCTAATGGCAGCGGAATGTCTTACGTTGACGGATACACCTTCGAACCATGGGACTTTGTAGATGACTTAACCCTTTATGCACAGTGGGAACTCAGAGAGTACACCGTTGTTTTGCTTAACCCGGGTGCCACCAGCACTATAACAGTCACATGGTTTGATGCCGAACTCATCCCCACTGCCGACCCACTTCGCACCGGTTATACCTTCGGGGGCTGGAAACTGATTTACAACGGGGCTGCCGGATCGGCAGGATTTGTTGACGGCAAGATTATAGACAGTAACGATCTATTCAGCGACCTTGCATATAACGATCAAGTACTCGGTATTGTCCTTGCCGCATTATGGATACCTAATGACTACACAGTCACCTTTGATGCAAACGGCGGAGAAGTAGATCCGACAAGCAAGTCGGTGACTTACAATAGGCCTTACGGAGAACTGCCTATTCCTACCCGCATCGGTTATACCTTTGACGGCTGGTACCTTGGAGCAGACTTCTCCGGTACAGCGGTAACTTCTTCCACCAGAGTCACAACAGCAGATGACCATACTCTCTATGCCAAGTGGCTCCCCAATGACTTCAGCATCATATACAACTCTAACGGTGGCAATGGCAGTATGCCAAACGATACGGCTGTTTCAGGCTCTGACGTCACACTTTCACCCAATGCTTTCTATCGCACAGGCTATCACTTCATAGGCTGGAATACTAAAGCAGACAGCAGCGGTACCTTCTATGCTAACGGATATACATTCGCGCCGTGGACATTGGAAGAAGACTTAACTCTCTATGCTCAATGGGCAGCCAACTCGCCTGTAAGCCTCATTGTCACCTTTGATAAGAACACTACCGGTACTACTGTCGGGCCTAACCCTACTTCCAAGACGGTTATCTTCGGTGAGGCCTACGGCACATTGGCTACTGTCTCGCGTGCAGGATATACCTTCGGAGGCTGGTACCTTAATGCCGAGTGCACTGGTAGTGTCATCACCGATGCCATTATAGTGGCTAACTCGGATAACCATACCCTATATGCCAGATGGATACCCAACACCGACATCTCCTATGTTGTTCATTACTACTTAGTCGGTACCACTACCTCTGTAGCGCCGGATAAGACTGTCAGTAATCAGACTATGGGGATTTCCGTCACTGAGAATGCCATCACCATTACGGGTTATACTGCAGTTGCACCTACCTCTATAACCAAGATACTTGAGGCTTCGGGCAATGAGTTCATCTTCTACTATACCCAGAACCCTGTCCTTACCTACACAGTTACTGTCAATGACAGCTATGCCAGCAACACGGGTGCCGGTTCTTATACACCCACTACAATCGTTACCATCAATGCCGGTATCAGAGACGGTTATACCTTCACGGGTTGGACGGTTAACTCAGGCAATATTACCTTGGCTGATGCCAAGAATCCCACTACCACCTTCTCTATGCCGGCTAACAATGTCGTTGTTACAGCCAACTGGGAAAAAGATGTAACTCCTCCCGGCGCAACCGGAGCATGGGCTTTAGTTAATCTGATACTCTGTGCTATTGGTGTGGTGGTAGCATTATTTGTGGTGCTAAAGGCTTTCTTCTGGAATAAGAAGGGGAATAAGAACAGAGATACCAGACAGACTCGCATCCTGTGGTTGCTTATAACAGTCATTACTGGTATTGCTGGTGTTATTGTCTTCTTCATAACTGAGAACATGAGCCTGCCCATGAGACTGGTGGATTGGTGGACTATTGTTAACGCCGTCATACTCGTACTGGGAGTAGCGGGAGCTATGCTGGCTTTTAAACGTAAGAAGGAAAACTTCAAAGACAAAAAAGCATAGTGAACTTGAGTTATTCTTTCAGTAACAGTTTTGCTGTATAACATGGCATATTGAGCCGGAGTGAGAAAGGAATTCTATGGGAAAGTAGCTTTACTCTCACTCCGGCAGTTGCTTTATGCGCCCTGGATGATATTGTATCTCATCAAACAGTTTTTGGTCTACGATAGCCGGCATACCATCTTCTACCACCACATCTTTGTATTTGTATGTACCTTTGTATTTTGGACTGCAGACCATTTTCTATATGTTTGTATAAATATAAAACCCCTATCTAAAATAGTATTTTACTGTTCTAGATAGGGGTTTTATATCAACAAAAGGTTCTTAACCAGATATATTTAGTTTAAATTGTTAAACCTAAGCGCTGTTTCTAGTTTTGATTAATACGCAAGGGACGGCTAAGCAAATAACACCCGGTAAACCTACAGTTACTAATATGAGCCATGAGAATCTGGCTACGCTTTCTTCAAAACCGGCAACAAAATTTTGCGCAGCAAAAATCAACAAAAAGGCACCTATAACTAAGAGAACCCAGTCAAACCATTTGGTTTTAATACCTTTATTGTAAGACCAAATGGCAAAACCGCCTAGGGCTAAGCCTACTAATAAACCTACAATTAAATACATTTTTATATTTTTCCTTTCTTTAGCCTAAATGGTGGTATCGTAATTAAAGGCGGGTCTGTATTGAGAATACCACCTGTCGATTTGATCCTTGGGGGTGAGGCCGAAGCCATACCAGTCATCAGCTCTCCACAAAAAGCCGTTGAAGAGAGAAGTTACAGAGACAGTAGAACGTATTGCTTCGTGGATGATAGCATAATTTTCAACATTGAAGGTACAAGTACCCATGCAGCTACCGCAGGAATAAGCAGTTTCGGTAACCATCTTGCAGGAAGGGGCGTCAGTCCAGAAAGTTTTCTTGCCCAGTCTGGCATAACCAGTACCAGAGGGGTCGGTGCCGCTGTTCCATTTGGATTTAGGAATATCCCAAGAAGGTTCTTTCTCTTGAGAGATAGCTTCTCCGGGGCACTCATTAGCACATTTATGGCAGGTCTGACAAAATCTCCAAATACCAGCATCAATAGGTTTGGTTTCCACTAAGGGGAAGTTGGTAATAGCGGAGAAATAACCGCAGACCGAACCGTATTCCGGAGAAATGACCACGTTATTAGAGCGACCATGTTCGCCTTCGCCGGATAAAATGGCACCGCCTTGGGCGGGCAACAAACCGAAGGCACGGTTTCCATAACCGGCACACCAGTAACCCAAACCTTTAAGGAACCTTTGTATTTTGGATTGAATAAAAGCCTGCTGAGAATAGCGGGAAACATTACCCACGATTCTTAAAATACCCTGACCGGTGCGGAAGAGTTCTTTGTCCATAGGAATAGAATAGGAAAGAATCCAAGCCTCGCCGTTGGGCAACCAGATATTACCGTAGCCTTCCGGATCGTCCAAATTATCTTCGGCGTAAGGACCGTTAGTCGTAGTGCCCTCAGCAGCAGGCGGGTAATTGGAAAGATCCATATCCTTAAAACGAATGCGACGAGCTTTGTTGGCTCTGATAGAAGCCGGAGTAACATCAGCCCAGGTGCCGCCAAAACTAGCGGCGTTCATAGAAGATAAACCAGGTTCAATACTATTGAGTAATTTTCTAGTTTGAGTAGTCAATTTGATGACACCAAACTGCGGAGCACCAAAGTAACGCATGGCCGCTCGCAACATAATGGTATTTTCCTCGGGCGTGCCTTGCCATTTAGCCGAACCATTAGCTATGTAAGCAGGGTAGTTCCAGGCGGTGGATGCTGCCGGACCGGTCAATGATCTGCCGCCGCCCCAGCCGCCGCCGCCTGGAGCACCTAAATCTTGAGACCAGTTTTGGAAGCCGCCAGCGCTTTGCAACTGCCAGTCACGCATGCGGCAGCCGGGTTCACCTTTATCAGCAGAATTGACGGCATACCATTTATTTCTGGTAACGGTGGTTTCATTTTGTAATCGGTTTACCTCGGTAGGGTCGACATATTTTTTCCAAGAAGGGATAATCCACATCGTTTCCATGGTGTTGTATGGGGCCAAAGTATCCCAGTCAACCTCTGTGGTGGGTTTTAGTATTTCACGCTCTTTAACCCACCATTTACGGTTAGGTTTTAAAGTGTGCTCAAAGTTGGCCATGTCGTCAAGGTCTTTAAAGGCGGGTGTGGCCACAGAAGCGGTGGCACCTACAGCAGCTACGCCGGCGGCACCTATGCCAAGAGCTTTCATGAAGTCTCGGCGAGAAATAGTAGTATGTTGTTTTGCCATTTTTTCTCTCCTTTTATTAAGTTATAAATAAAGAATTATACTGTTTTATCTTGCTGTTGAGGCGGCCAAAATAGCATTATTCTTTTAAAACGTTCTTAGCATAAATGATGAATATAAAAATTTATATAAAAAATTTCGGGAGTTTATGAGCATATTTTTATATGCCTTTACCGATACTTTACTATTATTGTGGCTGGTCTTTACATATAAAGCAAAAAATCAAGAAAATCTCTTAACAATTTTCTTGATTTTTTCTTAAATATTATATATAAAATTTTGTAAGTTATTATATTTGCATAATATAGCCCTGGCTGCGATGTGTAAGTATAAGCTTAGGTGAAGAGGGGTTGTCCTCCAGCTTTTTCCTCAAAGAACGTATATAAACGCGGATAGAACTTTCAATACCTGGGTAATATTCATCCCATACAGTCTGGGCAAGAGCTTGATAGGTGACGCAGTTGCGTTTATTTTGTACCAATTTATGCAATATAGTGGTTTCAGTGCCGGTAAGTGCTGTTTCTTCGTTGTTTTTAATGATTTTATGTTTGCCGGGTATGAAGTGGATGTCGGCAAAACTATAGGTCTCTCCGTCCGGCAGATGTAACCTGCGCAAAATGGTCTTAATGCGTGCCAAAAGTTCCATTTGCCTAAAAGGTTTAATTATATAATCGTCAGCACCGCGCGAAAGAGCTCGCACTACATCCTGTTCATCATTACGCACTGATAAAGCTATTAAAGGCACTGATGAGAAAAGGCGTATTTCTTTTAGTATTTCAAAGCTGCTTATGTTAGGCATGTTTAAGTCCAGTAAGACAATATCAGGCTGTTGCTGTTCCAGTATGTCCAGACCTTTTTTGCCGGTAGATGCCGACAGTACTTGGGCTTCGGGCCAGCCTACTTCTACCGATAAAGAAATAAGCTCACTGACGGTATGGTTGCTATCGATAACTAAAATTTTCATATCGTTTCATTTAAGACGGCAGATAGTCCATTGTCCCTTCCTATATACGGCTGTGATAAATCAATGTCTATTATACTATTCTTATATGCTTTTATACTTCAAATCAGTTTTTCACTAATTTATCTTTATGCCTAACTAAACCATTATTCCTACGTTATATATAATATAATATTTACTTGTGATTTACTACCGCAGGCCTCGGTTATTATAAAAATAAATGTCAGATTATGAAAAAACTATAAAATGTGCTTAAAAACTTTTTATATTTTTGGCATTAAAACATTACTGGTTAAATCTGTATAGATTGTGCCATAATACTAGCAAAACTTTCTATTAATTTATAACGAGATACGCAATGGTCAGAAATATCTTCAGTAAAAAAATCATCAGTCTATTTACCATGCTGCTATGTCTGTTATTAGCGCAGGTCATTTTAATGCCTTTAGCTAATAAAGCTGCGGCCGGTAACGAATATGGGCTTACTCGTTCGGTGGCCTTTGAACATTTGGGTTTAACTGCCGGTCTTTCACAAAGTTCAGTTTTTGCCATATTGCAAGATTCTGTGGGTTTTATGTGGTTTGGCACCAAAGATGGTTTAAACCGCTATGATGGTGTTTCTTTTACTGTTTACAAACACCGCAAAGATGATCCTTCTTCGATTAGCGATAACCATATAACTTGTTTGTTTAAAGACAGCCGGGATCGTATATGGATCGGTACTCAGGTGGGCGGATTAAACCGTTACAATCCACTGACTGACACTTTTGATATTTTTATACATAATGAAGACGCTCATATTAGCAGCATTCTTTCCAATAATATAAACGGTATAGCCGAAGACAGTAAAGGCAATTTATGGATCGGCACGGCCGGTGGTATTGTGGTGTTTGACACTGTTGCCAATACTTTTAAGCAATTTACTACAGCCAATTCGCCGTTAGTTTCCAATAGAGTATGGTCTTTATGTTCTGATGCTTCGGGCGATATTTGGATAGGCACCAACAGCGGGTTATTCTTTTATAATGTGGCTAAAGATCAATTTATTGTTTATCGTAATGATAATAATATGCCGGTAGACGAGTATCCTCTGCCACACAATGTGGTGCGTGCTGTTTGCTATAGCCAAGCCGAAAATGTCATATGGGCTGGCACTTATGATGGCATTACTTGCTTTAATATTGCTTCGGGCCAATTTGACCGCAGTCGTGTTTTTAAATACAATCCGGCAGTTGAGGGCAGTCTTAGCAATGAGCGAGTACGTTCTTTAACTGCGGCTAAAGATGGCACTTTATGGGTCGGTACACCTGACGGCTTATGTGAGCTTAAAAAAGGTGATAATAAATTTACTGTCTATAAAAATGAAAAAGGTAATGACCGCAGTCTTACCGACAGTACTTTATGGACGGTGTTTATAGACCGTCAGAATATTGTATGGATTGGCACTTTTGCCGGCGGCATTAATATGCTAATTAAAGACAAGCAAGCTTTTGGTGTTGTGGCACATGTATCTGGCAATATCCAGAGTTTAGACAGCCCTTATGTACAAAGCGTATTGCGCGATAGCCGGGGCCATCTATGGATCGGCACTTTTGACGGCTTAAATTGCATAGATGGGCAGACGGGCGTAGTAACTACCTACCATAATGATCCTTTTGATGATACAAGCATTGTGGGTCATACTATTAAGGCTATAGAGGAAGACGGCTACGGACGTATCTGGGTAGGTTCTACCGGTGGCCTGGATATGATGACTGCCGATGGCAAGTTCATGCATATTGCTTTAACCAATATCAATACCAGCCGCTACGACGGTATGGTTACTTCTTTGAATTACAAAGACGGTTCAATTTATGTGGGCACACTTTTCGGTCTGATGGTAATAGATATTAAAACACTGGAGAGTGTAGCTTACGACGAAGCTACATTTAGCGTTTATCCGGTAAATTCTGTCACCCACGATTCTAAGAGTTTTATGTGGGTATCCACTAATAACGGTTTATATAAATATAATATGCAGACTGCTGCTTATCAACACTATAGTGTTGCCATGGGCGGCCTTTTAAGTAACAGAGTGGAATCGGTATACGAAGACAGTAAGGGAAATATATGGGCATGCACCGCCAGTGGTCTCAGTTTGTATAATGCTGTCAGCAATTCTTTTAATTATCATTATTGGCAAGATGAGATAGCGCATAATGTTTTAGAAGATGCTCAAGGCTATATATGGCTGTCTACCAACAAAGGCTTGGTACGTTTTGATTTCAGAAACGGCGATTATACTAAAGAATATAATATGTATGTGTTTGATATATATGACGGCCTGCCAGCTAATGAATTTAGTGAAGATGCTGCTTTCCTAGATAAGGCCGGTATACTATATTTTGGCTCCATTAACGGTTTGGTATGGTTTAAAGGTGCAGATGTGCAAACCATTATTGAAAATGTCTATCAACCCACTGTAGTAATTACTGATATAGTATTGCGAGAGGGCGACCGGAAACTGGCGCTGGAAAAAGCCCCTTGGGATACTAAAGAACTTCAACTTTCATATAAAAACAACTCTTTTAGTATTTATTTTACAGCTTTCGATTATGTACAAGCTAAAAATATAACTTACAGATACATCCTGGAAGGTTTTGATAAAGAAGAACATACCGTTAATACCGATGACCGTTTAGCTTCGTACACTAATCTAGGAGCTGGTAAATATACTTTAAAGATCTATGCCGTGGACAGTAGCGGTCAAAAATATCAAGATTACAAAACTTTATTAATAACTATTGGTGCTCCTTGGTATCAAGCTTGGTGGGTGATAGCTCTGGAAGTTTTAGCTGCTATGTCTTTGATATGGGCTATTATATGGATGCGCACTAAAGCTGTTTCCCGTCAAAAAGATAAACTAAAAATTTTAATATCCGAGCGTACTAAAGAGCTTCATTTAGCATACAATAAAGAACGTCAGCTTAATGCACGCTTAGCAGAGGAAATTGATCAACGAATTTCTTTTAATCGTGCTTTAGTGCACGAATTAAAAACACCTCTTACACCTATGATTGCCACTAGTGAACTAATGGTTCATTTATACAAAGACGAACCCATCCGTGGTTTTGCTGGTAATGTTTTGGACGGTTCACTGGCCTTAAATAAGCGCATAGATGAACTTTTAGATGTAGCCAAGAGTGAAACAGGTATGCTTTCTATCAATAAAAGGAAAATGAATCTGTCCAAACTTGGGCAGGATATGTATACCTATTTACTGCCGCGTTTTGGCAATAACGGCGTGCACTTTAGTTATGACAACGGCGGCCAGGAAGTTTTTATCAACGCCGATAAAGAAAGAATTAAACAAGTGCTGCTCAATTTACTGGACAATGCTGCTAAGCATACCAAAACGGATGATACGGTCGTATTATCTGTCTGGCAGGAAGCAAGCCAGGCTTTTATTAGTGTTAAAGATAGCGGCGAGGGCATACCAAAGGAGCAGCAAGCAGCTATTTTTGAGACTTATACATCGGCTAAAAAACGCCTGACTAAATATGACGGTTTGGGAATAGGTTTATACTTGGTGCACAAAATAGTCACTAAACATGACGGCACTATTATTGTAAAAAGTGCCAAAGGAGCCGGTTGTGAATTTATAGTTACCTTACCAACCGGTAGTAAAGGATAGAGTAATGAAACTGTTAGTTATTGAAGATGACAAAGGTATTGTTGAAGCTTTAAGTTTTACTTTTCAAGTAGGATGGCCGGAGTCTGCATTAGTAGTATCTTACAAAGGACGGGATGGGGTGGCTTTGGTACAAAAAGAGCGTCCTGATGTTATAATCATAGATTTAGGCTTGCCAGATATAAGCGGTTTTGACGTTATCCGTGCCGTTCGTGAATTTTCTTTAGCTCCCATATTGGTTCTGACTGTAAATTTAGAGGAGACTGATGTAGCACGGGCCTTTTCTTTGGGTGCTGATGATTATGTAGTTAAGCCGTTTCGTCCGTTGGAACTGATGGCCAGAGTAAGAAGCCTTAAAAACCGTCTTTTAAAACCGCGTGACGAACAAACTCTAACTATAGGCGATATTACTTTAGAAACTTTCAAAAGAGTCATACATAAAGACGGTCAGATCATTCACTTAACCAATGCAGAGTGTATTATTCTTAAAGAATTAATAATCAATTCACCCAATGTGGTAAGTAACACGCGTCTAGCTGATGAGATTTGGGGCTGCGAATACAGCGGTGCTACCGATTCTATTAAAGTGCATGTAAACCACTTACGCCAAAAAATAGAAGACGTAACTTCTTCACCGCGTTATATTAAAACGGCCAGCGGTATTGGATATTTTATGACTGTTTAGAATTAAAAAGTCATAATGGTACTTATCGTACAAGCTAAATATTACTGTAATAAGCAAGTTTGTGATTTTTGTTACTAAAAGCAATCATTTGAAATAATAAATTGTGAAATATTTAGCCAAAAGCGGTGTCAAAATATCAGAAATAAACTGCAGAGGGTATTGCGCTATTGCTTTGGTTTTGCTAATATTGTTACAAGAATAACCAATTGTCAGGTTAAGTTTGTAATATGAGCAGCATCGGCGATAAAGTAAAACAATTAAGAGAGTCTAAAGACTGGTCACAAGAAGAGCTGGCTAAGAGAAGCGGCCTTTCGCGCAGTTATATAGGTGCTTTGGAAGTGCGTAAAAACATGCATCCACGGGCCGAATATCTTATCAAACTGGCGGCTGCTTTTAATATTTCAGTAGACGAATTCTATGTGGCTGCCGGTTATACCGGCGGCATAGCGGCCGATGTTATACGTCAGGAGACGCCGACGGAGCTTTTGGAAAAACTACGCATGGCTTTACCCGTTGCTGTGCCTGTATACAATTCTTTTAAGGCCCACACCGGCACTCGCACCGATGCTTCGGTTGGTTATATTTATTTAAATAAGGCAGATGTGTCCAGTCGCGATTTAGAGGGCATTGTGGTAGGAGAGGGTGATTTCCCACCGGTTATTACCAGCGGCGATATTATTGTCACCAACCGCTCAATGAGCCCCCATCAAGGTTCTTTACTGATATGCATGTATAAAGATCGTCCAATTATCGGCCGTTTAGAATCCTTAAATGGTGCTCCTTGGATAATCAGTAAAGGCGATGACAAATATCGTCTTTTTGATTGTTCATACCAAGCAGTAATTACTAGATTGCATAAGAAATTAGATTAAAACGATTGACACCATAGTTATATATTGCTATGATTTATATGGGCATATGCCCATATAGTATTTTTGGAGAATATTTTGCCTAGACCTATTAAATGCCGCGTAGTAGCTTCTGTGCCTAAAGTAAGCTATTTCAAACCAGCCGGTATTCCTATGTACCAGCTTAACGAAGTAGAGCTTACAATAGAGGAAATAGAAGCTTTGCGTTTAAAAGATATTGAAGGTTTAGACCAAAACACTTGTGCTTTGCAGATGGAAGTTTCCCGCTCAACTTTTCAAAGAGTTCTGCTATCAGCGCGCTCTAAAGTGGCTGATGCTTTACTAAACGGTAAAGCCTTAAAGATTACCGGTGGCAATTTTTCAGTAGAATCACACAATAGGTGCATAGAAGGTCATGATGGCCTAAACCGCAATAGCCATGGCTCATGTCGTCGTGATGATCAAAGCGTGTAATATTTAAATTATATGACCACACAATCATCTTCTCTTAATTCTTATTTAAGCGAATATGTTGCTAAAATAAATGATAAGTCTTGCCGACACTGCGATGATTGTCGTAAGGTATGCGTGCGTGAAGCCATACGAGAAAATCTAAGCATTAATTATAATGAATGCAGCGGGTGTGGCAACTGTGTTTTGGTGTGTCCGGTAATGGCTGTATCTTTAATAAAGCGGGCAGATATTAAATAACATATGCAAGCGCTCTTTTATAAAGTAACCTGCTTAGATTGCAGCAAAGTATTTGAAATGATTACGGCTTTTGCTGATTTTAAGCATATTAACTGCCCCTCTTGCGACGGTAAAAATTTACAGATAGAGCAGATGCGTCTAGAAGAAAAGGATAGATAATGGATATTACGGCTTTAAGAAAAGATTTGGAGCAAATTGTAATAGAGAGTTATAGTCTAAAAGAACTTAATTTGCTTGTCAGCTTAGAAGTGCAGGACAAAACAGCTGCAGTTAAGTTATACAAAGCGGCTCTTAATACGGAAAACCGTAAATATTTATCGTCTTTAATTGCCGATTTGGCTGTCAAATATGGCTTTAAAGAAAGCCAAACAGAGTATATAGAAAAAGAGCCGCAATACATCAATCATATAAGCAAGATAATTGCTGTTATGAGCGGCAAGGGTGGTGTCGGCAAGAGCATGGCGGCCAGCTTAACAGCCGTAGCTTTATCCAGAACCGGCTTACGCGTGGGCATTTTAGATGCCGATATTACTGGTCCCAGTATAGCTAAAATGTTCGGTATAAACGGCCGCCCTCCAGGCAATGAGTTAGGCTTTTTGCCTTTGTTAAGCCGTAGCGGCATCAGCATTATTTCTACCAATTTGCTTTTAGACGATGAGCACAGCGCAGTTATATGGCGTGGCGGCATGATTTCTAAGGCTATCAGCCAGTTTTATAATGATGTCTTATGGGGTAATCTGGATTATTTGGTAGTTGATATGCCTCCGGGTACTTCCGATGCTGCCTTAACAGTTTTGGGCACACTTCCAGTCAATGGAGTAGTAATGGTGTATACTCCGCAAGACCTAACGGCCATGATTGTCAAAAAAGCTTTTAACATGGTAGAAAAAATGAACAAATCGTTAATAGGCTTGGTGGAAAACATGAGTTATGTGGTATTACCAAACGGCACTAAATTCAGACCGTTTGGCAGCGGCCAAAGCCCAGAGCTGTGGCAGCTTAGCGGTGCGCCGCTTTTGGGGGTTTTCCCCATAGATTCGCAAATTAGCACTTTAGCCGACAGCGGCCTTATCGAAAATTATCTTTCGACTGAATTTGACGCTTACAGCGAGGCCTTACTTAAAGCCGTTAAAAATTTGCCAGACGGGGAGCCAAGATCGAAAGAAAAAGTATATGCCAATGAATTAGGTCACCCCTTAAAAGGCTGTTCATGTAACTCTTGTTCAGGCTGTCTTTCAGCGGATAAAGATCAGAACCAAAAGTAAAAATTTTAAAGATATATATACGAATATGCGTCGGGATTTGTCCAAAGGGTTTTGATAGCATATGCATAGAAAGACAAAGAAGTAGCGTGCCAAAGTAGTTAATGGCGTAGATGACTATGACCCTTATCTTATTTTATAGACAAGCCAAACACAAGGAATCCAAGCTGATATTATTATACTGTTTTCCTAGATAGTGTCGTCACAAGATATTAGCCCAGATAGCAATACACCTGATATGAACTGCTGCCAAGAATGAAGAGGCGTTTTTAGCATATCTTGTGGCTATGCCGCGCCAACGTTTAAGCATCAG
>Ga0123353_10004317_pt1 | contig 18275 bp, 9 predicted proteins | sample TergutLab28metaG_3_FD_92763 | JGI IMG/M metagenome (GOLD analysis project Ga0123353, IMG submission 92763) | Labiotermes labralis P3 segment gut microbial communities from Petit-Saut dam, French Guiana - Lab288 P3 | ecosystem: Host-associated > Arthropoda: Insects > Digestive system > Gut ... | reverse complement strand
ATGTTTCGGGCATCATTATGCCCATCTTCAGGAGACCAAGACGTGTGTTACTGCACGTGGTGTGCTGCGCTGTTCTGCTGGATGTGGTTGGTAGCGTTTGTGGGGCGCTGCGTTGTAGGATGCTCGCATCCTACCAGCAGAACCAGCGCAGTACACCATATGCAGTAACACAAGGTCTTTGTTCTCCTGAAGATGGGCATAATGATGTCCGAAACATGTTGAGACAGAAGTTGATAATAAACATCTGATTGTTGTATCTTGTTGGTTTTCTCTCTCTTCACACTTGGCTTACGATGCACGGTCACAGGAACCTAAAGCTAAGAGAATGAAGTGTAGACATTTTCTAAATTATAGGCTCTTAAAGCTTCTGCCCCTTTTAACTGCCCATTGGTGCTTCCTGTTTTTACAAACGAGTCTTTGGTGACGAAGTCTTGGAGGAATAATATTAAGTCCGTCTTAAAGGAAAACTCACTACCAATATTTAGCTTGTCTCAGACGGCTCCTTGTGTCTACCACCCTAGCGATATTGTCAGTAACGTGTTGTAAGTTGTGTATAGTTGTGAATGTTCAAGATTACGCAGATATTGGCAGTCACCTGTGACTGTGGAGAAAGTTCGGAGAGGTGTGAAACTTGTTATGAACTATAATAACGCCACCCAATCTATCATGGCCTGTCAGGTGTGACAAAGGAGGCATTATCATATGTGACACATCCTTGTAGGAGAATATCAGGTTAAGTTTCCTTATGTTTTATTATATTACATGATGTTAAATGTTTCTGTACTCTTTAGAACTTTCTACATTTTGCTTATTAATTTCTAATGAAGGCTTTTTTTTATATATACCGGATGGCAGTTAACAGGGATTTTTTTTGATTGGCTATGGAGAAATTGGCGAATAAATGCAGTTGACAGGATTTATGTAATCACCTCGTAATTCGAAAGTGTGTATTTTGCAAGTGGTATTAGAGATGTGGATCTCACAGGAAGCAGTTCGGGAGGAAAAAAATTGAAGAATTAATAGTGTGTTGATTAGGGCCCCACCCGATTTGTACGTTACGCAGCTCTTTCCACTGGACTAACGACTTCGTGATATAAAAGACATATCGGTTGAATAAAGTGACGGCTTACTGTAATTGGAAATATCATTTCAGAACCTGCATCAACCACATTCTTGCGTTATGTAGGTGAGAGTTGCATTATATAGGTTACTGCGCCTCGGATGTGCCCACATAGCCATGTGATGTAACCGAATTGAATTGCGATTAATACAAGATTCACCTCTACCCAATTTCGCTTTGCATATGTAGTTAAATCTTCTATTATTTGTGCCCAAAACATTGGGCTGGATCGAAAACGGCCGTCAGTTTCTTGTCCGAATGGAAGAGACAGGCGCGAAAGATTGGACTCTTTCAGCACTGGAACTTCAGCTTCCTTTGCACAAAATGCATGTAGCTAGTGACCCCCACTGCCTGTCCGTCCGTAACTAGCGAGAGGACTTCTATTACATGTGTCAGTCAATTTAATTTGATGGTGCCATTGTTGTGTCAGAATAGTGACTTGGCTACGGAGTGGGTGACCGGGGCTTAGATTTTGATTCCCATCAGAAGCAGAAAATTTTATTTTCCTCAGCACCCCAGACCGGTTCTGGGGCCCAGAGAGCCTCATATTCATTACCTACCGTGGGCTCTTTCGTCGAAGGCAAAACAACCAGTGGCCTTTAACTCTAATCCAGTGCGGAGGTTAAGGATGTGTGTGCTTATAACCTTAACTCCCTCACACGTCTTCGTGGCATTATAATTAACCAAAGGGCCTTTATAAGCCTTCAGGTTTTCATGGTGCATGCTGGTCAAATGATGGTCTTACGGGCTTCTGACAGTGTGGGATGACATGTCTGTTCAGACGTATCGGAGGAATATGTTGTCTCTGTTTCCAAAGTGGCTGCTGAAGCATCCACCAAATTTAGTTACACCAAAGACGGAAGCAACAAATTCCTCCGAAACGTCGAAATAAATGTATCTTCCAACACGTCGTAAAATCCCAGGAGACGGTCACTCGAGATTTTCCATAATGTTACTAAAGCAATCCCTATACAGGCCTGGACAGGGCGTTAGGTCTCCAGGAGGTTGAGGCTCCCAGAATTTCTCGAAAATCGGCACATAAAGGTGTTCAGGTAGTGAGCCGTACGCACTGGCCCCTCTCACCCCCCAGGAGATACTTCTGGTTCTCATTTCTTTTAGAGGCTGAGTCGGCCCCAAGGCCATAGTGCGGCCGGAAGGATTATGGCAATGAAAAAATTCCAATTAAGCCATCGGGAATTGAACCCGCTAATTCCTCGACCTCAACCAACTGCACCACCGCGTACCCCGCCATAACCTTACTAGACAGTTATAATCGCAAGTTGGGTGAAATTCACGTAATCTCAAAAAGATCTCATGGTAATGAATGTAGATGAATGTGTAACATACAGTACAGACCTATTAAAATCTACAGTTTATATTTAAAATATTTACGGGTATGATCTTCTGGAATATGGCCGCCTTTAATATTTAAAATCTACAGGGTGAGCATAAAGTCTTTCCCTGATTACAAACATTTATTACAAGAAATCTACGTGGAATACAAACATATTTTTTTTACTATTACCTAAGTTAGTTTCTGAAATTTTATATCATTTGTTTATTGTTATGTTACAGTTGCATAACCTGCTAGAGTCAGTAGTTTTCTTGTAATAAATGTTTGTAATTAGGGAAAGACTTTATGCTCACCCTGTAATTTAGTGTTGGTTCAAGCGCTGTGAGCAATGCATTAATCTTACTGATTGAATGCGAAACCCTTAGATCTGTGCACGGTACAATATTTCGTAATGCGACAACAGGTACAGCTTTTCTTATTGTCAGCAGTCAGCAGAAATGTTACGTGTTAACTTCGCTGTCTGCAGTTAACCGCACTGTAATTGAATTTCAAACGCTGGAGAGACATACCTATTAATGCACTTTACAACGTAAATACAAGCGGAACAAAATACGGCACTGAAATCTGGTTTGAAGGTGTATGTTTTTGATGCAATTAGTAAGTCCTGTTCTTCTACTCTCCATCAGGTAACCAATCGGCTGTATTGAGGCCACACTCAGTACCCCACCCGCCAAATCCAGCACTGTATAAAACATTTACCGTGGTTCACGCTTGCTGTCAGTGTCAATGTGGAAGAGTCGAGTTCTATCGCACGTGTGTTTACATCGATACCACGTGGTCGCGTGAGACAGTCGGGTCCGATCTCGAGGTCGGATGGGCAGCCCTGTTCACGAGTAGTTATGAAACGGCTGTTCCCCGCATATCATCGTTACACGGCAGGCTGTAAGTACGTCACTCACAATGTGTTTTTGTGTAATGGAGAGGACTTAAAGAAGACCAGAGTCCTGAGTACACTATTTTAAATAAGTGCTTATATTTCAAGTTCTTACCTAGTTGGAATCCGACGGTTGCATACTTTCACAGTTTAACTGGCAGTGATAATTACATAAACCTATTCGGCCTGGTAGAAAATATTCGCCGATCCCACTGGCCGCGCGGTCTAAGGCATATGTCTGCGGCCACTCGCTTTATGGGATTGCGGTTTCGAATTTCGCGGGTGGCATGGATGTCTGTTGTGAATGTTTTGTGTTGTCAGGTAGAGGTCCCTACAACGATTCGATCCCTCGTCCAGGGGAGCCCTACTCAGTGTGCGTGCGTGCGTGTGCGTGTCATTGAGTGTGATCAGGTGCAACACTCACCCTCTACACGTACGATGAGTAGGTAGACGAGGCAGCTGAAATTCGATTCGATTGTTTGCCAGAGTAAACTACTGTAACTTTTAAAAATTTCGTTATCGAAATTAACTTTGTAATTTATATATATATATATATATATATATATTCTCTGTGAGACAATTAGCATTTAAACTATCTATTAGTCGGTTAGCTTCAACTTCTACACGTTTGAGGAAAGCACAGTACGGTCTTGTCCTAACAACTTACAGTTTTGCATAAAGCACCAGATTTCTCGAAGTCATTTATTTCTTGGTACAGTATTCTAAGTTCATCATGAATTTGGGTGTATTCAACACAGTTTCTTCTAACAGTTCTCCATTATAGAACCACCTGTAAAGAGTTGTCGAAACTGACTGTGGAACACGTACCTAATTTCGCAGAAAATTTAGTGCCCCACTCGATATTGAATGGCCCGCTAAATGGGATAGGTTTACTCTGTTCACAGTAGAAGGGCTGCTTTGAGAATCAGTGGGATCGTAGGTCTTAATAAATGCAGATAACAAAGGGTTTCATGATGTTTTATGATTTCCTTACAGTTTACAGTGGGCACAGATATTAGTATTAATATCAGGCACTCGGATACGAGGATCTTTCGGAAGATGCGAATAAAACACCATTATCTACAAATAAATAATTAATCTACCTAAGGTAATGGTAAAAAAAGATAAAGCTATCGCTGTACGGGCCTGGACACGCAGTTAGGTGTTCAGGAAGTCGAGGCCTCGAGAATTTCTGGACAGTCGGCACTGAAGGTGGCCAGGTTGTCAGCCCTACAGACAGGCCCCCATTACCCACCTTCTACTTATTTCTATTAGAGGCTGAGTCGATTCCAGGACCACAGTATGGCCGGAAGGTCAATGAAAAATCCCATTGACCCTGTCGAGAATCGAACTTGCGACATTCCGGCTTGTAGCGCAGTACCGAAACCAACTGCGCCACCGCATACTCCACTTACTCTATGTAGGTGACTTAAAGTAGTGGACCGAGATAGCGTGGTCAATACAGTGACTGGGCTATGGGCTGGACGATGCGGTGTTCGAATCCCTGCAGAGGCAACAGATTTTTCTGTTCACCAAAACGTCTCGACCGGCTCTGGTGTCCACCCAACCTCCTATCCAATGGGTACCGTTCTGATTTCGCTGGGGGTAAAACGGCTGGGGGGTGATATTGACATCTCGATTCCACGTAGCGCCAAGGTCAAGAATCGTGTAGCTGTACCTCTATAAAGGTTAAGGTAAAGGTAAAGTTCACCCTAGAACAGACCACGAAGGCCCAAAGGGGAAGTAGAGGTACAGCTCTACTTTTTCTTCAACCTCGGCTCTAGATGGGGTGGGTGGTCAACGCCACGCCCCAGTTGCTTTACCCCCGGGAAAGAGACACCGTGCCTATTGTATAGGAGGGTGGGTGGGCCCCAGGGCCGGTCTGGACGGGGACGGAAAGTCTCGCCCCCACCGGGATTAGATCCCCCAGACCGCCCAACCCGTAGCAAGTCGCTATACCGACTGAGCTATCCCGGACCACGTAGCTGTGCCTCTATTCCCCCTATATGCCTTCATGGTGTGGACAGGGAAAACCTTACCTCTTTGCCTTTTTACTTGAAAGTCGGACAAGAAAGACGGTTGTGCTTATTTCTGAACGTTACGATCCATTGTGAATGTCTGTCACTATAAAAATGTGTTTGGTGTCCTGTTTTTTTTTTTTGTTGCTTTGTTCGTTGTTAGCTTGGATGTTCAGATAACATGCAAATAATTTTATACTGTTGATGGTGGTTAGCTGGCAACGCGACACGTTATCTTCCTGCCTAACACACACATCTGCTTTCCGAGAGTGGTTTCTTACATGAGGTTTTAAGGGAAAGTGTATTTGTGTTGCTCTCCGTCCTTGTGCTACGTGATATACCCACCTCAATGAAGTTTTCCCTATCCAAGCCATAACGACATACAAGGGGATTGGAGGTGCAGCTAAACACGTTCTTAACCTCGACATTGTATGGAGGTGAGCTGTGAAATTCACGCCCCGACAACTTTATCACCGAAAATAACTCAGGTATCTGCTGAAGAGGAGGCTGGGTAGATCCTAATGTCACTTATAATTTGGTTACGCTCAAAAAATAGATCAATATCGCGAAACGTAAAGCTCCTAAGCCAGTAATCTTCTCAATTCCACGTTAATTTACATCCTATGTGTCCGATTACTGTTTTAAATACGTCCTTCCAAAGCTGACTTTATCGAATTACTAAGAAAATTATTTGAGGTTGGAATAGGCGTAAACTTGAAGGACGCTGAGATTAATAATTTAATCTTTGTCAGAGGCTTTATAACTCAATTCAGAAAACCTTCGAGGTATAGCCTTCTATATTTAGTTTCTATGTTCAGTTAATGGCGTTTTCTCAACTTGTTGATTTATAAACTGGATGAAGATTGTAAAAATTAACTTGGAAATTTTAAAGTATGTGGAAGGAAGCAGCTGTAGAATGTTTGAATGTACAATTGTGGCATTTTCTGGCATGTACTGCAACAAGGCGCTATAATAAGATAACTTGATTATGGGCACAAAATCAAAACCACGTCCCCTCCAAATAGGAAAAAGCAATGCGAATTACTCGAATGCGAAATTATCTCCAAACTTACGTACAATGAATACAGGAATTCGTGTATTAAAACTGGCCGGAGCAAGAAGCTGGCAGCTCACTGACCTTACACGCTTTCGTGGCATGCAGAATTCTTTGCCTTTTATGACTCGCTAACAGTTCGGTATTGTACTGCTGTAATGTGGAAGTATAAAGCAAGCTTTACACCGTGTCATATTATGTTCTTAAATCACTTAAAAGTATATCTTACGTCTAGAATTTTATGGGTGCTTAGCGTTACCCTTAGTCCTTCAAGGAAGTAACATACAGATGTAGTGGGAATGCGTGTGAAGTTGGTACTGAGCACAGTATTTGGACCGAAGTTAAGAGGAACAGAAAGAAACAAACTGCATACTGAGAAATGTCATGGTTTGTTTAAGGTTGAGACACATAGATGATAAAAGATGGGAGACATAGGCGGAACTTGGCTTATAGTAGGGGGGGGGGGGCGTGCAAAGTCGACCTGGGTATTAGGAATTTTAATTCGCGAAAGAACCGTTTTGGAAAGATGGGGAAGATTCGTTTGAACCTGTTCTTAATACACAGTGACTTCATGACTTTAGGGAAAGAGCACAGAGAATTTACAGTGCCTCTCTTTCTTTGTAAATGGGTGACTCAGGTTTCTCTTTTCTGCGTCCCGTAAAACACAGGGTTTTCGTTTTTGCCTGTTTTTACATCACCCAAATAATCGTCTGGAAAATACTTCTAATTTTTGTTTGTCCCTTCTCAACTCAGTAGCCAAAAATCTGTGCTTGGGTAGAAAAAATACTGGGGGGGGGGAATTTGTCCCCCTTTGTACCCCTTCCCCAAGGTAGGCGTATGAGAAGAAAGACACGCATAAAAATTGTAACTGGAAAGTATTAGAGGAAACTTAAGAGTAAATCGAGGGATAATATTAAAGTTAATCTTAGTAGGTCGTGGCATGGATTCACAGATCTTTGGATCAATAAAGAGGACAGTGATATGGATCTTGTGAGGAGGGTGATGGAATCTTAGTGTCTGCTGAAGGCAGGAAATTTCTTAGCCTTCTGAGTGAATATTAGTTTCTCGAAGGCTCGGTTTCATTGAAGGAATCGTTGCACGTACAGTACTGGAGCTTTTCGGTAACCCTTTCTCTGACATGAGCTAAGACGACGTTTCAAGCAGGCACCATTCTTCATTAGTCTCAAAGGAATAACTGGCTACCCAATCCGGGCCTCGAACCCTCTATCAGCAATGTGAGAGCGAGGAACAGAGGTGTTCTAGTTCGCACTGTGGGTGTGGAATGCGCTAGACAGTCTTATTTGTTCCTCCAATAGATTCATATCTCTCGTCCATCCCTGCAGGGGGCTCGACAATTCAAAGTTTGTTATTTTTTTATTAATTTCCCCTCCTGAAGCCTGTTTTCTCTGCCTATTTCCTTTCACCTCAATTTTATCGCATGTATCGCATTGAATTGACAGATATGAAAGTGCATCTTGAACACAATACAGCTCACATATTCACGTGGCTGTTGGTGTGGGTGTCCCGGAATGAGAACACTGCGTACCTTGAAGCAGGGGTGGGTAAAGTTGATAATCGGAACAGCCACGACTTCCTAATTGGCGAAATACAAAAAGAATGGTGGAAGCCCCTGTTTAGATCCGTTAATTCCTCTTCGAAACACTAATTAAAACTCTTTTGTCCCTTGTTCTCCTCTCCATCTGTTTTTACTCACGAATGTACTAACGCGAGAGTTGTTGGATGGATTGCAATAAAATTATAGGTTGGAGTTTACTGTACAAATAGTTACCGGTCTCTTTCAGTTTGGTTTACATAGCATAATTGTAACCATCAATTTACATGAATATTTACATGCATTTTTGCGCGAGTACGAAGCGTAACCCTCCTGATATTTATCAGAGTAAAAAATGTTTGGGACAAAATTTGTATTAACCAACATATTTTTTCTAAGTCTCGTAGATTTCCAGATAACTACATATAATGGACCGTGTGCCTTTATTTCCAAACTTGTATGCTCCTACTGAACAATCAAAAGTGACCTGGACATAATGATCCTCCCACGTGATGTACAAAACAAGTCTTGATTTTGTTTCATTGCAATCAGAATTTGGAACTGTGCGTACCGTGCATGTTTGTAGATATTAAGAACATGCGTAGAGAAGAAAACCAGCTAGATGCTACTGAATGATTTATTGCACTTGTAATCTGCTCAACATGTTTCGAGCACTTGTATGCCCATCATCAGGAGCTCGAAACTGTACTTATGTTATTACCGCATGTGGTGTGTAATTCCTTGGTTGCTGGTGGTCGGCAGTCAGGTGGTGGGCAGCAGGCTATGCATCCGGGATGAGAAAAGCTGCTCGAGTCGAGCAGGTCGAGCAGCTTCTTCATCCCGGATGCATAGCCTGCTGCCCTGCACTTGACCGCCGACCACCAGCAACCAAGGAATTACACACCACATGCGGTAATAACACAAGTACAGTATCGAGCTCCTGATGATGGGTATACAAGTGCCCGAAACATGTTGAGCAGATTACAAGTGAAATAAATCATTCAGTAGCATCTAGTTGGTTTTCTTCTCGACGCATATACAACGATGCACGAACAAATTAAGAACATATGTTGGCTATACGCTGTAAATATTGAAATCAGATTTTTATTTTTTATTTAATGTTCTGAATATGACTTTGAACCATATGTTAAATATTATCTAACTCACTCCCATTACTAGAATTCATCTCGAGAAGTAAGTAATTCCTCAACTAATGAAGGCATTCCTCGCATTTTATCGAACCTGAACTTCCACTGCCGTCATCATAACGGCTCTCCACTTCTTCCTGTTTTGAGCCAGAAGAAACAGTCCACACTCTCCCAAATTATTTGTTTACGATACATCTTTATATTGTCCTCCCATCTCCGTCTAGTTCTTCCAAATATTCGAAGTTTTTTGCAGGAACTTATATGCAGTCCTGTTATACACGTTACATAAACACCTATCTTTTTATTACACATATTACAGGAAAACTAAACAGGTTATGTAAATGTTTGATTAACTTTTAATGTTGCAGTAACAGTATCTAGTGAATAACTAGTGTGTGCTTTGTGTTTGCGACATTGCCGGTTGCTGAGTTTGTAAACGAATGAGCATGAAACACCGTTAGAATGATACTGACAGCGAAAAGCCGAAGTATTTGTCTGAGTGCCACTTTGACTACCACAGATCCCATATGAACGGCTTTGGGAATGAATCCGGTCCTCCGCGCTAAGAGGTCGGTGACTAAACTCTTGAGACAAATATTTAACATTAACCTTTGTTCGATCAATATATAATTTTGACATTTTTTCCACTTGAATAGTCCTAAATATCAGTTAACTGTGAATTCTGTGATTTTTCTGGTACTATAAGGAAAGAATTGGCACGCGGTGACGCAGTTGGTTGAGGCATTTCGCTACAAGCCGGAAGGTCGCGAGTTCGATTCCCGATTTTGTCAATGGAATTTTTCATTGACATAATCCTTCCGGCTGCACTATGACCCTGCGGTTGACTCAGCCTCTGACAGAAATGAGTACCAGGAATATTTCTTGGGGAGTAAAGGTGGCCGGTGCGCAGGGCTGACAACCTTACCACTTTCCTGTGCTGATTGTCTTGAATGAGCCTCAACTTCCTGGAGCCCTTCGGGCCTGTCCAGGTCTGTAATGGGATATTTGACAGAGGCCATCCCGTTGTGTAGTAACAAATTTGTATAATTTGTTATATTCCGTCAATACACAACAATATATCAATACAATGATATTATATATACACTCAGGTCACATTATAGCATAGTATATATAGTAACTTGAAGGTTATTAATTTACTTGATTACCGTCTATTCTAAAGTTTTAGTTATAAATAAGAATTTCATCATACGTTATTTTAAATTTTACTGTAAACGAAATGGGATCCCATTGAGTGCTCACTATTGTACCTTAAAAATTAGCCATAATGTGACCTAAGTGTATATATAATATCATTGTACTGATATATTGTTGTGTGTTGACGGAATATAATACATTATACAAATCTGTAATGAGATTGCTTTACCTCTTATAAGGGACGAATTCGTCGTCGATAGAGCTTTATCCGTATGTCATCACACGGTGAATAAAGTGAATTGGAATGTATGTGAACGGAAGCATAGTGGACCCAATATGAAGCAATGTTCCGGTATTTGCAACGAGGGACTGAAGACGGACAATAGTCGGAATCAGGATAGCCGGTCTTCGGGCGCGCGTTGATAAGGGTACAACTTAACGTTAGCTGACAGTGTGTCGTACATGAAACGGGCACTGAATAACTTTTTGATGCGTTTTAAACGGGTATTTTACCAAAGGTTCAGCGTGGATCGGGCTCTGAACGTTTACCTACTCTTGTGGAATAAGCTAAACGTCCTGTCGCATTTACATAGAAAAAAATACGTTTGCCTGTTTCTATAGAAGACAGTGTCGTAACAGTATTGTAATTTGTCGCCAAGCGTCTCTGCATCAAGTTCCTGGAATAGTATTCCTTTCGTCACCAGATGTCAGTAATGTCGTAACTAACTGGCTTCTTGCGTGAAGTATTAAGTAATGCCTTGCGCAATATTGGGCATAAAGAAAGCTGCTGATTGTGGATTCTGAACGACATTACTGTTCCACTTTGTGTCTGTGGGAGTACAAATGTCATGAGCCTTTCCAAATACGAGATATCTATCCAATATCGTAGGTAGTCATTTTCTATTTCTTTTTTTGGAATGCTTGAAAACGGATTTTATGAACTTTATCTTAAGAATTTGTTGCTTTGAAAAAAGTTATGCGGTCCAAAACTGAATTAAGAAACAGTGAAACTTTCAATATAAAGGGCCCCGGGTTATGTTTGGACCGAGAGTTATCAAAATACGAGGGCGGGTACTTGTCTAATCTGCTAACATATTCGGTACAAATCCCAAAATCACAATTATCGCGTCCGTATTAATAAGGTGCAATGTTTTTTTTTTTTATGAATTATATCTGCTTTGGGCATGAGAGACCAGGGGCTCGTTGGACGGATTCAGACCTCGACCATGGCGACCATTAAATGCGACTTATAGTAGACACTTTAAAACTACCTGTGATTCAGGGTCGAATTTATAATATTATCTTGAGGGATGGGTGCATTGTCCAACGAAAGAAAATAGAATTTCTGTAGAGTAAGGTGTTAGAAATGTGGGTGGGGTAGCTCAGTCGGTATAGCGACTGAGCTACGGGCTGGACGGTCCGGGATCGAATCCCGGTGGGGGCGAGATTTTCCACTTGACCAGATCGGCCCTGGGGCCCACCCAGCCTCCTGTAAAATGGGTACCGGGTCTTCCCGGGGGTAAAGTGCGGCGGGGGCGTGCTGCTGACCACTCACCCCCTTCCAGTGACGCAGTCATGGAAGAGTAGAGCTATACCTCTACCCACCCTCTGGGCCACACCGGGCCTGTAACGGGATCACTTTACCTTTACCTTTACGGTGTTATAAATTACATATATTTACTGTTGAGGAATTGATTTTAACTGTTATAATAGTGTTATGTAAAATTAAATATTTACCTCTCTTGAAAGTTGAAGTAATAATTTAAAATTAACAACAAACTATGCTGGAAGCTGCACGACCCATAAATAACATTTTGTTTCCATATTTTGATGTTGTGACATGTGGAACCGCATGGTATGTTAGACTGGCATTCGGACTGGTATCAAGGTTTCGCATGCGAAACACGACACGACACAGTTCTAGTGCTTAACATGGATACACCGATACATCTGAAGTAACCTTGCCGCAGGATGCGGGTCATCAGTTTGCGAACAAAAGTGAGAGTCTGAGTAGTTGTGTTGGCAGGTCGTTATTTCTGTCTGCATCATAACACTTCAGTGTAAGATTCATAACACCGTATCTATCAAATGACGTCTTTTTGGCCCCAGGGATAAAGAAGCTGTTACGCTTAATGATACTGCCTGGCGTCTGGAAGTCGAACAGTTCGCTGCGTCACATACGCACCTCGATATGTAATAAATATTTTAACTTACAATCCTGTGGTGTGATTGAAGTGCAGATGCGAGAGAAATTGAACTTGCTAGAAAACTTCATGTTACAAGAATTTCTAGACTTTCTTTTGAAATCGTCATTAATGGATTTGTCATGTTGAATGAGTCCATTAGTGCTGTGATGGCGACTTCTACTACGTATCTATCGACAGCAGACGTGACAGGCTGTTTTATGTTTATGGTAACATAAGGGTCACCACGATGAATAGCCTGTCATTGTGCTGAAGTGCAGGAGTAACTATATGGCAAATTTCATTCGGGTGATTTCAACTTAAAGTAATGGGCTGGAACTGGATGTAAACCCAGTTCCTTGTCTAAAATTGTGTATTTATGCTCTTCAAAATGACACTGTAATGCATGCATACTTGCTAAGAATCATTTCAAAGTGCTATACAGTTTTTGTGTGTTTTTAATGGGCTGTAAAGGGCGAGGATGTTGCAGTACCGACTGATGGCCTTGCCAAATATTTGGAATATGAAAATCAGTGGAGTGTGTGGTAATTTAGTTATAAAATAAAATTGCAAAACTTAGATGGGACGGTAATAAAACAATTGAATCGGTAATCTCTCACTTTGAATTTTAAGAGATGCATCATTGTAGTTAACTATCTATTGATGCCGCCTCAAAATTCTACTGTCCTGTAGATTTACTTTTGCGTACAACAGTTGATCTAATATCTCAGAACGCCCTTCGTCACGACCTATTGTATCCACTGTCCTGACATCGTTCATGAAGCGTTTTGTTATATTGCGCGAGGTCGTCATTGTAGTTTTATCTAGTATCTATTTTCTATTAATTATATGTTTAAATACACACACACACACACACACACACACACACACATATATATATATATATATATATATGTGTGTGTGTGTGTGTGTGTGTGTGTGTCGGAAAATTGTTAGAAAATAATGGAGGGACTTTACCAGCGTAGTGTCTAGTGCTTGTCTTGATACATGTTTTAGATATGCTATGCTTTGTGTGATGTAGCATGGGACAGCGGAATGGCAGTCTTATTAAAAATTCTTGATTTCAAACTCTCGCCGTGTTCTGAATGTTTTATGCTTCCTTCTGGGTAATTCCCCGGCGTCTGAATTTTATATTCCGACGTTTCGGAACACTCTTTCTGTTCCATTTCATAGGCGGGTAGGTATGAAGTATGAAGTACCTACCCGCCTATGAAGATGAAACAGACAGTGTTCCGAAACGTTGGCATATAAAATTCAGACGCCGGGGAATTGCCCAGAAGAAAGCATACATTATTCAAAATTGTTACTTGTATTGCATGCGATAGACACTAACATAGTTTTATTTATCCGTGTTGCTACGGTATTTTCCCCCAAACAAGTAACTGCATTTATAGCCTCGACTTGTCTATTTAATATTCACAAATAAGTCCTTACATTTATCATACAGTGTTACAATTACGCCAAATTAAACCATTTATCATTTTTGTACAATTATCACAAATGCGTTTCGGCTATCAAAAAAACATAATTGTCAGTATTATCCTGTTTCTGAATGTGTTACCTGTGTATTTCAATTGTTATTCTGAAATCCAGCAGTTGATAAGCAGGAGAAATTCCTATGACAACCAGAGTTTCCGATCAAAGGTATCCCTTCGCTTCAGTTCCATTGCCAACCATCTGCAACACCGCATTCACTCAACCAGCCTACCAGACATTACTGCACACAAGGGCCCATCGAAAGATCGTGCAGGTGGAATGTGTGAGGACAGATTGATGAAAATAGCGTGGAAATAAAAACGCGCACGGCAAACAGAAAGAAGAAGACTTGACTCAGCATCCCAAGTGTGAAGCATTTAAATGCCAACTGGATCTGGGGTGATTATGCTGATGGGAGAGACCGTGTTAGGGTATCGGAATGACATCGACCCAACTAAACAGGAAAAGGAGTGTTCTTTCGCACAAGAGATCGTTGTCAACCCGGCTTCAGCCTCGCCTGTAAAGACATTCCTACCTTTCCATGCAACAACAGTACATATGCGAGATCTGAAGTTATCGCATCAGTGTGGTTGAAGGTTAGGTCTTCTGCCCTATGACGTTATGTAGGTTGGTCAGTAGTTACCAACGTTTGGGAGAAGCTTTCTTTCTCCATCTTCAGAGTCTATGGAATGAGACTGCATAGACTTGATGATGAGGACTACATACACTCTGAATATGGAGGCAGAAAGCTCCTCCCAAACATCGGTAAATACTTACCAAAAGACATAAAGTCATATCCCAGAAGACCTAACCTTCAGTCGCTCATATTGTTGTCTCACAGCTTGACTGAGTCAGTTATATTCTTTAATTTTTAAGTATCGTGCAGAACATCCAAAGGTGACCATTTTAGCCTACTTTAATTACCCATACTTCCCTTAAAGAGGTCTATTCCTCCGCCTTGTACCAGTGAAGTTCATTTCCTCTTTCCTCCACGCGTGTTGACTTTCTGTCCATGTCATCATATCTTAGTAACTCATGTGCAGAGTTCTCCTTGAGAAGCTGCTAGTTCCCCAACAAGTCACTCTATGGAACCCGAGGCTTATTACCGTGTTTATAAGAGCCTTCCACTTGTCTCTGCCCTAAGCCAGATCCATCCAGTGCAAGCTCTTCCATCCTGTTTCTGTAAGGTGTAACTTAGTATTAAATTGCCGCCCACACCTAGGTTTACCAAGTGGGCTGCCCATGTAACAATTATTTATTTAATCCCCCTGACAATAATATGGGATAAATAGAAACATGGAGGGTGTTGTCAGTATGTGCCTAGATTGTTAGTGCTTGGGTTCGTGCTCGTGCTTCGACTAGCTTATCCCCCGTGTATGTGGACGGCTTCATGGGTCCGAGCCCAAGAACCTCGATGCACCGGAGCCGCAGGCTCTAGTGGTCCGGCACAGCAGCGGTGCTTCAAATGTAGGCTCGCCACGTCGCATTGTAGTTTGGATGTTTTAAGCAACTGAATGGTGAGTCTGTACACAATCAACGACAGATATTGCTAGCATCACGAGCACGAGCGAGAGTAGACTGGACGCACCTTAAGACACTTGTCTCAAACTGCACTCCAAATGAGACTCTACGTCCCCATTTACATGTTCCTTCCCAGGCGCCTGCAAGTTCCGAGAGTTAAGCGCAACGAAATCTATTGACTGGCGAGCAGAACGGAAATAAACGTCTTGCCTAACTACCTTGATTTTTCAGACACTACAAATAAAGCATAAATAGGGAATGATCGGGGTTGTTTTATCCAGAGTCGTCTGTAGTAGACTTACTAAACAGAACTGCCCTGTTGGATGTTGGTTCAGTTCCGACGCTAGGCCCATTTTGGTGTATAAACTTGTAGAGTTGCACAGATTGCGCTGTGTAGGTCAAGAACAGGACACCCTGACAGTCACGATGTCTCCTGCGCTAGTGACATGGATCCTGTCGAGCGGTGACGACTTCCATTCTGGGGAGCTTTACACCACAAACGAAGTGGGAGATACGATCACAACTGACAGCTCGTGTCCTGTGCAAAAATCGTACATTCAAATCTGCTATTAATTTTAACGTTCATCAGTGTGAGTACACATATGTATGTGTGCGTATGCACTCATTCATTCAGTAATCTGTCCCACGACAGCTCCATAGCCTCCTCCAAAGCGAGTTCCCCAATGTGTGCGCTCTATTACTTCCTCCTTGAGTGCCCAGCATCCTCTCGTTTCCTTAAGGTAATCTAGTAGCTACCTACTCTTCTTCCTTGTCTTCGAGTCACTACAGTTCTTCCATTTCTTAGTATGTATGTATGTATGTATTTATGTATGTATGTATGTATGTATGTATGTATGTATGTATGTATGTATGTATGTAGGTAGGTAGGTAGGTAGGTAGGTAGTAGGTACGTAGGTAGGTATGGAGTTAGATAAGTAGGTATATATGGAGGTAGTTAGGTAGGTAGGTAGGTAGGTATGTGTTTAAGTATGTGTGTGTATGTGTGTGTGTCACAACATTGTCTAAGGGACTAAACCTAGCAGGCCAACAATATTCACTCATCCTTGCCGCTGTCTAAAGGATGGCAATAAATTTCTTTCGCCAAAGGTTTACACTGCAGCATTCACTCAGCATACCTTCCACTGCAGTTTATTGATCCCATTGTCTGCTCCTGTTCGTAACTACAAACTGACGTGCATAATGACTGAGTAGCAGACGTTAATCTTTTGTACAAATGTAGATATTATTGTACAAAAATATGGCCAGGCACGAGACACTTTTCATACTGCAGCGGTTGTACCACTCTTGCACGTCCATTTTCAGGTTTTGTTCCGTAGAGTGTGTCAGTGGGTACACTTGAAAATCACTTTCCCTTAGCGTTGTGCTCATCAGAGAGAAAGAAATGACAGCTGGCAGCTTGTAAACACATACATTTTTCAATTACGAGTTTTATTTATGGTCTAATATTGTTGGTAAGTGATAGAGAGACAAACGACTCTAGTGAAATTCCTCCACCAGTAATGCATTTCGCACAGTCGTGGTGACTTACTTCAGCATTCTTATCTACTCACAATGTTACTGTGCATATTACTTATATGAATTGAAAGTAAATTCAGAAGTGTTTGGGCGGAAACCGTCTGGTCTGTTGTAAGATAACTATCTTATAACTTACGGAAACTGTGGGAAGGTACGGAAAGTAATTAGGGCGGCAGCCCTCCGACAAAGATCAAACCTTGTACCTTCAGAATAAGAATCATGTGTGCTGGCCTGTGTTGGCCATTACATCGCACGCTTCATTGTATTTGCCAAGATGTAAACGAGAGATGAAATGGAGACTACCATTAAACAGTGCTATGTGTACTACAGCCGTTATGTATAAGAGGAAAAAAGTGACTGAGAAGATGGAAGGGTATTTATGCCACTGTAGAATTTTGTAGTAATTCGATTGGTGTGACGAGTGTAGTTGATTCGTAGGTTGCTGAATTGTTCCATATTAACTACACCTCTTACATTCGAATCTAAGAACTGGGAACACAACTCCATGTCGATAATGTCAAATCGTTGAATATGCAATTGAATTGCACTAATAATATAGTGAGATACACTGGAAACTAAAGACAAATAGTAAACGTACTGACCTAACTGAATAGTAGGAATGCAGGAAGGCGTGCATGGGATGTGTAAAGGACAGGTAGTCTGAGACATTACCGGGCTCTAAATTAACAGGATGAAGAGAAAGAAGAAAAAAATGACATCATAATGTGGATCTGTGAACATAGTTGAAGACAGTAAAGACAAATAACTTAAAACTTTGCCTTAGTAAATATTACAGCCTCTTTAAGACATGATATGAAACATTTTACACAGTGTTATATGTAATAAGAATGTGTAGTTTAATAATTATTTAAGCTGCTCACAACACTTGAAAAACAACTTACGATTAACAATTTGAAGATTTGATTTCATCTACATTATATATGAGTCAGTTCCTACCTCACAGGGAAAACAGTCCATGTCCATTATAGAAGACCACTCGGTCGGTGATGTGTACTGAAAGTGGTGGTGTTTATTGTGAGAATCATACGGAACACATAAATAATGTGTGGGCAGAATGCAGAGTTGCTCTGAACAGAACATGGGACGTGTATTTACTACTAGACTTCAAACGGTAAATTTATAAGTTTTGTATGTGTGTGTGTGTGTGTGTGTGTATGTGTGTGTGTGTGTGTATGTGTGTGTGTGTATGTGTGTGTGTGTGTATGTGTGTGTGTGTGTGTGTGTGTGTGTGTGTGTGTGTGT
>Ga0123353_10004316_pt1 | contig 18278 bp, 7 predicted proteins | sample TergutLab28metaG_3_FD_92763 | JGI IMG/M metagenome (GOLD analysis project Ga0123353, IMG submission 92763) | Labiotermes labralis P3 segment gut microbial communities from Petit-Saut dam, French Guiana - Lab288 P3 | ecosystem: Host-associated > Arthropoda: Insects > Digestive system > Gut ... | reverse complement strand
TACAGACTGCTCGTGCTGGTAACCGTAATTTTGCTGTTGACACTCGGGGTGTTGCCTCTCCACTGTCTTGAGAATCTTAACTGTTTTCATCCTTGGCGGGTCTTTAGTACTGTCCATGTGACGAACCCTCTGATTCCAAGGCTTCACCTGTTCGTGCTACTGGGATGTACAAAAAGACTATTTCGAGCGATCCGGACACACCCTAACGTCTTTTATTCTTGTGGCCATTTTTACAGAGCTCCAACAAGTTTGTTGAAGTTAAAAATTAGTGACTGCCTCTGTAGTTAATTTTGACTGGGGACGGTCCAGTCTGTTCCACATGCATCGCCCGATATTTTTTTTATGTGCATTGTGATTGAGTTAAAGGTTCTTTCGAATCCTGCGGACTTACTTTCTACAATTTCTGAGCATGACTTTACTGTTACCCTCTTACTAATGAAAATAATGTTAAATTTATCTCAGTATTTAACCAACTGGATGCACAAAATTTGTTTCACAATAAGTTAAGAAACAAATTTTGTACATCAAATTGGTTAAATACTGAGATAAATATACTGAGATGCACGGTCAGCAAAACGTCAAAATTTTACGTTAAATTGTTGCTTGAAAATCCTATTATTCTGTTTTCTCTGTTCTATCAAGATTCCACGAGATAATTTAAGATCGTTATTAGTTTATAATTCATATTGATCCTCTAATATGATACGATATAAAATGACATCTTTGGTTTAAAAATGTTCTAATACCATTAGGATATTACATGTTAGAACGTTAGTCCCCTAAATCCCTAATATTTTTCAACTTTCTCACCACTCAGTAGTTGCCCTAAGGATGGCCGTAACGATTGAAACGTACGACAAATTGTATTGTAAATATAGTCACCATAAATCATCAATTCGTGTATTTTTAATGGCTCAAAAATATTTTTTGTTTTTAAAACTAGCGCGGTGTTGAAGTAAACTATTTTAAAACTCGTTGTTTTTTTACACCATCTTTAAAGCACCAGGTTCACCGAACTTTACTATTAAAGTTATTTTTATTTATTAAGAAAATCTTCCTTTCCTCCTGTTAATATATTTTCATTTCAATATAGCACTATTTTACTTTGTTGCATGGAATCCTTACATTCTTCGCGACAGTTGAAGTTATGTAGGCCATGATACAGTGACATACAGCCGAAAGGAAAATGAATCCAATATCTGAAGTTCCAAATTAACGAGTACAGTGAGGAATTTAATATATCTCGATATAATTCTCAGTATGAATCCGCGCCGCATTCATTCTTCTTTATTTTATCTCAGTAACTAGTAAAGATTGCCGGTCCCAGTGGCCGCGCGTTCTAAGGCGTAGGTCTGCGGCCGCTCGCCTGCTGAGATCGTGGGTTCGAATCCCACCAGGGGGCATGGATGTGTCTGTTGTGCGTGTTGTGTGTTGTCAGGTAGATGTCTCTGCGACGAGCTGATCACTCGTCAAGAGGAGTCCTACTGACTGTGATGCGTCGTTGTGTGTGATCAAGAATCCTCAAGAATGAGGAGGCCATGACCCGCGCTGGGCCGCAGCGCCACAGGAAAAAAAAATCTAGTAAAGATTAAAAAGCTTGAAACTTTTTATTTCGCAGTTTCAGATTTACGATACAAAACGAAATAAATTTTTTCCTCTGATTAAAGTTTAATTTCCAAGGTTCTATAACGATACAGTATAATCAAATAAGAATACAAAAAAAAAAGAACAAATTAATGTGAACCTAATGTACCTCTATCCGGGTTATTTTATTCCATTTTATAGTGATGTATTTGAGTTGATACTAAATGTTTTACTGTTATGTCGAGAGTTAAAATATGACAAGCAGCACCCAACAACAATATAATCACACCACAGTCAGAAATAGCTCGCTGACCATTGCATTTACACATACAATTTTCTTGCAACTTCTGTTGGATACACTACTCTATACAGTTCAACACATTAATGGAAAAGCGGACTATATTCACACTTTAAAGTGACGTTTAAAGAATGTACCGATATACTGGCTTGTTATGACTTTCCTATTTCCAAATACAAAATCATGAATTCTATAGTAGCATAACGGAACTTTACCAGTTGTTTCTCAGTGATCTGCTGGAAGTTTTTTCCCCTTATTAATATTGTGTGGGTTTAGATGCTTACTGCCGTGACGTGGATGACGGCCTCCTAAAATCTGATGCCATGTATTTCGGTAGACTGCCTCCATCGTTTTCAAGAAACTCCCAGGTTCCCAAACTGCCAACTGGACTCGCGACTTGTGACGGTGCTGACCACCCTCGTTATAGTCTCGATCTCGCAGCTAAAGAAGCACCTGGCTGGAAAGCAATATGCATTAGACGTCGACGTCGACGTAAACAAGCTGTCACGTCTTGGCAACAAACACTTGACACCGATTTCCCTACGCCGGGAAGCCTTATATATACCATCTGCTACCCATATGCTATGTATATCGTACATCCAAGTCAGAATAATTTCCCCTAATCGAAGTATCTATTCCGTTATTCTTTGAAACTTTTGTACAATGTCGAAGTATTAATGTCTATGTACTACCGTACTTGTATGATGTGGTTTGTTTACACTGATGTGTTGACTCACGTGTGTATATGGATACATGTATTGACCGGTCTGTTCCACGGTATGGCGATATTTATGTGTAATATTGAGCTCGTACAAAGTGACGAAGGTCTGTAACGGGAGAAGATAATGCAGGCGGCGAAGCACCTACAGATTCAATGACAGAGAACTGGGCTGCTATATCCAGACAGGAAATTTGTGTAAATGAAAGACGTGTTTTTTATTTGGGTTTGTTTGTGAATAACTTAAAAGTATGATAACAATTAATTGGAAGTAGATTGTGTCTGAAAAATAAGATTAAAAATTATATTGTTCATACAGATAATGGCGGTACTGTCAGTGAAGTTATGTATTGACTTTAAAGCGGATTAACATAATAGTTTTTTGGTGTCTGTGTTTGATTAGGTAAAACGTGCATCGCTCTTACTCACAGCGTACCATGCACCAGAGCGGTCTAATCTATAATGCTCTGATAATGTCAGAGTGGTGATGTTGACGCTGAAGGAAAATTGATTTACATTGTACGTACCCTTGGGGGGGATCTCTTTTAATGCATAGGGGGAAAAACAGGTTACATACACTCTGTAAAAAGGCCTAAACAATTTCCGATGAATTGCACAAAGTAACGAATGACTAATGAAATGCGTTCAGTGATTTTACAATACAAAATCAAAAGGTTTCGTTTCTGGTGACACTTATTAGAAACTTGAGGGCAGCGGGCCTAAAATGATGGTGACGTTGAAATTAGAAAGGCGACAAAAAATGTTATTAAGGTCATAGTTATACGGCAAATTACATAACACTGAATCAGTTACAATTAATGTTGAACTTAAAATTCTTCAAATGTTTGGTGTTGTTGCCAGTTAATCCTGGCACAGTGCTCGGTTTTTTAAAATGAAAAAAAAGAAATCAAACCAGTCTAGAGACATTATGGACGTTTTGGGGGAAGATGGACATTTCTTGGCTCTGCCAATAATCGAACCCCGTGTCCTCAGTAGTCTTAATAAACAATATTTAACCTTTTTATCTCAGTATTTAACCAACTGGATGCACAAAATTTGTTTGTGTAATGCAATTTTGACCTCCTGATGATGAGCATATGTGCTCGAAACATGTAGAGTCATGAAATAAAACTTATTGTGAAACAAATTTTGTGCATCCAGTTGGTTAAATACTGAGATAAATATACTGAGATGCACGGTCAGCAAGACGTCAAAATATTTAACCTGTTGTGGACGCTTAGCAAGTAACAACAGGTTATGTTACACAGTGATTTTTGTAAAATAATATAGGTCTACATTATTTTCAGTAAGAAATACTACAACAACTTTCTCATCACGTAGCCTGTGTCTTTTTTATATAAATGGTTTAACATCACAGAGTTAGTCAATTTAATGTCCGTTTCCTTAGACTTATTAGAAGAAATTGCTAAATCTCATGATAGTGCTTATGTGGTATAAGTTAACATTTTTTGCAGAGACAGAGATCTGTGCAAATCAGAAGGGCTTATCTTTGCAGCATCTTAATTGTTTGGATTCGTTTCGACCTGGCTTGTTTCGACACGATTCAGTTAGGGTGCTAACACGAACAGCCTTAGGATAAAACTGGATTCGATCAATTACGACGCCTGGCCTAACTGTGATATTTAAAGAAAATTGGAATATCGAGCATGAGCATTTGACAATACTCATAGTGATTATTATTATTATTATCATCATCATCATCATTTTCATCATCGTCATCTCCTTTATGCAGGGTATTTATACTTATATTCCTGAGACAAACTATGTCCCTAGGGAATACAGTTTTGCAGTTCTTCTGTTGTTACTATTCTGGTGCTTATATCGTTAGGTTCAGTGTTGAATCTATTGTATTTTTACATTAGTACTTTCCGAAGTATGTGTGCAGTGCCCAATATGGTTGTTTTCTGTAGTTCCTTGACTTCATGTTTTCCAGGTATGTTGCTCACGTATTTTCTGAATGACTGAAATAGTCCCAGTCGCCCCTATTATTACTGTTACCACCTTTGTTTTTATATTCCACATGCGCTGTATTCCTATTGTAAGGTCTTAATATTTTAGAATTTTCTCGGCTTCTTTTTTAATCACATTTATGTCTCCTGAGATTGCAACGTCTATTAACATACATGTTCCCTTTTCATTATCACCGATTATAATGTCTGGTTTGTTGTTGGGGATAGTTCTCTCAGTTTGTACTTGTTGATTCCACAATATGGTTACCTGGCCTCCTTGACTTGTTTCTACTTATTTTGGCACATGTTCATACCATTGTTTTTGTCCAATTGTACCCCTGTTTCCTTGCATATGTTGAAGTGTAGTTGTGCACACATTCTATCATGTCTTGTTATTTACTCTTCTTTCGCCGGTATTGGGCATGCTGAAATTATGTGGTTTATTGTCTCATCAAATTGTTGGCGAAGTCTGCACTTGCTGTCTGTCTCTGTGTTCAATATTTTTTTCACATATTTTGTTTGTAACGCCTGGTCTTGTGCTGCCACTATTTCACTTTCAGTTTCTGCTTTTAGGTCTTCCTTCGATAGCCAGAGGATCGTGCCTTCTTCACTAATAAGCTGTCTATTTATATTTCTAATGTATTGTCCATGCATTTATTATTATTATTGTCATTATTATTATTATTATTATTATTATTATACGATATGGATGTCTGTTGTCACAGGCCTTTTCTTCCTGGTACTTCTCTTGAACCAGCGGTGATCCCCACCGCTCAGGCTTCAAACTTCACGCTGCAGTACTTTCTGTATTACGTGTGATGTTTCAAGTATAGCTGTCTTTTGTAGTGAAACTATCAAACGTTTTTCTGGTACAGCTCCCAAATTTTTCCTTAAGATTCTCGTTACTATTCCAGTGGCTCCATTTATTACTGGTATAATCGCATATTTCAGGTTCCACATTCGTTGCATCTCTATATATACACTCTTGTATTTTAACTTCTTTTCCGCTTCTTTTGCACAACATTTCTGTCTGAGGGTATTGCCACACCTACCAGAGTGTATATTTTCTCTTTTTTTGTTTTTAGTTATTATATCTGGCCTATTTGTTGTAACTTCTCTGACTGTATGTACTGCATGATTCCACAACACTGTGACATCTCCCTCTTCGTACACTGGCTTAAGCATGTGTGTGTACCATTTGTCTGTGGTTTCAACGCCTAAGGCTTTGAGTAGTGCAAATGTGTACAAACTTTATCTTCTCTCATTAAATATTCGTTCTTCGCCAAAATGGGGAACCCAGAGGTTAAGCGGTCAATAGTTTCGTCATGTTGTTTACATAACCGGCATTTACTCTCATTTTCTTCCTTCAAAATTTTATTCTTAGAATAGTTTGTACTAATTGCTTGGTTAGTGTTATTATTATTATTATTATTATTATTAAGGTATTGTTATTGGTGATGATGATTATGTTGACTACGATTCTATTGTTAGTATTGTTAAATGCGATGATCTAGTCCAATTTGCTTAATTTTCTACCCACTTTCCTTGAATCTGTATGTGTTGTTTTCTTGTTCATGATATTCACTCAGGCATTGAAGCTATAAAATTTACTGAAGCGCTGGGGATGAGAGGGGAGACTGCAACAAACACACGGAAGAAAGTCGAAAGCCACTCCTTAATATTAAACGCCGGTCGCATTAATATAAGGAAAATAATTTATTAAATTTTAAAGCCTAAAGTTGATTATATGCACCACCAGTTTCGACATCGAACAATTCTGCTTTCTGCCCACAGTATTTATCAATATTCTTCATGTAGATCTCAGGATAAACGGGAATTATTTCCATATATCGCATCTACTTAGTGTTTATTCATAAGCGAGGAGTGTGTTTACTGCGCGGTACGTTTAGAATATTTAAATATAGTTCAGGCTAATTTAAGATTTTAAAGTGTTACTTTCATAACTGAGTATTTTCCATGCTGTAGAAAGCAGTGATGTTGTAACTACAGAGCGACGTGGGGTTTCACTTTTATTTGTAGAGACAGGAAACAGGTCAGGGAGTTTAGGCGCTATGTTAGCTACGTATATGTTAAGAAGAATGTGTGTTGTCGCAAGAAACATGACATCGATTTATCGATACGCGTACTCCAGGCATAATTCGAGTGCATGATGAAAGCGGAAGATTCTCACATTACGGCTGAACCCTGTTGCTATTATTAGGCAGAAACAAATTAATCACTTCTGCAAGCTATCACCGGTTGCGCGACTGCACTCTCAGACTTGGGAAAGGTACTCTCAAGAACACGTGGCAATAGGGCACAGATCAGATATAACCGCTAGATTACGTGCACTGTTGCTTGCAGAAGGATGCTGATTTAACCCGGAGTGAGTTTCAAGTTTCTCCAGTATTTTAACACTATTGCCGATTTCTTTCGAAATATTCTTAATGAGATATTTGAAACTTACCATTTTTTCGGGTTGTATTGTTCCATACAAAATATTAAGAAGGTACCAAACAAATTCTTATTTATTGTTGCACCGTGCACTTCGTAGAGTCACTTTAATTATACCAACCAATGCACTCATATAAACTTTAACATTAAAACACTTAAAATCACTCCTTTTTTTACCTCTTGCTACTGACAATACTATGTGCTAGCACTGTTTATGTCTTTTAGTATATATTGGTGCGCCCTGAAATGGCTACGCATAATAACCACAACATGTTGGTGTGAGAGGTTGTCTATTGATGGACAAGTGCAGCGTGTTGACAGTAAGCTGCCTGTGAAGCACACAACACACTTCATTGGAACTCTGTCTGCTTTTATTTAATACAGTAATAGTAATTTAAGTTTGGGGCGATTTTAAGAGTTTTAATGTGAAATTTTATATTAGTGCATTGGTTGGTATAATTAAAGTGAAACAAATTCTTATTGAACTGAATGGGTTTTTGCAATCATGCTCGTACATTTTCTTCTATGTATATTTTAAGTTCGAAAGGTTTATACAAATTCTCAATTTTACCTACATTTTCGTAAAAGGTTTTCTTCTCACACGCTGATTCACTTTGTTTCATTGACTACTCAATATGCCAATACCGTTGTGTTTTGGTGAGTAAGCCCTAAATTCCCTTCTTAGTACACAACTCATCTGTTGCCTATGTCTGTAACTTCTGTATGCATGCACAGTGTTTTCACAACCCTTCTAAATATATCAGTATCCACCAACAAAGCTTCATTTACGTAAGGTAACCAGCATCTCCACTTTTCCTTCCGCATTAGTCGGATGAATTCTGACGGGTTAATATGGATTTAAATGGTGGGTAACTAATTTATATTACGAAAGCCTGAACGCTGCTCACTGGTAGAGCAATTTTATGTTTGTAATTCCACAAAGCTAGCGTTCTCTGTTGCTGTTTTGTTTCATTTCTACTCTATTCTGAATGGGCGAACTAAGTATGGCTCAGTTTGCCTTGCAAAGTGCACATTCTTATGCTTTATGAGGATAATTACGTAATCGAGGGACTCTCTGCACATCTACAAACATTAACAGTAACAAATCTTTGTATATTTTTTAAGATGTAGCCTACAATTTATTCTGTGCGTAATTCGTAATATTTAGGGGTTCATTTCGACGTAGTGAACAGAGTATTTATTAGCATTTCCTTTTTAACAAATAATTTAAATTATATTTTTTAATATTTAACCATGGGTAGCAATTTAATATTATTTAAAACTTAACCTCTTTCTTCATATAGAACAGTGGCATATCATTTTCACGTAGAATGCGTAATCTGTTTTCTCCTAACTCATATGTTTCTCATTGTTCATATCTTTAAACTTCATACAAATTCTTGACCAGTAGACACTATTTTATTCAGTAAATATTTAGAATTAAGTTTTCTGCTCTAGACTTATGCGGGTCAGGTATATTCAAAATAATTAAGAATTAGAAGCTTAGATGAGCTGGTATGAATGGAGGAAATACTGCAAACCGGGGAGAATATTGGTCAGAAATATTCCTGGAATTAGCTTGCTTGAAAGAAAAATGAAGATTTTTTACGACAACATTAACGTACATGATACGGAAGTGGGTTGCGGAAATTGAAGGTGTATGAAGCTGGCGTATAATTGTGCAAACTGGCCGTGTTTCTACTACTGATAACACTAAACTTTGTGGTATTGCTACACAATATCGGGTGTAAGTCCTACTTTCTGTGGATTATGTGAGGAACCCTTGACCAGATTTCAGTTACTCTTCGATGGATTAGGCGAACATTTTCGTCATAAGGTTATTGTGACCGTTTCCGTGCTTCCACATCTATGTGCAATTGTACATGTGTACATGTGTACATGTGTACAGTTGTACAGTTGTACATGTGTACATGTGTACAGTTGTACATGTGTGTACATTTATTACGTATGTTTTGAGATTTCGTAGTTTACAAATGCAATAACGGCTTCTCAGGATACAGTCGCACCAGAGATATAAACCAAGGTTAAAATGAAAAGTACTGGAGAGTAATAGTTTTCGGAAAGCCTCTTGTTTGTACTCATGGTGCTTGTGGATCAGTTCTCTCTACGCTGCCTTTAAATTCCTCTGGATATGTGAACAGAGAATGAAGCAATTAGCATATTTTATGGAGGCTTTTTCCAGTTCTCTTATTTTTCTTCGCGACTTTATGAGAGAAAGTGGTGCATTTTCGCCTACTTTCTTGTAGCAACAAATTTCTTTGGAACAACATCGGCTAAACGTGCGAATGGGCCTTTTTATATACAGCAAGAAGCTGCGTGATCAAAACCAATGCTGTAGTTTTAACCCTGGAAATAATACTGGTGACAAGGCTGTGATATATATATGAGGACTCGGAGTAATATTATTACATTAACGTGCCGTATTTCTCGAAATTTATAATTTATAAATTTAGAAGTAAGTTCTCCCACTGTGTATTACGTTTGTGATTAGGATTTTGGACTTCTCCAATGTCTCTATTTCTTGAACGAATCAGAAAGTTACGGAAACCGGAGATGGACCTGACTGCTGAGTTGAGTTCGGTAGAAAAGTCTGTTGTCACTGTGATTACGAAAATTGATTTCCTTGAGACGCAACTGACTATGTGCTCAACAAACTTTAGCCGTGAGGACGGAAAAATGTCAGTTTCCGAAGCATTGTTTTGTGTTCATGAATATCAGAGAATTAACAAAACTCAGAAACCTAAATGTCTCTGAACGTACTTGTGCACGTCGAGATGTAGATAATCCCAGTTTACTACCAACTTGGGAACAATACTGCTCAGAGTACTTATTTGGAAGGTTTTGGTATGACTATATGCTGCACAGCGGAACATGCGTTACCGATTACCGACGGGTTCAGTGGACGTAAATGTTTTGTTTCTGTGCTGGCGCTTTTCATGTGTACCAGGTAGTACCGTAAAAAAAATAAATCAGCCCCATTACAGGCCCGATGTGCCCAGAGGGTTTCAGGAAGTTGAGGTTCCCATATTATGTGACAATGGCCCAGGATGGCGGTAAGGCTCTCAGCCTTACGCACCGGCCGCTTTTCACCCCCAGGAAATACTCCTGGTACTCATTTCTGTTAGAGGCTGAGTCGATCCCAGGGCCATAGTGCGATCGGAAGGATTTTGTGTCAATGAAAAATTCCAATAACACCATCTGGAATCGAACCAGCGACCTTCCGATAGGTAGTATTGTACATAACAAAAATCTACCACAATCACTATAAGAAGAGAAGAAAACTTCTGTTTCTGTCACGTGAGATTTCTGCTGTTTGAGGCTTCGAAGATTCCGTCCAATCAGGGTGGCTGAGATCTTACTCTCTTCAGTTCAACTAAGTTCAACTCTCTGAATGCCCACACTGATCGTCAAGTTCACATAATTAATAGTGCGTCAACGAAAACTGAGGTATAGGTGCGAGTGTTCTTTGATATTCCATGAATGGATATTTAAAGACTAATATCTTTTTTAATGTACTATAGCAGTTCGTCGTAAAGGTATTTCTTGTGCTTTCTGTGTATGGTTGTACCTCAGAACGTTGCTTCTCAGTATTTAATAATTGCATAACATGTAACGTATGGATGACATCATGCTCTATGTAAACCACTTATAGTTGAAATGTCGCTAAATGGCATAAGCTACTTACGGTACGGCTGGCAACGAAGGAGGATAAAGGTCTTCTTCCAGCAATGATAAATTACCATACTCGTTTCCCACAGTACAAAATACCTCTACCAAGCCACATCCACCACCACGAAACATAACGACGAAGCCCTTATCTGCAGAGAAAGACCACAAGAACGAGGATTATGGCTTTATCGTTACTTCACATTACAATCTGTACAACAGTGCGCACTCATTGCTTAATTGCTGTCATTTCAGTTTTTGTATAGGCCTTAAATTATAAATGCATTTATGAAATTTAATGTTACTGATAACTTTAGTATTACCTTGCCATTTTTTTCCTAACGGTATTTGACCTTGGCTGATAGGTTACACAGATGTAACTTTTCATTGTCCATCGACTGGTGTGAAACCCCTTTAATTGGGAACACGATGTTTCGAAAGATGGCTTATTTGCCGCATTTTGTGATTAATTATCATTAAGCTTTATCTTATTTTTGCTTTGATATTAGGGAAGAAGTTTTGAATTGAACCATAGGTCACTTCAAGTACAAAATAGCTGAGTTCATATAATTCACTTGCTATCCGTTACATCTGATCTTCTTACTAATATGGCGAATTCTGTTAGTGCAATTACAACCAACCACGTTTACAGCCGGCCTCAAATTGTGGTGCTTAGACCATTATATATGGCGCAGAAGTGGTCAAAAGTCCGACGTAAGTTTCGTGTAATATCTTAACTTTTGTAACAAACGTTATATCTGATGGGGTGGATCGGGTCACTTGAAAAGGAAGCTGTTTTATTTCAGTCAGGTGATTACCAAATTTGAATTATTTGTTGACGGTGGAAACGTGACACTCTATAGCTTCGATACAGCACTCTGTAGGTTGCGTTGACTATAAAAATATTAATTATGTAAATTTCTTTAAGCAATATCTGTCCCCCGTTTTACCCGAACTGTCAGGGTGAATCGAGTCGGAAATTCACGTGTGAAGGTCCAAGAAAATATACTACACATGGACTACAAATTTCAATTAATACAATTCAAGTTTTTTGGGATAAAAAATTAAAATATAAAGAAGCAAGAAAAACCTAATTGGAAGATGGCGTATGTAGAACACTCTGAACTTGCGGACCTTCTAAGCACACTTCGCAGATCCACTGTTGATAAAAATTTTTCCGTACTGTGAGGAATGTTAGTCCAAAATGTTTCGAACATGTAATTTGCTGAAAAGCCACGTCATATGTTTATAAATATTATCGTATACAGAAGCAGCAACGCGTGCCAGTTTTGTCTCTGAGTACATAATTCAATCAGTAACGATTCCAGCTACATTGTCGCTACTACATCCTACTGGGTCGGTAATGAAGCCATCGTGACATCATTGAATATGCGCGTCATATACATGTAGAGATCCTGACGTATACGGACTGCACTGGTCCATTAAATGGACAGAGTTACAAATTACTATGGCATTATTGTTGTTTATATGCATGGTACTGATCTAAATGAGGTATCGACAGCTGTAATGAAGCATGATTCTTTAAAAAAATTTGAAAGTCTTTTGAATTCAAGATATGCACAACTTCATATTTATTCAGCTAATACAAAAAAGGTAAAGTGATCCCGTTACAGACTCGGTGTGGCCCAGAGGATGGGTAGAGTTATAGCCCTATTCTTCCATGACCGCGGCACTAGAAGGAGGTGAGTGCTCAGCAACACGCCCCGGCCGAACTTTACACCCGGGAAAGACCCGGTACCCATTTTACAGAAGTTTAGGTGGGCCCCAGGACCGGTTTAGACGAGCTGAAAATCTCGCCCCTACCGGGATTCGATCCCGGACCGTCCAGCCCGAAACTCAGTCTTTATACCGACTGAGCTACCGGGCCCGCATTTGTTCGACTAGTACTGAAACACAAATAGAAAAATAAGGAAGTAAATGAGAAAGATACTCGATTCTACGCTCCAGAGCTCATGTTAAGTAAGTGTGAAGCACAAGAGATGTGTGTTTTCTTTGTACATATGTTGAAGAAATTATAGTTGATAGATCGAAAATGACAAGTGGTATGGATTGAATGGAAATCTGTCGGCCAGATTTTGTCAGTAGCCCGGTACAGATTTTTTTTGTGAAACCTGTGGCGCCCCACCAGAAATATATGCACAATTTCAGTTTGATCAGCTTATAAAACACTTTTTCCTTCCGACACTAAATTCATACTACATAATTTTGTCTATTCTGAGCCACGCTGTTACATCGTAACAAGACTCTCAAGCAAAAAATGGTCTGTCAAAAATAATATATTAGTTTTTTCGAAACCTTTAATGCTTCCTTCTGCGAGATCGAATTAAAACTTGTAATTCCTTAAGATGTTTAAATAATGTGACTTGTTACATTAATCTTTTTGTTTGAATTTTTTTTTCAATGTATAGCAAGCTGGGGCTCTCTCTGTCTGCACCAGACCTGTATATGTTAATTGTCATAAAACATTCTGCTCGGAGCTCTGGTGCAATGACTTTATTTAGGTCGCAGTGTGTGCCGCACGCAATCCGCAAAGTCCATTACGAATTTTACGTGTAAATGTTCTTTGGTAATTTTTACTTAATTGTATTTCATTTTTCCGCGGTGTACGGATGTTATTGTTTAATTACTTCAAACTGAAACGTTTTCGTCCACTGATATAGCTTACTCAGTTCTGTTGAAATGTAATGACGAATGACAAGGTAGGAAGCGGAAACATTTATTACCACATTGGTGCAGCACGCTGTAGTTACATGATACATTTGTGTGGAGTTCTCGCCGAGATAACAATCAGCTATATGTGTTCGTTAAGTGTAACAACAAAATACTCTTAATGTTTCAGCAATTTTCACCTGAAATTTTCTTTGTTAGAAGTCAAGGTTGGCGGAAATGTTGTCAGTTTAATTTTTTTCTTTTTAAACTTTTTTTTTGCGTCGATCAAGTTTCTTGTAGCCCTCTACGTCATGACAGCTTGTTGTTGGGTGTGGGATTGTTTTGGTGTGTGCTAGTTACCAATTTGTACGATGTTTAAGCGTTGTTTGAACGTGAATCTTCCTCATGAAATAATTTGAAATGCCAACTTGATGCAACAAGGCAATTTTATTAATGTATTCTTAGCTCGACATGTTTCGGGTGCATACGCCTATCATCAGGAGCATTAGATGTTGAGTTGCACCATATGGTTTTCTGCACCGAGTTTTGGATGGGTGGTGGTCTTGAGAGCCGCTGCGTAGGTCGTATGTACGGTGCGGATGGTGCCGTGCGACTCACAGCACCATCCGCTCCGTACACACGACCTACTCAGCGGTTCTCAAGACTCTCACCCATCCAAAACTCGGTGCAGGAAACCATATGGTGCAACTCAATATCTAATGCTCCTGATGATGAGCGTATGCACCCGAAACATGTCGAGCTAAGAATATATCAATAAAATTACCTTGTTGCATCAAGTTGGCATTTCAAGTTATTTCATTTTACACGACGTTATTACCCAGAAGCCCGCAATAAGATTATGTTATGGTGCCTTCAGTTCCATTGCCTTAGTGTTTTTACAAATGACCGTTACAAATATCTGCATCTTGTCAGAATTTATTGTGGCAATCTAGCAGTTTACAAGTTTTATCCATATTATTTACATTATAACTATTTTACGTGAAACACAGCTTGTTTGCTGATGCTTCAAAATCAATTTTTGTGCTCTTACTCTTTTCGGAATTCAAATTGTGGCTTCTCAGACCAGAATTGTAAACAATTATCTCTGTATTCCAGTCGGTCGCACACACGCGCACTCACAAATAAAATTCCCTGTCAGCTAAATTGGCACGGTCCTGCGACCCTACCCTGAGGAGTTTAAGTCGTCGACTATTCTAACTACTTCCCTCCATATTTATTATCAATATTTTCTCCATCGCTTTTTTTGTCAGATATTTTATATTTAATAACTGAGAGAATTTTCATATGTGTGCATATTCCACAATTACATCGGCCATAAAAGTTGGGATCTGTCCTACAGATAATATAATGTCCTGCTGTGATACATGGATTCCTTATTACTGTAAGCAAAATGACTAATTTACTGAAAAATATTTCCATTTATGAAATTCCGCCATTCCTTTATTTATTCTTCCTTAACCCTTATTCTGCTAACGTAGAGAATATGGTGAGCTCCCAATAATGCCAGCAAATGGCAGAGGGGATTTAATTCGGCGTTTAAAGAGTTAACCCTTTAAACGCCGAATGTTGGACCCAGTCTATCGTTTGTGAAACCATCCGCCGCTACGCTGGCGGCTTAAAATGAGACTGCCTTAAAATATCGAAAATCGTTAGGTACTGGTTTGTACTTTGCCTGGAGAATGGAATGAGACAAAAGGCTGGAAACTGACCGTGTTAAGCGATAGCCTCACAAGCACTTTGGATAATGTAATGATATTATAAGGACCTAAGAGATGTGTTTTCATATTTCGTGACATTGTGTTTTGATAATCACACCTTAATGGAATTGGGTGCTTGGGGTGGCCACTTTTATTGACAAATATGATTACGTCGGCATTGGCTGCAAACACGGCAAATACGACACCTTTAGTAGAGCACAGTGAAGGTGTCTGTGCGTTCAAATAAGATACATTACCATAATCTTACGAAAAATGTGTCAAACCGGACTCGATGTTGTAAGCGTGCAAAGTGCCATTCGGCCAGTGTGAACCAAAAGAGCATTCACAAAGGCGTGTGTTGTAATACAGATCAAATTTATCTAATACATAAGACGTGAAATTCTGTTGTCCCACGGTGTCATAGACGTACAAAGAAATGAGAAACGTCTAAGTGTATAATAGGCCTCTGTGTGTTTAGGAGTTTCAATGTGCATGTTTCTTAAATGATGCTCTTCCAGGGTTATTAAAATCTGTAGGATATTAAGTTTGTTTTAGGACATATATAGGCTGCTAACTGCCTATTTAGGTTGAGTGAGTTTAGTTATTGTGGATGCCGAAATAAGTGAGAATACAAAACGAGTCAGTTTATGTATCGTTGCAAATGTCATGTATAATTTTCTCCTCCCAGTCCTTTCAAAATTAGGGAGAATTTTACTACATAGTTCTACGATCGAGATAATCGACCAGAAAACATAAAATTCGAAGCTCAAGAGGGAGTAGATGCAGACCAGTAAGGCCCTTATATATTGAAAATTGCAGTAGAAAATTCGTCAAGATAATGAAGGTGTAAGAAGGCTACTGGATTTGATGATATACTTCAGGGTGTACTCAAATAGTTGGGAGAAGATGTTTTAGACTGACACTATTGATCAACAACTGAAAGCGGATAGTGGTCCACAAACGTTACTGAAATTACAATAATTTCCTTACAGAAGAAGCCAAGAGCTACAAAATGCAGTGACCATCGCACCATCAGCCCTATTGCAAAAACAGAAAAAATTTTAGCGAGGATACTTAGAAGAGGGATTGTACGGAATATTTAGGATGTATTTGGAGACGATCAGTTTGGATTTAGATGAGGAAAAGTAACTAGAGTTGCAAATGGGATGCTGAGAAAAATATAAGAACGAACTGTGTACATAGATGAGGAATTTTGTGATCGCGTCATAGACTGGCAGATGATCGTGTCCACTGGACCAAATTAATGGAAATCCTAAACGGACCTGTCATCGACTGGGGCGAAAGAAGACTCGTCAGCGTATTGTACATAGATTAGAGTGTTAAACAGAAACTGGACCAGAGGGAGATAAAATGTATGAAGATTGGAAGAGGAGTCAGATAAGCATGCTGTTTGTCGCAGATTATATTCAAACTGTTCAGCGAATACCTTAACCAGGAACCTCTTGAAAGGTTTGGAGACTTAAGAGAACAAGTAATTCGCACTGTTAACTGTACTGATGATCTTGTTCTGCTGGTTAGAGAAGAAACGGTACTAATTGAAACCTGAAGATGCTCTGGAATGAAAATATGCGTGAAAAAACTAAATAGAATCTCAAGGCCCGTCCCCAGTGCAGAGTATGATAGAAGACACCTGGAAAATATGGAATATTTCTACTACTGGGGTAGCATGGTAACACATGATGCAAGATGTGAAAAGAATGCCATGGTTGTCAAAGCAAAAGCAGACTTTTCACCATCAAATGGGACTTAAATTTAAGGAGCTATTTATGATGATGAAACTAGGGCACTTCATCAAGTAGATTAGAAATGCCTGAAAAGTTTTGAAATGTGGTGCTTGAGAGGGATTGAGAATATCACTTGGACGATCGTGTGAGAAGTGAAGTAGTGTTACAAAAGGTCAAGGAGGAGAGTATGTATGCTATAGAAAATAAACTGAGGGAAGACTAACTGGACTGCTCACATCTTGAGTAGGAACTGCCTTCTCAAACACGTTATAGAAGGAAAAATATGTGGAAGGATAGAAGTTATGGGAAGGTTAGGCAGAAGACGTAAGCAAATGTTATATGACCTTCAGGAAAAGAGAGGGTACTGGAAATTGAAAGAGAACGCACTAGATTTCACTCTGTGGGGAACTGACTGTGGAAGAGGATGTGGAACTCTCGTGAAACAGGCAATGAAATGAATGATTCCCTTCTGCATTCACCTGAAGCAAATTCAGTTACCCGTAGGATAGCGACAACGTTTCTCGGGAAACGTCAAGCCAACCTATTATTCTGCTCAGTATAAGAACCAAAAAGACTGTTGAGTGACTTACGTCTTCTTTAATCAATGTTGCTTTCAATAAATGAATGTTATGAGTAATGGGGAAGTTATATTTCACAGGAAAAAATATACACAGCCAAAAAATATTTTCTGTCGTACACAGAAATCAAACATTAAAAGCTTTACCATTTGTATTATTACCTTTGAAATTCGTAAAGTTTGAAACTTGTTACATAAAATGTGTTCTCCCTAAACTGTGAGGTATTAAACCTATATTACCTATATTCTGGATTAGAGATTTATGTTTTATTTCTTTGAAGTTTTATTATAATGTAAAATGACCTGCTGTTCCCTGAGTTAACTTACTCAAGGTTAAAACCCATAGATTTTGCAGTCGTTGTTTATGAGGTTGTAGTCCATTTCATTCATTAGCATGACGTTTGACAACTGCACGCATCTAGTGTGTCCACAGAATAAACACGCACAGGCACACAATACAAGCACGTCACACGCAAAAGACATGTACACAGTATGTACGTTAACTCGTACTAGAATTCATTTCGTGCTTTCTCTTAACAAGGACCAGGGGTGTACAAATTTGAAATTTTCTAAGGGAGTCATGAAATTTAACAGTACGTATTATGGGCCGTTACTCAGATGAAGGAGGTAGTACGTTACTTTTGAAAAGATCCCACACTACTACCATAACACGGAGTCACATCCCAGAAGACACGAATCTTTGTAGTTACCTCTGTGAAGACAAGCTATTTCACTTACTAAAAGTATAGGTATATAGTTCTATTGGTGGTATAATATTCACATAGTCTTGTGTAGTAATCTCAAGAACTAGGTCTTTGAAAAATTTTGTGCACAGTTAACTGAAGAATAAAAAAACC
>Ga0123353_10004315_pt1 | contig 18279 bp, 10 predicted proteins | sample TergutLab28metaG_3_FD_92763 | JGI IMG/M metagenome (GOLD analysis project Ga0123353, IMG submission 92763) | Labiotermes labralis P3 segment gut microbial communities from Petit-Saut dam, French Guiana - Lab288 P3 | ecosystem: Host-associated > Arthropoda: Insects > Digestive system > Gut ... | reverse complement strand
GCCCGTCGCGCGGTCAAACGTCACGGAGAAGCCCTTGACGCCCTCGACGCGGAACTGGGCGGCGTCCTGCGTCAGCGCGCACGGCACGGTGGGCGCGGGCTTGACCTCCACCGGAGCGGCCGGCGCGGCGGCCAGGGCGAACTGCGTGCGGTAAATCTCATGGCCAGCCTCCGCCCAGGGCATCGGCTGGCGGAGCGACACGACAAAGTTCAGCTGGTACTCACACCCGGTCTTTTTCACCGGCAACACGGCAGCCAAATCCACGGAAAAGGCAGCGTCGGACATCGGCTTGGCGGTGGGCATGTCCAGTGCCCCCTCGCGCACGGTCCGGCCGTCTTCGAGCACGGCGTATCGCAGCGCGTACCACGACGTGTCGCCGGCCTGGTGACGGTTCCGCAGCGTGAACGTGCCGCGGTTGGCGTCGTCGGAGGCAATCTGGATCGGCGATTGCACGTTCATCACCTCATACGCGACGGGCTTGGGCGTGAGGTCCGGCAGTACCACGCCGTTGCAGGTCATGTGCCACGGAACGGTCCGTTCGAGGAATGGCTCACCGAAATCACCGCCGTAGCCGGGGAATTTCGTGCCGTCGGAGGCCGTCGCGACGAGGCACTTGTCCTGCCAGTCCCACACGAACCCGCCCTGGAACCGCTCGAACCGCTCGATCAACTGCGAGAAGAGATGCATGCCGCCGCCGGCGTTGCGGATTTGATAGAGGTACTCCACCAGCACCACCGGGCGTGTGTCGCGCGCGTCGGCGAGCATGTTGATGATGACGTCCGGCTGGGCGTACATGTTGCCGCGCAGGTCGGAGATGATGGCCTCGGGCGAACCGCTTTCGTACTGCACCAGACGCGACGGGTCGTAGTAGCGAATCCAATTGGCCATCGCGGAATGGTTGGGGCCTTTGAAGGACTCGTTGCCCATCGACCACGACACGACCGACGGGTGGTTCTTGTGCACCAGCACCATGCGGACGGCCCGTTCGAGGTACGCGTGCGACCACGCGGGGTCGTTCGAGAGCAGCCCCCAGACACCGTGGGTTTCGAGGTCGGCTTCGCACACCAGCGCGATGCCGTATTCGTCACACAGGTCGTACCACGTCGGGTCGTCGGGGTAGTGGCAGGTGCGGACGGCATTGAAGTTCAGCCGCTTCATCTGGAGGATTTCGCTCCGCATGTGTTCGCGGGAGACGAACCGTCCTGTCTCGTACGCGTGCTCGTGACGGTTTACGCCGCGGAAGATCATCCGCACGCCGTTGAGGTAGATCACACCCTCGCGGATTTCGATGCGGCGGAAGCCCGTGCGACAGGATTCCCAGTCGATCTCTTTACCCTCGGGCGAAATCAGCGTCAACACGGTGGTGTAGAGGTGGGGCGTTTCGGGCGTCCATTGGCGGACGGACGGCAGCGCGAGTTCGAATTTCACCCCGCGTTCACCCGGCCAGGCGGAGGGGTTGCAGGCGTTGTCGGACCGCGCGACGCACGCGCCGTCTCCGTCCAGCAGTTGCAGGCGCACCGTGTAATCGGCGTAGCCGTCCAGCTCGCGAAGCTGCACGTTGGCCTTGAGCACGCCGCCCTGGCCGTGCGCGTCCGGGGCGGCCTGCACGAACCAGTCCAGCAGGTGCAGCCGCGGTTTGGCGATCAACTTCACCGGGCGGAAAATACCTGAGATGTGCCAATAATCCTGGTCCTCCAGCCACGTGCCGTCGGACCACTTCATCGCCTGCACGGCGATCGTGTTGACGCCCGGCTGAACGAACGGTGTCAGGTCGAAATCGCACGGCAGCTTGCTGTCCTGCGAGTATCCGACCGCCCGGCCGTTGACCCAGAGGTAAAACGCCGACTCCACGCCGCCGAAATGGATGAAGACCGATTTGTCCCGCCACGAGGCCGGCAGCTCGAACGTGCGGACGTAACATCCGGTGGGGTTGTCCGACGGAACATGGGGCGGATTGAGGACGATCCCGTCGTGCGTCGGTCCGGGCTTGGTCGTGGCCTTGCGGAGATACGGCTCGTCGCGGTCCATGTGGAACGGATAGATGTAGTTGGTGTAAATCGGTTTGCCGAACCCCTGGACCTCCCAGTTTCCGGGAACCTGGATGTCGGCCCATTTCGACGCGTCGAAATGGGCCGTTTCAAATCCCGCCGGCACGGCCTCGGGCGAGTCGGACAGGTGGAACTTCCATGTGCCGTTGAGCGACAACACGTTGGACGACGCGTCGCGGTCGCACGAGGCCGCCTGGGTTGCGTTTTCGTACGCCCCCCACGGCGCGTGCATCAACTCGCGGTTGATCTGCGTGACATGCTGGTTTTCCCAATCCCGCCGATAATGAAAACACTCCGCCTTCTTGGGCCCGTTGTCGGCAAAACGATTACGAGAATTCATGGACGCTCCTTATTTCGCGTGGGCTAAGCATAGTGGAGGAAGCGAGAACCTTCAAGGGCACCGCTTTTTTTACCACGGAGACACAGCGTGGGCTTCGCCCGCAATCGAATTGGCGGAGTTGGCATTTCCGAAATATCGTGAGGCTGTACGCGGTGCATCGGTGCGTTTTCGGCATGAAAAACGAATCGAGCGGGCCTCCCCGGCCCCGCGCGATATAGCCGGCACACAGCCGCGAAGCGGCGTCGTTTTTAGCCCAGGGTGAGCGGTACTCCGCGAACCCTGGGAAAAGGGCATTTTTTCTAATAAAATCGCTCCTGACGCCACTGGCCGCATATCACACCGACGCATGTGTACGGCATCGAACGACGCGCACGTTCCATTGTGCGCGTCGTTCGAGGCGTCTTCTCGCGTCGGTGTGATATGCGGCCAGTGGCGTCAGGAGCGACAAAATACTCAAAATTGCCCGCAACCCCAGGGTTCGCCCGAGTACGGGCTCACCCTGGGCTATACTAGACGTCCCTTCGGGACTGTGTACCGTCGCCCGTCACGCGGGACCAGGAAGGCGAATCGGTTGGTTTTTCACACAAAATCAACGATTCACCTCCTGCCAGAAAATCCAACCACACCTTTTACCCCCTAGGAAACACTCGATCAGTTGTTTTCTACACCAACCATGCTACAGTCTCCATCATGATACGACTCCGCACACAGGCTCTGCTACGACTGAGGCTCGCAGCATATATCGCGTGTCACCTGTCGCTTGTCGCTGTCGTTTTTCTTCCCGGCTGCAAGCTCATGACGGCCATTGGGTCGTTTCGTGGCGGCGAGGCGGTGGCGGCCGATCAGCGGGCGCTCTTCTACGGACAGGACGTGCTCGCGCAGCCGGGTGAACAGGTGGAACTGGTCGCCCGGCTGCGGAAGCCCAAATCGTTCCGCGGGATCGCCAATGTCGTCGTGGCGTTCGAGGAGGACGGTCGGCGGCTGGGGATCGCCGTCACGGACGAGGACGGTTTCGCCCGGCTGGCGTACACCGCGCTGGACCAACCCGGTGACCGGACCGTCACGCTCGCGCCCGTCTCCGCGCCCGACAAATGGAACAAGGAGGACCGCGACCTGCTCCTGGTCCGCTACGATCTGCTGGTCGCCGTCCGGTTGCCGCACCAGAAATTCCTCGTCGTGGACCTCGATCACACGGTCGTCGACGCGGGCGCCTACATGGTGATTACCGGCGAGCCGCCCCCGATGGCCGACGCACGCGACGTGCTGCAACGCTTGAGCGAACGGGAGAGCTACAGCCTCATCTACCTCACGCAGCGCCCCGACGCCCTGACGCGAAAAAGCAAGCTCTGGCTGACCGCCAACGGGTTTCCGCCGGGCGTGCTCATCACGGTCCGCGCGCGGGAGGCGATGGGCGACACGGCCGACGTGAAAACGCGGCGGTTGCAGCCGTTCAAAGAACGGTGGGAAGGGATCACCGTCGGGATCGGCGACCGCGAGGGCGACGCCCTGGCCTACCTCGCCAACGGGATGCGGGCCTACGTGATTCCCGACCTGGGACGCCCCGACGACGAGGCCGGCGACCGCCGCGAAAAACGTCTCCGCGCCGCCGCCATGCTCCGCCGGCTGCCGGACACCCCCGACCTCCAGGCCGTCCGAACCTGGAAACAATTCGAACAAAGCCTCATCCAGGGCACGCGCTTCCCTCCCGAGCAGTTAGCGGCCGAACTGGACCCATGAGGCTATCGCGCGTTATCCGCGTTCCAACTGCACCCACTGGATCGCGTGCTGGAGCAGTTCGCTGGCGTTGGTGAACTGGAGCTTTTTCTTGATCCGCTCGCGGTGGGATTCGATCGTTTTGGTGCTCAGGTGCAGCGCCTCGGCGATGTTGCGCGTTCCCTGTCCCTGCCCGATCATCTCGAAGACCTGCAACTCGCGGTCGCTGAGGCACTCCACGCTCACGCCGGCGGGTTGGCGGTTGTCCACCAGTTTGCACAGCATCTTGCTGGACATCCGGTCGCTGAGGTAGATCTCGCCCGTCAGGACGCGGCGGATGGCCGTGATGACCTTCTCCCCCACCTCGTCCTTGGTGACGTACCCCCGCGCCCCGGCCCGGAGCACGCGCTCGGCGTAGAACGACTCGTCGTGCATCGACAGCACCAGCGCCAACATCTCAGGCCAGCGGATGCGGATGTCCTTGACCAGTTCGATCCCGCTGGAGTCGCGCAGCGAGATGTCGACCACGGCCACGTCGGGCCTGGTCTCTTCGAGCACCTTCAGGGCGTCGACAGTGGTTTCGGCCTCGCCGACGCACACCATGTCGCCCTCCTGCTCCAGGAGCAGCGACAAACCCTGCCGCACCACCGGATGGTCGTCCACAATGACGACGCGAATGGTCCGCCCATCCGCGGCGGTCCGCCTGGCCGACACCTCGGCGGTTCGAATTTTCGTTTCCGTAAGCATCGTTCTCCCTCCCCCCTCGAAAAGGCTGTAGGCCGTGGGCTGTAGGCTGTAGGCGCAGGCTTATGCAACTTTTTGGCCTAATGGCACATGAGCCTCTCCCTACAGCCCACAGCCTATAGCCTACAGCCTTCTGCATTCTTGCTCGCCACCGGGGATTCTGCAAGCTCCCGGTGAGCACTATTTCATTTTCCCACGCGCGGACACGGGACAAAACGCACGGGCGCGTGGGTGTCTATCGCCGAAGCAACAGGGTCTTCACCTCAAAGGGGCGCCAGGTGAGCGCCACGCGCCCTCGCGTGGGTTTAACGGGCTTCTTCAGCGGGGTTTCCCGGAAATTGACCTCGACGGCCTGCGTGATCCCGCCGCCGACGGTGAACGTGCCCGACGCGCGACGGCCGTTGGTCTCCACCAGGCGGACCAGCCACCCGTCCCCGTGCTCGGCCAGGCGGAGCGAGTGCATCACCACGCCCTCGGCGTCCAGTTTTACCGCCAGCGCCGGAGCGGCGGGTTTGCCGGCCGCGGACAGCATCGGCCGATTGAACGCCATGCCCGCCTGGACGAGCTGCTCGTTGCTGACAGAACCGTCGTGCGGAACCACGGACATCCGAACGCGGTGCACGCCGTTATCCGGCTCGCCGTCGGGGCCGTACGGGTTGCGCACCAGTGTCACGCGGCAGCGTCCGCCCAGAACGTCCACACCATAGCGGCTGTCGTTGAACACCGTGTAGCCAACACCCTCGCCGCGGACGTCCACGAATTTCTGCGTCGGCTGTTCGATGCCGTCGCAGGGCCTCTCCGTCACCACGAACGGCCCGTCGAATCGCGCCCGCGGCCCCGGAACGGACCCGTTGAACGCGAGTTTCAACTGCGGAACGCCGACATCGGGGTTGCCCCGCTCCCGCCAGTCGATCGTCATGTCTAGGTCCACGCGGGCCAGTTCGTTGTAAATCACCATGTCCTGCCGGATGCTCGACTGCCGGACGCTGTGCTCCACGCGCAACCGGGCAAACACCGGGCCGGTCTCCACCACGCTGACCTTCGCCCCGGCGACGAGATTCGTCTCGCGCGAGGTCGAATTAATCAGCCAGGCGCTCATCTGGTTGGGCCGCTCGTCGATGAACTGGAACAGATTCATCGCCAGGTCCTGCCGCGAAATGTACACATGCTCCAGATCGCGGGGAACACCGTAGGGCACCAGGTCCGCGGCAGACGGCTTGACGATGAACGACGCGATCGTGCCGTTATTCTTCGACACCTGCACCGTGGCCGTCCGCGTGTCGATCACGAATGTCTGGTTGAACACATGTTCATGCTCGGTGACGTGCACCACGTCCGAGGCCACGGATTTAGGCGTTTTCGAGACCACCGTGTAGGTTTTCGTTCCCCAGGCCGGCACGTCGCGGGCGACGAACACGTAGCGGTTGTCCATCGCCTGGGCGGGCGTGAAGAGGCCTTTTTCGTCCACCACGCCGATCGTTCCGGCGGGCAGGTCCACGCACACCGGCTCGGTGCGGGCGAAACTCAGCGCGTTGACCAGCGTGAGCTTCGTCCCGTCGCGTTTCCCGCCCCTGGCCGGGACCAGCACGTCCATCGCCCGTCGCGTGACCTCCCCCGCCGCGGCGAGAGCGGCTTCGGCACGCTCGTGCGCGTTGATATACGTGTCGTGAACGGCCGCCCCGTCCATGATATCATGGAAATGATTGAACAGCATCCCTTGCCACGCCTCGCGCAGCACCGCCCGGCTGTCGATCCCGGTCAGCGCGCCGAGCGTCTCGGCCGTCAGCAGCGCCGTTTCGCATCGACGATTGTACGACTTGATCGACGCGTGCGTCGTGAGGCAACCGGGGAAGAGCGTCTGCGTCTCGCCGCGCGAGGCCGGCAGGACCGGGAAATGCTTCATCTCGCCAGCCGCGTCCGTGATAAACCGCTTCATCGTCGCGTGACGCACGGTCGGCATCAGCGGGTGATCCATCACGCGTTCCAACTGCCGGTAGCACCACCGCGGAAGCCCGCCGCCGTGATCGCCAAGCCCCCAGATGAACAGCCCGTGCTTCCAGCCACGCTCCCACGACGCCAGCGCCTTGTGCCACAGCATGTGCGGCAGCGCCCACGCGCCGTACGACTGCGACGCCGCCAGCACCGTCGTCCCGTCCACCCCCTGCCACGACCGCACCGGCTGCCACTGGCCGGGACGCTGACCCCGCCAATGAAAGTAATGTTTCATCCCGCCCAGCGTGGCCAGTTGCGGCATGTTTCCGGGGTGGCCGAACGTGTCGGGCGCCCAGAAAATCTCCGCCCGTTTTCCGAGATTCGCCTCGCACCAGTCGCCCGCGTACAGCATGTGACGGGCCAGGTCCTCCCCGTCGGCCATGTTCAGGTCGCCCTCGACCCACGTCCCCGCCGCCACTTCCCACCGGCCTTCGGCGATCCGCTCCTTGACCCGCGCGAACAGGTCCGGATCCCTCTCCTGGATCACCTTGTACGTGGGAACCTGGCTATGCGTGAAGCAGAGCTCGGGGATGTCGTCCATCATCGCCAGCACACTGTGGAAATCCCGCCGGATGCAATGCACCGTGTCGGGCCAGGTCCACATCCAGTCCATGTCGATGTGCGTGTGACCGACGAGGTTGACGATGAGGGGCTTGATGAGCTTGGACAACCACCCGGCGGCCTTTGTCATGCGGTCGATGCTGGCGAGGACGGCTGGCCAGTCCTGGCGGGCGATGGCGTCGACATCGATCATGGCGGCCAGCGCGTCCAGCTTGCGTCGCCCGGCCCCGTCCGTGACGAGTTTGTCGGCGATGTGCAGCGCCTGCGCCGCCACGCCGACGGGCGTCATCACATCGATGGCCTTTCCGAACTTGAGATCCATGAACAACCCGCTGTAGCCCGTCGGCATGTCGGTGGGTTCGAGGCAGAGCACGAGTCGGTGCGTTTTTCCGGGCTCGATCTTCACGGGGAACGGGTCCGCCAGCGGTCCCGTGGCGTGCCAGGCGTGCGTCTCGCGATACAGTTCCTGCCCGTCCAGCCAGAGCGTGAAGGGCATCCACCCGTTGATGAGCAGCATGGCCTCGCTGCCGGCCAGGTCGATTCCCGCGTGCGTGGCGGGCATGGTGAGATCGGCGTAGAGGTAATTTTTCTCGTACTTCCGCAGCGGGCCGGGATTGGACGGGCTGGGGTAAAAGTTGTTTCCGTTGAACTGATCGCCGCTCCAGATCGGCCAGGCGGGGTCGATCACCGCGTGCACGGGGTCCTCCGGCGTGGTGGGCGGAACCCGCCAGTCCTGAATCGCCACACCCGCCAGCAACGCGTTCACCGCCTCGTCCAACACACCGAGCACCTGCCGCACCTGCATGATCGTGCCTTTCCAAAAGAAGAACCGCACCCCACCGCGTCGCCCTGACGCAAGCGGGACACCTCAAGCATTCCCCAACACCGCCGGAAAGTCAAGGTTCTGATCGCGCGGTCGCGACACGTTCCCGATAGTACTCCTGGAGGTGCGGCACCATTCTCGGGTCGATTTTTCCGTGGGTGTTGGCCTCGGCGATGGCGCGGTCGGCGTCCCATCCGCAGTATTTCATCCGCCAGACCGCGTAGGACGACCCCGTGCGGCAGACGCCCGCCGCACAATGCAGCAGCACCGGATGGGGATAGACCTTTCCGTCGACCGGCTCCCCCGCGAGAATGGCCGCCGCCTTCTCCAGGTCGTCGAACGGGCCGCACCCGTTGCGATGCATGGGAATCCGCACGTACGCGATACCCCGTTCCTCCGCCAGGGCCTGTTCCTGTTCCTGCAACGACACGTCGTCATCGGTGGCGTTCATCATGGTGACGATCGTGCGGATGTTGTGGTGTTCCAGCGTGCGTTTCAGCGGCCAGGTCTTGCTTTGCCCCGACCGGTACAGCCGCCCCGGTTCCACTTCGGCGAACCGCTTGGGAAACACCTGGTGTCGCGATTTATACAACGTGATCGTCAGCGCCGTCACGACAACGGCGATGGCGACGATCCAAACAACGCGGCGCGTCACGCTGGGATTTTGTTTCGGTTGCATAATCACCTGGGGACGGATTGGGTTCCGGGAATCACGTTCAGGACTTCGCGCTGCCGGCCAGGTCGCGTTCCGCCGCCGCGCCGTTCGACGACGCGCTGATCTCCGCGGTGGCGGCCAAACGGAGGGCCTGTTCGGCGGGCATGTCGATCTCCTGAATATGCTCCCGCGGAACGTACACCACCGGGCCTCCGATCATGAACGCCATCGGAAGATACACGGCCACCAGGTCCGCGTCGGCCACGCTGGCCAGACCCGTGGGGTTGGCGTTGGTGAGAATGCCCAGCATCGTCGCCTCGCCGCCGTTAGGACGATAGAGCACGACCTTGCCCATCCGCCCCGCCGACGGCCCGAACAACTTGAGCAGGTCCCGCACGGATTCGTACACCGTCTTGACCCCCGGAACGCGGGAGAACAGCCGCTCCATCAGCATGACGATCCGCCGAAACACATACGACCGCGTCAGCAGGCCCAGGATATAAATCAGCCCGATCAGCAGCAGCGACCCCACCAAGGCCATGAGCATCTTGAGCCCTTCCTGCTCCGGCGGCGGGACGTCGGTGTACTTTTTATTGATAAACGTCGCCACCTCGTACCCGCACGCCCCCAGCTTGCTGGCCGCCCACCAGATCACCGCGATGGTCACGGCGAACGGAATCACCACCAGCACGCCCGCCAGCAGAATCTGCATTTGTTTTTTCATGAAAACCTCGTGACGACAGTGTACACGGAAAACCGCCAATATGGCTCCGCCTTTTTGCGTTGTGGAACGTGGTGCACGACAAAATGGTTTGTCGTGCACCACGTTCTACAACGCAAAAAGGCGGAACCATTATTCACGTCGCGGCGACGTCACCAATTAACGAGTCAACCGGTCAACCAATCAACAAAATCTTCGTCTCGTACGGTTTCATCGTGAACGCCGCCTGACTCGTCTTTCCGACCGGTTTGAACGTCACCTTTTTCTCGTTCCAGATATCCTGGGCCGACGAGACCTTCGACTGCAACGTCAGCGTCGCGCGGGTCGTCTTGTTGAACCCGTTGAACACAAACACCATCTTCTTTCCGCCGCCCTCCAGGTACCGCACGAACGTGTCCGGATTGCCCGTGCCGGCCCAGTTGGTCACGCCCGCGTCTCCGTTGAGTTTGCCGAAGACCTTCCTCGCGGCCGGCGTTTCGCTGAAGATATACTCCATCAGCAGGCTCGTGCCGAGGTAGATCGCCTTGCCTTTACCGTACGCGTTCACCGTCGCGGCCACGCGGCCGTCGGCGTATTTTCCGAGCACCTTGGCGCCCTGCGGCACGAGGATTTCCTCGAAGAAACGGCTGGGAACGGACGACGCGCCGAACTTCACCGTCATCTGCTGCCGTGTCGAAATGATCTCGCGGCGCACGCCGAACACCTTGTCCAACCCGGCCGCCGGCACCACGTCGGCGGAATAATTGTCCATCTCCACCGCGCCAAGCGACGGCTCGCAAATCAGCGTTCCGCCGTTTGCTACGAATGTTTCCAGCTTTTTCGCCACCTCCGGCTGCACCTGCAACGGCAACGGAATGTACAGCACCTTGTACTGGCTGTAGTCGTCGTTCACCGCGTCGGAATCGGCCCGAACGATGTCGATCTGGTGCCCCAGGTGCTGCAGCAGCCGGTTCGTACCCAGATAGGCCGCCAGGTACGCGTTGAGGTTGCCCTCGGCGAAGAACGTCAGCATCGCGTTGCGCGGGCTGTACCCGATGGCCACCTGCGAGGGCGGCGGTTTCATCTGCTGGAACAGTTTTTCGTTGGCGTTGATCACGCGCCCGATCTTCGCCGCCGCCTCCAGCCGCTCGTTGGGCGTTCCGTCGAGGTTCACCAGGTTGAACCCGTACTCCGCGCCGAACTGCTCCGTGCGGAACTGCCAGTACAGCAGCCCCTTGGCGCCCTGGGCGATCGACATCCAGCTCCACATCGCGATCCGGTCGCCCGTGACGTCGCCGACCTCGTCGGGCCGGGCGGCCACGTCCACGTCCGCCGAACCGCCCTTGCCGAGAATGATGAAAAACGGGTTGTTGCGATTGAGCCCGATGCCGAACGGCCCGCTCTGGAGTTCGTGCATCCAGAACTCCTTGCCCTGGGCGGCGCAGCGGCAGATGTCGCCCGACAACGCGTGCTCGAAGGGCGTTTTGCCCTGCGGGAAGTTGGCGTATCCAACGCGGTCGGCCATCGCGAACAGCCGCCAGTCGTCGGTGCCGTCGCACACGATGTCGCGCCGGTCGCCGCCACCGCGGCTGTGCATCAGCACCTCGTGGTTGGGGTCGTTCTGGCGGATCGTCTCGATGCGCCAGCGGTCCTGCTCGACGAGGCTCTCGACGGCGAAGAGGCGCCAGTCCAGCCAGTCGCCGAAACTGCCCAGTTCCGTCGGCGGGATGATTTCGTCGTAGTCGTTGAATTTCCGCTGCCAGGCCGTGTTCACCGCCTGAATGGGACCGTATTTCGCTTTGAGCCATTCTCGCCACGCCGCCGCCGTCGCCTCGCAATAGCAGAAGACCTCGTGGTTGTACCGGGCCGGCTCGATCAGCGGTTCGTTGTGCGGTTCCCACGCCATCATGCCGGGATGATCCTTGAATTTCTTCACCAGCGCGGCGATGAATTCCTGGGCGTACTTCTTGACCACGGCGTGGTCGGTACACAGCCCCGGATGCCCGCCGATGCAGCGATTATGCACCGTGTGCGGCTGGACCGCCTTGCCCGTGCGGCTGACGTACACCGTCTCGGGATGTTTCTTATACAGCCACGCCGGCACGGACTCGATGTCCACCAGCAGAATGATGCCGATCCCGTTCTTGTGCCCCAGGTCGCACAGCCGCTCCAGCTCGGAGAAATCGTACTTGCCCTCGGTGGGGTTCAGCCAACTCCACATCGCCCATCCGCGGACGGTGTTGAATCCGCACGTTTTCATGAGCGCGAAATCGCCTTCCCACTTCTCCGCCTTGGGCGTCGGCGGCCGATGATACTGCGTGCCTAACGGAAACATGGTGTGCCTTTCTGTTGTTGGTGTTGGTCGGTCTTCAACTGCCCGCGTAGTGTACAGTGACCCGTCTGTAACGTCCAGTTGTCATGAAACCGTTTGGTCATTCGCCTGATGGCGGCTATACGAGCAAAAGGAACGGACACCGTACAAGCGTCCGTTCCTTTTGGTTGTATGCGACATGCTCGCTTACGTGAATTCTTTCGACGCCGCGTTCATGGACGAGGAGCGGTACGTGATTTTCTTGATCGGCATTTTGTCTTTCAGAAGCTCGTAGAAAAGCTCGCAAAGATTCTCGCAGGTGGAGACCTTTTTGGTCACGACGATTCGGTACTCCGGGTACGACCAGGCGAGAGGATGGTCGATTTTTTTCAGCGGAACGCAGTGCACGGGATCGTTGGTGATTCCTTCCTTCTTGTACACGGCCAGCACCGCGTCCAAAAGCGGGTCGCCTTCCTGGAACAACGTCGCATGATGGAAGTGGTCGCAAACTTCCCACGCCTTTTTGAATCCCTCTTTACAGGCATGGGCAAAACCCGTCACCGGGTCCACGGTGTCCTCAAGCTCAATGGTCAGCAGGCCCGAGTGTCCGTGAAGGTGCTTGGCTTCCCGCTTCCAGTTCATAAACCGGTGCGCATACTGGAAATCGAGGGTTACGATGGAGGTGTACTTGTCGCTTGACATTCCCTTTTCTCCTTGCTGATCGTTGACTGCGTGCACCGTTTTTGAAAGGCCACGACGTGTTGGTTCAACGTTGGTGATCGTCCAATCGCATAAGGTGCCCGATTCGCTTTCAAATCATCATCCCTCCTTTCGCTATTGACATTTATTGTTGTAGGCGAAGTATTCGTCGTCAAGTGTTCGGGAAAATATTCTCTTCGTCATGAAGGCGTCGTCTCGTCCGCGTTGAACGCGCTGAGCGTCAGCGGGGCGTCGGTCGGTTGTCGCCACTGCACGGTGCGGGTGATGGACTCGCCAGGCCAGAGGGATTCGCCGTTGGCGTCGCAGAAAAGGGCCGTGCCGTCGGCGGTTTCCACGCGGAGCAGCCAGGCCAGCGACTCGCCCGTGTTGCGGATCGTGATCTCCGCCAAGCTGGGGACCGTGTGGCGGACGGCGCCCGCGAGCGTGGTTTTCGGCAGCGTCATCAGCGACGCCAGCGGCGGCTGACCGTCCGGCGCGGGCGAGAAGGCGTACAGATTTTTCACCGACCCGCCGCCGGTGGGCGTGAAGACGAGTTCCACAAACAACATCGTCTGCGTTGGCGGAACGGCTGTGCGAACCGTGGTACAGGCTTCGGTCACGCTGCCGGCGGGCACGGACGCGCTCCGCGCGCCTTGGCCGATCACGTCGCCCGCCACGTCCAGCACGCGCCACGACACCTCGCCGCTCACCTCCGCCGCGGTGTCGTTGTGCACAAACACCTGCCCCGACAACTCCGCGCCGGGCTTGACAGACGCGCCCTCGTGCCGTAGCGACACATGCACCGGCCTGTAGGCCCGCCCCACCACGTAAAACGCCTGCTTCGGCACGCCGTAATAGTCCACATTGGCCGTGCATGAGAGATTCGGCCAGGGCTCGGTCAGTTGCCAGATCGCCACGCCCGAGCACTGCCACGCGCGGCGGCGGTCAGACTCGATCGCGTACCGCAACGCCTCGCCCTGCAACGCCTGGCTGACGCGGATGAACGTGCCAATGTCTCCGATCGGGCCCACTAACTCCTGAATCTGCTCGCCGAGAATCCACCAGGCCGCGTGATGCACCCAGAAGCGGTTGCTCTTGACCGGCGGCCAGAGCAGTTCCTCGCGGCCGATCTTCCGCATCGACGGCAACGACGCACAGCCGTCGGCGCCGGTCTCGGCGTGGAACAGGCAGTCGTTGGCGTTGAAGTACTCGTAATGAAAATTCGCGCCGAGGTACTTCCAAGGCCCATGGATGTCCTGGTGCGCCCCCGTTCCGACGCCGGCCTGCTGGAAATCAAACGACGGCCCCAGCGGCGACGTGGGAATGTACAGCAGGTTCGGATGCTCCGCCGTCACGGCCCGCCCGATGGTGGCTAGCGCGGGGTGCGTCTCGTCGAGTGGTTTCAAGCCGGCGGCCGCCAACTCGTTTCCGCCGCCCCAGAAGACCAGGCTCGGATGCCCGCCGCGACGCCGGATCGCGCTGATGGCCGTGCGTTCGAGCAGGTCGCAGAATTCCTTGTCCGTGGCCGGGTCGTTTCCGACGCCCGAGCTGGACTGCGGCATCTCCTGCCAGACCATCATGCCCAGCTCGTCGCAGAGGCGGTAGAAAACCTCTTTCTCGATCAACCCGCCGCCCCAGACGCGGAGCAGATTCACATTGGCCCGCAGCGCCAGCCCAATCAACCAGCGGTACTTCTCCTCGGTGGCCGTGGCGTACTGCTGCTCGATCGGCACCCAGTTGTAGCCCTTGACAAAGACTTTTCGGCCATTGACGGTAAGCGTGAATGGACGGATGTTTTCGGCGGTCACGCCGGTCGCATTCGCCGCGCTCGTCGTATCGTTCAGCCAACCATCGGTGTCGTTGGGCAACAGTTCAACGTTCCGAATGCCGAACGTGGTTTCGCGTTCGTCGGAGACGCGTCCGTCCACAAGCACTTGCAATTTTGCTTTGTAGATCGGCTGCTCGCCCATGCCGGCGGGCCACCAGAGGTGCACGTCGTCAACGGGAATTTCGAGCGGCCAGGACAATTTGTTCTGTCCAGCTGTGAGCCGTTTAGTGAATTCATGCTGCTGGACGAGTTTTTCTCCAAACCACAACTCCACCACACCCACATAAGGCCCATCAGCGGGAACATCCACCTCGGCCGATACCATCGCTAACACGTCGGAACCGTCATAGTCGGGTATGACCGCATGTATGCCACCTACCTCGCCATGCACCCAGAACTCATTGATCGCCGCCGGGCCTGTGATGTGTATCGTCACGCTGTCGGCCAGTCCGACCGGGATCAGCCGCGTGGTGAAGTCCCACTTGTACGCGAATCGCGGCTTGAGCACGCGGGCGTCGCGGGTCTGCCCGACCTGCGCGACACTCACGGGGGCCGGATCGACAATCACCTGCAACACGTTCTCGCCGCCGAAATTCACCTGCGCCGTGATGTCCATGATCGCCGGGATGAACAACCCCTCGTGTCGTCCCACCAGCGTGCCGTTGACGAACACGCGGGCGGAGTAGTCGATGCCCTCGAATCTCAGCCGTACGCGAGACCCGCGGGCCGCCGCCGGAACGGGCAATGCGCGGCGATACACCCACATCCGCTGGCTGATCCACTCGCACAGGCGGCTGTTGAATTCCCAGTACGGGTCCTCGATCACGCCCGCCCGCAGGCAGTCGGCATGCGTGCAGCCGGGAACGGTGGCGGGAATCGGCGCGATCTCACCGTGCAGCACCTCGCTCAAATCGAGGTTCCCCGTCGTCACCCGCACAGGCCCGACCAAATCCCACTCATACGGCACCCACCCCTGAACCTGCCAGTCATGGCCGTCTAATGAAATTACTTGGTGCATGATGTTCCTTGCGTATGTATATTTTCAAGTTTTTGCAGCCACGCATTGAAGTGCGGGCATTCTTTTCGTAAAGCTGACAAGCCAATGGCACAGGCAATTTCTACTCCGTGCGTGACTTTTTCATAGTCGGGCATGGCAGTCAGAATACGTTGGGACGGCGCGGTTTTTTTGTTGTCATTGATGTTTTCCGGCGCGGCCTTCTTTCGTGCGTCTTTCAATTTTTTCACGGCGGCCTTACTCGCCCCCCAGTCTGAAAACCGTTCCGATTGCACAAACAACAAGGCTTCGTATTCATGCACCACGATGTTGGGGATGAAATTTTTCAACCTGATGCTGTTCATCATGCGCAACTCGATGAACTCGGCCTTTTCCTGGCCGGTGCGTAACTTCGCCCAGGCGGGGTCGTCTTGGCCGGGAAATTTTTTCGGCAGGCCGTAAAGATCGAACATGGTTGAAACGAATGCGCTGGTGTCTCGACACAGGCACTCGATTTGTGGCCTGATCTGATCGTAACTACATACGCCGCCTCTGTGTCCAATGCTCGTACATACAATGATCGGCGTAAACCATAGCCCCATGCGCTCATAGTACGGTCGGAGAAGCCTGTTCACGAACGCCTCCTCGGTCTGACCTTCCACGAGAAGATGCACTCGCATCATGTCGGCCTCCCGCCCAGCAGATTTTTTTTCCACAACTCGCCCAGGCTATACTCGGCCAACCATTCTCGCAACGGCTCAATGTCCAGCCGCCGCACCTCGGAGGCCTTCGCTTTTTTGTCCACGACAATCAGGTCTTTGGCGTCGAATTCGTTCACCAGTTCGACCGATTGCGTGGAAATGATCAGTTGATGCCGATGCGACGCTGACCTCATCAACCCGGCCAATACCGCAATGGCATACGGATGCAGGCCAAGTTCCGGCTCGTCGATAATGAGGGCGGTGGGCGCAAATTCTTCGGGCTGAAGCAGTACAGTAGCCAGGCATATAAACCGTAACGTTCCGTCCGACAGGGCGCTGGCGGTAAACGGAACATCATAACCGGCTTCAGTCCATTCGAGTTGAATCGTCTCCGGATTCCACACCGTTGGGCGCAGGTGGAAATCGCCAAAGAACGGTGTAATCATCCGGACCATCTTGACGATGCGCTCATAGTGCGATTCGTGGTGTTGCTTCAACCGATACAGAAACGCCGCCAGATTCCGGGCGTCATCGCGCAGATACTCGTTGTCGTTAATGCTATGGACCTGCTTGACCCGGGCCTCGCGGCCAGTGTCGTGAAAATGATGGAAACGCCAACTCCGCATGGTTCGAACGGCACCATCGTCCCTGGCAATACGTGCGGCATCGCCCTGCCCTGTCATGCACGACTCCAGACGACCGTTTCTCTGACCACCATACTTCTTCAACTTCCACAATAGCGTCTCCTCCACGAACATCAGGTGATTGTCCTGTGTAGGGCGCAGATCGAATGAATAACGATTGGCGCCAAAATGTAACTCCACTTGTAACGCCTCTGTCGTCTTACGTCCAAAGTGCAGTAGCGCGTCCGCTCCCCCCATGGCGGTAACAGTGACCTGCAATTGTCGATCCAAAATGCGACTGATCAGGCGAAAAACACCGATGACGTTGGACTTGCCGGCGCCGTTGGCACCGATTAATACGTTCAGACGTCCAAGCTTGATGTCGCACTCGGCGATGGACTTATAGCCTTTCAACACCAGCTGGGTAATCTGATTCGGGGCGGTAACAGATTTCATCTTTGGCTCCACGCAATGTTTACTTGCGACTCTATCTACTCCTTCACCGCCTCGGGCCGGTCCGCGAACCAGTCGTATGCGCTGCGAAGCGTCACGTTGCTATCTGTCAGCTTCGTCCGGCTGCGGACGGTGATCCGTCGTGTTTCGCCGGGGGTGAGGTCGAAGTAGTTGTCGCTTGGTTCCGCGCCGTCCGGCAGGAGCAGCTCCACCGCGTGGGCGAGCACGTCGGAGGTGACCGTCAGCACATGGTCCTCGCCGCCGGCGTTTTTCGCCAACGTCCTGGCCGGGCCTTTCGTCGCGTTGGTCGAGTGCTTCTGCACCGCCAGCGTCAGCGTCGGTTTTTGCGCGGGACGGCCGCGGAACTCCGTCGTCCAGAGCATCGCCGACGGCAGCGCCTGGCCAAGCGGAATACGCGAGGGCGAGACGCCCTCGCCACGAGTGTCCACAAATCGCGCCAGCCACACGCCGCCGGCGGGGTCCGACTCGCCCAGCGCGAACGTCGCCACCACCTTGCGGTCCACCGCGCCAACCGTGATCGCCTTGCGCCGAAGTTTCCCCTCGCCGCCCGACGTGAGGTACCCGAATTCGATCGTTCCCGTGAACGTCTCCCGCGTGTCGTTGGTGCAGGTCACGCTGGCTGTGCCGTCGGCGGAGCGGACGATCAGCCGCACCGGCGCGTATGCGCGCTTCACGTACCAGTACGAGATTTTGCGGCGGAGATAGTAGTCGATCAGCGTCCAGCCGACCTCGGGCCAGGCGTCGTTGTACATCCAGATCAGCGACCCGTGGCAGCGTCCCTTGGCCCGCAGGGCTTCGAGCGAATTGCTGTACATCAGGCCCTGGAACAGCCCGCCGAAGTAGAGGAACTCCTCCAGCGACGCCTGTTTACCGTCGATGTAATGCCGCGCCAGTCCCACGTCGAACCCGCCGCCGTCGAACGTTCCGAAGTGGTTCATCCACACGCCCTCGTGCTGCCGCTCGACGTCGTACGGCGCGCCCTGGAGATACTCCAGCGTGCTCTCCAGGCACAGCGGGCCGTGATAGCCGAATTCGCTGACGAACAACGCGCCGCACCGGTCGAACGCGCGCGG
>Ga0123353_10004314_pt1 | contig 18281 bp, 16 predicted proteins | sample TergutLab28metaG_3_FD_92763 | JGI IMG/M metagenome (GOLD analysis project Ga0123353, IMG submission 92763) | Labiotermes labralis P3 segment gut microbial communities from Petit-Saut dam, French Guiana - Lab288 P3 | ecosystem: Host-associated > Arthropoda: Insects > Digestive system > Gut ... | reverse complement strand
GTGTTATATGAATGTGAAATACATAAGTTTGTATATATTGGAATCTGTGTGGCCACACAGATTCCAATATATACAAACTTATGTATTTCACATTCATATAACACAATCTGTAAGCATTTGGGATCCCACAATGCATTGAAATATAGATAGCTCTTGGATCTGTTTTCCCAGAGGGCCTGAAGATGACCTAATAAAGGTTGAAACATGTCGTCCTTACAATATACTATCTTTATTGTATATAAAATAAAGTATTGTGTTATTGACTGACACGTTGTATTTATACAGTAATATCTGGTGAAGATCAAGATTCCTGTGTACCCCTAACAGTAGTCACAATACCTCAGTCTGAGAAATCTGCGTGAAGTTTTAACTAAATTCCCCCATCAGAACACATTTTGTATACTGGAAGTTGTAACCAATAGTTTAGACTCAAGAGTAGTAATACCAAAGCCCACCTCTAATGCTATCCTTAGCAGTTCCAGTGACTTCCCATGCACATGCCCTGTCTAAGACACACCTTAACATCATCCTCCCTTCACCTTTTTGGCCAGCCATGTGGATGATTGCAACAAGCTTCCCCATCAAAAGTCTGTCTGCATTCCTGCATCTCCCATACCAGTAATATGCCCAGCACATCATAACCTCATAGACATCACTACCCCAATTATATCAAGTGAACTCAAAAACCTATTCACTGTATAATATTCTGAAATGCTCACAAATCAAATGTTCTGTATTCTGAAGTACACTGAAATATGAGTCAAATCTGAATTAAATGACATGTTCATCAGCACAACAACCAACACTGCAACTGCCATAGAAGTCAGCTGTATAAACTGCCCTTTCAAATTAGGCTTACAGTCTTCTCAGACATATTACTGCATAATTGGGTACAATGGTACTGTAGTGATGATGAAATTAATAATATTCATATATTCATTACGGGTTTTAATTTAAATGACCACACTGAATGAGGCAGACCAAATATGGTCATTTTGACACCAGCTCACAGTCTGGATCGTCCCATCTCCCTCAGCCAATCAAGACATCACATCTGCATAAATCGTGGAGTAAGTGCTTCTGGTAGCATGGGGCTTCCACGGCGGAAGCCTGCTGTTCATGTACAGTTCTCCAGCGGATGTCATATCTGACAGACATGTGTGATGTGACATCATTATTGAAGACAGTGCTAACAAAGAAATGTCCTAAACAGAATGGTAGGAGTTTCCTAGGTGTGGCCCCCATGTGCTTCCTCACTCACCCTCTCTCTGTCTCTCAGACGCGATCAATGATGCTGTATGTCCCAGTAGGGGCTTCCTGAACCTGACCCACTCGTTACACGACCTCCCTCCCTGCCACTGCACAGACCACTTGAGGTCAGTTGATTGCCTGCTACCTCAAAGGTTAACTGGGGGAAAGTGTTCAGTGCACTACAGTACCAGTGTATTACAAGAAATCACTGCCTAATCTGAAGAGTATAAAATGCAGGGACAAAGCTCTCTGAAACATTGGTATCTACCTCTCAAACTACACCATATCACATTTTTTCAGGTAGTGATGTGGAATACTCACCTCAGTTTTATGCACTCTTGTTAAAATATTTGAGAAAAAATGCGCAACTTTCATCACCATGTGAGGGAGGGATTTTGCATTAAACTGATGCCGTGCTTCTATTATTTTCATATTTATATTTTACAAATATGAGTCTGTTATAAATTTTATTTATAGACAGAATGATACTTACATAAAGGCTGGTGTTAAAAATATCATCATTTGAAACACAGTCCTTGACAGTGGCTGCAGGTGGGCTTCAATTTTTATTTGTGGTGTCTCTACAGTATCATTACAAACATTCCAAACACCTTTCTCTATCATCTTTGCTACCCGCAAACAGTTGGCTGCCATTGTTGCATTCCTCTTGCTCAAACTGCCTTGGAACATGGCTCTTGCCAAACTTGTCATTTTCTGATGGGAAATGTTACAGAAGAAGATTATAAACAACCTATGTCCACAGAGACAGATGCTGGTCCAAATTTGTTATTCCATAATTGACACATTTGAAGAAATATCAATTTCCCAGTTGCAATTACTGGGTCTTCCCTAAATAATGTCCAATTTTTTAACTGCACATATTTATCGAAATAAACAAGGACCAATGTGCCTGCTGTCACTCAACACATAGTGTCAGGACATTGAAGATCAAGCAAAAACATTTTCAGTAAGTGTGTTGATGACATCTGCAATCATGAGAAGCCATGTTTCATAAATTTTACATCAATCCAACCAGTTGCCATCACAGACACTAACCTCAGCTGCTTACTATGTGTTGCTTCAGTATCAGTGTGTGGATTGTTTTGGTACACAGCACTCTAAAGAAATGCCATATAAACATTACCTTATGTGCTGAGATAAAGAAAGCAAGTTGGCCAAGAGTAGCCACACTCAAAATACACACTAGATTGGGAATGAGTGATAGCTTCATGTCTAGCCACATTACCACTGGGGTAAGAACCCCTGGTACACATTCAACTGGAGGGTAGATGGACCCCAGACCTGGTCTGGACATTTTGGAGAAAAGAAAAATCTCTTCCCCTGCTAGGAATCAAACCATAATTCCAAGGGCATGTTGTTCTTAAGTTTAATTACCATATCACAAATGCTACGAAATATTCATACCCGATACTCTTTTCTCATATATTGCCAATGTCTCACCTTCACAACAAAGGCCTGGGCACATTGCAGCCCACAGGACTGAGGTTTGACACCCAACAGATGTGTCTGCAATAAGATGCTGGCCTTGTAATTACCAACACCACTCTCAGTCTGATCCACAAGTCTGCAGTACTTGTCTTCCAAATAAACAAGTTCATCAATCTCATCCTGTTTCACCTGCCACATAAATACCAAATGGAAACAAAGGTTATTTAGTTCACATCACATATACAAAGCAGACTCCATTACTTCTGTCCAGAACTCCTTGTGATATCTTAGAACTCAGTTTATTTAGATAACAATTCTTCTATTTATATTCAATTGAAAATTTTTTTAACAATAAATAACTTTCAAATAACTCACAAGATTTTGACAGAACACAGAATTGTCCAATAAAACTCACTGTTCAGTCAAAAAACAAGTTTCTACATAACATTGAGTTTTACTGAATTACAGCTAAGAGCACAACAGGAAGTCATCCATCACAGACCACAGAATACTTTTTCATGCAACAAAATAATCTGGCTTATAATAACAAATGGATTCACTGAACCTGATCTGCACGTACTGATAAAAGAATTAACATGTATACCCACCTGGAAGTTTGTAAACACTGGAGCCTCACACAGGATATGAAGAATGCTGTTCATAGTTCGCACGTGGTGCAGGTACTTTATAATGAATTCCATGGATGAATGAGAGATACTGTGGTAACATGCTATGCAGCCCAGCTCTACAGTGAAATATAAGAAAGCAATGAAAATCACCAGTGTAAAGAAGAATACACTGCATTTACCTGAATGCAAGGTGATCCTAATCTAAGATGGCCCCTGAAAAATAACAGTCTGCTAAGAAAAAAATATTTTACTATTAATTTCATTCATTTAATACACACAGCATGTCAGATTCTCTCTACCTTTTGCAAACAGTGTCATTGTCTCCATCTTCACAGTCTGTGTCTGTGGTTTTTAATTTGTGGACTGGTTCAGGTTTTATTTTTGAGTCTTGTAGTTAATTTCTAGTTTTTCAATTCCCATTTTTCTTTTACTACCCTTGGCCCAGATATGTTCTCAGGTACAAGTTTATTATTTCTATGGTGTCCAGTGCTGGGAACAGCTTGATCTAAGGGGTCCACTAGGTTAGGTACTCCTTTGCCTGAAGATAGAAAAAGAGCCAGCTTTCAAAACAGATTGTTTCTTTAAAAAATTAGATAGACAAAATAAAAAATTAAAAAAAAAAAGATGATGTCATTTAACCTTAGTCATGATCTGTTCTTGCTTTCTTATACATATGACAATACGGTGACACAGTCTTTCATTTGGATTGGTATGGCCAGATCAGAGCAATCCAATATGGCATTTCATATGTGAATTTAACACAATCTTACATATTTAAGCATCAAATTTAAGGGAAAACCTAGTATGCATTCTGTCTAAGGATAGAAGAATGTGCTCTCCAAGGACAAGACATGTCCATTCCCCTGATACAACACTCTTCTTCCTGACATTGGGAGAGGTTTTTCTGCAAGCATTTAGGCTTCCCCATCACTATCATTCCACCAACATTCCACACCCTGTTGTTCATCTTCAACTGACACCATTACCAACATTAAACAACTGTAGGAACTGACACTGTCATTGTCACCCTAATAAGGGCTGTTTTCCACTTTTCTGTCTGCAGCATCTGTGTTTACATTCTTAGGATTTCCTGTTCACACTGCTTACTGGTACACAGAGAGCTTTATCTCCTATACAGGCATGTCTCATTTTGTGTGCTTTCTTCTGGGTAACTCCCCGACGTCTGAATTTTATATGCCGATGTTTCGTAACAATCTGTCTGTTCCATCTTCAGAGGCCTACGAAGATGGAACAGTGTTCTGAAATTACCCAGAAGAAAGCATACAACATTCTGAACACAGTGAAAGTTTGCAATCAAGGTCTCATTTTATGCAACTTTATGCGATTTCGCATTAACACGACTTGAAAATTTACACCATTTTTCGAATTTACACAATAACTTTTGGTTTAATGTGATGTGGCACACATGATCCGTGGCCGCTTGTCTTTATGTTTGAGGTTAGCTGAAAGTGACATAACTGTCATGATATCAGTCACACATACAGATTGATTATGTTGGTCATATAATCACATGGCTGATGTACTTTACCCTTCAACAGCATTGGCTTTTGTTACCAATATCATTGAGAAACATAAATGTACTTCATCCAGTGTAATTCAAGTGAAAAAACAGACAAATGCAATCAGTATTGAAGAGAAATGAGACGTAATAAACCAACTTGAAAAAGGTGAAAAAATTGTTGTCATATGCCATAACGTTAGATTAACTCATATTAGCATATATACAATATGTGATAATGCTGACAGAATTACAGAGAGTGGTAAGACAGGAACTAAAGTGTTTGTGTAGCAAGACCACCAAAGTCCTATCAGAATGAACCATACCAAAAACCAAGGATGTGAATCTCTTATATATTTTTTGCATTATAAATAAATAAATATACTGTATACAAGTGTATATATACAATATATAAAGTACACACTCTCCAGGTCTGTATGTCCACTAGTGGTATAGCCATACACTATAAAGGATGAGGTTGTCAATCCCCTAACCCCCAAGAAATACACTGTTTTAAATGAGAAGTTTGTGTTCGATTTGCACGATGTTCTTCAGGAACGTAACCCTGGCATAGAATGAGACCTGCCTGTATAACCTGGCCACATTCTCACTTCATTTGTTTTGACCTTGAAGAAGGGGGTAGCAGGTTCCTCCAGAATTCTCATATCCACCTATAACGCTAGGTGTCACAACACAGAAAACCACAATCTGAACACCAACAAGTGTGATACTCAAATCTTTCTTCTGTAGAGATGTTTCACAAACATGAGATACATGTGACACTTCATCTCTTGCCTTGTATTAAGAACAGAGAATGATGATGCACTAAATCAGCTCTTGGAGCTGGGCTTCAAAAAGGAGCACAGATGTCCTGAAGTTTTAGCAAACGTTACAGCTCGTGTCTTCAGGAAAAATTAACATTAGGTTATCAGGCGGCTCTTAATATATCTGGCAGTGGGCAGGGTGTGGGAGGCAACAGCAAAATTGGCTGGGAGAAGGAAAGCAATGTTAACCAACAACAAAAACACCCCACGGTGATGTAAAACTGTGGCAAGGAATGAAAATATGTAAAAGAGGTTAGTTGGTGCTTGCTGGCCTGAAAAGGAAGCATTCAAGTGGTGATTCAGACATTGGTGAGTGGAGGGTGTGGGGGGAAGGGGTGGAACCAGGTTGTGCTTAGTCTGTATTCATCCTCCCAACTGGAGTTGCAGGGGTGTTTAGGTGATTTCACAGCTCTACACAGCATGACTTGAAACCAGATCAAGGCAATGAACACCAGCAATGAGTGCCTAAATATCAGAATCAGATTCATGATGCCTGCAAGAAAGAACTGTATAATGGGAAGCTTCATTATTTGCATGCGACCAAACTGAGGTAGGTGCAATGGGAAGGGCATGCAGCATGCATGAATGAGATGGAAATACATAAACAATTTCAGTCAGGAAAATATGATTTTGAACACCTAAGTGTAGATTGGAAGATAACACTATAATGCATCTAACAGGAACAAGACGTACAATACGGACTAAATTAAACAGGCTCAGGACAGTGTCCTGTGTTATGATTTGGTGAAGATAGTACTGAACCTTCAGAATGCACACACTGTAGGGAATCTAAACCAGCTGGGTGCTTACTCACTTCTGAAGGTGAAAGCTGCTCAGGAATGAATTAGGAATCTGAAGTAAAAAAAGTCAAAACACTAAAACATGGAGAAAAGATTTTGTCTCACCATAGTTACATACATGCAATACAGTCATATTATTAGCATTCACTTTTTTTTTTTTTAATCTGTGATCTCTGAAACTGTCTCCCTTGCATAATGTTTACAAATTCTCACCTGTATACTTGAAATTTCCTGCACGCAAGAAAAGCATCATGCCAGCCTTTTCCAATACTTGTAGTGCTTTTGACACCAGAACCTTTGCTTCTTCATCAACATTCAAATCTGTACCCAACTGTATGGCTCTGCTTCTCATTCTATGATAAAGATAGGTACATCTGAACCATTTCTCACATTCTTCTACACTCGAAACATTACCTAGAGTTATCTGGAAGGGGGGAAAAAAAACAAAGTAACAAACTAAGTGCAAACATTTTGTAAACACATGTCACTGGAATTGGTTAAGTGATTATGATTACTCATATACAAAAAAGAACACAATGTTTTACAAGCTGGATCTGTTCCTTCCTTAGGAGAAAGGATAGGCAGACATTTTCAGTGGGGGCGAGTTAAAAAAAAGATAAAAAGAGTTAAAGGGAAGAACTAATCTCAATCACTGCACCACTGAATCAGAATAGTGCCTTCTTTCAGACCCATTTCAGTATGTGCCTTGCCTCTATTTTACGTGAGGATGGGAATGGATTCATTTCCTCAGTTTGTCCTCTTCTCAATATGAGATAATAGACAGAGGCCAGACACCAAGCAATCCTAATGTAATGTAATGTAATGTATCATCATCAGAATTCCTTAGAACTTCTGACGTTTTGGTGGCCGTGCATCTCAGTATAATCTTAGCAACTGATCAACTTAATGCACAAATTCTTGTGTTATAATAAGTTTATTATATTCCTCTACATGTTTCGAGCACAACAGTGCTTGAAACATGTAGAGGAATATAATAAACTTATTCTAAAACAAGAATTTGTGCCTTAAGTTGGTCACTTGCTAAGATTACTCTTTAGAACTGTCATACACCGGGGACCATGGTAGCACAGTGGTTAAGGTGCTGTGCTACAAATCGGACGGTCGCTGGTTCGATCCCAGATGGTGTCAGTGGATTTTTCATTGACATATAATCCTTCCGATTGCACTATGGCCCTGGGGTTGACTCAACCTCTAATAGAAATGAGTACCAGAAGTATTTCCTGGGGGTAAAGGCGGCTGGTGTGTAAGGCTAACAACCTACCACCATCCTGTGCCGTTGTCACGAAATCTGGGAACCTTAACTTCCTGGAACTCTCTGGGCCTGTCCAGGCCTGTAATGGGACTGCTTTACCTTTTTACTGTCATACACCTAGTGTTTTTAAATATTCTTATGCCCTACTTATATGAAAGGTAAGTGCATAATTAGGTGTATATACAAAGCAGTTGCAAATAGCCAACAAGCACTGTCATTCAATGTAATGGGTGGGATAACAATCACTCTCAAAAAGAACGTCTTACAAAATGACACAAAGGAAGAGACCATTTTTTAATCTGAAAAAGATGGAGGGATAATATTAAAATTAATTTTAAAGAAATAAGGTGACAGGCTGATACTAGATCCAACTGTACAGGGCAGGGTCAAGCAACGGTGCCTTAACAGCATGGTTCCATAACAGTCATGCAATTTCTCTACTAGCTGAGAGAGTGTCAGTTTCTCAGGAACTCTGCTCCATGTAGTAAGACTGATGTTTGGTTAACTGCTAATTACTGTAATAATAGTAGACTGGCAGTCATCTTTATCTCTGGACCTTACTCTGATACTGTTATCGGCATGGCTATATTAAAATGGTGATGACAATGACAATCAATGACATGGACCAACTAGAGTGAAAAATCTGAGACACTTCTTGGCCGGTAATTCCATATGGGACCACCCAGATATGGTAAAAACTGGAATGCTGAAAGGAGTAGGCAGAGGAAGGGGGGGGGGGGTACATCAAAACACGACTGTCTTGTATCCTATTCATTATGCTGACGACGACATGTTTTGGCCACTGTGGGCCATCTTCAGGTCACAAAAATGTGCATAGAGAAAAACTATAGAGTATGATAATAGTATAGGTGCATATTCTAAACTTTCAACGAGATCTCATTGTTGGTTGGATTATACATATTGAGCTAAACGTACCTATTCTAAGCAGAGTATAAGAATTTGATGGATTAATTGCTTATAACACAATAGGGATGATGCACTTAAAGAGTAGGCAGAGTGTTGGATGGAGTCAACAACAAATTTCACCAAAACACAAGTAAAATTCCATAGTTTCTCTTTTCTTTCACATTTCACTCATGCTTTTAGTGTTAACTGTTATGGGATCAGAAAGCTTGAAAATCACATCATAACTTTGTAGACAGAGATAAAACTGATCACCTGACTTGGCCTTATTTTCAGCAAAGAAATACCATTTCTGGAAATTTTTAATCCTACCACATATTAAAACACCAGACTAACTACAAATACGTTCAAGCTTAAATGGATTGAAAGTACAAGACCTTACCTCTGCATTTAAGCAGTCCGGTAAACATTCCAACAATTGACTCTCCACAACATGCTGGTTCTGTAACACTGCATGATACTCTTCAAATCTATTGCCACTCACAATAATGGCTTTTCGTTGGCTGGTTTCGCTATTTTGCTGACACGCCACACTAAGTATCGCAGCAAGTGCTGATATTCCCACACCAACAAATGATCCAGCTTCTTCACTGTACACTTCTGGCTCCTACAGATATACAAAGTATGTCATATACTTGTGAACACAGTGTCTTGCTTTGGAGCACATGAGTCATACTTTCCTACAAACCATTACATCTGAGAACTTCAGGCACTGTGAATGTATGAATTGTTCTATGTACTCTGAATATATACTTTAGCATAAGGTAGACTGCTTGTACCAAAACCTGTAAAATTCTTAGTGTCACATTTTGTATAACACGAAGACTGCAATGACTTTACAAATACTTCTGACCCATGTTTCCAGGCATGTGTGGTATGTTATGCAAATTATTCAAAGAAAAACAGATGAATAGTGAGGTATGGGGAAATCCTCTGGTGCACTAGTCAAGGTTAAAAATGAAATCAGCCAAGACATACTTGTCATTCATTACACTCCATTAAATTTCTGTTATGCTCATCTGCCAAGACCTTCCAGTAGCAACATGGTCTCACCACTGACTCAAGGGAGATGAAGGGAGACAAGAGCTATAGTGCTATGGACAACAGAATGGCAAAAAATGCATATTTCTGGTACTGACACTTTGGAATAAAAATAATTAGCTACTTGTGAGCAACATATATTATCATACAATAATTTTTAATAAGCAATGAATCACTACCACTACTTAGGAAGTAATTACTTCCTCTTACTTTGACAATCACTGTGTCCACTTGGTTTGACAGCATCCCAGCAAAATTTGAAGTAGTCACAATGAGCCTTGCTATTCCTTTCCTAAAAATGCGACATACAAAATTCCTACAACAATAAACAAAATGATGAGAATACAAAAATATCAACATTTTGGTGAGAAAGTTTGAAGGAAAGAGACCACTTCAAGAAACCTAGGCACACATGGGAGAATAATATTAAGATGGATCTTCAAGGCAAATGATGGGAGGGTGTGGAATAGATTGATCTGTCTCAGGATAGGAACATGTGGCAGGCTCTTGTGGGCATGGTAATGAACCTTCAGGTGCCACAAAATGCAGGGAATTTGACTAGTAGAAGAACGTTCAACTTCTCAAGCAAGGTCCTTCTCCAAGGAGATCTTATAATTCATTAAATCACTAAGTGCCATACTTATTCATTCATCATACTGTACAGTGAAATCACTATGGTCAGATGCTAATAAAAGGGTGTATTCACTTAGAATATCACTTGCACAACCTGCATAGGCATGAAACATGTACTCAATCATTCTTAAAATAATGTTATTTTTACAAGAGTTAAGGTTCTCACAGCAATGTTCCTGTAGATGCATTGACTGACAAATAGCTACTGACATTTCACAGCACAGTGCATTTGAAATGTCAGTAACTATTTACCAGTCAACATGTGACAACACAAAAGACCTGAATTTTAAATGTTGCAAATGTTTTCACTTCCAGGTAGGGGAAAAAATGTGATAGTCACATAATTAAATACCACATTGAAGTACCAGTTTTGCTCAATATGGTACATTAAATGCATGAAAACAGAAAAACTGTAATTTTTAGTGACACATCCCTGTTGTGCAAGTTAATCCTGAATACACTAAAAACTATTCTAAATTATTTACAGTGTTGCATGACACTGTATTCAATAAATATACAGAGAAACAGTAAGTTGTATGAACATAGAATACAATAATGTCGATGCAAGTAAAGACTGAACACATTAAAAATTTTAACGTTTAAGCCATGGGGTAAACCACACCCACTGTCTACTCCATGTTTTAAACAACATAATGGGGGTGAAAGAGGGGGAGGGGGGTGTCCCATCATGATATGTCTCACAAAGAGGTTGTATGGGTTTGAACAGGTCCTGCACTAGACTACACTGAACTCATTTATCATTCTTGACATGTCATAAAAGGTGTTGAAATTGCTGACCAGCTGGGTGGCTGTTGGCTACTAAAGAATGTGGTAAGTTAGACACCAAACTACATGATGCGACATCTGGATTTCAACCAATAAATGCCCACACCATACATATAGATATTTAGTTTTATGACGTGCATTAATATTCCTAATTGATAAAATACAAACTAATCCATCATTATGTTAATAAAATAAATTGCATTATTCTTACCGTGCACCAACTGTCATTTCCGAATGAATGACAAGATATCCATCTAGACAGAGGCACTTGCATTCTTTACTTGCACTTTCTGTCATGAACTTCAATAATGTCTGTTTAGTACTGTTTGACAGGGCTAATTTACGCTTCACGCTTCCACATGTTCCATCTCTAATTCTCTCTGCTGTACGAATAGCATCTGCTTCAGAATTAACAAACACTGCCACCTGCAAGGGAAAAATAAATTTTAATTAGAACACAATTTCAGACACAAAACACCCAAGGTGATCAAACTTGAGACTGTGAATTGTTGACAGGTCCACAAATCTACCTTGTACTCAGAAATTTAAACAGTTACATATATTTTTAGCATTTCTGTATATACTTCCTGCATGAAGTGAACAATCCTTGAGTGAATTTAATTTACACTACCAATTTTAAAACATTTATAGATAAGTGTTTTTTTAAGTGCGTTATTTACCAACACTGCCAAGTAGCTAAGATTATATAGCATTGGTGATGGATGAATGGATGAGCATGGAGCATTGATGTAATGATGACAGGGAAAAACTGACATTCTTGAAAAATATCCTGCCCGAGTGCCATGTGGCCCACCACAAACTGCACAGACTGCCTGGGATTGAAACCAGGTCCCTCTGGTGACAGGCTCATGACTAATGACCTGAGCTATGGCACATACACTTCCAGATGTAATATGCTCTGAAACTCTGTAAGAGGTGAAGGAAAAGTTATAACAACACAGTATAAAGGCACAAAGAGCAGTTAGAGGTAAAGCTCCACTCATTCTTTACCTTACCACATGGTACCTCATATGCAACTTGCTCTATTCCCAGGGAAAGAGCCATTGGTACCCATTAAAGAGGAGGCTCAGTGGGCCCTGCAGCTGGTCTGCATGTCTCCGAGCAGAGAAACACACACACACACACACACACACACCTTCTTATGGCTGCAGATGGCCTTATATGTATTTCTGCACATGTATTCATCTACAGTTCTCCTATATTCATCAGTTCCCTTATCTTTCACTTTCACTAAGAACACATGTGGCAAAACTGTGGCAGAGCATTGCCCGACCACAAATGTGTCTTCTGAATCAACGCATAGGAATTTGGCCACATCACAAAAAGCTGGAGAGCAGTTCAATGAGAGAAGACACACTGCAAAACCCAAGATCCTCACATGTCTGCCACTCTTCACCTATAAAATAGAAATGAAATATAATTACATTCTGAGTGTTTCTATACTGCTAGTGTAACAATGCATTGTTAACATTGACATTTTCCTTACTACAATACAGTCATCAGGTTTTCTTGCAGCTCCATAGCTCAAGACTTTTCCACAAGCCTTTAACAACTAAAAAAGAATGACTTGTAAGCCAAGGTCATATACAAAATGACTAATATGTCAACATATTTATTTACTTATTTATTTGTATATTTATGGTTTATATGATGGTGTTGTTAGCAGTGGCATACCTAGAAATTTTGTTCAGGAGGGGTTCAACAAATTCAGTTTATTAAGAGAGAGGACAGAGAGAACGGAGATCTGGGGGTGGTAGCCCCCTAGTCAGGGGTTCTGGAGGCAGCTGTAATTTGGTACAAAAAATTTAATTTCGTATAGGAAAATTTTCTTAATTTTTGGTACTGTAAGACTATTTATAATGACAACCAATTTATTTGTCACTGCTAATGTAAAACAATTGCGAACCGGCGGTAGTTTTGAGAATCTTACTGCCTTTTTTTCCAAACATCTTGGAGTGTTGGTGCCCTAACTTCAGCAATTTTTAACAGTTTTCACAATTGGGTTGAGTTTGGCATGATTTTGGAAGGCCTTCGGAATTTCGGGGGGGGGGTTGAACCCCTCAAATCCCCCCCTCAGTACACCACTGGTTGTTAGCATCTCAGGTTACAGAACATTGAATAATAGGATAATGAACGGGGACTGATGTCAAAGGAAGCAATTGTAGCTTCATTACAAGCAGCATCCTTGCATTTAACAGAAGGAACAACGAAAAACTACAATGAAATCATCACTTAGGATAGGTGGCCTCTAGAGGTCAAAGCATTACGTGCTACCATTCAGCCACAAATAATACAGTGACACAGATCATAAGAGGATGTCTCCTGACAAAACATAAAATATTATATGTAACATAATAAGCACATGGAGCCACAGAAATAAAAGAAGAGAAAAGATGTTTACATAAAGAACACAACAGGACTTTCTCATTCACAAGTACACAAAGCTAGCCTACTACTCATGCTATTTATGAAATTACAGACTTGGAGGCTGAAAACACTGTAAGCTGTGTTAAATAATCTAGGTAAGTTATGTAACATTACTAATAAAAATAGTTGAAGCAAAATAATGCTTTTCCAACTCTCCAAACTTCCTTTTGTTGCACTTGCACCATATGAAGTCTGTCCATGAAGAATCCAAATAATTTAAATAAATTGTTTTCTCATTCACTTAGGAGCCATTGGGCTTTGTCCCCTTCGAAGAACTCTCCTCCACTTTTTATATATTGCTCTCAATGTTTCTTCCAGTTTTGGAAGCATTCTTGGAATGCCTCTTTCAGAATAGTGCGTAGCTCTGTCATTGAATTTTCTTTAATCTCCTCAACAGACTCAAACTGTCCTTTCAGTAAGGATTTTAGCTTGGTTAAGAGAAAGAAGTCTGCTGGTGCTAGGTTTGGCGAGTGCAGAGGTTGGGGGATGAGCATTGTCTCATGTTTAATGACAGAATCATGAATCGGAAGGGAGGAATGTGCCGGAGCTTTATGATCGAGCAACCATTTTTCCCCCTCCACAAATCAAGCCTTCTTCTCCTCACTGCCTCTCTTCATTATCTTCAGATAATATTCCTTGTGCACGAGGTAGAAATTCATGACGAATTACACCCTCACAATAAAAAAATGCAGTCAGCATCACTTTCACACTGGACTGAACTTGTTATTTTTTTTTTTTTGGGTCTGGGTGACGTTTTTGAGACCCAATGCAAAGATTGGGTTTTTGTTTTGACATCATACCCATAAACTCATTTCATCACCTGTGACAATGTTCTTTAAACTTTTTCATCAGAATTTGCATGTTTGATAAGCTCTAGACGGACATCAACACAATTTTGTTTCTGATCTTCACTCAGCAGATGTGGCACAAATTTCACTGTAACATGATGCATGCCAAAATTTTCAGTGAGAATCTCATACGACACAAGGTTTTTGAAATTCCAACTTCCTCTGCTACCTCATGAATGGTCGAATGACAATTGGAATGAATCATTTTCTGCACTTGTTGGATGTTTTTATATTTTGATGCTGAAAGTTGTCCTGAACGTTCATGTCTTCAATTGAAGCTTGGCCCTCTTGAAAACATTTGAACCACTCATGGGTTTGTGTTCTACTCATGGCTTCATCCCCAAACATGTGTTTTAACATTCTGAAAGTCTCCAAAAACGTTTTCTCTAATATGAAACAAAATTTTACACAAACACATTGCACATAAAAATCATCCATTATTAACTGCTGAAAAATATCCCAAGCAAGCAAGACACATATTCACTCTAACACAGCACAAGGACTAAGCTAACTGGAACGATATGGTTTGTGGCATTCACCTATAGAAACTCACTGCTATGCAGCACAACCAGTGGGACCTCACTCCATCTTTGTGTTGGTATGCTATTTCAAAAGTTGGACTCATTACGGACTGACTACATGTATCAGTGTAATTTACTATCTTCTTGCAGTCCTTCCTTATAAATGTCACAAACAGGACCTTATATACACACAAATATTATGCAATTAAGAAGCCTTCTGTCAAGCTCAAGGCTGGGACCTAAATTTTAGCAGTTTTCCTTCTGTATCACTCATAATTTCCCCTCCAATGCAAATAATTTAAGAATGATGCATCAGAATAGCCCACCTGTCTTGTAATTCTTGTCACAACTGATTCTAGAGCTGGACCACAAAACTCTTGCAAACAGTTCATTTCATCAACAACAAGCAGTTTCAGTAATTCCAAGACATCATCACTGCCTACAAAAGAATGAGCAGAGGAAAAATTTCAACTTAAGTAAAAAAGAGGTCAATGAAACTTCATTAACCATTAGCACACAGACTTTAAAACACCAGTTGTCAGCTGTGGCGAGAGAACTATTCAATTTAAACACACACTTCAGGACAGTGGTCTCCTCTCTGGATGAAAAGGATATACATTTAGTGTGACAATGTTATCATACACATCTGTTACAGGTTACTGACATCAGTTAACCCAATCCAGCAGTGTCACAAAAAAATTATTACAAGGAAAATGAAGGAAACAGTTTTATAAATATAAGCATAGATAAAAGGATGATATTAAATAGGTTCTTAACCTTAGCACCTAGAATTAGGGCAATAAAACCCTTGGTAGTTTGCTGTCAGCAGCTGGATTATGACCCAGGAGGAATGGTAGAAACATTCCGTCAGCTGAATTAAGCAGATGTGCCATTATACGAGTGCAATGCACACAAAATACAAGTAAATGTCACTGGGTTTGATGGTGTGAATTGGATTAAAGTGGATATAGAGACAGGGTCTTACAAACATAGGAAACCGTTGTAAATGTAATATGAAACTTAACTTATATAAAAACCAAGAAACTTCTTGACCAGATGAGCAACTACAAACTTCTCAAGAGAATACAATCACATGCAGCTGGTTATAAATTACACTTCAAATGCTAATTCAGAGTTATTAATAAATGCATCAGAACTAAATCTAAATGTTTGGATTACTGTATTAAAATAAACATTATACCAAATGATCAAACTACTTCCTTTCAACAAGCCAGTCTCACCTAAAGCCTATCCTTCAACCTGATGATGGACACAGTTTTCAAAATGTTATGTTTTGAGAAGCTGATGGTGACCAACAGTGTCCAAAACAATACCATATTCACCCAAATATAAAACAATTTTGCAGGTAAGACAACTGCCCTTAATTGTAACCTTTCAGAACAATTCCTATACAACATATGTTTAACTTTGTGTAGAATTAAAAGATGACCCTACCACTTTTCAGACAATGAATTGGGAAACAACTCTCATCTTATGTGTAAATATGGCTGTGCCCTTTACTGTAACAAAAAATACATTTACAAAATATTTTACACCTTTTACCTAAGGTACAAACTATGTCCCTCCACATGTTTAATGTAGTTACTAGAATCTCTGTAGACCCAAAGTTGTCCTTGCTAAAATGTGTAGAGGGAGTTAAACAACTGACAGTAGTTCCAAGTGACTTCAGCTCATTTCCAAGTTTCTGTGAGATCTCCTCAGCCATTTCATTTGATTCCACAAGATAAAGAACCTGAAATTAATTATACAAACATGAAGAAGAAAATGTCACTTAGGATAGGGTTCATAACTGATTTTTACACAGGAACTGGGTATTTCTATTTCCATGTGATAAAAGACAGGAGAAACTCATGAGGAAAAAGTAATACAGATCACAATCTCTTTAATATTTGTAATGGTTAAAACATTTCACAGACCAATGGCATAAAAGAATGACACAATCTTATAATGTGGTAGCAGGCCCTGAAGGTACACCACCACTAATGCCAAGAGCACAACTTGATACCAAATAAAATCTCCCAGCTCCCAACCCTCTAACTTATCTCCCTGCTGTCCTTCATAATTCTACATCCCTTTTGCTACATAGTAAAACACTCATCAGTAAGAATGTATATTCTTAATAGATAAACAATTTAATTGTTTCAGTATGGTTTATTTTAAAAGAAAAACTGCTGAAGAATAGGCTGCTTTGCTGATATTTAATTAAAAAATGCTTAATGAAATAAAATTACGATATATCAATAGAACCTTTGTATTCTGATAAAAATGCCACACATGCAATATTTCTAAAAACAAAACTGCATACATATTTGCTTCATATCATTCTGGTTTACACAAAATAATTGCAGCCTGAACCAGATGAACAATGAGTCACTGTGCAGCTGTAGAGTGATTGGAAATAATGTGTACGACAATCACAAGGATTCCTGACATTCTCTCTATGGTCTGGTATCTGCTCAACTGCAGGCATAAACAAAGTTTAGGTAAATGAAAAGTTTTTCCACTTAAATGTTGTTTTTCTGAAGGAACACATATTGTATTTATCCAAACACAAAATAACCCTCCTTCAGAATCTTCAATTTGTCAGGAAAATACTTACACAGAACATGTTTAAATTTGTATACAATTATAAGGTAAACCCCCACCACCCAAGTTTTCTGATGACAACATAGGAAAATATTATCACCTTATATTCTGGAAAAGTACAGTACTTGTCATGCATAGGAATACACAGATTTGCAACAAGTTTACAGAAGGTATACTTGGCACTAATGGGCATCACAACACAACGGAGCAGTAACACTAGCTCAGCTGCTGTGCAGATCAAATATATAGCGCAGGACTGCAGCACTGATAGAGTACAACATGCAGAATGTTTCAGAGACTGATAGGTGCCAGATAGCTATAGGCACACAGAGACTACATGGCCAATCTGTACTTTTCTGTGATTTTCTGTAGCAGAAGCATTCTTTCTAAATCAAGAGCATGTGTCCTACTTACTTTTAGCTGCCAATTATGAAATTTCAGGCTATCAGATGGAGCAGCCAGAACATTCAACACTGCCAACACGACAATATTTGTTTTGTCAAAGCCAAGTGGCACAGTGACCAAAACATTTCTATCTGAGGAATACACTGACTGGAAGACAGCAGACTCAGCATCTTTACCACTGTCTCTGCCTTCAACTGTGCTCCTACCAGCCTATAAACAATAAATAAACATACAGCAGAAGACCTTCTACAGAATACATGTTATGCAGTACATGGCATGCCCAAGATATGGTGTAATATTGTTCTCTGTTGCCAGTATGCACT
>Ga0123353_10004312_pt1 | contig 18283 bp, 15 predicted proteins | sample TergutLab28metaG_3_FD_92763 | JGI IMG/M metagenome (GOLD analysis project Ga0123353, IMG submission 92763) | Labiotermes labralis P3 segment gut microbial communities from Petit-Saut dam, French Guiana - Lab288 P3 | ecosystem: Host-associated > Arthropoda: Insects > Digestive system > Gut ... | reverse complement strand
TTGCTGCTCGGATCGGTTGAAAATCCGTAGTAATCGTCAATGTCTTTAATGCCGTCGCCGTTGAGGTCGCGGTATACGTCTTTTGTAAGCTCTGACAGCTTGTCGATCGTCCATTTTCCGGCGTTTACGATTTCGTATACGTCTGTTATGCCGTAGTTTTCCGCAACTACTTTATCGTAATAAACGCAATAGGTCTCATACATAGCCGACAATGAAAAGTCGCCGATCGCGATATACGCTTTGCCGCAGTATGTCAAATCATCAACCGTACTTGCTACCCACCACGGCTGAGCGAAGTTAACGTAAGGCAGTAGATACCAGTCAAGCATCATATCTTTTAAAACAAGCTCGCTTGTAGCGACCGCCTGACCTAACATAAGTTCAAAAACGTCGTCGCCGGCGAGTACATTTTTCGAAACAAAAGCGTTGTTCGCGCCATAAGTACCGTCGATCGCGCTGATTACAACGTTGAACCTTTCCTCAACCGCGCGGTTACGCGCGTAAACCGCGTCGAGAATGACGTCGCCCATTTCGGTTTCGATATATACATCGTCAATCATGTGCGATTGAGTCACAATCGCAAAACGGTCGCCGCCGAAATCCTTATCCGGCAATCCGTCTTTTACAAGCTGACGCGCGGCAAAACTGTCTAATGCAGTTTCATTTGTTTCCGGTGACGGAGTTTCGTCTGATTTTGTTTCAGATTCTGAATCGATTCCGGTTTGGGAACAAGCAGGCAATAATGATAAAAGTCCTAAAAAAATAATTATTATCAGTAAACGTTTCAAAATTTTAAGAATCTCCTTTTTCGAAAATTTCAAGAACGCTGTTGTAATGCGCCATAACTTTTCCCTCGTTAGCGGCGTAATAAGTCTCAAATCCCGTATTCCGGTTTTGTATCATCTGCACCAATACTCCGGCCATTCCCCTGTCGTTATCGTAAAAATACCCGAAATCGAATACGCGTCCGTCCATAATAAGGTCTATCATGGCAATGGATTCCTCGTCGCGAGCACCTTTGACTTTGAGGGCTACATCGTAATATTTCGGCAAAACGCTCTTCCAGCTTTCGGCGCATAACGCTTCCGTGATTACGCCGATTTTATCGAGATCAACCGCGTTTTTGGGCAGCGCGAGAATACCGTGGAAGCCGTCGGCATTCGAGTGGTAATTCGGCTGAGCTTCGTTCCATTTCGGGTACGGGATAATTCCGTATTCGTTCTCAACGTTACGGAAGTGAGAAACGGACATTTGCAGGTAGCCGTTGGCGAAAAGTACGGAACCCTTCTGGAACATATCCTGCGACAATCCTTCAGCGTAACCGTGCGCGCCTTTATAGGACATATCAAAATACGAGCCTGCGTTTTCATAACACAAATCGCGGAGTTTATCAACGATAGAATTGATTTTGTCTGTTTTGACAGCCAATCGCGGAACGCCCGCGCTGTCTTTAGACATTACGGGGTTATCGAAAGCGTATAAATAAGCGCTGATATTGCTCCAAGGATCGGTCGCGAAGCCGTAGTAATCGCCGATATCTTTAACTCCGTCGCCGTTAAGGTCACGGTATACGTCTTTTGTCAGTTCAGATAACTTGTCGATCGTCCATTTGCCTTCGCTTACCGTACCGTACATATCGGTTATGCCGTAATCCTCCGCGACAACTTTGTCGTAATACATGCAATAAGTCGCGTACATCGCCGACAATGAAAAGTCACCGATTACGATAAACGCTTTATTATTATACGTCAAATCGTCCACTGAACTTCTTGCCCACCAAGGCTGAGCAAAGTTAATGTGCGGGACAAGATACCAATTGAGCAGTAAATCCTTCATGGCAATCCCGCATGTATAATACGCCTGACCGAAGAACAAATCGCAAAAATCATCGTTTGCGAGTACAGCTTTTTCAAGCATAGAATTCAATTGGGTATAAATGCCGTCGATCGAACTGAACTTCACATTGAACCTATCCTCAATCGCCATGTTGCGAGCGTAAACCGTATCAATGATAACGTCGCCTGTTAAATTTTCAACGTAAACGTCGTCGATCATTCTTGTCTGCGTAGCGATTAAAAAACGGTCGCCGCCGAAATCTTTCGCCGGGAGCCCGTCGCTTACAAGCTGACGGGCCGCAAGGCTGTCGATATTTTCCTCTTCCGGCAATAATGAAGTTTCTTCTAACTTTGTTACAGATTCAGGATCGTTCCCGGTTTGAGAACAGGCAGACAATAAAACTCCCAATAAAAGTATAATTATCAAAAAACGTTTCATAAAATATTATAAATCACTCAACAAAATGTCTTCCATTTTCTTTGAATACGGCACAGGACCTTTTTCGGTGATTTCGTATCCTGTTTCGATTCTTGCGCCATAGAGTTCGGGATGCCCGAAGAAGCTAACGTCAACGCATACCGTCATACCCGGAACAATAATATCTTCGCTGTGCGGACCGAAGAAAGGAGCTTCCGCTTCCATTAGTCCTATCGTGTGCGCAAACGGACAAACTATATATTTCGTTAATCCGTGTTTTTCATAATGTTTGCGTCCGAATACATCTATTTCTTTGCCGCTTATGCCCGGAATCAACACGTCGCGGGTCATAACAAGCACTTCCTGCATACGTTTCATCGCGTCTCTCTGTGCGTCCGTGTATTTGCCGCTGACAGGCAAAGTGTGACCGAATACGCCCGCGTAACCTTTAACGCGCGGAGCAAGCCCGAGCATAACCAATTCGCCCGCTATCATCTTTTTATCGGACGCGGTCGGAACGACTGCGTTCGCGCGTTTGCCGCTGCCGACAATCGCCTGGAACGCGAAATTGATCGCGCCGTTCATACGCGCCGCCGCTTCGCCGGCTGCCGCTACTTCGTATTCGTACACGCCGTCGGCGATTTTAGCCGCCATCTTTTCGTAAGAGAGGTCAGCGAGACCGAACGCCGCTTTGATTTGCGCGCGTTCCCAGTCGCTCTTTACGACTCTGTACTTGAGATAGTCGTCGGTGATGTCAACGAGTTCAACGCCCGCAAAACTTTCGGCAATTGATGTGTAAACGCCGTAAGGCATTTGCCCCATGCCGACGATACCGACGCGTTTAATACTTCCTCCGCCGGAAAGTTCATTAAATAAATCATTGAAAGTAATAATCGTCGCGTTCGGATATTCCTCGTCCGGAACCATGAACACGGGGAGATTGCGGGTTTCTTTGATCGCGCTGTCCTGTTTTGCGAAAGGTTCGCTTTCCGGACCGCCGAGGATCATGGCTTTGCCGTCCTTAGAAACCAATACGCAGCCGCTTTCGAATTGCGGACACCACGCCGTTAAATACCAACCGTTGGCAACATTTGTTTCATCGTAGTAAATAATCGCAAAGTCAAGATTGTTATCGTTCAGATATGCGGCAAGTTTTTTCACTCGGGCCGGATGTTCGGCTAAATCATAATACATTATAAATACCTCCATAAAATAAATTGAAAACGTTTGCATAATTAATACATTAATATTTTATCACATTCGCTAATAATTGTCAAGGTTTATATTTACAAAATGTGTGAACACATGTATAATATATAAAAAAGGATATATAATTTATAATTTATGAAAATAATAATAGCTCCCGATTCATTTAAGGGAACATTGTCAGCAATCGAAGTTTGTAAAATAATAACGGAAGGGATACGTTCCGTTATAACCGATGCAGAAATAATTTCAATACCTATAGCCGACGGCGGAGAGGGAACGATCGACGCGTTCCATGCCCAACATGTTAATGTTAAAGTAACAGGGTCGGATTTTAAAATGATCGACAGCTATTACGGTAAGTTCGACGATATTGCGGTTATTGAAATGGCGGCGTGTGCGGGTTTAACTTTAACGTCTGTGCAGAATCCCGAACTCACCACGACATACGGCGTGGGTGAATTGATAAATCACGCATTGGAAAATGGTTTCCGGAAGTTTATAATCGGTCTCGGCGGCAGCGCGACAAACGACGCCGGAACGGGAATGGCGGCGGCGTTGGGCGTGAAATTCGGTACGGATTTTATTCCTGCCGGCGGAACGCTTATCGATATTGATAGGATTGATATGTCAGGCATCAACAAAAAGATTTACGAATCGGAATTTACAACGATGTGCGACATAACCAATCCGCTGTATGGCCCAAACGGCGCGGCGCATATCTTCGCGCCGCAAAAAGGCGCGGACGCGGAAATGGTGGAAAGGTTAGACGCAGGTTTAAGACATTTCGCGCAATTTTTCGCTCCTGCTGTATCAACCATGCCCGGAGGCGGAGCTGCCGGCGGAATGGGGTGCGGCACGCATGTTTTTTTAAACTCAAAACTCAAAAGCGGTATCGATGTTGTATTAGATACGGCAAAGTTCGACAAATATTTGAACGGCGCAGATTTAGTCATCGGCGGAGAGGGGAAGTTTGACAATCAAAGCATACACGGCAAAGCCGTAAGCGGCATTGCAAAACGAACTAAAAAAGCAGGCGTGCCGTTTATTGTTGTTGCGGGAGCTGTCGGCGACGATTTCAATGCGGATGAAGCGTATGAGATGGGTATAACGTCGATATTCAGTATCCAACGCGCGCCTTTGCCGTTTGAACTGTCAAAACTGCGCTCAAAGAAAGATTTATTCGATACAATTCACAATATTCTTCGAATTTTAAAAATTTAGTAATATATTAATCACATAACAATCACATTGATATTATAAAATAAAAGAATCCCCCCTGTCACTTCGTGACATCCCCCCTTTAGCAAGGGGGGCGAGGTACCAAATTTCTTGTCCCCCTTGCTAAAGGGGGATACGGCGAAGCCGAGGGGGATTCTAAAAAAGGGGTGTTTAATTTTTGATTGAAGTAAAAAACGTCACAAAAAAATACGGAGAGCATATCGCTGTAAACAATCTGAGTTTTACTGTCGAAAAAGGTAAAATTTATGGATTTCTCGGGCCGAACGGCGCCGGTAAATCAACGACTATGAATATTATTACCGGTTGTCTTGCGGCTACTGAAGGGCAGGTTCTTATCAACGGACTCGATATTTTCGAGGAACCCGTTAAGGTAAAAAATTTTATCGGGTATTTGCCGGAACAACCACCGCTTTATTTGGATATGACGCCGTATGAATTCCTGTATTTTGTCGCGGAAGCAAAGGGCGTTGATAAGGGTGAAATCGACGACGAACTCGATGAAGTCATGAAAATCACGCAGATCGAAGACGTGCAGGACAGGCTTATCCGCAACTTATCCAAAGGGTACAGGCAGCGCGTCGGGATCGCGCAGGCTATGCTCGGCGACCCGGAAGTCATCATCCTCGACGAACCGACTGTCGGTCTCGACCCGAAGCAAATAATCGAAATCCGCGAGCTTATCCATTCGCTCGGACAGAAATGCACGGTAATCCTCAGCAGCCATATACTTTCGGAAATCAGCGCGATCTGCGACCACGTTATAATAATCTCGCGCGGCAATATGGTAGCCAACGACACAATCGAAAACCTTAGCGTTAATTATACGGGCAAGAGTACGATATTGCTCACCGTGAAAGGCGCGGAAGGTAAGATACGGATGGCGCTCAACGATATTTCTGAAATTCTTGAGTACGAAATGGAAACCGATGAAAACATCAACCATCTGAAAATAACGATAGGTCTCGAAGCTGACATCAGAGAAAAACTATTCTACAAGTTCAGCGAAATCGATTGCCCGATACTATCGATGGTTACGGAAAATTTATCGCTTGAGGATGTATTCCTGCGGCTTACTAAAGACGAAACCGAAAGCGAAGTAGCGAAACTTCTCAAAGAAAAAGTCATAAAAGAAGATGATTTATATGAAGACGAAGAAGATGATGAGGATGAAGAGGAATACGAATCGATGTTCGGCAAAAAAGGAGATGATAACTAATGGGTGCAGTATATAAAAGAGAATTGAAATCATATTTTACCGGTATGATAGGCTATATATTCATCGCGTTCCTGCTTATCGTAACCGGTATATTCGCTGCGGCAACCAATTTCAGAGGCAGGTATCCGGCGTTTGAGGTCGTACTCAGCAACGTTAATTTAATTATGCTGTTGATTGTGCCGATACTCACGATGCGCGTCATGGCTGAAGAAAAGAGCGCGAAAACCGATCAATTGATGTTTTCGCTGCCTGTCAGCATGAGCCAAATCGTAATCAGCAAATATTTGGCGATGTGTACGGTATATCTGATCCCGATTTGCGTTATGGCGTTATACCCGATAGTCCTTTCATTTTTCGGTACGGTATATTTCCTGTCAGCGTTCAGCGGTTTGCTCGGATATTACCTGCTTGGCTGCGCGCTTATATCAATTGGAATGTTCTTGTCATCTCTAACGGAAAGCCAAGTGATCGCCGCCGTAATGAGTTTCGGCGTATTGCTCGCGTTGTTTTTGATGAGAGGATTAACATCGATGATGCCGCAGACGGCGCAGGCTTCATATATCGGTTTCGCGGCGTTATTGCTTGCGTTCTCGCTTGTGGTATATCTGATGACTAAAAACTACTGGATAGCGTTCACCGTAGCGGCCGTAAGCGAAATAATACTGGCGATAGTATATCAATTCAACAGGATATGGTTCGGCGGCGCGTTTCAATCGCTTATGACATGGCTTTCACTTTTCGACCGCGTGGATAGTTTCATATACGGTCTGTTCGACCTAACCGCGGTTGTTTATTATCTTTCGGTCATCGTCATATTCATCTTTTTGAGTGTCCAGTCTATTGAAAAACGTAGATGGAGCTGAGGTAAATATATATGAAAATAAATAAAATAAGAAAATCACTCAATAATAAATATGTGCGTATAGGCGGCTACAGCACAATAATCTCTTTAGCTGTCATAGCGATTGTAGTTGTCGTAAATTTGATCGTTATCCGTATTCCGGCAATATATACCAAATTCGACACGAGCAATCTGAAAATGTATTCGATTTCAGACGAAACAATCAAATTGATAAAAGAAATTGACACAAATATAACGATGTATTACGTCACATCGTCGGAAGATACAACAATTACCGAATTCTTGGAGCGTTACACATCGTTCAACAGCAAAATAAAACTGCAAAGAATCGATCCTGTAATGCAGCCGAATTTCGTTATGCAGCATACGACTGAACAATTCATGAGCGAAGACGGCGGTGTAATAGTCGTCAGCGATAAGCGGACGAAGTTAGTCGATTACCATGAGATATACGCTTCGGAATATTATATCAACCAGCAAACGGGAAATTATGATATTCGTTCAACATTTGACGGCGAAAGCAAAATAACGAGCGTGCTTGATTATGTATCGAGTTCGGACATTCCTACGATATATTTATTAAGCGGGCACGGCGAACCGGCTTTTCCGGACACCATGAGAAAATACATTTCGGACGATAATTACGATTTGTTGGATTTGAATCTTTTCGCGTTCGGAGAAGTTCCGGCTGACGCGAGCTGTTTGTTGATTTACTATCCGCAATATGATTTGAATTTTGATGAAACCGAAATAATATTAGAATACCTTGCGAACGGTGGAAAAATGACGGTGATTTCCGGTTATACGCAAACGGAATTACCGAACCTGTACAGAATCGCCGCGCAGTACGGGCTTCAATTAACTCACGGATTAGTAATTGAGGGAAGCGATAATAATTGGTATTATACGCCGTATTTCCTGCTTCCGAAACTTGGCAGCGGCGAAATTATCAATATGCTTCCGTCTACTAATATTTACGTTTTGATGGGCGAAAATATAGGGATGTATACAATGGATACGTTACCGCGCAGTACGCTTAAAGTTACGCCGTTATTGTTCACGACGGCAAGCGCATATCTAAAAACAGGCGAATTTCAAACGTTAGAATTGGAAGAAGACGATTTGGAAAGGGTGTTCAGCGTCGCCTCCATGGTAACGGAACCGTCGCCGACAGGCAGGACGACTAAATTGATATGGTATACCTCGCCGATGATAATAGACGAATCCGCCGACATGATGACTTCGGGGTCCAATTCCACATTGTTTTTAACCGGACTTACATGGATGACGGAAAAGAAAGCGTCGATAACCGTCGCGAGCAAACCGTTGCAGGTAGCGGCTCTGATGATGAGTGAAATGACCGCGAATGTTTTAAGCGTAATATTTATCGGAGTAATACCGTTAGCTTTCCTTGGGATTGGATTTGTCGTATGGTTTAAAAGGAGGAAACGTTGATGAAAAAACGTTCCGTCGTATTAATCGGATTAATAACGGTGCTTGCCGTAGTTATGCTCGCGTATGTATTAATATCGAATATGCCGAACCCTAACGTGAATAGACCTCAACAGCCACTGAATACCCAAGTCTTAATCGCGGACGACGATCCGCGGACAGTCGTAGCCTTATCATACACCTTGAACGGAATTCCGTTAGCGTTCGAGTTTAACGAAATAGCATACAAATGGTATCTGAAAGGCGACAGGGGATTTCCGGTGGAACAAACCATTCTGCAATATATGTCGAGCGCGATTTCAAAGATAATGGTCGAAAGAACCGTTGAGGAAAGCAGAGATAACTTTACTGAATTCGGACTGGATAAACCGTTTCTAACCATAACCGTAACGTTCAAGCCCGAAAAAGAAGAAGCGTACACGAAAACATATCACATCGGCAATCTAAACACGTACAACGACCAATATTATTTCAATGTCGCCGGCACGGATACCGTATATATGATAATGAGCGGATTGATTCCGTATTTCGATTATGAGTTTTTGGATTTGGCGGTAAGAGATACGATTCCTAACTTTAATCTGGACGCGTTTACGGTTAAAAGCTGTGAAATCAACGGAGTGGAAATTGAAGATACTGTCAGTTTCGGCAAAAATATAAGCGCGGTAACATTAAATAATCTTATTCACTACGACCGCGCAAGCGAATTTGATATTAAGATAGATGTAAAATACGTTGAAAAATCAAACGTTACCAATACAGACGGCTCGATGGCGTCAAGTATAAATGTAGACCACGAATTTTCATTCAGTATAAACCCAACTGAAAATTACATTTTAATCAACGGTTCAGGGTTAATATATCAGGTTGATTCGGCGAAAATTGAAGCATTGTTAGAAACAACATAATATATTACTAAAAATACTCTACTGATACCTTGGTTTTAGTTTGACCTTTGCGGAATTTTAATTTATAATATTAATATAACGAATTTATGAAGGAATGATATTAATATTATGGAAGCAAAGAAAACTAATACTAAGGTTATTATAATTGTCGTCGCGGTGTTTGTGGTACTCGCCGCGGCATTGGGAACTGTGTGGTTCTTATTCAGAGAGAAGCCCGTAGAGGGAATTAAAAATATAACCGTTTCCGTTATAATGGCGGACGGTTCGAAAACAGATTACAAAATTAAAACGGAAGAGGAATATCTCCAAGGCGCAATCGAAGGCGACGGGCAAATCACGCTTGGTTATAACAGTTGGGGAATGGTCGGTACTGTAAACGGTATTGAGGAAGATACATCAAAAGAAGAATGGTGGAGCTTGTATGCGGACGGCGAATTCGCGATGGTCGGAATAGGTGAGCTCGTAGTAAAAGACGGCGGCAAATACGAACTCAGGTTTACAATCGGTTACGACTTTTAAAACAATGAAAATCAAAGATATAATAATCGTCGCATTGATGAGCGCGATACTGCTGACCGTGCAGGTTGTCGCGGCGCCTTTGCCGAATATCGAGCTTGTATCGCTTCTTGTAATAATTTACACGTTGGTTTTCAAATGGAAAACGCTGTTCATCATCTACATATTCGCGATTCTTGAGGGTCTTATATACGGATTCGGGCAATGGTGGTTCACATATCTTTACGTGTGGACGGTATTGTTCGTCGTGGTAACGCTGTTAAGCAAAATCGATTCCGTAATATTATGGGCGTGCGTTTCGGGAATGTTCGGATTGGTTTTCGGCGCGTTATGCGCTATAACATACTTTTTTATCGGCGGACCGGCTTACGCCGTTTCCTGGTGGATCAGCGGAATAACGTTTGATTTAATTCACGGAGTCGCGAACTTTATCGTATGTTTGGTGTTATTTAAACCGATATATTTAATTCTAACAAAGATGACTTCTATTTCCTTCAGCAGAAAATAAATAAAAATACAGCTGATTAATTGACAAAACCGTTTATGCGCGGTATAATATAGTCAGCTTTTTTATGGGGGAATTTTGTTTTGAAATTAAAATTTTTAATAATTTTACTTTTTATATTATTACTGTCGTCATGCGGCAACCAAACACCGAGCGGTGAAGGCGCGGAAACCGGAGATATCCAACAATCTGAAGAAGGATATATATTTGAGCCTTATCAAAAAGCGGATTTATCCGCCAAAGCACTGGATATTAAAAATTTGTATTATGCCTTATACACCAACCGCGTGCCGATGTTATACGTAAAACTGCCGGATAAAAACACGAGTTTCGGTATTGATAACGACTACACGCAGGAGAACCTGAAAGTAATATACGACTTACTCGAAGATGAGTTCGTTGACGTTCTTGACCTCTCCGAAATCTTCAAAGATTCGCCGGAAGATTATTTTTACAAGCACAATAACGCTATCAACGCCGCCGGTAATCTGGAGATTATGAAGCGAATAGTGCAATTGATGCCGGATTATTACAGCTTGTTGCTGAACGGTTCTGCGGTTGACAATGCTTCGTACTACAAATCCGTAACAGTGCAGGCCGAATACAAAGAGGACTATACATATTTCGCGCCTGCGAACGATTACGACTACCGCACGCGATATTACGGCAACAGCGGCAACGTTCCGGCGGTATCAGGCAAATACGACGAAATTATTTTCCAAAAACTTGCTCCGGATCAAATGACGACGAATATCTCATGCGACAACGGCTACGGCAAAGGCGCAAATGTAATCGTAGTCCACAATCTCGACGATTTATCGATTCTTGCAATGTTTGCCGACAATTTCGACAAAGTTATCGCGTACGATGTTAGAAACTTCACTGGCGAAACGGTTATTTCTTTGATTCGTTCAACTACCTCGTATGAGTTGTGTATAACATTGCTGAACCCGAATGGCAGCTATCCGGCGTTCAACAAAGGCAGGGATGTAGTGAATCAGGTCTACGAAGCGGATAATTCAAATATACCCATCAAAGACAACAACAGGCTGCTTCAAGTCGTCTACGAAGAAGTTGACGTATCATTGTACATAAAGAATATGGTTGAGTTCCGTGACGCAGTTACGGCGAAAGGAACGGAAGTGCTGTTCGTTCAAGCGCCGTTTAAAGTACTGAGAGGGATAACGGTATTACCCGCAGGGATTGTCGATTACACGAACGACGCCGCAGATAAGTTCCTTGCGGGCTTGAAAGAAAACAACGTAAACTATATGGATTTACGTATAGATGTAGTCAAGGAAGTGCCTCTCTCGGAAATCTTCTACAAAAACGACAACCATTGGACGGGAGACACGGCGTTCTGGGGATATACGAAAGTTATAAATTTCCTGCGCGACGAATGGAAATGGGATGTAAATCCCGACAATATTTTTACAGACAGAGATAATTTTATTTTTGAAGAGTATGAACATTTTTATTTAAGCCATTTCGCACAATCTTATAATGCGCATTTTATCGGATTAGATAAATTTTCGTTGATATATCCTAAAAACAACGCGGATACGCATTTCAAAACGACATACAATGATAACGGCAGGCTTACGGTAGTGCAGGGCACATACTACGACGCCGTATACGATAAATATCCGGTTCAAGTAGACGATTACAACTACAATAGGTATTTAGCCTACCTCAGCGGAAACAGTCCTCTTATAACAATCGAAAATTTCGACGGCTTGTCAGATAAAAAGGTTCTTGTCGTGAAAGATTCGTTTGCAAATTCGTTCAACTGCTATTTGTCATTGAATTTCAAGCATTTTGATATAATCGATGTCCGCCTTTACACCCTTGACACATTAACAGAATTCGTCACCAAACGTGATTACGACCTTGCATTGTTTCTGTATAACCCGTCAATATATATATCAACTCCGGGAATATTCAAATTTAAATAAATAAAAAATATAGCTGACTAAGTTGACAAAACTGTTTATAAGCGGTATAATATAGTCAGCTTTTTTTATGGGGGAATAAAATTTGAAATTAAAACTTCTTATATTCATAATTTTTTTATCAGTTTTAATAACTTCATGCGGAAATCAAACATTGCGCGGAGAAGGCGCGGAAACCGGAGATATTCAGAGATCAGCCGAAGGATACATATTCGAGCCTTACCAAAAAGCGGATTTATCCGCCAAAGTTTTGGATATTAAAAACCTATATTACGCGTTATACAATAACCGCGTTCCTTTGTTGTATGTGAAGATGCCGGATAAGAACACGAGTTTCGGCATTGAAAACGATTACACACAGGATAATCTCAAAGTAATTTACGATTTCCTTGAGGATGAATTTGTAGATGTTCTCGACCTCACCGATATTTTCAAAGATTCGCCGGAAAACTATTTTTACAAGAACAGTAACGCAATCAACGCCGCCGGCTACTTAGAGATTATGAAACAAATCGTGCAATTGATGCCGGATTATTACAGCTTGTTGTTAAACGGTTCCGCGGTTGATAGTGATTCGTATTACAAGTTAGTAACGGATGAAGATTATACATATTATATGCCCGCAAACGATTACGACTACCGGACGCGGTATTACGGCGACGGCGGTAACGTTCCGGCGGTTACGGGCAAATACAGCGAGATTATTTTCCAAAACCTCAAACCCGATCAAATGACGACGAATATTTCATGCGACAACGGTTACGGCAAAGGCGCGAGTATCGTTGTAGTTCACAATCTCGACGATCTGTCGATTCTGGCGATGTTCGCGGATAATTTCGAAAGGGTAATCGCGTATGATGTTAGAAATTTCACAGGCGAAACAATAATTTCGATGGTTCGCTCGACTACTGCATATGATTTATGTATAACGCTGTTGAATCCGAACGGCACTTATCCGGCGTTTAATAAAGGCAAGGATGTAGTCAACCAAGTTTACGAAGCCGACAACTCGTCTCTGCCTATTAAAGACAGTACCAGGCATTTTCAAGTCATTTACGGGGACGTTGACGTATCTGCATTCATAAAGAATATCGTTGAACTCCGCGATACGCTTGCGGCGAAAGGTACGGAATTGATGTTCGTGCAGGCGCCGTTTAAAGTCCTAAGAGGAGTTTCATTGTTTCCGCCGGGGATTTTTGATTACACAAACGATACTGCCGATAAATTCCTCGCAGGACTGAAAGAAAACAATGTAAACTACATGGATTTGCGGGTTGATGTAGTCAAAGAGTTGCCGAACGATACAATTTTCTATAAAACCGACCACCATTGGACGGGAGATACGGCGTTTTGGGGGTATTCGAAAGTAATAAATTTCCTGCGAGATGAATGGAAATGGGACGTAAACCCTGACAATATTAACACAAACAGGGATAATTTCACGTTTGACGTGTATGAGCATTTTTATTTCAGCCATCACGGATCGCAATATAATCAGCATTTCGTCGGAATAGATAATTTCACGTTGATATATCCCAACAACAACGCGGAAACAAACTTCAAAACGACATATAACGATAACGGACGTCTGACGGTAGCGCAGGGAACATTCTACGACGCCGTATACGACCAAAGCCCGATGCAGGGCGACGACCCGGGTGCGTTTAACAGGTATCTGGCGTATCTTACCGGGGACAGGCCGCTCGTTATAATCGAAAACTTCGACGGTTATTCGGATAAAAAAGTGCTTGTCGTCAAAGATTCGTTCGCGAATCCGTTCAATTGCTATATGTCGCTGAATTTCAAAAGGCTCGAAATATTCGACATCCGCGCATACAGTCTCGACACATTAACCGGATACGCGACCAAAAACGATTTCGACCTTGTATTGTTTTTATATAACCCGACAATATATACATTGGTGCCAACGATGTTCAAATTTAAATAAGGAGAAAAACCAAATGAAATTTTTAAAAATATCAATTGCATTAATACTCTTAATAACTATATTCGCATCCTGCGCGGGTGAAAAAGAATCGACAGCCGTTCCGTCGGCAATTATGGCGAAAATCATCGGAGCCGTTATTCCCGAAAAAGAAGTCGTTGACAAGATGGTATATCTCGAAGACGGACTGTTATACAACAGCGATGCGTCGGAAGAAGACGGAAGGTTATCTGAAGGGCAGATTTCAATATTTTTCGGAAAATTAGACGGCACAAATGATTTTGACGTAGTTGAAAGTTATTCGTTCTGGACTTCAATGGAAGGTGTTTCCACGGAGATGGGAATATTCAAAGTCGGCGATATAACCGACACGGAGAAAGTCGTAAACTTTTTGAAAGAGCGTGTCAAAACGCTTGAAAACAACGCGCATGGTTATAAACCGGAAGAATTGCAGAAAGCAAAAAATGCCGTCGTCGAAACGAAAGGCAAATATGTATATTATTTTGTCACGAACATAAACAATGTGCTTGTTGATACATTAAAAGCTGAAATTGAGGTCAACTACGTTAGTTAATCGCAAATAAATTCAAATCCCACGCGGGAACATAAGGGAATTTGCGCATATATAATTTATACGCGGGATTCAACTCGTGAACATACAGAACCAATTTAAAAATATCGCCGGAACGATGGTATAACGAAACCGCCAAATCCGGCGAATATTTTTTTATCGTGTCAATAGATCCTGTCAGCGCTTCATATTCCGCGCCCTCAACGTCGTACTTGATGTAATCAATACTTTCACCGTTTAGGATATTGTCAAGCGAATCGGCTTGAACAACATTAGTGCCGCCGATCCTTGAATTGCGACCGCCGCGTGTATCAAACGGCAGATCCGTTTTGTGGCTCCACGCCGCGATATTATATGCGGTGATGTTCGGGTTTTGGATAAGTTTATTGTAATTTTTAATATCAGGCTCAAATGCGATAATCTTTTGCGCGTTTATAATCGTATCGCCAGTATAAGCACCGAGGTCTGCGTAGGATTCGTAATTCTTTAAAAATTCCGATCTGTCATTCGTTTCTGCGTTTTTCAAATATGATATATCGCCGCTCAATTTGAAATTTATTATATTGTCGAAAACATGACGCGACCAATCGTCAGCCAATAATTCTCTTACAGTATAATCATACTCAAACGTCTCATCGCCTACGACAGGAACATCTGGCGCATAGAACTCATGCTTCTCCGCAAGCGCGTAAATCCGCTCCAACACTTCCGGGCGCGACGTAGCGAACGCCAGTACGATGATAAAATCGTCGTACAATTCGCACGTTTGCGCATAAGTCAGCACTTTAAACCCGTGAAAGACTTGCCCTCTCACGAATTCATCGCTCGCGAAAAAGCCTGAAACTTTGATACCGTATCGTTCAAACATCGCTAAAATTTTATCCGCGCCGTTGCCCATGCCGTATAGAACGATGGGTTTAACGGCGCGTTGTAATTTTGTCCAAACGTCAATCATTCTAAATCTTTCATGTAAATGATGTACTGATAAAACGCCACGCCCGGCTCGGCGAGTTCATTTGCCCACCGTTTGACCCATTCGTAGGAATAATATCCGTCATAGCCGATGTTTTTAAGTTCTCTGACGGCTTCTTCGATAGGTATATCGCCGTAACCGGTGAGCATATACGTCAGCTTGCCGTTCCTTCCGACTACAGAATCTTTAATATGCGTATGTTTTATGAATTTGCCGATGTTTTTCACGGTATAAGCGGGGGTTTCTTGAAAATATCTAACGGTATGATGCACATCCCACAATACTCCGCAGTTTTCAAAGCCCGCGATGAAATCTCTCATAACCGTTGAATCCGCGAGAAAACCGTTAGTTTCTATTAATAATTCCACGCCGTAAGTTTTAGTAATTTCACACAGGGCTTTGAAATGAAAGAGAATATCATCGGGACAAATCGGTTCAGGTGTTTTCTCACCCATCACGCGGATATATTTAATTCCGAGCTTCTGTGCCAACTTCGCGTAATCCTCGATTTCTTTATACGCTTCGCCGATATCGGGATTATCCGCGAGATACGCTCCGGAAGTGAGAATCGGGATTTTGATTCCCGCTTTTTGTAATTTATTGTTAATCGTTTCTATGTTTTTAATTTTAGGCGCGTATATTTCATCCGCGATACCGCGTATTTCAATACCGTTATAACCCAAATCGGATGCAATGGAAAATATATCTTCAAACTGCCAATCAGGACAGCCGAGGGTTGAAAAAGATAGTCTCATATTATTTACCTCATTTCTAATTATTGTTAAGCTGTTTCAATTTTTGCCGCTTCATGCAGACTCAACGTTTCGATTGCCGTTTCGCGGAGCTTGAATTTTTGGATCTTACCGCTCGCCGTCATGGGGAATTGTTCAACGAACATCACATAAGAGGGCGTTTTATATTTCGCCATATGCGATTGCACGTATTCTTTGACTTCATCTTCTGTTATTATAACATTATCATGGGGTATAATGCAAGCACAAATTTCTTCCCCGTACCGCTTACTCGGCACGCCGATCACCTGCACGTCTTTAACTTTTGGGTGCGTGTAAATAAAATCCTCGATTTCCTTCGGGTAAATATTTTCGCCTCCGCGGATTATCATATCTTTAATTCGCCCGGTTATCTTATAATAACCCTCTTCGTCCACGGACGCGAGGTCGCCGGTATGGAGCCAGCCTTCAGCGTCGATGACCTGCGCGGTCGCTTCGGGCATTTTGTAATACCCCTTCATGATATTATACCCACGCGCACAAAATTCGCCGATTGTACCCGGACCTAATGTCTTACCCGTTTCCGGATCGACGATTTTCGTTTCAACGCCTTCAAACGCCCTGCCGACTGAATTGACACGGTGTTCGATAGTATCGTCCGTCGTCGTTTGAGTGCAGCCCGGCGACGATTCCGTCTGTCCGAAAACGATTGTTATTTCGGTCGCGCTCATTTCGTCGATAACCTGCTGCATGACTTTGATCGGACATGGCGAGCCCGCCATAATTCCCGTGCGTAAATTAAATTTAAACGTGTTAAAATCTGGATGGGCGAGTACGGCGATGAACATCGTCGGCACGCCGTGAAGAGCCGTGCACTGTTCGGCTTGCAACGTTTTCAAAACTTTGATAGGACTGAAATAATTTACGAGTACCATAGCTGTTACATGCGTGATTGACGCCATTACCGCCAGCACTAATCCGAAGCAATGGAACAGCGGCACGGTAATGCAAAGCCTGTCGTTCTCCGTGAACTTCATGCGGTCGCCGATACTTTTGCCGTTGTTCAGAATATTGTAATGCGTGAGCATAACGCCTTTCGGGAAACCCGTCGTGCCGGATGTGTATTGCATATTGACAACATCATGGCAGGTTAAAGTCGCTTTTACCGCATTATATTCTTCATCGGAAACTGTATCAGCCATTGCATCGAGTTCATTCCAGTTATACATACCCGGATAAGTATTCTGATCGATCGTTACAATCGTTTTCAAACACGGCAGACGTTTTAAATTCAAATCCGAGCGATCGCTTTCCGCGATTTCGGGACACAATTCATTCATGATGCCAACATAACTTACGTCTTTATAACCGTCGCACATAACGAGCATTTTTGAATCCGATTGACGTAACAGATATTCCGCCTCGTAAATTTTATAACTCGTATTGACCGTGACGAGTACCGCGCCGATTTTCGCGGACGCGAACAATGTGAGCAGCCATTGCGGGTAATTGGTCGCCCAAATCGCCACATGGTCGCCTTTTTTTATACCCAAAGCCATCAAACTTTTAGCGTAGCGGTTACATTCGTCGTTGAATTCCCGATATGTTCTCCTATACTCAAACATATCATCAAACACAACTGCTGGGCGGTCAGGATGGGTATCTGCGATATGATCCATCCATTCGCCTAATGTTTTTTCAATAAATTCCATGATAATAACTCCTTTAGTAATTTTTCAAATTAAAAAACCTCCATCAGAACATGGCATAGCCATATTCGGACGAAGGTATAATATCTCCGCGGTACCACCGAATTTACCGTAAAAAATACGGTCTCTTTGTTTCAGATACATAAATATATCCTATCCGTATAACGGCGGAAATCCGTGAACATCTAATCGGCTGTGAAACCTTTCAATATCAAGCTACGGAGTGAGGTTCGATTTTCTTA
>Ga0123353_10004308_pt1 | contig 18288 bp, 11 predicted proteins | sample TergutLab28metaG_3_FD_92763 | JGI IMG/M metagenome (GOLD analysis project Ga0123353, IMG submission 92763) | Labiotermes labralis P3 segment gut microbial communities from Petit-Saut dam, French Guiana - Lab288 P3 | ecosystem: Host-associated > Arthropoda: Insects > Digestive system > Gut ... | reverse complement strand
CGGTATGTATGTATGTATGTACATAGCTAGGTACATAGGTAGGTATATATGTGTGTAGGTTGGTTGGTTGGTCGGTCGGTCGGTCGGTCGGTCGGTCGGTCGGTCGGTCAGTTGGTTGGTCAGTCGGTCGGTCGGTTGTACGCAAGTTGGTAGGTGAGTGGGTACCAACATACATAGGTATGTAGCTAAAGCTAGCTAGCTAGTTGGTTGATTGTTTGTTTGTTTTTTGGTTGGTTGTTTGGTCGGTTAGTTAGTCAGCCAGTCAATTCTTATTACCTCTACCTTGCATCTTTAAGGGTTACTGTTAGAGGGTGTGTACACTTAAATGTGAATATGCCTCCCCTTCATTTATATGATTATCCCTTTACATAACATAGGTGAAGTGTGACACAGCATCAGTTATTGGAAATCTTAAAATTGTTTAATTTTATAAAATTTCTTTCTCCCATCGTCATTATATGTGTATGGACATTGATAAAACAGTACATAGAAAGTTTTGCAGTAATTTCCATAATTAATATCGTTATTCAGAATGTTTTTAATGTTTCTATAATGAAATTATTACTTAAAATATCACATTTTGTATAAACAGAACTTTGATAATGTTGTATATGATTTACAGATTTAACCCTTATCCTGCTAACGTGGAGAATATGGTGAGCTCCTAATAATGCCAGCAAACGGCAGATGGGATTTAATTCGACGTTTAAAGGGCTAATTTTCTTTGCAACTATTTTATTTCTTTTTAGTGACAACTTTCATGATTGCAGTAGCTGAACTTAATTGTACAGTGTTTATGTATGTCATGGTATACCTTTTCCATCCTAATGAAGGGAAAAAGATGCATTAATAAAAAAAATGTATTAAATATGTTTTTCAGCCATTTATCAGTTACAGTTCTGTAATAACTGAAGCTCATTACAGTGTGTGTGTGTGTGTGTGTGTGTGTGTGAACTGTGAAGCACTGACAAGTTACTGTTACCACAGAAGGCCATGGCCTTCTGCAAGAGGGAAGGATGAAAGTCTGGTTTACATGTATTTACATTTACACATATGCAAGATTTTACATGTAAACAAAGGGCACAGGAAATCTGCAAACCAGATGACATGCACAGTGCTTGGAAAACTGGGAATTTGCTTTATTCTGTAGTTACATCTTTTATACAAAGATTAATCTTCACTTGACTGTTAGCTTGCCTATTGTGCCATATTTCACTTCAAGTCTTCTTTCTTTTCATGTTGACTGATGTGCCAGGATCCGGGTATTCTGTCATTGGCTGTGCAACCATAGCTACTTTGGCAATGTGATACTTGCATGTATTATGATCTCATCTGCCATGTTGGCCGCCGAAGAACCTTTGCGGTCTGAAACTCCTCGAAATGATGTAAGTTGCTTTTTATGCTGCTGTACCTTCATCTGTATGTGATGATATTTTATTATGGAGCATTCAAATTAAACACATTTCAAGACTGTTCTGGCCAGAGCAGTAGAGGTTACGTGTAGGCAGGCATAATGTTGATGCACTAGCATATGGATTCCCTTTTTTGAGCTCCTCCCTGGACTGCTGCTGGAACCACAGCACCACCATGGCCTTCATGTATTTGTTCTAACATCATCTATACCCGTTTAGTAGCTTAGCCTTCAAAGGACCTAAAATAGCCAGAAGCACATGCCCCTTTGGTATAGCATTTCAGTACTTTTATACCACTGTCAAGGACACTGTTGCAGCATGCTCATGAAAGATATAATCACAAAACACCAATCTTCTTGTGGCCTGCAGTGGAAGATGATACAGCAGCCACCATACAGCCTGGCCTTTAATTTTTTACTTCTTTTGTTGGTCTCTTTCAAGAAAACCATTAAAGGTTGTAGGTTCAGGTCAGATGAAGATGTCAAGGTTTCAACATTAAAGTGATACCAGCATTATCACAGGGAGTTCTGTGTAAAGGGGATCCATTGTCTAGTTTATCAATGAGATGCATGCCTCAGTGCTCCTCCAGACTATTTTTAATAGTCTCTACTTTTTACCCAGAACAGTTTCCAAATAGGCTTTTTTTTGTGCAATTGTCACATGTAATAACCTCAAACAGTACTGTCTTCAGTGGATGTAATACTGTATAGTCTGGTGTAAATTTTAGAAATTTACTAATTTATTTAAAGAATCTACTGCCTCCATCCATGAGGTAGAAACACTGGGGGCATCTAGTGTCCACCAAAATGTTGGTAAGTTTCTACCACGCTGCGTGATGGCATATTCCAGAAGACAGCATTCTTCAAAGTCAGTGTCAAGAGAACCTCAAATGTTAGTTATTATGCCTTATCTATTCATAAATACAATTATGCATATTTTTTGTTACCTTGAATAATGATGTTTATTAAAATCATTGAACTTGCTATCATTTTATTGAAATGCAGCGTTAGATGTGCATATAAATATTAATGAAAAATTTACTTTGGGTTATAACATTTGTTGTTGTGGTACTGTTAATTTATATAAATAAACTTGCATATTGTTTTATAAATTGAGCAACTGTTAGCTTCTCAACAGGGATTCAGCTCCATGGATTATGTTAGATAAACTTCTGCAGGTATTTCTTTGAGTCATACCAAACTACAAAAAATATTTCAAGCTTTCTAAAGTGTGATTTATATTTACTGTTTCTGAGAAAATTTGACAATGTAATTTGAGCTACCTTAACTAATTTGCACGTTTTCTTGGAGCTTCTGAATTACAAAGGAGCTTAGGTTACATTAAATTACTCACAGGCTAGCATGGAAGGTTGGCTGATTTGAAAGTCAGTACCAAAAACGTGCATATATATGTCGAAGGACTATGACCCACTTTGTCACTTTTGTTTAACTAAAAGCTAGATTTCTGAATGTTTCACACATGCAGTTCAGTGGGTATAAATAAACATCTTTTTAAAATAATTAGAAAATTTTAAATTCAGTACAGTGAGAAGATAAATATGTAGTCTTATAAATCACCATTTTCTACATGTGTCTGTGTGTGTGTGTGTGTGTGTGTGCGCCTGTGTGAGTGCCCGCATGACACATGCACAAACTGGGGCACATGAGTTTGTTGAGAGTGAGAGAGAGAGAGAGAGTTCCAGATGACTGATTTTCACAAAAATTTGTGAGAAAGTGATGCCATTTGTGGACACATCAAGGTTGCAATTTTTAATATCATACAGTCAGTAATACATAATAATACAGCAGGTACACAAACTGGTGAGGTGGGCACACCATTAGTACCAATTACATAACAACCTAGAATGATGTATTATGTAGATCTTGGAAAAATATGTGATGATGATTATTATGAGTCAGCATCAACAAGTAAAGTGTATTTATTAATTACTCGCTTTACTTTTTTATTCACCTTCATATTAATCCTGTTCTGGGGGGCACATTGTGGTGCAGTTGGCTGAGGCTGTGCATTACAAGCCAGAAGGTCGCAGGTTCAATTCCCGATGGTATCATTGGAATTTTTCATTGACATAATCATTCCAGCTGCACTTTGGCCCTGGGGTCAACTCAACCTGTAACAGAAATGAGTACCAGGTATATTTCCTTGGGGTTGAAGGCGGTCATTGCGTAGGGCTGACAACCATACCACCTTCATATGTGGACTGTCTTGAAATCTGGGAACTTAACCTCCTGGAACCCTCAGGGCCTGTCCAGGCCTGTAATGGGATTTCTTTTTTTTTAATTCTGTTTTGAGGTTTATGCTTTATGTGTCTGTGGGCTGTGTTTGCGAGATTTCAGAGAACCTTTTCTGCAGTTTCATACTTTAAATGATTAGTGAAAGTGTTTAGGTGACAATAAGAAGTCATTTCCTTGAAACCAGAGGAAAGGGAGAAGAGAACATTGCTCATTTCATGCCACCACCAAGGGACTACCCCCTCATAAAACCTAAACACATGTCTCTCTACTCTGTTCAGCCATGCATATGGGACAACACAGGCCTGTCCATATGGCGTTTGTAGTGGACAAAGGGGTCGAGCTGACAGGTTTTCCTTCAGGCTCTTATGTTTTCACCTGTGTGTATCATTCCACCATTTCCCAATATTCATATTTCATTTATTTACCACTGATTTTATAATCTTATCAACTGACAGCATCATTAAATAAAACACTTCTGTCTACCTCTGTCTTCTAGATGCCCTCCATCTGTTATTAATTGTCCAGTTTTTTTAAGTGCATTTGCAAAATTGTGACAAGCGACTGTTAGCTTTGTCATGTCTGTCTGTCTGTGCGCCTGTTCATCAACATGGGACAGCTTGGTTCCCACAGGATGAATTTTCATTAAATTTGATATTTCAGAATTTTTATAAAAGCTGTCAAGAAAATTGAAGTTTGATTAAAGTCTTCTAAAAATAATGGGTACTTTGCAAGAAAACCTATTTACATATGTGATATTATCTCAATGAATTATTCTTAACTTGAGAAATGTTGCAGACATTGTAAAGAAAATCAAAACACATATTATGCTCAATACAGTTTATCCAAAAATCTTGCCATTAATGAAGTAATATAGAAAAATATGGTAGAGCTAGATAGGCTGCACATGACAATACAGTGCTGCATAAAAAAGATGCACTTTGCATACCGGGTGACTAACACAAGAAAACGGGCACACGCTCATAATATTTAATACATATTGATTCATAATTTATTAATTCTGACTGTCCTCTTATAATGTTTCATGGTAATACAGAAACTGAGAAACTGTGCAGTGACTTATATGTCATTATAATATGTTTAACCAAACTATGCATCTAAGGAAGGCCATGAGCAAACAGACTTTTTTTGTTGCTTTGTAGCATTTATATGTAACTTGTGAAAACTGTGTGTTGGAATATAATTTCTTTCAAAATCTGGTATGTAAAATTTGCATTGTTGCCAGTGACATAAATTTGCCATAAAAGTATTGTTGTGCATCACTCAGCATTTGTGTATAGTTGACAATGGCATGTAACTCAACAACACACACAGACTGCATTGTTATGTTTCCATTGCAAAATGGTTGTGTGAACAGACCACAGTGTCTCAGTGTACCTATATTGCCTCTCTTGTCCAAAATTAGCATGTATCTTCTGCATTTTCTCTTACTGTGTAAAATGGAACCCGTTGCTTGCAACCTTGTAATTTGTCAGTTGCTTTCTCATATAGAAGCAGCCTGTCCAGGAGTTTTATATACGTTTACAACATTTCTTGTAGCAACTGTACTTGCCTGTGTAACATGCAGTAATCCACATAGCAACTGCAGGTGTATCACAGGGACCTCACAGGTGCTCCAGTAAGCGGAATGGTAACAAGCTGGTGTGCAAGATTGGTGTATAGAATAAGCAGTCCCCTGGGAAATGGCTTGTGACTGGGGCCATTTAAAATATGCCACTATTTGTAAATTGAGCTTTGTTTAATTTTCTAAATTTTATTTTTATATCATAAAAGAAACTACTGTACTCACAAGTCATAATTCTTTATATGTGTTTTTGTCATGTTATGTCATGATAATCAGTACAATATACATTTTTCAGATCCTGTCAAAATTTGATTACTTCTTCACATCAGTGTTTACAGTGGAAATCTGTCTGAAGATGATTTCATATGGCTTTGTTCTCCATGATGGTGCTTTCTGCCGCTCAGCTTTCAATCTCCTTGACTTGCTTGTGGTGTTTGTCTCTCTTATCGCCATGTTTATACGGTATGTAGAATATTTAATCTTTCGTTGTATGATGCCTATTAAGATTACAAATTTGCATGGGTTGAAGCAAAAGACTAGAGGTTTTGAGGCGTAGGTTTTAAATTTACATGGTCTGAGTTTTTCCCTTATGTGGTTCAGCCTGTTCCAGAAAATGATGGTGCTGTTTTGTTTATGAATAGTCAAAAATAATTTTAATAAGCCAATAAATTATCATATGCAACTTATATTTTAATCAGAACTAAATGTTTCAGTCTTTATTAACAAGCTATCATCAGGCTGTACAAAACAATGAAAGTTCAGTACACAACATGCTTTATTTAAAAATCAAGTCTCATGTCTCACCTTGTCTTAGATATATGTTTATAATCCATTATTAAAACAACATTATCTTGAAAATCTTGTTGTAATGTTTATAACAGGTGTTAATGGCTTTTGTAGCTGTTCATCATAGTTAAAATGCTGAAACCACATTGTTAAAATATTGGGCAGTGGTGTGAATTTTTCCCAAACCCTAGCATTGAATCTCAAGATTATGTACCGTTACCTACATCTTTTTGTACACATTGATAATGGCTTGTTTGTAAAAGCTGAAACGTGTAGCTTTCAAAATATCAGGTTTGTTCGATGGGCAGTGTATTGGCCTTTGTATAGTAACACAAGGGGATGAATAATGTAAAGAAAAAAATAATTGCAAATACCTGTCTGGGCTGAGTCCAGGACCACAAGAGAAAATATAAATAGCTCAATTGAGTGTTATGTAACACTACAGCAGAGGGAAGTAAAAAGCTGGACTGAGTGTATTGGTACTGCAATGGGTTAATCAGTGATATGGGGTTATTGTGTCCTTTTGTTTCTGGTTGATGAGTGATTATGCCAAATGACTTGCACATGCATACATTTAAAATCCAGTGTTTCACGTGCAAGGTGTGATATATGTGTGAAACCATTTAGTGTGATAGGTTTAGTTTCAGGCATCAGTGTTAGTAGTAAATTTAAAAAGACCTTATTACAATTTTGCAGTGGAAGTGCCATTTCAGTGGTCAAAATTCTTCGAGTTTTGAGAGTTCTCAGGCCCCTCCGGGCTATCAACAGGGCAAAAGGGCTCAAGGTAAGGAAAATGGGATGCTTAGTTTCATAAGCTACCCAATACATATGTGTGGGGTTTCTCTATAATCAGTATCAAAGTAATTATAGAGTATAAGAAAGTACAGAATGTATTCATGCTATTTTATAGTATATTTTGACTTGTAATTTTACTAAAACAAGAATGGCAGATATAGTAGCAAACCCCACTGTCCGTGTTACCGGTCAGAGATTATAAAACTTTTTGTATGACAAAAGAAATATAATTGATTTTAGAATATAAGTAATGTAAATAATAGATGTTATAATTGTAAAGTTTTTTCTTGGCTGCTCTTTCCATTGTGTACATATGTACAAAATGAAGCAGGTGGCAGACTGGTGGAAGAGCCCTGTTGTGCCAAGTGACCACATAGTTTGGTTCATTGCTTTTAGTAAATGTATTACATAGCATGGGGCACCTGAGGATGAACCTGACCCATGTTTACACAGGAGAGAACAAGGTGTTTCCAAGACACACAGTGCCTGGTATTTGTTGATGATGTATCTGTCCTATAGCACGTAGTCCAGTGTGTGATAGTCGCAGTAAAGACTATTGGCAACATTGTCCTGGTCACCTGCCTTCTTCAGTTCATGTTTGCTGTTATTGGAGTCCAGTTGTTTAAGGTAGGCAGCAGTCGATCAATCAATGTTTAGTGGCAAATGCACCTCTGGGTTTAGATTAATCTTTAATGGGTTTTAAGTTCTCATTTTTATTTTCATATTTGAAAATATTAATTTCTTATGTGATGTACAGTATTTTTGTTTTATTTAAATTAGTCCTTGTGGTTTTGTGTTCTATAAAGACGATGCAGGGAGCCAGTCAGCAAGATGTTTGTGCTCCTACCCAGCCTTGTTGCGTTGCGTTGCATCGCGCTGCACCTTGTTTGTCATTGCCCCAACTAATTTGCATGTCAGTGTGACTTAGAAATTGTGTCGTACAGTACCTGTGTATGTTTCTCCTGTTACCTAGTTCGTTAGCCCACACAGAAATGCAAAGTTTTGAATATCCTAAAATCTGTTCCAAAATTTTGTGCTCTTCACTAGTCATTCTAGGACAGGGCAGAGCAGTGGGAGAGGTTGCAAGGCTAGCAAGGGAGCCACCAGGTAACTAGAAGGTTGATGGTTGTTTCCATCCTGATGCCATGACAGGATGATTCTTGTTGCATGTTCTGGCTCTTGCTGTGTGCTTTATTACTTAACATTGTGGAGGGGGTAAAGAAGTGTGGGAAATACTCACATAATGTAGCCGTGTGGGGGGGGGGAGGGGAGAATACTTGAAAAAGAGAGTGGATGTGTAGTTGCCTCTTTTCATTTATGTGTTGGTACACATATTGATGGGAAGTTAAATTTGTATTCTCTCTTGGGTTCTTCTTATGATATGGCTTGGTTGCAAATTGCTTGCTGGCTCCCTCAGCTGTCATTCTGGTCCCCCAACACAGATGTTCTTCACTGAAGTTTACGGAACTGAAGTGGCCTGAATTTGATTTGTTTTGAGTTTGAAGACTGGTTTATCCCTGAACCTCTGGGATATGGAAAGGAATCTGGCAAGAATAAGATGCTGGCCATACAGTTACTCAGGCTTCAACGAGCTAGACAGGGAGAAACAAACAGAAAGCAGAAGCAACAGGAAAATCTACAAGCATCTTTGAGAAGTGGATTGTTTATTAATAATTATAAAACGGTCTAACAGTTTTTTTTATCATATGGATCTGTTTTCTTTCGTTTGGTTGCTTGTGCGTTTCTAGTTTTAGAATTTGTTATGATGATAACATGAATGTCGCTATTTATTCGGAAGAATTTGTTTGTGTGTTTCAGTCAGCATCTTAATCTGGCCCAGGCTCGCTTGCTTCTTTCCCTCCATGACCCACCATCCCAACCAAGTGCCCGGCATGGAGTTGCTCTGCTCTGGTATTTGGTCCCTTAGGTGCATTTGACCGGATGCCTGTCTGCCTGCCTGTTGAGGGCTTTGGGCTAGAGTAACTGAAAGAAACCAATTCCATACTGACATTGCCTCTCTCTCTCTCTCTCCTCCCCTAGTACGTAGTGAAATGCGTGATAGTAGCCATTAAGACGATCGGCAATATCATGCTGGTAACCTACCTCCTGCAGTTCATGTTCGCTGTTATTGGAGTGCAGCTATTCAAGGTAACTCCCACCAGTACATGTGTTGTGCTTGCTTGCTGCACTATCACATTTGACATGTTTCCTGTATTATTTCAGTTTAGCGAACAAATGTCCTTCCTTTTTCCTTTCTTGTCTATGTAGATTAAAGTACACATACTTGCCTCTATACTTGCTTTGAAAATTGCATATCTGTGACATATATCCTTTCATGCTTGCTGCCTAGTGTAAATTAGCTTGCTGGTAGCTTGCTTATCTTCCACTTGCTTCAGTGTGTTTGCATCTTGTTTCATATTTCTGTCTCACTGCAGTAGGGAAATATTGGTAGTAAGTGTGTTTTGTATACACTGCATATGTACTATATATGATTACAGTTTTTCATTTCATAGTACTTCACTTTTCATGTACATGTAGCCTGTTAAAAATAAGTTCTACATATCAGAATTTATGATCACTGTATTTCTTCCCTCCTTCTGTCTAACATATTATTTAGTAATGGTGAATCATGTGGCATGTAATAGAATAAATTGTAATTTATGATAAGTATTTTTCCTCAGGTGGTTACATTTCATATGTTTGATGTTCCCCAGTGAATGCAGTACTGAACACATAAAAAGCAGTTCTCTATTGCAAGTTGTTTAGAATGAAATTAGCTTAATGTGTGAGATTTTAGGTTCCTACAACAGTCAGTATTGAGATTATGGTCTTCTACGTTGTAGCTTGTATAGAGTGGTTGTGTGTTATTCCAAAATGTTAGCAACTATCTACCAAACTACCAAACAAGACCATAATTGTAGTATTCACTGTTGTGTGAGATCCTTAATTCTTACATATTTTCAGATAGGTCTCTTTCTTAACACACCATTTTTCTATCACCTATTCATTGCTCTTTATCATGCAAGTCACTGGAAACTGAATCAGAATGATTCCACATTGCATGTTTTTGACAGTCACATATACAGGCAAGCTTTTGGCAATGTCATTAGAAACCACAAAATAGGTAACCGGGGTTTGTTGTATATATGACTGTGTTGTAAACATGTCTGTCGTATATCTTCTGCTTTTAGACTTTCTACATCAGCTTACTTTCTTATGCCGGCAATGTAAGAGACATAATTTCTCGTGAGACATTTTGCTGCAGTTTAAGTGAATTACATACTTTTTTAATGTGCACTGACACAGCATGCTATTAGTGTTAACACATTACATAATTTTATTTTTCTGTACCCACTGTTACCAATTTTCTTAATTCTGTACGTTTTGGATAAATAATAATTTTGTGCTGCTGTAATTAATTAAACATTAGATAGGTGTATATTATTCTAAAGTAAATCATCAAAATGCAAAATTTTCAGAATCTGGACTTTATCATCAATAACATAAGCGATGTATGTATAACGTAAAATTGAGGTACATTTGCGTAACAATTGTTGCTCTGGAAAAGCAATAAGTATTAGGTATTCTGAGTGTGTGTCTGTAGCCTTGGTTATCCAGCACCAAATGCACATGAGCCATATTATATTGCCATATGTGGCCTATCTGGCTGTACCATTCCACATTATTTCACAAAGGGCAGGATTTTCAGAAAAACATTATTGAATATAAAATGTATGTTTTGATTTTCTCTACATCTTCTCTGTGAAATATTTCTCATTCCAAGAATTGTGTGAGATACATAGATCATGTAAAATATCCGTTATTCTTGTTAATCTTGCCATATTTTAATAAAACTTAAATTTTCGTGAGAGATTTTCAACAAATACTGAATTAGCCAATTTTATGAAAATCTGTCCAGTCGGAGCCAAGTTGTTCCAGACAGATAGACAGACATGATGATGCTAATAATCATGTTTTACAATTTTGCAATTGCGTCAAAAATAGTATATTTGATTTTAGTGGCCGAGTTAGTATAGTCAGTATAGTGACATGCTATGGGCTGGATGGTCCAGAGTTCGAACCCCAGTAGGGGTGAGATTTGCCCTACCCATCCAGGCCAGGTCTGAGGTCCACCCATTCTCCTTTTCAATAGGTACCATGTCTCTTTCCTAGAGGTAAAGCAGCCGGGATGTGACATTAAGCACCCACCGCCATCTAGCGTGAAGATTAAAGAAAGAGTAGAGCTTGACTCCCTGTATGGGCCATCATAGTCTGTTATAGGGTGAACTTTACCTTTATGTTTGATTTCACAAGTAATAGTTGGACAGGTTACTTAATTACATCGTGTAGCGTGCAGTATAATTCTTTGTCTTATATAGGGTTCATGTTAATATGAGACCTTGATTTTCGTTAATTTATAGTAACATTTCTTCAGCTGTATCAATGAAGTCCCCAGAACTTTCAAAAAAGTAAATTCATACATCCATATGATTCACACAGTTCAAGAAGTGAATATTTAAGTTACGTATTATACACATGAGATTTCAGACTTCTTCTGCAGTGTAGTTGAAATCGTTGATCTTCCGGGTTTTTCTGCAGCATGGGTTGGTAGTTGTTCACAGATGTTTCGGGACAAGCTATTGGTCCCCTCTTCAAAGGTTCCCATTGCCTACATCAGCTAAATACAGACTGTATATTTAATTTCTAGTCTTAGCATGGCAGTTGTCTTAGGACTTTTATCATGTGCAGAGCCTTCCTGATTGAGTCTGTATTTCCTGTGCAAGTCTACCTTATTTCATAGAACATTCTCAAATTGTTGACCTCCAACTTCCATGCAAGACTTTACCTTCTGATAATATTTCTCAACACACACAACAGAGCTCATAGTTTGAAGTAGTGGCAGTTTTCCTTCCAACATCTTGTTTCACTTCATTAGAAGCAACATATTTCCTCCAGTTCTTCATTTTCTCTTAATTCCATGAATAATGGTACTAGGATTAATGTACTGGAACACACAGGATTTATTTTCTTTGAAAAAAAGAGACCTTATAATTTTGTTTGCAGTCACTGCACTTTAGGGTCATGTAAAGGAAACTTTACAAACTATGTGGATACTTTCATACCACTGATTTTTTATTTTGGCTGTTTATGATCATACTTCATCTAAACAATGCATCATCCAAGAAAAGTACAAGTTTTAATGTTTTATTTTCTGTCCAGCTTTGAACCAGTAATTTTTTATTTCACCACTGTCCTGTATATTGTTCTTTGTATGCACCAATGATGCAGGATATTTTGTACGAAACCTTTGGCAACATGTTTTTGATAACACATGTGTACTTAGCAAAACTACTGCCAATGAATACTTGTTTCCTAACAGAAAACTTTCTGACATTCAGTAATCACCTTCTCTATGTGAGAGAACAGATAACTGGGCATGCATCTCATTCAAGCACTGCTGTGATGGTGCATACATGTGGCAGACTGGCCTTGCATAAGCCAGTTGGTATTTCCCCATGCTTGCTAGAACGATTGCAGATATGCTGTGTGGTAAATGATACAGGTTTTCTCCCATTGCATGTCCCTAAATGATCTCAGTGCATACATGTGTTAGTGGTCCATTTGTTGTATAACTTAAATGGTGATCGTGTATTTATATGCTTACTAATGACACTGTTAGTATCTCAGAATATATGCAGTGAAATGTCCAGATGATTGACAAGTAATGAATTGGAAAGAATTTGGAAGAAAGCATTATGACATTTGCTTGTAGGAACCAAGGAAAATTGCAGAAGTGGCTCAGTCAAGGTGGTCAGTGCTGCCATTCAGATTCAGGCGATGCAGCTTCTAAATATGAGTCACAAATGTTACAGTATTGCTTGAGAAATTGCTGTACACAAGAATATTGTGTGTGTTATAACTGATCATGAACTTATACATGTATGTAGTAACTACAAAGAACTGTATATGGTTGGTTAACTCACAGGTTACAGCCTAACTGCTCCTGGAGTTGCTCTAAACTTACACACACTGTGTAAGAATATGTCAAACTGTGTAAGTGTCTGGGGTTGCAAGTCTCAAACAGGCTAATGTTATTTCATTTGAAGAAATGAACACACAGCATTCTGGAAGTCCCACATTCAAACTCCAGCTTGAAGATACACTGTCCTGACCAAAGTTTTTCATGGTTTTATTAGACCCTCCTAGTAAATATGGGGAAAATATTTCAAAACAGGCCACCAACATTTTCTTCTGTTATTTTAAATTTTTCTACTTTTTGTTGCTATATAATCTGAACTACTGATTATGTCATAGCAGAGATAACTCAGTCAGTATAGAAACTTGCTACAGGCTGGTAGGTCCGGGGATTGAATCCCGGTGGGGGTGAGATTTCCCACTCCCATCCAGACCAGCACTGGGCCCACCCAGCCTCCTATACAATGGGTACCAGGTCTTTCCCGGGGGGTAAAGTGGCCGGGTCGTGGCAACCACCCACCCCCATCTAGTGCCGTGGGTTTGGCAAGGGTCAAGCTATACCTCTACTCCCCCTTTGGGCCTTTGTGTCCTGTTCTAGGGTGAACTTTACTTTAACTTTACTGATTTTGTCATTAAATAAACTGTCAATAAATGCATAGTAATAGAACTTATATTAAAGTTCTCAATCTACACTCATCTTTTCATAGTTTAATTGAAGTAGTTTCTCACTTACTTATTCAAATCTGCCCTTAACTGCTTCAGAATTTCCATGTTTGTGATACTTCATTTGCCTCTTCCTCTGTAGACAGGAACTAGTGTGATTTAGGACCAAACTTGTGACTTTAAATTCAATACAAAATCATATAGAGTGTTTTAAAGTAAAATGACTGACTAACTGTAATGAATTAAACAGATTAGAAATTCCATTCTTCACATGTGCGTTAATGTTATTCTTCTGTTCATTTTGTTACAGTGTTATTTGCCATGGAACACCAAACTCTTTATGAACCTTTATTATACGTAACTTATTCCACTTTGAAAGATGAGGCTTTTATATATGATGAACTTCACATGCTCACTGACTGCCTTTGTCACGTTAAAATTGTTTCTTGTATTTTATACCAACACATTTGAGGGGCGAATTTTGGAGAAGTCTAGCATAATAATTACATAATACTGATGTCTGTAATAGTGTGCTTCCATCTCTGTTAATAGCACTATGAAAGTACTTTTCACATGTTGTTGGAACCCTAATTTATCATCTGCTTATTTTATAACATGTTGGTTTTGTTCATAACTTCTGTGTGTAACAAACATGGCAACTGTATGCACAAAATGTGTCCACTCTGCTCAGTTCCTTACTCCTTCCTGTGTACATCTGTGAATGTCTGTAACCCTTTTGATATATCATTTTAAAGAAATGTCTAGATAAACTTTGTATATGGAACTGCCAAAACAGCATTTCTGAATGCAAAATTTCGGAATGCCATGCAATGTATCTCAATTGTTCATGAAACCTACTAACCTGGATTTAAACCTTTATGTTGTGGGACTTAATTTCTTAATAGTTACTGAATGAGTAAACATACATTTACAATAAAATGTTCACAGGAAAATAAAACTTCTAAATTGGACAAAAAACTCAATAGTTTATAATGGTCTTGCATTTTGTTGACTTTGGTGTCCTGCTGTTGCAAGGGTGAGTCATCATCATTTGAATCCTTCTGCTCCCCCCTCTTCTTCTTTTCTTGCTGCCCTTCCTCCTCCTTTATTTTCTTAAACTCTAACAGTATTTCAATTTCGTATGAGTTGGTGGTTGAAAAGCTCCAATTCCTCATATTTCCCTATCATCTTACCTTTGTTTGAGTAAAGTCTATGAATGATACATTGATTATATATGTTTACTAATAGAGAGAGGGTCATGAGGATGTGATGGTTTGCCCTAAACTTATGTGAGAGGTCAAGTGATAAATAGCATACTGATTGCAGTTTAGAATCCATTACTCTCTTGTTTGAAGATTACACGTTCCAGATTACACCAATGACATTTGATACATTGCTGTAGTGGTATAAAATTCTGCATAATATGCTGCAGTAAAGTATCATTATTTGTTCTATTTCCCTGTAATGCTGACTTCCAGTTTTTGGTTGCATTTGGGGTGAACCGCATATGCTTAGTCTTCTCACACTTCCACAAGAGTAAATCTGGAGCTGTTAAGTCCAGTGAATGTGATGGTCAACAGACATGCCAAATCATTAAAGCAAAATTATTTTGTTGCATTGTTGTGTGGGCTGATGCACAATCCAATTGGAAACATACATTTGTGACCCTATGCCTCATTCTCCAAAGTTCCATAGCAGAAATCTTCACAGTGTGTTGAAATAGCAGTGACACTCTATGGAAGCTTCTTGGTTGTTTACCTCAAATAAATAAGGCCCTGAATTGAAATGAATTGAATTTATTTACTTTCTATGAATCCAAAACAGATTAATGCCTTAGATATAGAACAAGTCACATAAAATGTAGAAAATCCACAAAACATGAAAATGATGACCTTTGCATTAGGAGGGGTTTGATGCAGTGTTGGTGGGAAATGGAATGATTACTGGTGCTTTTTTGCAGCAAGTTATGCAGAACTTTGGTGAATGATTGCAGCAGTGTTTCAAATATGGAGGTCATCTGGAACAAATAATCTTCAAAAACTAATGCATATGGATACTAAACTGCAATCATTGTGCTCATTATTGCTTTTAATGTTTCACATAATTTGTTGTCCAGTCTCTCTTAGTAGTCCACAAAAAAAAACATGCATTTTTACATCTCACTCTGTATATGCTACTCTAATTTAAAAAAATACAGTTTTTGTACATTATACAGCATGCTTCCTATATTCAGTGTAGTAGTTTTAAATGACACATTAAAACACTTATTTTTGTTTTAATTTTTAAAACTGCCACATGAAGCTTGTGTTTTCATCACCAGCTTAAATGTTTAAGTGACACAATTTCAGTTAGTTGCTTTCCATCAGTAGAGAATGGTATTTAAATATTCCATTTAAGTAGAAGCTGAGTGATCCCTAAAACAGGAATCCATTTTATAGAGAACATATTTGTTTAAGGTACTGTGAATGATATAAGAAGTTCAGCTGTAAGTCAGCAACACTATTACAAACTTTATATGAAACATCCCCATTGGTGTAACAATCATAATATCTATCAATATCTTCAATCACAACCAACACACACTTTTCAAACAGTTTTATTAGACAGCAACTAGTTTCAGACCAATCCTTAGGTCATCATCAGGCCATGATACAAGAATATGAACATATTCAGAAACCAAAAACCATAAGCTGCAAATCTTCCCCTTCTACATTAAAAGTACATTAAAAATATGTCAAGTGTACAAGGCTAAAAAAATTACAAGTGATTTCACCCTTTTATACTTTGCATACATTTTAATGTATTTTTAATGTATAAGGGGTAGATCTCCAACTTATGGTTTTTAGTTTCTCTACCTGTTCAAACTCTTGTACCATGGCCTGATGATGGCCTGAGTCTAGAGTTGCAACTAGTTGCCATCTAATAAAATTGTTCCCAAAGTGTGTGTTGGTTGTGATTGAAGGTACTGATGGGTGTAGCAATATTACATTGTATGTATTGAACATTGTTTGTCTCCATGTACATTACAAGCCATCAGTGCAAGAACAAAATGATATATTCCACTTTTGCACAACACACTTTCCAGTAACGTTCCTTTCCATGTCTAAGGGCTGATAATATGGTTTACAGTTACACAAATAAGTCACAACACTACTGTAGTGCTTGCTGCAACTAAAACACCTGCACATATAGGCTGGTCATGAAGTCTGAATCATCAAAAAAGTGGGAAAATTTTTAAAGGTTTTATTGAATGTCCAGTAGTGAACTCATATCCTGTGACATCAATGATGGCCTTATTAAAATATGTTTCTTGAAATACGGCTTGATGCCATACATACTGAAAGTAATGTGATATGCATCAAAATTAAACACAGCTAAGTTTGCAGTTGAGTAATTTTCTCTTTTTAAGATTTGTTTATAACATAGTTGATACAGTGTCTTTGCTATGGGCTGGATAGTCCTGGGATCAAATCCCGGTGGGGGCGAGATTTTCCGCGCCCATCCAGACCAGCCCTGGAGCCCACCCAGCCTCCAATCCGGAGTGCTGATAAATCCTTAGCTCGACCAGGACGGAAACAAGCTTATGTGTCTGTTAGAGTGGCGTGAATTTCCTTCGGCGCCTTGCCTTGAAGGAAAAAAAAACTTGATGACAGCTCACGTCTCAATGTTGTTGAAATCATGTGCGTCCCTGACATGCTTCCGAGCTTGTTTCCTTCCTGGTCGGGCTAAGGACTTATCAGCACCCCGGTACAATGGGTACTGGTTCTTGCCTGGGGGGTCAAGTGGCCAGGGCATGGCATTAAACACTCAACCCCCTCTAAAGTTGAGGCTAAAGAAAGAGTAGAGCTACACATCTGCTCCCCCTCCAAGCCTTTGTGGCCTGTTGTAGGGTGAACTTTACCTTTACCTTTACAGTGTAGCAATAAATTCTCAGTTTATAACCACAATGACTTCAATATCTTTAGCATCACAGCAACTTGCATGTGGTTACATGAAGCACACAGCACAGTCATTGTGGTACAATTTAGCAGTGTAAAATTATATCGTTTTTGATACAAATATGCTGCCTATAATACCCACTGCAATAAATATCACACAACCTAATATACCTGTTGATATGACTCATGTTCATAAATTTCCTGTGCTTCAGTACATTTATTTGTCCTTATCCAGAATAACTTATTTTTATGCCCTCTTGCCAATTTATTTATTTATTTATTTATTTATTGTACTTCCAAGAAATACATATGCAGGAGTAATCCAATGGATATTGGAACAGTCAAAGATAGGACTTGCTTCTCAGGAGTACAGTCCAACATTATGCAGATAGCATAAAATGACATGATATAAGCAGAAACTAGAGTAAGAAATAGGCACTGGGGGTTACCAATCAAATTACAACATATAAACTAAATATAGTAATACTGTACATAGGTATAAGTTAAAAACCTATGTTACTGATTATAAAATTGTAAGTAAATAGCTAATAGATAAGGTAGGTACAATAGAGGATACATCGTATAATACAAACTCTTGTCCTATAATTGAAGGTTTTAAAAAACTTATCTAGAAATCCACTAAGTCATACACTTAATTTAAATATTAAAACACTAGAAATAGAATTAACCGTGGTCAGTTAGTAGTCAGTTGATAATATTCCTCAAGGCTATAAAATGTGTGTTCAGCAACAAAATTCCTTAGTACAGTTCTGAAGTGCCTAAGGTCATGAGACAAAACTTTAATATTTTCAGGCAGATGATTGAAAACCTTACTTCCAGAATAATGAACTCCTTTTTGCACTAAGGTTAGATTTGTGCTG
>Ga0123353_10004307_pt1 | contig 18289 bp, 11 predicted proteins | sample TergutLab28metaG_3_FD_92763 | JGI IMG/M metagenome (GOLD analysis project Ga0123353, IMG submission 92763) | Labiotermes labralis P3 segment gut microbial communities from Petit-Saut dam, French Guiana - Lab288 P3 | ecosystem: Host-associated > Arthropoda: Insects > Digestive system > Gut ... | reverse complement strand
CCTCACCCAATATTGTGCGGGTGATAAAATCGAGAAGAATGAGATGGGCTGGGCATGTGGCGCGTATGGGTGAGGAGAGGGGGGTGTATAGGTTCTTGGTGGGGAAGCTGGAGGGAAAGAGACCACTGGGGAGGCCTAGGCGTAGATGGGTGGATAATATTAGGATGGATCTCCAGGAGGTAGGATGTGGGTACATGGACTGGATTGGGCGGTCCCAGAATGGAGATAGTTGGCGGACGCTTGTGAGTGCCGAAATGAACCTTCGGGTTCCGTGAAATGCTGGGAATTTCTTGACTAGCTGCGAACCAGTTAGCTTCTCAAGAAGGACTCTGCACCATGGAGTAAGTAAGTAATAATCTGGAAGAGACTCGACCGGAAAGTTAGGTCTATAAATTGCGGTTTAGGTGCGTTTATAAGTATCGTTATGGTAATCAGTTTTCTGACACCATGACACTCACCAGGTCAATCAGCTGACTAGTTATGCTTTTGAATTATATGCTGGAGATAGCCTGCTTGAATCGCAGTTGTGGAACTGGCGTTTCTTACTGAGGGAATGCCTGCTCTTCTCAATCTTACCAGACAGGTTTCCATATACGAGACCTTCAGACAGACCACGCATGTTTTTCAGTTCACCCTACATAAGCATCGTTGCGTATCACCTGATGGTCGCCAGAATCATTTCGCAACCATCGTGAGCTGTACTTATACTGTAATCATATTTCTATCGACCTGCGCTTGAGAACAAGTTTTTTTCCACAGTTACTTTAAAGATTGGAAGATACAATCAAAACTGACTATTGGTATGTAATATATTTGCTGTGATTATAATTAGGCCTACCAATATTCATTTAAAACAGTTACAAATTATAGCAGAGAAAGCAGGTTTATTATGCTTTGGGGAGGGGGGGTTAGATGAGATAGTGGTTAATTGGATGTTTTGATCCAGTTTTTTTTGGATAGTTTATTCACTAACTAGTTAGTTTAATTAGTTGCTTATGGGTAACCAGATAACTGAAGACTGGCATTTGTCTAAATTGTGTGTAGAACTTAAGTCCGGTTCGCAGAGAACACGGTCCCTAACCATTATTATGGCCAAATAATTCAGGGAAATAATCGGTATTGTAAGAATAATTTGGAACACGTAACTACTGTGAGTGGTACAATGCGTTGTTTTTTAATGTTACAATAGGCATTGCCTATAATAACCACTGAGATGTAAAAGGTAAGCCGTTAACTCCTAATGTTCACTACGTGTACCACCAGTTTTAACATTTAAGTATTCTGCGTTTTGCCAACATAGTGCATTTGTATGTTCTGTATGGATCTCAGAACAAACAGCATTAACAGGTTAGTTATCGTAACACAAATGAAATGTGTTTACTGCGCGGGACGAACTAAATCTTTAAATATAATTGTTGGTCTTCGTGTAATGGTTCGTTAGGGAATTGTTTGTTAAGTGGGTTTTGTCCAGATCACAGATCCAGCAGGCTTCTCTGAATTCTCGACAAATTCTCGTATCTGCAAGGCTGTACGACTACTCATGCCAAAAGGCGGTGAACGCCTTGAGAATATTAAATATCGGATTACTTCATTCGCTGTTCAGTGAAGCCGGCAATTAACTGGAATTTCATAGCTTTTATTGCGGTGATAACGTGGTGATAAGCTAAAACACCATCATTTTATATGATTTAAATACATTTCAGGTACAATAACAGAGACATATCAGCGTAATTTATCATCTTCAATGTCATGTTGATAACTTCACGTGCTAAACATATCTGGTTGTAAACATCAACTTTGTCTCTCTCTCTCTCGTGCCATGTTGAAAGATGATTAAAAAGAAAAGACACCTAATTGTAAGGTCATTTAACTACGCAGTATGAATTATTGACAAAATGTTGACCCTAATGATTGAAATGTTTTAATATCGATAAGCAGAAAAGAGAGAGCTCGATGCAACTGTCACAGGACAAAAACCTGTTGGCAGTTATGAAGCAACGCCGCTTGATGAGGTGTCTGTGTCATAGGAATTGTTTCGCAGTTGATATTTGTCATTCCCAGATTTTTTTGGGCTCTACAGTCCAGTCGAGCTGAAGCCAAGGTTTTCTAAATCCCACTGAGACGTGCTGTAGGATGTTTCAGATAAGAGAATCAATCCATCATAAGTCCTTTGCCTGCCCGGGCCGACATCGACAAACATCCATGCCTCGTGCGATTTTAAACTCAGTTCTTCCATTGTACAGAATGCCAATATATTCGAACACTCCCACCCCTCTTAGAGTTCCACACTATACGTGCAAAGCAATCCCTGTACAGGCCTTGAGGCTTCCTGGAGGTTGAGGCTCCCAGATTTCATGACAATCGGCACATGAAGTGGTTATGTTGTCAGCCTACGCACAGGCTGCTTTTACCCCTGCAGGAAATGTTCATGGTACTTATTTCTGTTAGAGGCTGAGTCGACAACAGGGCCGTAGTGCGGCCGGAATGAATCGGGAATCGAACCCGCGACCTTCCGGCTTGTAGCGCAGTACCTCAACCATCTGCGCCACGTGTACGTGTTTGTATACATAGTTTATTAGTACAGTACCCCAGACACGTTATATTAACTACTGTTTGCCCGTGGTATCAAACCGGCCATAACCGACAATGGTTATTCGAATTTGATGGAATAAAGTACTGTAAACAATTTTTCAGTGAAACGACAATATACGTTGTTGGTCCTCTCGCTTCATGTGCATTTTGTAGTCCGTTTTATTTCTACAGAATCCAGTGTTGAGTTTGGTTTAAATTTAATATCATCTTGTGGCTGAGATCGATATCCCTCCCATCTGCTCGTCCCGCACTACGTAAGTTTCTGATTCCCCGTGCAACAATGAGGAACCGGAAGTTGGCTGCCGCATGGTAGGCTATAAAACTGTTCTGCCTTCGCAAGCTACGATCGCCTACTACTCTTTTAATAGCAGGCATAAAATGAGGAGGACTTTAATATTTTTCGTGTTCACAGTATTCTTTATTCTGCTACTACGCAAATTTACTGAAGTGCCGCTCAGACGCGGTGTTACGAGCAGATTTACTATCTTTTACAACAGTACGCAGGTCTGAGATGGCGTAGTGCTAGCCGGCTGTCCCACGATGTGGACGTCAACATAATCTGGACTTCCGAAATTAAGGTCAGAATAACGAGGCACGGCAAATATTGATTAGTAAGATTTTTCCGTGGAGCGCTACTATAACCCCTCCCCTCCAAACACACATCCATGATTGTGATGAATGTGTGTGGGTGTCTGCGTGTATGTGTATATATCTTCATTTTCTGTAGGCAAGCAGAGAGGATCTAGACGTCGGTGGTCCAAGGTAGTACCAGTATGTGTTTAAGTCTAATCCCAGTAGCCAAACGTTTGTTTCTATCATGTCTATCTTTGATGGTGTACCAGCGAAGTTCCGCAGTTATAATTACAAGGTTCAGGTTTTGAGTCTCGGTCGGGTTAGAAACTATTCTGTGGTTTTTCTCGGTTTTCGTAATTTAATCCAAATTTTCGTAATGCGTTGTTTACTATTGTGCGGATTTCAGTGGCGCCACCCACAGAGTCCGAAATTGTTTATTCTTGTAGTTCGTTAAGCACTTTAAATATGTAAAATTCGTGGACAGTATAAACTTGAACCTATTTATGCTGTCGCTCTCTCTCTTCACGTAAGCACTTGTTAGCACTTGTGGACTGCATCACAGGGTGGCATCTGTAAGCGACATTAACCTTTTAAAGCCTACTGGTTACGTCATGCACCAACAGCTTTAACGTTCAACAGTTGTATATTCTGTCCACACTGACTGATGTGTTTTGTATTTGTCTCAGAACAAACAGCGACTTTTGCCACTTACGTCATAAATTGATTGGTTTTTATAACCGAGTTGAAAAGTGCTTACTGCGCGGTACGAACTGGGTCTAATAAATGAAGCAGTCTCCGCTTCTTCTGTAAAGGGTTAAGGGATAAGTATGCATTAGTAGTCGTATTACAATCTCAAATTTTGACAAAAGAGGTCATATCTTAGGTGGCAGAATCGCATTTTCTATCAGTCTGTTTTTCTGGAACTTTCAGATGCATGACCAGCATAGACAGAGTCATCGTGACTTCATTGTCTCTCACTCACTGTGCCCTAGAAGAGTACAAAGATTTAAGATTTATCTGTACAGAATTAGATAATTCTCCCGTTTAAATTTCAGCAGACTTTCGTATAAGAGTGCCGCACTATTTTGTCGTGCCAACTTTTTCGTACTAGGAAATGGATATAGTTCGGTCTGAATGTCGTAGTTTTACTGGACCAATACGAAATACAGTTAAATATGTTCGATAACTTATAATGTATATTCATATGCAAAACTTGATAAAAGCTCATTCTGTCTTTTTGGAGTGGAATGGACCAACGAACTACGTCCCTGTAATACGTCCACTTCTTACAAACTGCTGCGTAGAATAAATTGCATTAAAATGGGAATTTGATGTCGAGACGCAGGTAAGACTGTCCTGACTTCTTAGTAATTGACCAATTTAATGCACAAATCCCTGTTTTATAATAAGTTTATTATATTCCTCTACATGTTTCGAGCACTGTTGTGCTCATCATCAGGAGGTCAAATTGTATAGTACAGCATCTGGTATCGTCACACTCTGTAGGTAGCCGTACGGTGCGCAGGACGGCTATCTATAGAGTGTGACGATAGCAGGTGCTGTATAATACAATTTGACCTCCTGATGATGAGCACAACATTGCTCGAAACATGTAGAGGAATATAATAAACTTATTATAAAACAATATTTTGCCCATTAAGTTGGTCAGTTACTAAGATTATACTGAGTTGCACGGTCAGCAAAACAAAAAAACTGCCCTGACTGTTGAGACGAATATTCGTAAATGGCCTGGAATCGATCCGTTGTGATCCATCACGAGGTTGCACAACGGTAACACAATTGCACAACCGTAAGCGGTGTGTAGGGTGACGTGGTACGGGCAGCCTAGGTTGGTGGTACGCCTATTGTGTCACAACTTGTACGTGGGAGGAAAATGGTTCCCATCTCAGTCGCAGATCATATAAGACTTTTTTTCATTTTCTCAAAACTTAAAATTAAATTTTATAGGTTATGCCACAGTCAGTTTTTCCTTATTCCTTCCAGTTAATCGTGCAAGGACCCCAGGTCATTTTCTTTCTGCCTTTTATATAATTATTGACATTTTGCTGCTGATAGAATTCCTTGATTAATTTCCAGAAACGGTGTTTATGACGTAAGGGTGTATGAGTCGCTCTAACTCTGAAATGGGATTGCGACCAGCACTAAATTTTAGCTCCTGCTTTCTTTACCTCTCGCAGAAAGGACTCTTGTTAGGCTGGGTGGATTCCAGAACTGATATGGACGTGGTGATGAAGAAAACGTTTTCAGTAGGATTTAATCTCAGCAGGTGGATAATTCCAGGCCTTCAGCACGCGTTTCCCCTCCAAAGCTGTCATGAGAATTCCTGTCATTATAGAGGGTTTTTTTGTTTAAAACATGGAACTGAGTTACTGCAGAGCGGAGGCCATTATCGGTCTTTACGTGGCAATTAATATCTGCTGTGCGGTGGAAAATAGGACCAGGCGCCGTCGAGCGGGCGACGTCATCGGTCGCTGAGCATCAGTGCAGCTTTGAGCTGGTTCCTACAGTATGTGAGCGGGTTCGACGTTCAGCAGGACACTCTACATAACTAGGCCAAATGCGCATGTGTAGTAATATATAGTAGTGCATTGTATAATAATAATAATAATAATAATAATAATAATATATGTTTAGAGATACGTCGAATTTGGATCATGAAATGTATTAACATACCGGTAAAAACTGGAGTCGCTGGAAACGTTTGGAAGCGGTACCAAGAAAACAGTCAATAGATTCATTACAAATTACAGATCTGCCAGGAACATCGCACATAATGTGGAAAGTACTGCAGTCTGGAAATTGAGGCCAGGCGGTGGGGATCGCCGTTGGTTCAAGAGAAGGTGTACCAGGGAGAAAAGGCCTGTAACAAGAGACATTATTATTATTATCATCATCATCATCATCATCATCTCCTCTATGCAGGGCATTTATACTTATATTCCTGATACAAACCATGTCCCTAGAGAATACAGTGTTGCAGCTATTCTGTTGTTACTATTCATAGTGCTTATATCGTTAGTTTCAGTTTTGAATCTATTGTACTTTTACATTAGTACATTCCGAAGTATGTGTGCAGTGCCCAATATGGCTATTTTCTGGAGTTCCTTGACTTCATGCTTTCCCGGTATGTTGCTCACGTGTTTTCTAAATGACTTTGAAATAGTCCCAGTCGCCCCTCTTATTACTGGTATCACCCCTGTTTTTACATTCCACATGCGCTGTATTTCTATTGTTAGGTCTTTATATTTTAGAATATTCTCAGCTTCCTTTTTAATCACATTTCTGTCTCCTGAGATTGCAACGTCTATTAACATATATGTTCCCTTTTCATTATCACGGATAATAATGTCTGGTTTGTTGTTGGGGATAGTTCTGTCAGTTTGTACTTGTTGATTCCACATTATTATTATTATTATTATTATTATTATTATTATAAAACCAGCACACGCTCGAGTGAGTACAGCAACTCTCGTACTGCTGACATTTCGGGTTCAGTGTTATCCTGCAGACTGCCATGCTCATTAAGGTTTGTCATTCACTTCCTTAGCCTCTCCAAGCAAATGCAGGGATATTACTTCAAATTAGGCCACGGCCGCATTTCTTTACGTATCACTTGCCTTCAAGGAAAAGTCACTAACTACTTTCTAGAATGTTTCAGAAGGTTGATTTAATCGTTAACGGAAAATTATCTCTCAGTGAATATGCAAGCCCGAACATTTTATTTTCCTGCAGAACCTTACATCATACATGTTAACAGTTACACAGACGACGACACCCATACAGACATCCAATTAGACTGGCTGCCGATTGCGAGTTTGCTAAAATGTCAGTTAATTTTGTTTTCTGTAGCTCGGCACGGATTTTATCACGATCAACAACCTGTATTGCCTGTCACCTGCACTGTCGGTTTGTTTATTTAAAATGACGCCTCCCATGTTTTCGGCGATGTCGCGTAAGAAATGCTAGTGCAGTTCACGGCTGATAAAGTATGGTTGCAGAGTATAATGAAGCACTGTATGTACAGCTTGCATTTCAGTCTCTTACGTAACCCCATTGCCTAATCATACACAAAGCGTGAAAGATCGTTTTAGTGGATACAGACACTCCCCCGACTAACACATTAGTTGCATTCCTGAAAGTGCAGCGCAAATCGGAATTGAGTGTACATATGGTCAACTATACAGGTATGCGCCGTATAACGACGTTTCCGTGAGCGGCGGAACGCATATGCGACGGTGGTTCCATAAGATTATAACATTATAACATGATATTATAATATAATATTATAATACCGCTGTGTTAGAATTGCCTACAGTATTCGGTACAGTAGCATGCTGTACAGGTTTGTAGCCTAGGAGCAATATAGCCTGGGTGTGTAGTAGACTATACTATCTACGTTTGTGTAAGGACACTCTATGACGTTCGCACAACGACGAAATCGCCTAACGACGCTTTTCTCAGAACGTATCTCCGTCGTTAAGCGACGCCCATATGAAATTCACTATCGTATTGGCAGTTGTAAGAGAATTTCTTACTCTCGTGGGGAATCAAAACCTGGTAGGCCAAACTTCACTAACAGAGTTGCTGCCGTTCTGAAACTTGCGTGCAGTGTTTATAAATCATTTCTGAGAACTGGTTTCGCAACCCCGTCAGTGCACGCGCATAAATATGAAAGACGCGAAATGCATATATACATTACACATGCACGTTCTAGCAGCCTTCAAGATAAGCCAAATGTGGAACTGCAACAGTTTCCGTTCATTCAGCTCTCTCTAATGCTTTAATGCATGTGAAGAGGTCATACCTCTCTTTTCTTGCACATTATTTTACTCTCGATGATTGCAGAAACAGCAAAATTTGTATTCGAAAATAAACACTTGTTCGAAATGAATGTGATAGAGATAGTTGGTAGGTAGTACATCCCAAATGCAAAGCCCGCTGTAACAAGTGGATGCTTTTTTCTCTATCTCCACGCTTAATTTCTATGAGGAAGGAGTGGAATTGTTTAAATCAATCGTGTGTGTGTGTGTGTGTGTGTGTGTGTGAGTGTGTGTAAATTATGGTCTCTTTAAGTCGTAACAGACTTCGTTTCTTTTGTTACGTTTATCTAGGAGACTGTTGCTTCGAATCGGTCGCTGAGCAATCTTCGCTCCGATTAGTTGTTTTCTGAAAATAAACGGCTGTATAAACTTGTAATGTTTTTTTTTTTTTGTGAGAATTTTGGTCCTCTGGGGCAGGATGCTTTGTCGCTGGGTGAGTGGTTCCTGAATTCCGAAGGACCAGCCTTTCCCAACGGCACGGTGTCTTATCCCACAAGACCGGAAACCGTAGAAAAATGTAGTTTCCGGTAATGAATAAGGAAAAATCTTCTGTGTCCTCGATCATTTAATTTCATTAACTTCCATGGAGCAAATTAATTAGCAATGTTCAGAGATCTCCGTTGTAACTTCAAATTTAACACGAAGTGTAACTTTAAAGAGTACAGGAACCTTTACCACCACTCATGCGTATATCGTCATGGCACTGCGCTTAGGCGCTCGCTCCACGAACACAGTCTATTTGAGAAACTCATAGCCGTTCGGTTAGTCAAGAAATTACCCGTCTCTTTTGGGACTAGAATGTTCGTAAACCTAACCGTTTTCACAGTAGTAGAGTCCTCTTAATGAAGCGTTGGAAGTTGCGTGACTCGGTCTTTAGGCTTGAAATATCCATGAGAACCGCAGTTTGGATAAGCCGGACACCTGACCGACATTCGAATCAAATATATTTCCTCCAAAACCCAAGGAAAATGTAACACTGATCCACACTTTACTGGTTTGAGGTTGTAATCTCTAAAAACATCTCAGCAGGCAACATAACTCGTATAGATTGTAATATTATCTTATATCATAGCTCAATAGAATGATTAGCTGGACCAGACGACTGGTGTCCTATTTCCGGTACAGGCCTAATTATTTTGCTTGTTACGTCGTCAAGACTGGCTTTGAATTCCAAATGTATTTTTTTACGTTGAAATTATTTTCCTTACAATTGTTTCAATTGCTCGCTACGTTTTCTAGCTTAACTGCCCATTGAAACGAAAGTGCGTGTCAAAAAAAGTATCTCATTTAAGCATTGTCGGACTTCGGAACATACCTCGTATTAATTGTTTTAGGTCGGGGACTTACCCTGAGGCTAAGAGTCAACTTCACCGTACCTGTTTAACCCGTGTCCTTAATCTCTATTCTGAATGCCATCGAAATCTGCAGTTGCATTATAATAATGTTAACATCAGGTTAAGTGTTAATAAAAATCCAACCAGATGAAAGAGTATGCAGATATTTATTTACTGCAAAGTCAGTAAATATATATCAGCATACTGTTGCATCTGGTTGGATTTTTATTAACATTGAATTACGATGCACGTAACCATGTGTTTAAAAATCATGTTAAGTCTTGAAGTCTGAAATAAACTGAAAAACATAACCCGAAAGTATGCAGGAAGGAAGCCGGGAATGCCCCAACCGGAGTGTCACTCATGCTTGAAAAGCGACCTTGGAACACAAACAGAGCACATCTGAGCTTCTTCGTGAAACAAATTCATGTCCTTGCTTAAAATTTAATGTTCTGTCTTTACAACCTCGCCGTTCGCCTGCAACAGACATCGGATTTCTTCTTCTACATCCCGACATATTATGCCCAATCCTCACAATTCATTATTTTTCCAAGGGATTTAAATAAGTCCCGGGTACTTTTAAACTCAGTGAAGTTTAACTGTTCTTTTGCCAGTTTTTACTTAGGACTATACGGTAAACCATTTGAACCTGTATCTGCCTGTGGCTCTCCAAACAACTTCCAAATAAGCCATTTCTATCATCGTAGAACCCACTGCGAAGGTTATGTCATTGAACAAAGGCAGGAAACCATTTGTACTTCATTTCCTTCCTTCAGACAAGGACAACAGGGCGTCCTCACAGCGTTTCCAATGAGGCAAAATGTAGGTTTCTGAATATGTATTAAGATTCGCATATGCAGCAGGGCGCTGTTATTGTAATCCATTGCTTACAAAATGTGTATACCTAAGAGAGATAAACTTCGTCAATAATTTGGGGTATTCTACATCAAGGAAAGCTGGATTTTTACAGATCGCCCGTATTGCTAGAATAATGACGTTACGATATTTGCGTATGTAGCTAAGATAGAGGAGACAAGAAAGTTACTAAAATGTTGGTAGGAAATCTGCAGGACCACTTACATTGTCTAGAGTGATCTGGGAGAAAGGCATTAAAATATGAAGTAAAACAATGCCTGTACAGGCCTGTTACAGGATTATAGGGTTCTAGAAGGTTGAGTCTCCCAGATTTCTAGACAATCGGCACGTCAAAGTGGCAAAGTTGACAGCCCTACGCACCGGCCGCCTTAGCCCTGGGAAGTATTTCTGGTAATCATTGCTGTTAGAGGCTGAGTCTACCCAGTGGTCATAGTGATGCCGGAAGGATTATGTGAATGAAAAACTCCAACGAACCTTGACCTTCCGGCTTGTAGGGCAGTGCCCCTACCAACTGCGCCACCGCGTACCCCATACCATTAAAGTAGACCTTACGAAATGGACCCTGGGGTGGGGAAATGAGTATAGGCCGTAATTGTCGCAGGATCGTGTTGTTATTATTATTATTATTATTATTATTAACTGCAAGTGAATTGTCTCTCTGTGGCAGTAGTCCATACACTAGTACAAATAATAATAAATGTACATAAACGAAACAATACAAAAACGCAGTACAAACAATACAAAACGCAACAAATACAAGTACACATATTACCAAAACACCCACACATTACAAAACAAGTTAAAACAACCACAGTACCGTACAAGTTAAAACAAACACAGTGCAAGATGTAACCAAATGAAACAGTCACAATATAATCAAATGCCCTCAGTATAAGTTCACCCTAATGTACATGCAGTGGTGAACTTTGTTATTCACTGTAAAATAAAATAAATCAAGTAGAATATACTTGTTATAATATTTATTTATTTAATTATTTATTTATTTATTTGAGAACAGGGTTACTCAAAACCCGAAAGACTAAATTTTGTATGGTGGCGCCCAAATTTTTAACATAATTATTGCAGTTTGTTCCTTACATGCTGAAATATGCACAGGTCCAAATGCGCCGAGCAAAAAGCGCCACTTAACGGTAAGGTTTACGGGCCACCGAGAATTGTGGATCCTTGTAGGCGCTTCGCAAAATTGCGAAAAGCGACTATTAGCTTCGTTATATCTGTCCGTCCATCCTTCTGCATGGAACAACTCGGCTCCCACTGGAAGGATTTTCATGAAATTTGATATTTGAGGATTTTTCGAAAATCTGTCGAGAAAATTCAAATTTCATTAAAATCGGAAAGGAATAAAGGATACTTTACATGTATACCAATATACATTTTTATCCTGTATCTCTCATTTCTTCTTAGAATGAGAAATGTTTCAGAGACCAGTTGCACAAAAAATCAAACCCCACATTTTGTGTTCAGTAACTTTTTTTTTTCCGAAAATCATGCAGTTTATGAGATAATGGGGAAAAATATTGTAGAGCGGCGCATGCCACAGATGACAATATGGCTCATGAGCTAAGACTACAAATACTCACTCTGACGTTGTGTAATACTCATTGCTTTCCCACTGCAGCAATAGTTGCTCGAACGCTCCTCAGTGTTACGTTATACGTACATTGCCTGTCTTGTCGGTACTGAAGTTGCTTGATATCACCCTTCTGGTCCCTAGTATTTGTCGGTGTCTCTTAGATTTCTGGAATATTTTTAGACTCCTGTTGGGAACTTAAAGTACAAAACTGATTACTGAATTTTAAAGACGTGCATCATTGAAACAAGGAACACATCAGACTGAAGCTAATGGAAGATTAAAAATTATATTTGTTTACAATTTACTTAAATACGCTGTCAAGAGTAAAGACGAATAAACCCAAAATTTATAAATTTCACCAATTAAATGTGCCAAAATAAGAACAAGAGTATAATGGCGGATTTGAGGCCACGAAACAGAAAACACTGCTAGTGGAGTGCACGGAAATCCCACTGGCAATGCGATAACGCGTGGCACTGCTCGTGTAGTGGTCCAGCCAGCCGCAAGAGATAGCTTGGTCGTCCCCACACGGACGGAAACACCATTAAAAATCCCCACATTTCGTTGTATTTCTTCCTTATCCCCACAAGGAACAGCAGAAAATATCATTTTGCCAAGCAGACCATTGCTTTTCCACCTGCCATGGCTAAGGGGTCCCTGACAAGTACCAATTCTTGTTTGGATTTCTGAAATGTTTGTATTTCAGAAGAATGTAAGACGAATGGACCCATCTCAGAGCTTATAAGCCTACCCCCAAGAACACAGTGCGGATAAAATGCGCGAGAGGTACTTTGACTACACATTCTTGGAAGTGCCTAGAAGAATTTTGTGGGGCGGGATAGCGCAGTCGGTATAGCGACTCGCTACGGGCTGGACGGTCCAGGGTTCGAATCCCGGAGTAGGCGAGATTTTCCGTACCCATCAGACCGGCCCCGTGGCCCACCAACCCCATCTAAGCGCCGAAGTTAAAGAAAGAGTAGAGCTATACCTCTACTCCCCATCTGGGTCTTATTGGCCTGTTCTAGGTTAAACTTCGCCTAGAAAAATCCATGCTGACTGTTTTTAGTCTCCGATCAAGTATTGTGTTTGTCATACCGTTGTGTTGATTACAATAATGAAGGAATTAATTACTGTTAAACACAACAAGAAAGTTAAAGTTGGCAATAGATGCACCTCAGATTGAGAAAATAGGAAAACCGTGCAGATTTTTGAGACTGAGAAATTTGGGAAACCGCCTCGTTGTGTCTGTTTTCATAATGTTAAACGGATTTAACTGGGCAAGACCTATTGGTGGGTTCTTGTGATAGCCGTGTTAACCTTACACATTTATCCACGTAGCTTGGACATTAAGATGGCTAAATGTTGGCCTGAATAATGTAATTTATGTACATTATGTAGTCCTTTTTTTTTTGTGGCGCAACAGCTGAACTCGAGCTTAGGCCGCCTCATTGTTTAGGTCACTAGATCGCACAGAGTTACACTCACTCACATACCCGGTACGACTTCTGTGCCCGAGTGATCGGCTTGTCGCAGAGGCCGCTACATACACAACACACGAAAAAGGCAAGAAACAAACATCCATGTCTTCAGCCGGATTCGAACCCACAGTCCCACCAGTCAAGCGGCTGCATAAATACGCCTTGACCGCACAGCCACCGGCATCAGCATGTAGTAAGTTAATCTGCTTAAATGATGTGACGAATAAATCAACAGAGAAGCACAGCGATTTGTTATCTCATTACGCCCTACTGAAGGCGCAGAATGACGTCGAATCAGACCGCATATTACCTTGGAATGACCGTCATACAGGTCTTGGCTGTTTCTGTTACATAATGAAGTGTATGAGGTAAAAAATACTGTCCACGTGAGTCAGTTTGGTGAAGAAGACTGACCTTAGGCAACGTTGCCTACTGGCGTGCAAACGAATAATTGTAGGTCAAGGATAAGTAGCCCTGTGTCTGTGTCACGTGCGACAATCGGCAGGACCAATAGCGTCTCGTGGGAGGTTTAGGAAGCACTTGAAGAGATTTCTGTCTTCCATCTGTTCTGTCACATTCATAATAAACGTCTCTTGCTTTAAAGGATGTTGCCTGTGGTATACGGTCACTGTCACTGAGTTCCGTCATGTTTTTCTAGATACATATAAAAATATTAAAGAATAATACTCTTAGCCTCCCTGTGGTAAGTGAACCTGTGGTTTAGAAGTTAGGGGCTGATCTGTCAGTTTAGAGTTTAGAAGATGGTATTCTGTCAGTTAAAAGTAAGGAGCTGGTCTTGTGTAAGTTGAGAGTTAAGGGGAGTCGTCTGCTGTTACCTTATAGGTAAGGGTTTGAAGTTATGCTGGTTTAGAGGTAAGGAGCTTGGTCAGTTTTTCCGTTTAGAGATACTCGTTTTCGAGACCGACCGACATGATAGCGCATTTGTTCCCGCATAGGCACGCTATCTTCCTTTCCGTTACATTGACACAAGTCTATATATTTTGTGAATGTGAGATACATAGCGTACCGAGTTAATTTGTAGGTCTGCCGACCATCACTTCACCTTAATTAGAATCCTAACATCGGGGGCATAATGGAATTACCGCCCTGTGGGCACTTCCTTCTACACTGTGGATTTGTACCTTCGTTAATCCTTCCCACGGAGTCGTTTGTCAGGACAGTAAACGATCATAACAACAACAACAGCACTGTTTAAAGAACTGTTCTTTGTTCGAAGTAAATAACGCTGTATGGCACAGAATGCCTGGTGGTTTATACAGTTCCTGAATTTTTGCCGGATTTTAAGTACAGCTTGTATAAAGCTCATTGAATGTTAGTTACAAAATGAAATTTAAGTATTACCAGATAATCAGGAATATCAGTTTGTGTGAAGGCTTCAATAACATTTTCAATTTTTCTCCCAAATACGTATAAAATAGATTAAAATCTGCAATGGAAGAGACAGTTTGCGTCATTACCCTTGAAGGAACGATAACATTCAAGTAGATCTTAGAGAAAGCTTTATGGTTGTGAACCGAATTAAACTGGTTCGGAACAGGGTCAGACTTCGGGCCTTTGTAAATAAGGTGATAAATATTAGTGCTGCATAAAAATGAACTTCTCGAGCTGTTGAATGCATAGCGTATTACAAATGTGCAGTTAGTTCGCGAATAAGTTAAATGTATATTTCACTGTCGAAAAATTTAGACACGTAAATCGTAAATGTGTTACCGTCGGAGCGACTGACATGTTTTTGGCCTGTTTGGAAAGTTCGGTATCTTCGAACTGTCTTTAAAATTAATGTCGATAAGTACACTCTAAATCGTCCTGGCTTGGGACCGAATCTGTTATCTGTATGATATGGGTTTCCAATCCGCGGCCCGTCATCTTGCATTATGCGGCCCGCGGCCATATTTGCAAATTATGTGTATAGTATAAAAAAATAAATATACCACTTGCTCTTACTTGCCTACGTGCACCCGGCGTACCAGCCTACCGTAACCGGTGCGGCCATTTTCCATGCTGTAGGACATAACGTTGATGATTTCTGTATTTAGATAGGAGCAAGAAGCGTTCAGAATGTAGCCGATCATTTGGGTATATTTGTTTATTAGGTTTGCTGGCGTCAGTTACGGACGTTTCATGCTCATGCGTTATAAGTTTCATCTGTCAACGTATGTTCAGAAACCGCTGGTGATAGGTAGGAGGGGTTGTACGGGGAGAGATTTAAACGAGGAAACGTTAGCAGCAGACAACGGACGATAGCAGTCCAGTGAGAAAGGAGTCGCGTACGAGAGCGACGTAAGTGAGGGAGTACAAGTGACTGTGTTATTTCATTAAAAAAATGGTTTAGTTGTTTAACTGGATACAGTACGACTTTTTTATATGAAGAATAAAATGAATAAATAAAGCAATAAGTAAAAAGAAAATTACTAAAACTATATGTGATTCGGTGAACCACACCCGTCTCCCGAAAGAGGTTCTACCAGACTGAGCACGTCGGGACAACCAAGTTATAACGAGTGATCGTGTAGAATAACGTCCTAAATTCTTTGGTCTCGATGAGTTATGACACTGAACATTCGTTCGCTTTAAAACATAACGTGTAAAACTAATACTGAAGTGTTATCAGCTTAAGTAAAAATTTACGGGAATATAAAAGACAAAATCTTATGTTCATGTATTCTTAATACATCACTTTTCATCTCAGTATTTAACCAACTTGATGCACAAAATTTGTTTCACAATAAGTTTCATTTCATGCCTCTACATGTTTCGAGCACATGTGCTCGAAACACCTGTAGGTGTAATGATACCAGAGACTGTGTAATGCAATTTTGACCTCCTGATGATGAGCACATGTGCTCGAAACATGTAGAGGCATGAAATAAACTTATTGAAAAACAAAAATTTGTGCATCAAGTTGGTTAAATACTGAGATAAATATACTGAGATGCACGGTCAGCAAAACGTCAAAATCACGTTTCATGTTTAAGATATAATGAACACCTGTATGCTAATTACTTATGGCGATGATGAACAGTGTGACAAGGAAGTTGGTACCTTGAGATATAAATAAGGAACAATTAAGCCTATGTATGTATCTGTTTATAATGTGTGTATGCAAATACATGCTTTTATTATTAGCGGGAGGCGCTATTCAAATGCTGTTGTAATGTTACATTGGACATAGTATAATCATTATATCTACGTCTTAAAAAGCTGGAGTACAATAAACTCTTCATTATAATGTCTTGTTTGTACGTCAACTGCATAACAATAGGTACGGAATTTGAATAGTGCCGAATAAGAGTCATACTTCGTGACTTTAATTTTAATACGAATGAGCATTATTTAAACAACCACTTAACACTTGTTGGCCAGAAAATATATCCAAACAAATCCGTACAGTCATATTTTGGTGAACTTTGTCTTTGTACTATTATTTGCAAAACGTACACAACTGTGCGCCATTGAACAAAATGTTAACAGTATTATGAGGATCTCTTTAACTTTATGAAACATAAATGCGATAGTGCCGTTCTGTCCAATGCTCCTCGATGTCCGGAAGAGCATTGCTTTATTTCAAAGTTACACAACATCACTTGTTCGTCCTCATAACGGTAATATTAAGATGGAGAAAGGCATGGAGCTTTGACGGAATAATATTAATAGGGGAAACCCGAATTATTCGGTGAAATACCTGACCTGGTGTTGCTTTATCCACCACGAACCTCACACTGACTGACCCGTAACTGAACCCGGGCCTCCACGGTGAGAGGCGCACTGTTTGAAGCTTGAGGTTGATCTGAATTATACATAAAGACTAGTTCATCCTGACAGTGAACTCAGCGCGCTTACGTTTAAAGACCACCGTGTTAATACACGCATTGTTCATGGAGGTAGTCATTGTTAATAGTGAATGTCATAGCAAAACGCATTACGGCGCCGTGGGAAAGTGCAGGGTCCACTTCATGTTAAAGACGATGGTATATGCTCTTAATAAGGTTATCGCTGTTCATTTTAATCATAAGTTTCCCTGAATACGCGTAACGAATTACCAAGATTAACTTCCGTAACAATCTCTGTGAGATTTATACTGTGACCTTGTGGCTGGTGACAACAAATAAGCACTTCATAACATGTGCCTTCGGAGCGCTGGTGACCACCTACCAGACGACCGTAGTCCTTGATGATCACCGACGGGATAGTCTTCTGTCTCTCTTAGAATTTGTTTCTTACAAGAGAATTGGAATTTGTGAGAACATAAGTAAAGTAGAAAATTGACGTCGAAATTGTAAAGTTTGCTTCAGTGTACGGACAGTCGATGTTCAGTTACTGGAATTCGTGTTAACAATTTCCTACATGCTCTACAGGACTGCTAGCTTATTATAAACTAGGTCTTGCATTAAAATTCGTTGTCTTGTGCGTGCGTGGATGATAATGAATTATCGTTTGTAACTTTTCTTGCACTACTGATACTTTAAATTGTTTAAACGCCATCTCCAGTTTTTAAGTTTATTAATAAAGTTGTAAGTTTGCCGAAGCACCAGACCATGAATCGTGTATGGGTCGTAAATATACTCGTAGTTTCTTGACACAGTTTGGATAGTGTAAAAAAATGAAGAAGTGTTTCATAGAGTCAAGGCAGAATGGAATATCCTACATACAGTGAGATGAAGGAAGGCTAACTGGATTGGTCACATCTCGCGTACGAACTGCATTCTAAGACACATTATCGGATGAAAGATACAAGGAAAGACAGAAAGTACGGGAAGACGAGGAAGAAGACGTAAGCAGCTAGTTGATGACCTTAAGGAAAAGAGAAGGTGCTGTAACTTGAAAGAGGAAAAACTAGATGGCACCATATAGAGAACTCCTGCAGTATCCCCTTCCAAAGTGGGCTTTGGGTTGTCCAGCCACATAGTCTGCTATCTACCGCCCCCCCCCCCCCGTTTTAAAGTTGTTGCATTTGGTGGTGTTATCTTCGTATTTTTTCAT
>Ga0123353_10004306_pt1 | contig 18293 bp, 18 predicted proteins | sample TergutLab28metaG_3_FD_92763 | JGI IMG/M metagenome (GOLD analysis project Ga0123353, IMG submission 92763) | Labiotermes labralis P3 segment gut microbial communities from Petit-Saut dam, French Guiana - Lab288 P3 | ecosystem: Host-associated > Arthropoda: Insects > Digestive system > Gut ... | reverse complement strand
ATTTGCCCAGTGGCGACGCGAAAGATATGAATCCGTTTTCCAAATCGGCTTCGTGATGGCCCACGATACGGTAAGAGATTTTCTTTTTGGCCTGCTCGTCCAGCAGGGTGACCTGCGAGCCGAACAGCACCTTTTCGCTGTCCGTCGGGGACGGCATGACCTTGGCGCGGCTGTACGCGTCCTCAAGCTCTTTTATGTGGCCTTCGATAAAGCTCTGCTGTTCGCGCGCGGCGTTGTACTCGGCGTTTTCCGACAGGTCGCCCAGCGAACGCGCCGCTTCTATGGCCGCTATTATGGCGGGCCGCTGCACGGTCTTAAGGTCTTTAAGCCTTTCTTCCAGCTTTTTATAACCTTCGGCCGTCATCGGGAAAATTGTTTCCTCGGTAGTCATTTTCTTCTCTCCTTAATTCCGGTAAAACAAAAAACCTCTGCCATAGCGCAGGAACTATAACCTTAATTTAAACTTACCCCGATGTCAAGGTTTTTTTTACCCCTGTCATATCAACGGAGTCAAGGGCGCCTTTTCGTGCTTTAAGATTTCCGAATCACCCGGCCCTGGGCTTCTTCACCGCTGTTTCCATGTCCGCGCGTATGCGCTGGCGCAGCATGTCTATGGGGATAAGCTGCTTGCGGCGCTGATAGTGCCAGAACGTCCACCCGTTGCACGCGGGCATGCCCTGCACCATGGCTCCGACCTGGTGGATGGAGCCCTTGTGCTCGGCCGTTATCAAAGTGCCGTCCGCCCTTACCGTGGCCGCGAACTTGCGGCGCGAGTCGAACAGGATTTCCCCCGGGGCAAGCAGTCCGCGCTCAAGGACGCTGCCGAACGGGATTCGCGGCTCGGCCTTTTGCACCACGTCCAATGCAGCCCGGTTTTCCACCATTTCCACATTGGAAAGCCTGGCGCGCGCGCCCGCGATGTACGACGTGTCCTTTTCGATTCCTACGTAAAAGCGGCCAAGCTTCTTGGCCACCGCGCCCGTAGTCCCTGTCCCGAAGAACGGGTCCAGCACAACGTCCCCGGGTTTCGAGCTGGAAAGTATGACACGGTACAGCAGAGATTCGGGCTTCTGGGTCGGGTGGAACTTGCCGCCGTCGTCGTTCTTCAGGCGCTCGGCCCCGGTGCATATGGGAAGGTTCCAGTCGCTGCGCATCTGCGTGCCGTCGTTAAGGGATTTCATGGCCTCGTAATTGAAGGTGTATCTGGATTTCGGAGCCTTCGAACACCATATCATGGTTTCGTGCGCGTTCGTGAACCGCGTGCCGCGGAAGTTGGGCATGGGGTTGCTTTTTGCCCACACGATGTCGTTCAGTATCCAAAAGCCCATGTCCTGCAGCATCTTGCCGATGCGGTATATGTTGTGGTAGCTGCCTATCACCCACAGCGTGCCCGTGTCCTTCAGCACGCGCTGGGCCGCCTTCAGCCAGCCCGATGTGAACCGGTCGTATTCCTTGAAATCATGGAACTTGTCCCAGCCTTCCTTGACGCCGTTGACCAGCGAGTTGTCGGGGCGTATAAGCTCTCCCTGCAGCTGCAGGTTGTACGGGGGGTCCGCGAAAATCAGGTCCACGGACTTGGCCGGCAGCTGGTTCATCACGTCCACGCAGTCGCCGTTGATTATAACGTTTTTCGCCGATTCGTCACTCATACCCTCCAGTTTATGGCCAATAAGTGACTATTTGGTTAACGGGCGAAAAGTTTTCCTGTGGTGCGCGGTTATCCCGTGCTTTTCAATGGCGCTCAGGTGCGCCCCCGTGCCATACCCCGCGTTCCTGTCCCAGCCGTAAAACGGGTAAAGCGCGGCCAGCCGGCCCATCAGGCGGTCGCGCGTGACCTTGGCCACGATAGAGGCCGCCGCTATGGACAGGCTTTGCCGGTCCCCCTTGACCACGGCCGCGGCGCGCGGTTTCAGCGACGGGGGCGCGCGGTTGCCGTCGATAAGGAACCAGTCCGCGTCGATTTTGCCCGCGGCCGCGGTCATGGCGCGCATCGTAGCCCGCAGTATGTTGATGTCGTCGATTACTTGCGCCGAACACGCCGCCAGCGCGAAAACCGCGCCGGATTCGATTATCAGCTTGTAAGCCTTTTCACGGTTCCTTATGTTCAGAGCTTTGGAATCCTTTATCATGTCGCGCAGCCCGTCGCTGATTATAAGCCCGGGGAACGCCAGGGCGCACGCCACTACCGGCCCGGCCAAGGGGCCGCGGCCCACCTCGTCCACGCCCGCGACAAGGCGCGCTCCGTGAAGGCTTATGATATGCTGTTCGTGCGAAAAGTCGGGCATGGTGGTATTATAACAAAAGCGGAAATTTTTGCAACAGGTTCTGCCGGACTGGCGCGTCCCGCCCGGGCGTTCGCGCCTGCCGCCTGAACCCCGTAACAAAAACTATACTATAATTTAGTCGCTTTGCCTATTTCACGTTTACTTATGATTCATACTTTACAAACATAATATATTGTGAATATGATTGATAAGGTTTTTAAAATTTTTACAGCAAAGCGGTGATTGACAATGGAAAAAGAACAGGAAGACCAAGTTCGCACGGCAGCGAAAAAATGGGCGAAACAGCGCGGTTCGCTGGTCATGGCCTTGCACGAGGTGCAGGGGGCTCTGGGGTTTGTGCCATGGGACGCGGCGCGCATAATCGCCGAAGAAATGGACGTACCGCTGGCGCGAATCTATGAGGTGGTTTCGTTCTACAGCTATTTCAAGCTTGAGAAGCCCGGCGACGTGGTCATATCCATATGCGACGGCACCGCATGCCATATCAAGGGCTCGCCCGGGCTTATCGCCGCGTTCGAAAAGGACCTAAGCATCGCGTGCGGCACAAGCACGGAAGACGGCATGTTCCACCTGCAGGCGGTGCGCTGCATCGGGTGCTGCGGGCTGGCTCCGGCCGTGGTCGTGAACGGCAAGACCTATGGCAAGGTCAAGCCGCCCGAATGTGCCACGATTGTCAAAGAGTGGAAGGCAAAGATGAAAGACAAGATGAAAGATAAGGTGAGCTGACATGGCTGACGGCAAGAACGACAAACTGAAAGAACTGGCCCAGAAGCAGATGGCTGCGCTGGACAAGCTGTGCGAAGACCACAAGAACAGGCACTATCTTATAAGGCTGTACACCTGCGACGCCATAGGCTGCCATTCGGGCGGGTCAAGCGATGTGATAAGGTCGTTGACCGAGGTTATAAACTCGCACGGGGCCATGGAAAAGATACGCATGGTGCCCACCGGCTGCATGGGATTGTGCGGCAAGGGACCGCTGGTGCGCATAGAAGCCGACGGGGTCAAGCCGGCCATGTACAAGCTTGTGGGCGACATGCTGGCAAGGATTATCGCGGCCGAGCACGTGATTCCCCTGCTTAAATGGATTGAGGGCGGCCGCAAGGGCGAATTCACGACCTCGCAGTTCCTCAAAGACAACGAGCTGTGCCTGGACCTGCCTTTCTTCACCAGGCAGCACAAGATTGTCCTTAGGGACATGGGGCACGCCGACCCCGAAAACCTGGGCGAATACCTTGCCAACGAAGGCTATGACGCGCTTAAAAAAGCCCTGTTCAAAATGAAACCCAAGGACGTCGTCGAAGAAATCAAGCGCAGCGGACTGCGCGGCCGCGGCGGCGGCGGATTCCCCACCGGACTGAAGTGGGAATTCGCGGCAAAAGCCCCCCTGGTCGAAGGCGAAAAGTTCATCATATGCAACGCCGACGAAGGCGACCCCGGCGCGTACATGGATTCGTGCATCATGGGCGGAGGCCCCCATCAGGTCATCGAAGGCATGATGCTGGCCGCCTATGCCATCGGCGCCACAACCGGCTGGATTTACATCCGCGCGGAATACCCGCTTGCCATACAGCGCCTTGAAACCGCCCTAAGGCAGTGCAAGAAGCACGGCATACTGGGCAGGAACATCTTCGGCAGCGGCTGGGACTTCATGATAGAAGTCCGCTATGGCGCCGGCGCGTTCGTGTGCGGCGAAGAAACCGCTCTTATGGCTTCGATTGAGGGCAAGCGCGGCTCTCCGCATATGCGGCCGCCGTACCCGACACAAAAAGGCATGTGGGGCAGGCCGTCCTGCATAAACAACGTGGAAACCCTGGCCGCCATACCGATTATCATGCGGCAGGGCGCGGACTGGTACAATAAAATCGGCGATGAAAAGTCCAGGGGCACCAAGGTGTTCGCGCTGACCGGCCACGCCAAGCACGGCGGCTTGGTCGAGGTACCAATGGGCATGACCCTGCGCGAAGTCGTCGAGGAAATCGGCGGCGGCACGGACACCGGCAACCCGGTGAAAGCCGTGCAGACCGGAGGCCCTAGCGGCGGAGTCATACCCGCAAGCCAGTTCGACGCCCCCATAACCTACGAAAGCCTGAACGAAATGGGCTCGATGATGGGCAGCGGCGGGCTGATAATAATGGACAGCACCGACAGCATGGTCAATATCGCCAAGTTCTACCTGGACTTCACGGTGGACGAAAGCTGCGGCAAGTGCTCTCCGTGCCGCATCGGCGGATACCAGATGCTGAAGACTCTGGAAAAGATATCCAAAGGCAAAGGCGAAATAGCCGACCTGCAGAAGCTGAAAGACCTTGCGTTCGCCATGAAGAAGGCCAGCCTGTGCGGGCTGGGGCAGACCGCCCCCAACCCGGTCGTGTCCACGCTTAAGCATTTCGAGGACGAATACACCACTTTGATTAAGAAATAGAGGAACACCCGATGACCATGGTAACAGCGAAAATCGACGGAGTCGAAGTAAAGGTAAGCGAGGGCACAAGCATACTGGCCGCCTGTAAAAGCATACAGGTGAACGTGCCGACGCTGTGCTGGCACCCCGACCTGTGCGCCACGGGCGCGTGCGGCATATGCCTGGTCAAGGTCAAGGGCAAGGCCGCGATGATACGCGCGTGCTGCGTCCCGCTGGAGCAAGGCATGGAAGTCACCACCCGCGACCCCGAGCTTGTCAAGGCGCGCCGCACCGTGGTCGAGCTGATACTCTCCAAGCACCCCAACGAATGCCTGACCTGCTCGCGCAACGGCAGCTGCGAACTGCAGTCACTTGCCGCCGACTTCGGCATCGAACACAACCCATATCCGCAGGTCCGCTTCGAATACGAACGCGACGAATCCACCAAAGCCGTGGTGCTTGACCAAGCCAAATGCGTGATGTGCGGCCGCTGCGTCGACGTGTGCCAGAACATGCAGAACGTGTGGGCGCTGTGCTTCATGAAACGCAGCATACACACGCAGATGTCGCCTCCGGGCGGCATAAAGCTGGAAGAATCCCCGTGCATAAAATGCGGGCAATGTTCGGCCCACTGCCCGGTCGGCGCCATTGTCGAGTACGACCAGACCCAGGAAGTGCTGGGCCAGCTGGTTGACCCGGACCTGTACTGCGTGGTGCAGATTGCTCCGGCAGTGCGCGTGGCCATCGGCGAAGCCTTCGGGAACGCGCCGGGCAACATAGACACCGGCAAGCTGTACGCCGCTTTGCGCCGCCTTGGCTTCAAAGGGGTGTTCGACACGAACTTCGGCGCGGACGTGACAATCATGGAAGAGGCCACCGAATTCGTCCAGCGCTTCCGCGACGGCCAGGGCAAGCTGCCCCTGATTACAAGCTGCTGCCCGGCATGGGTGGATTTCATGGAAAAATACTATCCCGACATGATAGGCCATTTTTCCACATGCAAATCCCCGCACGCGATTGTCGGCACGCTGGCCAAAACGTACTGGGCGCAGAAGAACGGCATAGACCCCGCGAAAATCCGCATGGTCTCCATCATGCCGTGCACCGCCAAAAAATACGAAATCCGCCGCCACGAAAAAGACATGTACGCCTCGGGATACCAGGACGTGGACATATCCTTGACCACCCGCGAACTGGCCCGCATGATAAAGCAGGCGGGAATCGCTTTTAACGAGCTGCCCGACGAAACACCCGACGCCCTGCTGGGCGAATACACGGGCGCCGGCACCATATTCGGGCGCACCGGCGGGGTGATGGAGGCGGCGCTTCGCACGGCCCACTTCATGCTTACCGGTGAAAACCCCGGCAGCGCGGACATAAAGCAGACGCAGGGGACCAAGGGAATCCGCAGTTTCGAACTGGACGTCAAGGGCACCAAGATACGCATAGGCATCGCTCATGGCACGGGCAATGTCGAAGCCCTGCTTAAAGAGGTCGAACAGGCAGCCCAAAAGGGTGAAGAGCCCCCGTACCATTTCATAGAAGTCATGGCCTGCATGGGCGGGTGCGCCGGAGGTGGCGGTCAGCCGCGCGGCGTCACCAGCAGCATCCGCATAGACCGCGGGAAAGGCCTGAACAAGGACGACAAACAGTCCAAGACCCGCTTCAGCCACGAAAACGAGGCGGTCAAGAAGCTGTATGACGAGTTCCTGGAACACCCGTGCAGCCAAAAGGCTCACGAACTTTTACACACAAGTTATTCTGCGAAACAAACTTACAAAAGATAGGAGTTTAAATCATGGCATCGATAAAGAAAGTAGTCAAAAAATCCGCTCCCGCCAAAAAGGCGGACAAGGCGGTGAAAGCGGAAAAAGCGGCGAAGGCCGGCAAGCTTGAATCAATACGGTCGCGCTTTCCTGTGCGCAAGCTGTTCCAAGGCCGCCGCGTGACGATGAAAGCGTCGTCCGAAATCGTGCGGTCGCGCTTCGCTTACATAATCCTGGCGTTCGTGGCCGGCTTCTTGGGCATGCACAACTTCTACGCCGGGCGCAAGAAAGCCGCCTTGGCCCAGCTTGCGATTTCCGTGTCCATAATCGTCATCGTGCTGCTTACCATGGTTCGCTTCTATACCCAGGCTGCCGGCGGATTCAGAAGCATGGAAGAGTTCATCTGGGTTTCGCGGCTTGTTGCGAACTTCCTTACGGAAAACACACCCCAAAGGGAAGCTCTTATACAGCAGCTTAGGCCCGGGCTGCTGGCGGCCGGCCTGGCGTCTTTGGCGCTGGGCATATGGATTGCCGTTGACATGTTCATGGTCAAGAAGGATACCAACGGCAGGAACATGGCCTCTTGGGGCAAAGAGCCCAAAAGCCGCATGGCGTATATCGCGCTTGCGATATTTGTCCCCGCATCGCTTGTGATGTTTTTCCCCTTTGGATTGCCTGGCGTGCATAACTTCTATGCCATGCGCCTTAGGCCCGCGTTCGCGCAGCTTTTCGTGACCGTCCTTGCATATGTGTTCTTTATGCCTCTTATAGTGCCGGTGTACATCTGGGTGCTGTGCGAAATAGTCATGGTCAACAGGGACGCCAAGGGCAACGACTTGACCTAGGGCATGGCGGCCAGCACGGCCTGCATGTCTTTGGGATAGCCTTTGCTTTGAAACTCCATCTTTTCCCCTGTGCGCGGGTGGGTCAATTCCAGCCTGACCGCGTGCAGGGCCTGACGGTTTATAAGCGCGGACTTTTTCCGGCCGTACAAAGAATCGCCCACAACCGGATTGCCCATATGCGCCATGTGCACGCGTATCTGGTGAGTCCTTCCCGTCCTTAAGCTGCACTGCACAAGCGACATTTTCCCGTCGGTTTTCAAGGTCTTGTAATCGGTTTGCGCGACCCTGCCCGTGCCGTCGGCCAGCACAGCCATCTTCTGCCGGTTGCCGCGCGCGCGGCCTATCTGCGTGGTGATGGTGCCTGACGCGTTTTTCAAGGCTCCCCACACCACCGCGTGGTAAACCCGCCCCATCTTCCTGCTTTCCAGCTGTCTGGCCAGGCTTTCATGGGCCGCGTCGTTCTTGGCCACGACCATCAGCCCGCTGGTGTCCTTGTCCAAGCGGTGCACTATGCCCGGGCGTAAAGCCCCGCCAATGCCGGACAGCTGTCCCTTGCAGTGGGCCAAAATCGCGTTGACCAAAGTGGCCGCATGATTGCCCGCCCCCTGGTGAACCGCCATGCCCGCCGGCTTGTCAATGACCAGGATATCCTCGTCCTCGTAAACTATGTCCAGGGGGATGTCCTGCGGCAGCGGCTTGTCTTCGACGGACGGCGGCAGAGTGATTGTGAACGTCTGCCCGGCCGTAACTCGGTCGTCCGGCTGGACCATTGGATATATGTGTCCCTCTTGCATTAGGGACAAAACCCTGCTACGAGATATATAAGCAAGCGTTGCGATGGCCTTGTCCGCGCGGCTTCCCGCAAGCTCATCGTTTACAATTATTTCTATTTGTTCCATAAGGAGATTATACACCATGCAAACTGGAAAAGCAATAAAGACGGTCGCTTTGTTGAAGCTGGCCGTCCTGTTCATGACCATAGCCATAATCATCGGCATAACTTTCATCGGCGTAAGGGTATCCAACAAGAAGGCGGCCCGCATTTCTATTTCCCACGACACAACCATCACGGCCGTGACCCAGTGCGACAGGTATGTCTGCGCCCTGCTTAGCGACGGGCGGCTTGTGCTGTTCCACCCCCAGGCCGGAGTTTATAACGCCCGCACCCTTGCCACATCCGAATTTATCTATCAGTGACAGGGACGGCGTTTTTAACGGCAGTTTCTTTCAATTCAAAAACTGTCTGCCGCGCCAGCGGCTCCGCCAGGCGGTCCGCAGGACACGCGCGTCCGCCCGCTTAGGTGGCGGCGCGCGCTATGACCGATGAACCGGCCGCGGCCACTGTTATCCGATGTAAAATCTATTGGTTGTTCGTGTGCTTGCGCTTGTCGTCGCGCACCGCTATCTGCTTGATTTTGCGGTGCAGGGCCGAGCGCTCCATATCGATGAAGCGGGCGGTCTGCGATATGTTCCCCGCCATGCGCGCCAGCTGGGCCCTGATATAGGCTTTCTCGAACTCGCGCCGCGCCTGCCGCAGGGACATAAGCTCAAGGTGCACGACATCGGCGCCTTTTACGCCGTCGATAGCCTTGAATATTTCCAACCTGTCCGCATTATCGCACGACACCATGAAAAGAGTTTTCGTCATGGCCCTACTATGCCCGGTTTGGGCGGTTTAAAGCCAGATGAATTTTAGGATATAAACTTAACGTGTCAAAACTGTTGCACGTTTTTCCCGCGTGTCCTATACTTGACGCCATGGAGTGGATTGTCGCCAGTGCAGTTTTGTTCGCCGCGTTTATCGCCGCGGCAATCATGTATGCTCGGGCAAGCGCGGAAAACGCCAGCCTAAAAGCAAGGCTTGGCGACATGCCCGTGCATTTCAGGGCTGAATCGGCGGCCGTGATAAAGGCCCAAAGCGACGAGTTCTCGAAAACCCTTTCTCCCTTGAAAGAGCAGATAAAGGACTTCCACAAAAGCCTGACCGACATGGCCGGTGAAAGCAAGACCCAGGCCGCGGTCATGCGCGGGCAGATAGAGAAGCTGGAGAAAATGAACGCCAGCCTTACCAAAGAGGCCGCCGACCTTGCCGACGCCTTGAAAGGCAACAAGAAGCTGCAGGGTAATTGGGGAGAGCTCCAGCTTGAACGCCTGTTCGAAATCCTTGGCTTCAAGGAAGGGCGCGAGTACCAGAAACAGAAATCGTTCGCGACCGAGGACGGCCGCCAGCAACCCGACTATATCCTGAACCTGCCAGACAACCGGCGGGTTGTCATAGACTGCAAAATTTCGCTGAACAATTACGTCAAATACATGCAGGCCGAGGACGACGCCCAAAGGATGCAGCACCTGCGCGCCCACGTCGACGCCGTGAAAAAGCACCTTAAAGGCCTGGGCAACAAGGATTACCAGCGGCTGATAAAGGAAAGCTCGCTGGATTACGTATTCATGTTCATGCCTATCGAGCATGCGTACATCGAAGCCATCGGATACGACGGCGATTTGTACGCCTAGGCTTTCGAAAGCGGGGTGGCCATCGCAACGCCCTCGTCGCTGTTCCCGATTTTGCGCACCATAGACAGCCTGTGGAAAGCCGAAAACCGCAACAAGAACGTGCAGAGGACCGCCGAGCTAGGGGCCATCCTGTACGAAAAGCTGGTCGGCTTCACAAACGACATGGAAGACATAGACCGCAACCTGAAACGCGCGCAGAACTCGTACGACGAAGCGTACAAGAAACTGGCCACAGGCCGGGGCAACGCTCTGTCCGTGGCCGAAAAGATGAAAACGGTCGGAGGCATTGCCACGGACAAGAAACTGCTGGTCGAACACGACGGCGAGGAATAATCCCGGCCCGGCCCTAAATCCCCAATACTTCCTTTTGAGCCATAGCCAGCAGGGCCGCGCCTTCCTTGGCCAGTGCCAGCATCTGCGCGAACTGCTCGTCGGTGAAGACCGCGTTCTCGGCCGTAGCCTGTATCTCGACCATGCCGCCGCCCCCGGTCATGACGAAGTTGGCGTCCGTCCCGGCGGCCGAATCCTCGGCATAGTCAAGGTCCAGCACGGCCCGCCCGCCAACAATACCGGCTGAAACCGCCGCTACCGTGTCCATGACCGCAGCCTGCTTTTTCGCGGCGGCCAAGGCCAGGTACATCGCCACAAACCCGCCGGTGATGCTGGCGGTGCGCGTGCCGCCGTCCGCCTGTATCACGTCGCAGTCTATCTTCACGGTGATTTCCCCAAGCTTCTTCATGTCCACGACCGCGCGCAGGCTGCGCCCGACCAGCCGGGATATCTCAAGGGTGCGGCCGCTTTGGTTGCCGCGCACGGCCTCGCGTTCCGTGCGCAACGAGGTCGCGCGCGGCAGCATCCCGTATTCGGCCGTAATCCAGCCCTGCCCCTTGCCTTTCAGCCATACCGGCACTTTATTTTCCACGGTAGCGGTGCATATCACGTGCGTGTCGCCCATCTTTATCAGGCACGAGCCCTCGGCATATTTATTGTAGCCGGGCGTAAGGACCAGCGGCCGCATGGCGCCATCGGAACGTTCTCTCATAATATATACTCCATTTATATGTCTTGCAAAAATTGTCTTCCTGTATTATATTCTTTCAAGAAAGGAGAATCAAGCCTTGACACAGCAGATTACCGGAAATGACGAATCAGCGGAAGCGGCCGAGGCTGCCCTGCCAACGCTTGAATCGCTGCAGGAACAGGTGGAAACACTGAAAACCGACGTGCTGCGCGCCTATGCCGACGCCGAGAACACCAAGCGGCGCGTCATGCAAGACGCTGAAAAGCGCGAAAAGTACGCTGTGTTCAACTTCGCCAAAGAGCTGCTGACCGTGGTCGACTCTTTGGAAAGGGCCCTGCGCGCCAGCACGGACGGCTCGGCCTTCCGCCAGGGAATCCAGATGACGCTGGACAACTTCAAGGCCGTGTTCGCCAAGTTCAAGATTACGGAAATCCCGTCCGTCGGACAGGTTTTCGACCCCGAATTCCACCAGGTCGTTTCACAGGTCCCCACAGCCGACAGCAAGGTTACGGACGGGCAGATAGTCGAGGAACTGCAGCGCGGGTACCTTATCGACGGCCGCGTCCTGCGCGAGGCCATGGTCGTGGTCGCAAAGAAAGACCTGGACAATGAACCTGTATAAGGAATACAAGAAAACCGTCATGGACGCCGTCAAGGCCGTGTTTCCGGATGCGGACGCGGCAAAGGTCGTGGTGTCCGCCCCAAAAGAGTTCGCTCACGGCGACCTGACCACCAACGCCGCCATGGTGCTGGCCAAGGATTTGCGCCAGCCTCCGCCCGCCATAGCCGAAAAAATCGCGGCGCAGCTGCGCAAAAACCCGGATTTCACCCAGGTGCAGACAGCCGGCGGATACGTGAACATACGCCTGGCCGACGCTGTGTGGGACAGGCTGCTGACAGCGGCCATAAACGATGAAAATTACGGGGCCAGCGACATCGGCCGCAACGTGAAGGTCAATGTCGAGTATATATCCGCAAACCCCACCGGCCCCGTCCACATAGGCCACGTGCGCATCGCCATGACCGGCGACGCATTGGCCGGCGTGCTGCAAAAGGCCGGGTTTGCCGTCACGCGCGAATCTTACACCAACGACAAGGGCATGCAGGTGACCAAGCTGGCCAAATCCCTGTACCTGCGTTATGAAGAGCTGATAACCGGTTCCCCGGCGGACATTCCCGACGGGTATTATCCGGGCGAATATATGATAGACGCCGCGCAAAAACTGCGCGACAAGGACGGCGATAAATGGCTTGGCAAGTTCGACGAAACGTATTTCAAGGACTTCGCCGTGGACGCCATGATGGACATGATACGCGCCGACATCGCGCTGATGGGCATAAACATGGATTTATACTCGTCCGAGCAAAAACTTTACGACGACGGCAAAGTGGAAAAGGCGCTGAAGTTCATGGAGGAAAACGGCCTGTCCTACCGCGGGACGCTGCCTCCGCCCAAAAGCGGGAAAACCGCGGCTGAAGACTATGAACCGGCCGAACAGCTGCTGTTCCGCGCCACGCAATTCGGTGACGACTGCGACCGCACGCTGATAAAGTCCGACGGGGCGGAAACATATTTCCTGTCCGACATAGCCTATCATTACGACAAGCTCATGCGCGGGTTCACCGTGATGTACGACGTGTGGGGAGCCGACCACGCCGGATACGTCCCTCGGCTGACCGCGGCGGTCAAGGCCATAACCCGGGGCAAGGCCCAAATCAAAATCCTGCTGTGCCAGATTGTGCGCATCACAAAAGGCGGCCAGCCGTTCAAGTTAAGCAAACGCGCCGGCAACATCATCACCGTGGCCGACCTTTTGGAACAGGTCACCAAGGACGAACTGCGCTTTTACATGCTTACCCGGCGCAACGACGCGCAGATGGCGTTCGACATCGACAAGGTTAAAGAGCAAAGCAAGGACAACCTTGTGTTCTACGTGCAGTACGCGCACGCCCGCGCCTGCTCGGTCCTGCGCAAGAACAGCGGCGCGAAAGTCAACACGGCCCTGCTTGCCGACCCGCACGAACGCGCCCTTCTGCAGCAGGTTTCCCTGCTGCCCGTGGTCATCGAAGAGGCCGCCGCGTTTGCCGAGCCTCACCGCGTCACCGGCTACCTCAACGACCTGGCCACCCGGTTCCACAGCCTGTGGACCGCCGGCAACCGCGACCCCGGCCTGCGCTTTTCAACGGACGACGCGCAAATCACCGGCGCAAGGATTGCCCTTGTGAAGGCGACGCAAACCGCGTTGGCCGGCGCGCTGCGGACGCTGGGCGTCACTCCGGTCCAGCGCATGGAATCGTCAGCAGAGGTTTGATGACCCGCTCCAGCACGCCCTGGCATTTGGCTATGGCCATGCCGTAATTGGTCACCGCTACGCCCGCGTTCACGCAGGTTTCAAGCCGGACAGCCATCTGGCGCGCGGTCAGCATGCAGCCCCCGCAGTGCAGCACCAGCGCAAACTCGGCCAAATCGCCGGGAAACTGAGTGCCCTGCGCAAACGAAAACCGCAGTTTTTTGCCTGTATAGCCTTCCAGCAGCTTGGGCAGTTTTACCCGCGCGATATCGTCTTCGGTTGTCGTGTGGCTGCAGCTTTCCGCAACCATCACCCTGTCGCCTTCTTTAAGCCGGTCTACGGCCGAAGCTCCCCTGGCGTACAGGGCCAAATCCCCTTTGAAACGGCCGAACAGCAGGGAAAACGTGGTAAGCGGCAAATCGGTCTGCTGCGCCACGTCCTTGACAACCTGCGAATCACTGATAACCAGCTTCGGCGACAGCTTCAGCGCCGCTTCCAGCTGTTCGGGCTGAACGATAATCCCAACCGCCCCCATGTCCAGCAGCGCGCGCAGGGTATGCACCTGCGGCATTATCAGCCTGCCTTTTGGGGCGGCCGCGTCCTGCGGAGCCACCAGCAGCACCGTGTCCCCGTTTTCCACCAGCCCGTCCAGCAGCCCCGCCTCTTTAAGCAACGGCAAAGCAGCCACCAGCCGCTGTTTCAGGCCGTCAACCCCGGCTCCCGTCAAGGCGCACACCGCGTCGGCATGCGGATATAAATCAGCCTTGTTGAACACAACCATATGCGGCACTTTCAGGCTGTCAATCAGCGCGGTTTCATGCTTGCCCACATCGCCGTCGCCCACCACAATCATCACGAAATCCGCCGTTCGCAAAGCCTTTTCCGTGGCAGCCCCGCGCGCGCCCGCAAGCCCGCTTTCATCGCCCAGCCCCGCGGTGTCGATAAAAGTCACGGGGCCGTAGCCGGTAAGCTCGTAATTCTTTGCGACCGTGTCCGTGGTTGTCCCGGCAATATCCGACACTATGGACGTTTCCTGCCCCACAATGGAGTTCAGCAACGCCGACTTGCCCGCGTTCGTGCGGCCCGCGATGGCTATGACCGCGCGCAATGACTTAGGGGTGTCCCGCATGTGTTTCCTTCCTGCTTCTTCCAGGCGCGCCCGCCGTAATGAACTGCCCGATGCTTTGGACCATGTCCTTCAAAGCCTGCAGCTGCCCGCTTGCCTCGTCGCCAGCAATGTTTTTCCCTTTGTAAATGCTGTAATCCCCGCGCACCTTCAAGGGTGTGAACGAGTGCATGACCACGTTGCACCCGCGCTGCAGCCCCTGTTTTTTCGAGCCCGGCTGCAGGCTTTCCATGGCGCTTGTCACGGGCATGTTCACCATCGGGTCCATCAGGCGGTATATCGCGCACGCCCTGTGCACAAGGTCCGGGCTGGGCGATTTTTCGTCCGCCCACAAAGTTCCCGCTGCCGGAACGAACGGAGTCAGGGAAAACATGTGCAAGCCCATCTGGCTAAGCCGCTTCATGTCAGCCGCCAGCATCTTGTTGGTATAGCCCGGCATTCCCGCGATAAACCCGCTGCCCGCCTGAAAGCCAAGGCTTAAAAGGGATTCCAGGCGTTCGATGCGCTTTTGCGCGCTTTGCCCCGGGCGCACGGCCGCGTGCAAAGTGTCGTCCATGGTTTCCACTTTCAGCAAATACCTGTCCGCACCCGCGTCGCGAAAACGAGCATAAACCTCGTCGGAAAAGTCCCCGTGCGACATGGTGATGTCAGCATTCGTCATCTCCTTTATCAGCCGCACAGCCTTGCATAAGAGCCCGATGTTTTCGGGCGTGTCCTCTTGCCCGCCCTGCAGCACTATGCTTTTGATGCCCGCCGCGTCGATTTCGCGCACAGCCGCGGCAATGTCGGGAATATCCAGGCGATAGCGCCTGGCCTGCCTGTTGTCCGCGCGCAGCCCGCAATAAAGGCAGTTGTTCTGGCAATGGTTGCTGTTTTCTATGATGCCGCGCAGGAAAACTTCGTTGCCATAGTGTTCCTTGCGTACAGCATAAGCCTTTTCATAAAGCCAGGCATCGTCGCGCCCGTCAAGCAGCTCTTCGATTTCCCGGCACGAAAAGCTCATTTGACGGCCAGCGGGTCCGGGCCGTATCTATTATCCCCGGCAGTGCCTTTCTTGAAGAAAAGGAGCAGCATGAACGCCAATCCCAATAAATTCGCCAATACTGCCATAACGGAAGAATCCAACAAAAGCTCTATTACAAACCCTGTTATACCTAAAACAAATGCCAAAATATAAAACAGCAGTACCCACCCTCCGCTGTATCCCATGTCATGCACTCTTTTTATGACAAACATAATGCTTATCCATACATAAACCAGAATTATGACGCCCATTGGAACCAAAAACACGCCGGCAGCCACAAAAGAGCCGCCTGACACAGCTAGAACAACGGCAGCGCCGATAACCGTCAGCAAAGCTATCAACGTCCCCGCGCCTAACAAGATAAGCCACCAGATTAAATACGCCAGGCGGTTCATGCGCCCTTCTTTCCACAAAAATTTTCCGTACGCCGGTTTCCATAAGGACATGACAAGCCTCCTGATATTTGTGTAGCTATTGTGCCGCATAACGATTAACAAATAGTGTAGATTGCCTTTTCATGGTGATAGCGCAGTCCGCCCGGGCCAGCGCCAAAGCGAGCCGAAAGCGAGCGCCGCGCGCCGCCTTGTGGCGGGCGGACTGCGCCCCTAAAAAAACAAATCGCTGTCGCCCGACTCCATCTTCCGCAGCTTATCCACCGCCTTGGCCGCGTTCTCGTCCGCAGCCATGATTTCGTCAATCAGCCGCTTGCCCGCCTTACGCGCGTCTTCCGAGCCGTAATCGCGCAGATACTCGGCAAAGGTAAGTATCCCGTTTGGGCTGCAGAACCTGTGTATGAACGCGGTCTTGGCCAGCCCCATGAAATGGTCGCCCGTGCGCCCGCTTCTGTAACAGCCCGTGCAGAACGACGGAGTGTGCCTCATTCCAATCAAATCAAGCACCACGTCGTCCAGGCTTCTGGTGTCGCCGATGGTGAACTGCTGGCTGTCGGGCTTGTTGGCCAGGCTGTCCTTGTACGCCCCGGGATACGTGCGCGAGCCCGCCGATATCTGCGACACCCCGGTTTCTATAAGCTGCCGCCGCATTTCCGCGTTTTCGCGCGTGGACATGATTATGCCCGTGTACGGGACCGCGATGCGCGTTATGGCGACGACTCGCATGAACTGCCGGTCCGTCAAGGCATGGGGCGGGTTTTCCGACATGGCCGAGCCCTGCGCCGGCTCTATCCTTGGGAATGAAACCGTGTGCGGCCCAACGCCGATATCCTTTTCCAGCTGCCGGCAATGGGCCAGCATGGCCAAAGTGTCCCACTTGTAATCGCTTAAGCCATAAAGGACGCCTATGCCCACATCGTCGATTCCGCCCTCGACCGCGCGGTGCATCGCGTACAGGCGCCAGTCATAGTCCGCCTTTTTCCCCGCCACGTGCACCTTTTCATAAGTCGGCCGGTGGTAGGTTTCCTGGAAACACTGGTACGTCCCTATCCCGGCCTGTTTGATTACCTTGAAATCCGCCACCTCCATAGGAGCGGCGTTCACGTTTATCCGCCGTATCTCGCCCGAATTCTCGGTCTTCACCTGGTACGCCCACCTTACCGTGTCCGCTATATACCCGGCTTTACTGCCGTTCGTTTCCCCGTAAACCATCAGCAGGCGCTTATGCCCCGTGCGGGTAAGCACCCTGACCTCGTCGGCCAGTTCCTGCTGGTCCAGCTCTTTGCGCTTAAGGCTAAAGTTCGACCGGCGGAATCCGCAGTACAAACACTCGTTGCTGCACGTGTTGCTGACGTACAGCGGAGCGAACAGCACCACGCGGTTGCCATACACGCGCTGCTTTATGTCCCGCGCCAGCGCGAAAATCCGGTCGTCGATTTCCGGGTCCTCGTTCAGAAGCAAAGCCGCCGCCTGGTCCAGGGCAAGGCCTTTGTGCTCGACGGACTCGGCCTGGTCCAGGGCTTCGTGCAGGAAACGCTTGTCGCGTGGCTTTCGCGCAAGGCCGTCGATTTCGTCATGGTCGATGAAACTTTTCATAATTTAAGAATATACCCAAGGCTGGCGGCCTTGTCAAAAAATATACTTTATTACAGTCCCGAAATTATTGTGTTGTTTTATTTTTTTCCTGTGCTATAATTGCGGTCAGAGAGTTGAAGTTCGGCGGGTTTTGCCAAGCATTAAGGCCAAAGAACCAAAGCTTTTGCTGCCGGGTTTACCCGACAGCCGTTTAATTTTTCTTATGGAGTATAAAAATGGCAATCGGTACTGTCAAATGGTTCAACAACGTAAAAGGCTATGGCTTTATCCAGCCCGATGATGGCGGCAGCGACGTGTTCGTGCATATATCCGCCCTGCATGAAGCTGGGCTCAAGTCCTTGAAAGACGGCCAGAAAGTTTCTTACGAGTTGACCGAAAACAAAGGCAAAACCTCGGCTGTACAGCTTAAGCTTGTGTAATCAGGCTTTCGTTGCAAACTTGCGACCCTGAAAAAGCGATTGCTTTTTCGGGGTCTTTTTGTTATTGTTACATTCATCATGACCAAATTATCTGTTGCCATAATGGTTCTTCTGGCCATCTCATTTTTGCGCGACTCGCCGGCAGCGGCGAAAGGCAACCACGAAAGGAACGGGGACTATCTGGAGATTGTGCTGCCCGGCCTGGGGCTGGCCACGTGCACTGTCATCGCCGACTGGGACGGATGCCTCATGTGGATAAAATCCACGGCAGCCACGGCTTTGACCACGCAGGCGCTTAAGCACACCATCAAGGCCAAACGCCCTTACGGCGACACAAGGTACGATTCTTTCCCGTCCGGGCACACTTCGGCCGCGTTCAGCGGAGCGGCCTTCCTTCAGATGCGCTATGGCTGGTGGGCGGGCGTTCCGGCATACGCAGCCGCCTCATACACCGGCTGGTCAAGGGTCAACGCGAACAAGCACTATTGGCATGACGTCATTGCCGGGGCGGCCATCGGCATAGGCTTCAACTGGTGGCTGACCGACAGATACCCTGGCAGGACCGTCCAGGCCTCGTACAACGGCAATGAAATAAGGCTTGCCCTTCTGT
>Ga0123353_10004304_pt1 | contig 18299 bp, 7 predicted proteins | sample TergutLab28metaG_3_FD_92763 | JGI IMG/M metagenome (GOLD analysis project Ga0123353, IMG submission 92763) | Labiotermes labralis P3 segment gut microbial communities from Petit-Saut dam, French Guiana - Lab288 P3 | ecosystem: Host-associated > Arthropoda: Insects > Digestive system > Gut ... | reverse complement strand
AATATCATTGTTTTAGGAAGGGGGTAGGTTTTCGAAAATATTAAATTGGATTTGCAATGAATTAACAATCAATTGCATAAAAATGAAAAATGCTAAATTATAAATTTAGTCGGTTGATAATGAATAATAATATTAAAATGTTCTTTTTCATAACATACTATTTTTGAATAATTATTTTTTCAGTAAATATATTCCCTTTTGTAGTAATTACTTTTACCGCATAAGCGCCGGTAGCAACATTCAGCGCTACTTCCGTAACATAGTTTGTAATTCTGAACTGAGCTACCATTCTACCGGTCATGTCATAAATATAGGCTTCTGCATCGGGCTCTTGACCTGTAGGTAATTTGAGTACGAATGTTGTTTTCTTATCGCTTTGGGTTGGATTAGGATAAATGGTCAAGCTTGGCTCGGTTTTATCAGAAACATTAGGTCTAAACGGACATGTTTCATCGTAAGATCCGTCAGCTTTGAAAGCTCTTGCATAATACGCTGCACCGGGGGTAAAACCACCTGATTCGGAATAATATTGATCTTTTCCACTTATCGGTTTCCCGTTCTTGTACCACTGATAGCTCACATAGATATTCTCGCTATTGGAAACATACATTACGTCATCCCATTTCATTTTAATCGTTACGGGATTTTGGATTACATTGAAATAATAGATTTCCGTACCACATTCGTAAGAAACTTCTACGGCATATTCGCCTTCTTTCGTATTATCAAAAATCGTTTCGTAATGCGCTGCTGTTTCTCCCTGTAATATATTTCCATTAAAGAACCATTGATACTGAACGTTGTCTTCAACGGTTACGAATAGATACATATTATCGTTATCACAGAAGACCAATTCGGCATCAGACATATTAGTGGCTACGGAAGGCGTAGGATTAACAATAATGTTGAATGTAACCGAATGCGTACATTCATGACCATACATGTTTACCGTTGCCGTAACTTCGTAAATAGCTTGCAAGATTTCACTGTTACTGTTATTCACAGCGATGAAACTCGGCAGCTGTCCGGTGCCGCTTTCAGCAAGTCCTACATTCACCCCGTTTATGAGTTGCCAAGTGTAGAGAGCTTGAGCATTCCCCAAATCAATATTTGGTGTTTGCTCGCCGTTGCAATACACCATAGCAGGGAGCGTATTGATATGCGGCTTCGGATTCACCGTAATTAAGAAGTTTTTGGTTTCTCCCACGCAGCCATGTTCATCAACCGGAGTTACTTTATAGATTGCAGATATGTACTCAAATCCATAATTTTGAGCCACAAAAGCGGGTATAGTATTTATACCCGCTGTGGCATCAAGACCAAAATCATAACCCACTACTCTTTCCCAAAAAAAAGTAGTGTTTTCTGTGCCTGTAAAAGTATATTCCGGAACTTCATCGCCGGAACAATAGATCAGGTTTTCAGCAAAAGCAACCGGATTAACTTCACAATCCGGTATTTGTTCAAATACCGTCTTATTTCCAACATACAGGTAGGGGTCGGAAGTTTCAATAACATATTGAATAAACGACCATACGTAATAGGTATCTCCACTTGCTAAACCGGTAGCGGTTTGGGAATAGGAAACTGTTTGATTGGAAGAGCTGTTGTTCGTTTGTGTAATATAAAATATTTTGCCGTTACGAATAAATTCACCGGCTGCTATTTCTGCGGCATTAGGGAAATCGTAATCGTCGCCGTCAATATTAATTTTTTTAGAGTATCCGTTTACCAGAATGTTTGCATCTGTATTCGAATAAATAAAACCGCATTGTGCAATAGTATCCCAGGTTAAGCGGCCATAATGTTGTGCGGCCACATAACCGGTTACCATCATGTCGTTTCTCGGCATTAAATCGCCTCTGGTAAATGTTGCGTTAAAAGTTGCCGTATTGGCGTAAATTTGTGTAGTATTTTCTGTAACCACGTAAGAGGGTGAACGGTAAGTAAACAGTTCCGATTTAGTTTTAAACAAGGTAGCCGGCATTCCATTAGCAAATCTAATCGCGGTGGCATCATAAGTCCAGTAAGGCGCTTGAACCGGTAGCGGTTCGTGAGCCACTTCTTGTATTTGTGCGTAATATCCAATATCGGAATGTGTAATTGGAGTTCCTGGGTTTACTTTTCTGCAATAAATACTATAAGCGTGTATCACTTCGCCGGCGTTCAGATATATAGGCTCAGAAGTAGGAAGATAATTAATCATTTCCGTAATAAAATACTTCATTCCCAGTGCATCTCCCGAAAAAATAGCTCTATGTCTTCTTGGCATCATGAAGTGATCGGGATATTGACTGCTAAAAGGTGCAGGGATCGTAACTACAGAGGAGCTGTAATCATTTACACCAAAACCATCGGGAATATCATACAAATAGGTTTCATCCGTCAATCTTAATTTGGCAGTATCATAAAGTAAAATGAAGTTCAATGATCTTGCCGTTAATTCTCCCAAAAGACTTACTTTAAATTCAACATGATTTTCGGCTTCGTCAATAGTAATAAACATTCGTGAATCGGATGTTCCTACAAGCGCTCCCTGGTCAGACCGGTGTTCCTCCGGCTGCGCCTTTAGGGTAAAAGGCGCAACCGAAAGAGATACGGTAATTAGCAATATTAGTTTGTGAATGAGCATTCTTTCTATATATTTTTTGATGAGTGTTTTCATAATATACTTAGTTATAGGGTTAGCACATTATCAGGATTAGAAACCATTCTTAGTCTCCATTTATCCACTCTTCTGTTTCGAGGTAGATATTTAAGAAGGCGCCAAGGTTAAAGAGCAAGATGTCAATATCGCTTGCATCAACGTCTAAGGTTCCGTTAACATCAAATATAGCATTATATCTTTCGCTATCTCTTTCTGCAAGGTTTCCATTCAATATTGAAATATCGCTGAGACGGATAGAGTAGTCGCCGGTAAATTCTCCCGCTAAAATTTCTCTATGTCCTAATGACATGCCATCTTCGTTGATAGTTATCTTACCCCAACGTGTAAGGAATCCCGGGCGATAGATTTCCAATATATAGGTACCGGGCACTACATTTTCAAATGTGTACATACCTACTGCATTCACAGGCACTTCACCGGGGAGTACGGTTGTAGCGGTATCGTTAACATTGATCACTGTTTTTCCTAATCTTTCCCAGCTGATTTTCTTTCCGGGGTTATTTGCGCTACCCATTGCACCGGGGTATTTTGGAGTTCCGGCAATATAGACAGAACCATCATAGAATGTTGCGGTTACAGATTTTACCGAAGCACTTTCAAGTATGGCATCAATAGGGTCGCCGGTTGTAGTTGGTACATGATACAAACTAACCGTTACATTGAATAAAGTATCTGCATCGCCCCATCCATGAACGAATGGGAATACCGTACCATGTACCGTATAACATGCATTCGATATGGTAATTCCAATTCTTTCTCCTTCGCAATTTCCTGATGATTGTGCTGCCCAGTATGTTTTGCCTGCTTCTAAGATTTCTGTCAATTGTAATTGATCGCCACCTGTTTGCTCATCATACCAAACAATTCCACTACCGGTTATGGTGAGATCGGCTAATGTGTGTTTTTTACATATAAACTGAGTAGTAGGAGCTTCCGGAGCTTCCGGAGCATCAAGATGAACGGTTACCGGAGCACGTGTGGCGCTTTCACAATCGCCTGCGTTTTGCGCTGCATAGTAGGTTACGCCATCTTCTAATGGATAGGTTGCTGCCAGCGGGGTTCCTCCTGTTTCTGCTAAATACCATACAATTTGGTTATTTGGAACAGCAATATTGGCTATTAAAGCGCCTCCGCAGAAATATTGATGCTCTATCATCTCAGGAGCGAGAGGAACAGTTTGGTCAATGAACACTTCTACCGCTAACCTTGTAGCCGTTTGACAGTTTCCTGCAACTAAGACTGCATAATAGGTTTCTTGCTCTAACGGATCTATCAATGATAACGCCGAACCTCCTGTTTGCATATCATACCATACAATATTGGTATTTCCATCGGTGACAATATCAGCAAGCGTTAATGTAGCTGAAGAGCCACAGAAATGTTGAGGCGTAGCAATTTGAGGGGTATCTAATACGGCGAACGGGTCAATATATACTTTCACTGCCGTACGTGTTTGGCTTTGGCAGAATCCAACAGTTTGAGCCGCATAGTAAACAGAATCATGAACTAACGCTGTAGTTGCAGATAGCGGATAACCACCCTCTGCTGTTGCATACCACTTAATATTTACACCTGTAGCTTGTAAGTTGACTACGGTTGCATTGTCGCAGAATATTTGCGGCGTAGTAGCTACCGGAGACGTGATATTCGAATCGAAAGATATTTCACGACCAATCGTTATATTATTTTCTTCATAAGTACACACGGGATCGGAACTGTCTCTCACTTGTACGCGGTATAATCCGTAATGTAATCCCTGAATGGTTGCATCGGTAAGAGGTAGCCAGTTGCTGCCGTTAATGCTGTATTCAAATGGAGAGATCCCGTTAGTTAGCGTCAAAGTAACGCTGCCCGGAATTATATTGCCGTTACAAGACAGCACTTCTTTATGGGCAGTAGCCGTAAATGCAAATGTATTGCTACCTCCGTTCGTAATGATAACCTCTCTTACTATTTCATTGCATGCATCGTTAATGCGTAAATAATGAATACCTGCGCTTAATCCCGACAATGTAATTTCTGCATTGTTGTTATTTTCAACTAATTGAGCGGTTAAGCCATTCAATTGGTAGGTAAAAGAATCGTCTTGTGCTCCGGTTACAGTAAACATAATAGTTCCTGAGTTTGTAGCGCAGGAGGCATGCGTAAGAATGGCAATATCAACTTCTAATTGCGAATCATCTGCATAAATGTAAGCTATTCCATTAGTTGCCACACAACGACTGTGATTATCCGTTACCGTCATTTCATATTCTCCCACAGGGAGGTCTGTTATCCAACCATTCACCATAGTGGGCGTGGTTCCGTTTAATGAATAGGAATAATCCCCCGATCCTCCGGTTACGGCTACAAACAGAGCTCCTGTGCCGTCGCATGTTGCTGCATTCGTTGCGGTTAGTGTTACGTTCAAATCGGTACCGGTGTTATGTAATACTACATTATGAACCACTGTAGAATCGCAGGAAAGTTGGATGATGTCTTTTACCGCAATGGTATATGTACCTGCTGTTAAACCGGTAATAATATCATTTGCATAAGCAGTAAACTCTCCGCCGTTCACACTGAACACGTAATTGCCGCTTCCCTCGGTTACAAGCATTTGAATTTTTCCGTTATTATTGTTGCATGTAGGATACTCAAGGGTATATATGGTTCCTATATTCAAGGCAACGCACTCTGCTGTGCTGAATGTAACTCTATTTCCAACCGCCTGAAATGTGTCAGATGTTTCAAAATAATAGTGGGTATAAGCCCATGCGCAATAGGCTTGATTGGGCATTAAATTTGAAAGGGTGGCACTGTATGATAAAGTTTCTTGCGATCCGTTATTATCATCCACCATAGTGATATAAAAAGTATTTCCATTACGCATAAATTCTCTATCCCTAATTTCATCGCCTGTTGGAACGGGATAATCAACGCCGTCAATTTTTATTAAGCCTGAAAATTCATCAGTGGTTATATTTACATTTGCAGAAGTATAAATAAATCCGTATTTAGTAATCGCATCATGATTAAGTTTTGCGTTTCCGGTAGTAGCGGTTCCAATATTATCCAAAATATTATCAGACACAGGTAAATTTGTAGCACCTTGCCAAAAAGTACCATCAATGGTAGCCGATGTCGTAGCCGGAGGCGTTAGAAGATAGGTTTTCACCTCTAAACCCGAACGAAACAAAAACACATTGGGGTCCACCTCTTTATAAATGGAAGTATTTCTATCTCTGTACCATATAAACAATCCGTCGTGCCCAAACTCCGGTTGATAAAAACCGGTTACCGTTCCTGTTGTTTTTACCCCCAAACCAAAATCTTGTTCGGTAAGTAGTTGGTTTGGTGTTACTTTTTTGAAAGTAAATTGCATAATGTTTTTCACTTCGCCTGCATTTACCACGAATAATTTTTCCGGTAAAACGCGCGCCAATCCTAACTCAAATAGAATAGCGTTCATGGTGGCATGTCCTGAAACATGATCAGTTAAGGTTATGGCAGTGCCGGCAGCTTTATGCAAGCCGTCGAACATCCATTGATTTGTAATAAACTCTTCAGCCAGTACAGCCGCGTCATTTTGCAGCGCTCCGATTTGTTGAATCACAAGATTCTCATTGCAAAAAATGAGTTTGCCGGGATCGTAGAAAACTGAAAAGGCAATGTTGTCGGCTTTCATATAACCCACTGCCCTAACTATCATAGTAACAGTGTTGTCGGTTTCATAAATTGATGCCATCAAACGAGTATCCGATGTTCCAACAAGTGTGCCATTGTAGGATTCGTACTCTTGCGGTTGTGCCTTAATAAAAAAAGGTGACAACCCAAACAAAAACACTAATAATAGTGTGAAAATGCACGTAGCAATTTTGCATTGTAAAGTTTCTCTTTTCATAAGATAAAATTTTAATTTGGTTAATGTATTCATTTCTATATATTTTTAAGTAGCTAGTTTACTACTCATTATTCATTATTCATTACTAAAACACTCTTCTGTATCTTCATACAATTTAAAGGAGAACTGTAAATAAAAATTCAGTAGCGATATGTCAGACGCATTTATTCTCAAATCGCCATTCAAATCATAGCGTGCCTTATATGGTTTATTTCCATACTGAGAAATTTTTGAAATAATGATTTCAATATCTTTTTCATCAACTATTAAATCACCATTTACATCTCCCAGAATTAATTCTCTGTGTCCTAATGTAATATCTATATCCTGTACTTCAATTTTAGCAAATCGAGTAACATATCCGTCTCTTGATAAAACCAATACATATTCTCCGTATTCCAGATTTTCAAATTTATACCATCCTATTGCGGTTTTGGGTATCTCTCCCGGCAACAAGAAAGTTGCATCTGTTTTACCTGTAGTATATCCCAAAGCAGCCCAATTTATAGGGGGAAAGTTCGGATTATCCAACCTACCGATGTACCCGGGAAATTTAGGAGTTTCCTGAATAAACTCAGCACCATCGTAATATACTGCCGTATCAATCCGGATCGGCTCGGCGTTCAAAATAAAAAGAGGTCCTTTAGAAATCAAGGAAGTGTCGTATAATCTTGCTACAATAGGGAATAAGTTTGCTGCTTCCGGTTCTTCATAATGTACAAACGGGAAAACCGTACCGCGTACGGTGGCGCATACTTTCACAGCAACCGTTATCACGTCTGACATCGCGCGACAATACCATGTATCAATCATTGCCTGTGAGCTCACTACCAGACGGTAATAACCGGCATGATTTGATGTAATAGAGTCTATAACAAAAGATGATGCTACTATTCCGTTCGTAACAGAGTCTTTACTATCTTCTATATATGACCAATCCGACGGAGTGTTTACATCTCCTGTTAAACTGTATATCCAATGGTAAACCAAGTTTTTGCCGAATGCTTCGTTATCAACATAATTACCGCTTAATGTTTGAGCTTTGCCTTCACATGCTTCTACAAAATCCGAATTTATGGTTACCGGCGATGTGCATAAATGTATTTCAATATCATCCATCGCCCAATCGTTACCATCTTTAGAGTATTCCTTGTTGTATATTCTGAAAATAATTGAAGTTCCGCTTTCTACCCTGAACGGGACGCCAATCTGCGTCCACCCCGGCGGAGTTCCTATAGTGAAAGAAGGGATTGTTTGTGTACCTGAACTGGCAAGTATTTTGTTAGTACCTTTCTCTATCATCTGCATCTCAATTTTTGGAGATGTAGCATTTTCATGTACATGTTTATTTACGTCAATAAACCATGCCGAGAAATATAAATTAGCATCCTGGCAAAGATCATCAATTTCTGTTTCATACAAAATTCTGTTATAATCGTTTAAATAAGGATCAATAAACATCATATACCCGCGTTCCGGGTCGTCGGGATGCGTGTGATCAATTATATTACTATGAAAACCTTCGGGATATAGGGTGAATGGATTTCTTACCAAGGCATAATATCCCTGGTTTCCAAAAGATGCATGTGTACATCCTGTATGGTTACAGAAATTCATTGCCGAACTTCCATCTTGCAAAGGAGAAGGTGAGATAAGAGGAACATATCCGGGACCATTTCCGCCGAAGTCTTGTTTGTATAAAAGGGTTCCGCCTTCCAAACAGCCCTTACATTCATCAATGGTTATCGTCACACTTGCAGAGTTGTTGCAAGTATCATTGGTTAAGGTGTACGTTATTTCTGCCGTGCCTATGCCCACTCCTGTCAATTCGACAAAGCCTTCAGTGGTTGTTGCTATTGTTGCTACTGCGAGATTGCTGCTCTCCCATACGCCATCTATCTTATAGGCAAGCGTAATGACACCATCCAAGCACAAGATGCCTGGTATGTTGAGGGGAGCTATCTGGGGAAGTGGATTTATTTTCACCTCTCTCACTTCAGAGGTTACGCGACAACGCCACGAATTGCTTAGTAGCGGAGAGGTTACCACGAAACGATAGTAACCTGCATGGCTTGATGTAAGCGAGTTTATCGTATATGTGGATACTGCCTCACCGTTGCTAACAGTGGTATCACTACCTTCAACGGTCGTCCACTCTAACGGATTCAAGATATTCCCGGTTAAACTGTGTTCCCAATAATAGAGCAAATCCATACCGAATGTCCCGTCATCAATATAGCTACCGCTTAATGTAAGAGGTTCTTTTTCACATTTTGTGGTCAAGTCGGGCAGGTTGGTGGTTACAGGAGAAGCGCATAAACGCACTTCCACATCGTCTATAGCTAAGTCGTTACCATTGGGGTCGCTTTGCCTGTTGTAAATTCTGAATATGATACTATCGGTATCGCTTCCCACCGTAAACAGAACGCCGCGCTGTACCCACTTCTCTCCGAAAGGGATTGTGTATATGTCTGATGAAGCAAGCAGTTGTTCTGTTTTACCGTCAAACATCTGCAACTGAACTTTTGGAGGTTTAACATTTAGATGTACGTGCATATTTACATCAACAAACCAAGCCGAGAAATAGAGTGTCATTCCTTCGCAAAAGCCGCCGATTTTAGTTTCATACAAAATCTTATTGAAATCATTGGTATAAGGGTCTGCAAATAGCATATACCCGATATTCGGGTTGGTATTGTGCGTATGATCGCTTTGATTACGAAAACCGTCGACATATATCGAACGCGGATTTTTTGTAAAGTTGTAATATCCATACCCTGTTTGTTGAGGTGTACTTGTTTTGCTGTAAATCAAATCCGAGTAAACATCATCCCGCTTATAATCTGCAAATGTCGGATCGCTCAAACTATTTCCGCCAAAGTCTTGCTTGTACAAAAGGGTTCCATTTTCAGCACACTCTTCACAGTTAACAGTGGTTACTTCTAAAACGACTTTACCATCTCCAATAACCAATTCATCAGGAGCAGGGGTAAAGAAGTAGGTTATTTTTCCGGCTTGAGATGTATTGATGGCGGCAGGACTCCAAGTTCCTGTTATATCGTTGTTTGAGGCGGTGGGTAATACTATTGGTATTGTGTCTATACAATATTCTAACTGCAAATTAAAGTCGAAAGAAGGGGTTACAAAGGTTGGATTACAAAGACGGTCAATCTTTGGTCCTTGTTCGGCATCATTGAAAATTTCCGGATCAAATGCCTTTAATATGGGCAAGTTGGTACCTGTTGCTACATTGTACCCGTTGTATGCCGGCGGGGTGAAAATCCATGCGCCGCTGTTGCCTGTCCAATTGGAGAAAGTTGAAGGGTTAGTAATATCGGAAAACGGCATATCCTCGCCGTCTTTATCTTCAGGGTCCGACACCACTTGATATGTAACATTGAGTATCTCCATTTTCATGTTTTTGTAGGCATAGTTGTCTGATAAAGTGATATTAAAGTAGCCACCAATAATACGTCCCGTAGTCGCCCCTTCATCATCATCCCCTGCTTTTAATATGCAGTTAAAGGCATAGCAGTTGGAGATGGTTGTGAATGAAGCCCCCCCCACTAATCCGCCAACAAAATTCGCTCCAACTTCTATATCTCCCGTAGCATAGCAGTTGGAGATGACGGCAGGAATGCTACTCCCATCTATTAATCCTACCAGTCCACCGGCAAATTGGTTTGCTTTTATATCGCCGGTAGCGTAGCTGTTGATAATGCTTCCACCCATAGACACTCCCACCAAGCCGCCGAGCTCCGAATGACCATCTATATCGCACATAGCGTAACAGTTGATAATGGAATTTGTGCCGCCAAGTGTTTCCTCTTGCCATCCTACCAAACCGCCAACCCATTCACCGCCATATAGAAAGCCTGTAGCATAACAATTAACGATGGTACTATTAGTACTCGTTCCTGTCAATGCACCAACAAACATAGTTCCATCTATGCCATTCTTGGGACCACCATAAATATTGATGCCCAGATTCTTTATGGTCGAATTGGATATGACACCGAATAAACCAACTTCAGAGCCATCCGTAGTCCACAAGCCATTTATGACAAAACCCTGTCCGTCAAACTCACCAACAAACGGTGCCCCAGAACCTCCTATCGGAATCCACCCGGAATTACCATTCCATCCAACCGGACCGGATCCGAAGTTAAAACTAACTCCGTAGCCATAACAGCCGGATTTCTTTTCGGGAATGAGTTGGTGGGGATGCGATGGTGACATGGTACTGCCGTCGCCGTAGTTGTTGTCACCGAAGACGCCGAGATTTTGCATCAAGATGGCTTTGTTGCCGTGGTTGGTGGTAAACTCGTTAGGGTTGTCAAAGATGAAGTAGTTGAGTTTAGCAAGGTCTTCCCAATTCCAAATTTCGTAGGGTTTCACATTGGAAGTTGCATCCAATCCGCGCACTGCAGAACCAGCTATATAATAATAGGATATCGCTTGGCCAAACCCATAACTGTAAACAATAAGTCCTGCATGGTTAGTATAAAGATAGGACGCGGTAGCGTTAGTAAGTTCTACATTGTAAAACGATATGCCTGAAGCAGCATTCTCGTACCATGTACCTCCGCTTAGCCCCGAAGGGGCAGCCCCGCCAATAGAAACAAGCGTATTATCCCTCGTTTCCGTAGGCGTAACAATTAAAGCATAGTGATGTTTCAGATTGTCAACCGCAAAAGGAGAAATTAATGCCGAATCTACTCTTTGCTCAATAGGTGGTACCCAGCAAATAGATTCATCTCCGCCAATAGTATTTACAGCGTTGGGGTATTTTGCTCCTACCATATAAGTGCACACCTGTACCGGTTTATCTGATTGAATATAACATCCGTTATTGCTAAGTGAAATCTCTAATTCAACCCATTGCCCGGCGTTCAAGGTAAGCGAGTTTTGCCCTCCCTGCCTCATAATTCCGCCCGTTTGAGTAATGGTTGTATTGTCTTGAGAAGCCACTATACGAACCAGCTCAACACCTCTATTAGTAACCGGAACAATAAAACTTTTTCCCCAAGTATTTACCGGAGTTAATTGTTGAAAGAAGTTATCGCCTCCGCCTGCAATTTGGCAAAAGCTATGCGCGGAAAAATACGCCACCGGATAATTGGAGGTAATGTGGTCTCCACTAATCTCTTTAAGAAACTGGTGATAATAAACGCTCCCTGCCGTGAGGTTAGTTGCTATAGGGATTCCATTCTGAAAAATATTAGTTCCGTTTTGGGTAGCAATGATTAAATTTTGGTCATATCTGTTACCCGCAGAAAAATTATCCGATACTCTTCCTAAATGATAATACTCCGTACCCAGCACAGCGGTCGGAAGAACATTGGTAGCGTCTGCCAAAGCCTCTCCCGTAGAAGGAGTTACTTCATTAAATGCATAAACACTCACAGGCTCAGTACTTTGTATATGAACGGATTTTTTGCTTACAGGATTACTGTAATTTGCATTATACATTAATTGTCTCCGTGTGGAAATAGGCGTATAAGTATATGCACTATGCGCAGGAACATTAAAAGTCTGCGAGTAGGCAGGGTTATCCGTATATGTTATGGTAACTGTAGCGGCTTTCTCCGCCACAACTTTAATTTGCAGTACTATGTCGGCTGGCGTTTCATGGTTAGAGTTTTTTGCAAATGCTAACCAAAAATCTGTTCCTCTCGTTTCCATTTGCGCCTGAATTGAAAAACTACAAAACAAGAACAGTAACGTAAAAATTATTCCGGATTTCATAATTTTCTTTTATTGGTTCAATAATTTTATAGTATAAATATTTTTACTACTTTTTCCAAAGTTATATAGCAACACTTTGTAAACGCTTTTTTTCGGCGGCAAAAATATCTTGAAAATCAATAAATTAAGATGTTTTTTCGTAAATGTATTTTTTTAAAAAATATATTCTACGTAAAAAAATAAAACGTGATATTTTTTTTACTCGCTAAAAATATGATGCAATAATAGTATTGCCTAATATTGAAATTTTGATTTTTTTTTGCACTAAATTGGAGTATTTCTATTTTCTTAGTGTAACCTTATTCGAATAAATTTTTCTCGAATAAGCTCTTTTATTGTTAGTTTATTTTAAAAAAGCAGCATTTTTAGATGAATATTTTAAAAAATAAACTTTTTTAGATTAAAAATTTTTATTACCGATACTTTTTTTATCATTTTGACGTTACTCTCCTACTAAATTAAATGCTATGGAACAAAATATGTGGTATGACGCTTTTATGAAAATAGTGATTAATAAGTATCCTAAGAAGGCGTACTTAGTACAAGTATTGATGGAATTACTTTCTTTAGAACGAGAAGCCGTCTACAGAAGATTGCGCAATGAAGTTCCTTTTACTGCTCAGGAGGTGGTAACGCTTTCCTCTACCTGGAACATCTCTTTAGATGAAGTTATTGGTGTAAATATTGGAGCAATCTCTTTTCAAATGAGAACAATGAACTATCTTAACCCCTCTGAAGAAGAAGCGGATTTTTTGCGGTTTGTTATTCAATCTGTTGAATATCTTAAACATTTTCCTTCGACAGAGTTTATGGATATTTGTAATAAATTACCACGCCAATTGCTTGCCGGTTATGAATATTTGAATAAATTCCATTTATTCAAATGGGTATTCCAATATAGTAATGATAAAGAGGCTCATCCATTTTCAGTAATCAATCTTTCAAAAGAAAAACTCAAAATTACTGAAGAATATTACAGGGCAATTAAACAGGTACCCAACACTAATTTTATATTCGATTCCAAAATATTTTATTATCTGATAAAAGATATTAAGTATTTCTGTTCAATTTTCCTGATTACAGAAGAAGAGAAAGAGCTTATTAAGAAAGATATATTTGATTTGTTAGACTATCTGCAGGAAATTGCAAACAATGGTTGCTACCCTGAAACGCAAAATAAAGTAAATCTCTACATTTCTCAGCTAAAAATACCTACGGGATATAGTTACACTTTTACTCCTGAAGGAAATATTTGCTATATTCATGTATTTGATAAGTTTGAAATCTATTCTTACCATTCTGAGATGGTAAACAACTTTATGGCATGGATGCAGCTAAAGAAAAGAACATCTATTCAAATTTCGGAAGTAGATGTAAAAAGCAGGATTGAGTTTTTTGCAACACAAAGACAAATTGTAGAAAGTTTGTAAGAATACAATTAAAAATATGAATCTTAATTTTTTTGATTATGGAAGGAAATACGTGGTATAATATTTTTTTTGAACTACTTCAGAATCGGTATCCTAAAAGTGCACAATTAACACATGAAGTAATGAATTTGTTATGCATTGAGCGAGAAGCTACGTATAGAAGGATCAGAAAAGAAGTTCCATTTACTGCGAATGAAGTTGCAAAAATTGCCTCCTCATGGAATATCTCTTTAGATAATATTATCGGCATCAACTCAGGGAAAGTACCTTTCCAAATGCTTCCGTTTGACTATCTAAGTCCTTCTCCGAAGGAATTTTCCAACTTGCAAAAAAAAGTCAGATTGCTTGATCATCTCCAAACCACGCCTAATTCGGAATACATGGAAGTTTGTAGTAGATTCCCAAGACCTTTACACATAGGGTTTCCTGCATTATATCGGTTCTTAATTTTTTATTGGGCATACCAATATCATAACGATGAATCTCAAAAGCTTTTTTCCAAAATTATTATCTCAGATAATATAAAAGAAGAATTTGACCGCTATAAGAAGAATTTAATTCATGTGAAAGATACAAGCTTTATTTTGGATGAAATGGCTTTTGAAGCTTACGTAGATAGTATTAAATATTTTCATTCCATTTTAGTTATTACTGATGAAGAACGAGAACTCCTTAAAAAAGAGCTCTATGAATTATTAGATTACATGATGGAAATTGCAACTACAGGTCACTACCCCGAAACAAATAATAGAACAAATATTTATATCTCTCAAATTGCCATTGAAACCAACTATAGCTACTTTTACACCGACAAACTGAAAATATGCCGTATCAATGCCTTTGGAAAGTATGATATTAGTTCGCAGGACACGGTAATGGTTGAAAATTTCAGAAATTGGATGAACCTAAAGAAAAGAACTTCCATTCAAATTTCTGAAGTAAATGAGAAGAAAAGAATAGAGTATTTTTCCAAGCAAAGAGAGATTATAGACTGCTTGTAGTAATAGTTCGTTTGTTATACATTTTTTGCAAATATCTGATATAATAAGATTATTTTTTGTGTGAATAGAAAAAGAAAATAGTTTTCACACCTTATTTATTATATCTTGTAAAAAAGCATGGTGTACTTTCTCTGAAATTGAAATAATATATCTATTTTTTGCACTTAATTGGTTTGTTTATGTTGCTTATGTATGTTTTTTGTAAAATACAAGATATACTTAACATATGCAATCAGCGTTATTATTCAGTTTTTCTCAAGAAAACCGTATTGATTAATTAGAAATGTTTTTAGTAAATGTATAATTTAAAATGAATAATATGAAAACTAACATGTGGTATGATGCATTTATGGAACTCCTTCATGAAAAATATCCTAAAAATGCACAATTAACACAGGAAATAATGGATTTATTGTGCCTTGAAAGAGAAGCTACGTATAGAAGGCTCAGAAAAGATGTTCCATTCACTGCCAATGAAATTGCAAAAATGGCTATTACCTGGAATATCTCTTTAGATGAAGTCATTGGTGTCAATTCCGGACAGGTATCATTTCAAATGTTTCCGTTGAACTACATAAACCCTTCCTCTAAAGATTTCAATAACCTACAAAAAGTGATCAAGATGCTTGACCATCTTCAAACTTCTACCGATTCGGAATATATGGAAGTAGGCAACATCTTTCCAAGACCTTTAGATGTCTTGTTTCCCATGTTATTTCGTGTCAGAATGTTCAATTGGTCGTACTATTATAATAATGATATATCTCAAAGACTGCTTTCCCAAATTGTTGTCCCTGATAATATTAGCACCGTATTGGAACATTATAAAGAGAATATAGTTCGTGTAAAAAGTTGTAACTTTATTATAGATGAAATGATTTTTGAATCTTTTGTACAATGCATTAACTATTTTCATTCAATCTTAGTGATTACAGATGAAGAAAAAGAGATAATTAAGAATGAACTACATGCCTTATTGGATTACATGATAGAAATTGCTAATAAAGGATGCTTCCCCGAAACGCAGAATAAAGTAAATATTTATATCTCTCAAATTACCCTTAATACCAATTACAGTTATTTCTATACCGACAAACTGAAAACGTGCCGCATTCATGCCTTCGGAAAATTTGACTTATCTTCTTATGACCCAACTATGGTGGCAAATTTCAGAGAGTGGATGAATATAAAGAAAAAGTCTTCGATCTTGATTTCCGAAGTAAATGAGAAAAAACGGGTCGAATTTTTTAGCAAACAAAGAAAAATTGTAGATAGTTTGTAGTACATAAAGAAAAAGTACAATATGATGAATCTTTTATTCAAAGGGTGGAGTTTATTGCGCTTCTACTTTCCCACTATCAAGCCAATACTCTTGCTTCGATTCCGGGCAAACGGCAATGCCTTTCTCATTAAAATGCAAACGATGCCCGTATTCACTCATCCAACCTGTTTGACGCGCCGGATTTCCTACTACTAAAGCATAGTCGGGAACTTCTTTGGTAACTACTGCGCCGGCACCGATAAAAGCGTATTTCCCAATATTATGTCCGCAAATAATGGTGGCATTTGCACCAATGGTGGCACCTTTTCCCACGTGTGTTTTCACATATTGGTTTTTTCTGCTAATGGCGGATCGCGGATTTTGGATGTTCGTAAATACCATAGAAGGACCTAGAAAAACATCATCATCGCAGGTTACACCGGTATAAATAGAGACATTATTCTGCACTTTTACATTGTTTCCCAGCACTACTTCAGGAGAAATAACGACATTTTGTCCGATATTGCAATTTTCTCCGATCTTACAATGCGGCATAATATGTGAGAAATGCCAAATTTTTGTTCCTGCACCGATGTGGCTACCTTCGTCAATAATTGCGGTTTCGTGCTTAAAGTATTCCATTAACTTTGTTTAAAAACTTCGGCAAAATTATGAAAAATGTTTGTTCTTAAAACAATCAATTCTAATAATCTAATACACACCGTACACTCAACCTGTCTGTTTTAAGCCTCACAGCACTTTGAATAACATTGCAGTAGTAAGTTAAAAAGAAAGAATTAGCCATTGTTGTATTGGATATGTCATCATCGCTTGCCCACCATCCTGTAAATCCGTACAGGTCTTGATATCTTCTCGCAACTCCGTTGAACAATCCTGCGGGGAAGGCATTAAATCCGTATTCATCAGTTCCTGAACCGGGAGGTTCTAACCAGTATTGTTCACTCTTTAAGTCCATAGCATTATATCTTTCCAACACACTCCATTCTGCTTTGGAAGGAATACGATAGCCATTGGGACATATTCCCTGAATCACGTCTCCGGTATCGTCGCCAACAGCCGCATACCAGTCGTACAGCAATCCGAATATAGTATCAACTTCCGCGGGGCATCCCGCACAAGGATAGGTATAAGAGAATTGAATGGGAAGACCTGTTGAAGAATATCTTGTTGCTTTCAGGTTCTCCGTCCAGCAGTAGCCGCCGAGGGCAGTTACTTTGTAAATATTACCATGTATATCTACCGTTGTTTCCGGACAAGGTACTTTAAGAATAATCTGACTTACATCACTTTCACAGAATCCATTGTTTGCCGCCACGTAATAATCGTCTTTTGAAATGTCGAAGATAATGATACTTCCGGAAATAGGAATCAGTTTTTCAGGGTCTTCATAGAATATATAATTTATTCCGGAAACGGGACTCACAATAGCTGCCCTTAGATCAATGGAGGTTCCAGGGTATGCGTCAAGCGTTTCGGTAATAACTACCGGCACAGACGGGTAACCCAATACGGTGATAGTAATTCCGGCAGAGGTTACAGAAGCGGGGTTGGCGCAATGGGCATTTGAAGTTGCTGTGCATGAAATAATATCGTTATGATTTGGAATACAGGTAAAATAGTTAGAAGTAGCGCCCGGCACGGGGATTCCATTTCTGCGCCATACATAGCTCGGGTTTGTGCCTCCGTTTAAAACAAAACTGTTGAATGTTACGCTTGCGCCAACGCAAACCGTTGAAGTTGTGGTGCTTATACTTATAGCAGGAATTACACGAATTACCGTTACGGTAACCTTTTCGCGGTTGTTTGGGAAGTTTTCGCAGTAATTATCTCCCAAAACGCTCACATAGAAATCGGTAGTAGCGGTAAGCGGACCTGTGTCAAACAGATCTCCCTCATATAGTTCATCGGTTGCTGTTTGCGATGCGTACCAGCGGAAAATGGGGTTGGTTACTAATGGTGCAGAGGCTGTAAGTTCAGCTGCTGTTGTGTAGCAAATTGTAGTATCATTAACAATAATCTCATCTTGTGTTGCCTGAGGATACACGTTTACAATCATAGAGGTATAGTTCAGTGTATGTCCGGTTAGAAGTTCTTCTGTATTGGTGTGATAGCGCACCAAAATGGTGTCTATACCTGCTTGTGGAAATACAAAGCGGGCAATGCTATCATAATGGTGGTAGAACTCTTCTCCCTCTAAAGGAATACGATACCCGCCGGCTGTTCCTTTAATGGAAAAACTATAATGTTCCATATCCGAAGCGGTATAATACTCCATTGTATCTCCTTT